>Ga0075433_10000288_pt1 | contig 30114 bp, 27 predicted proteins | sample RhiMethybrSRZTD2_FD_75299 | JGI IMG/M metagenome (GOLD analysis project Ga0075433, IMG submission 75299) | Populus rhizosphere microbial communities from Tennessee, USA - Rhizosphere MetaG P. TD hybrid SRZTD2 | ecosystem: Host-associated > Plants > Roots > Rhizosphere > Soil | place: USA... | reverse complement strand
ACGTCGCGGCTATAGACGGGCAGCCGGAGAAACTCCTCCGGGTTGTACTTCCAGAACTGCGAGACCGCGGGGATCGTGACGATGACCGTGTTCTGCAGCTCGCCCTCACGGTTGCGCTCGACCTTGCGGAAGTAGACGTTCTGGATCGGATTGCCATAACCGTCGAGCTTGATCGGGCCGCGCGGCGCGTCCGGAATCTCCACGCGGCGGAGGGCTGCGAGGAGCTTCTCGCGGTCCTCCACCTGGCCGCCGAGCGTGCGAACGGCTTCGTTGATCCAGCGCCCGCTCGTGTAGTTCGTTTCCGCGAAGTACGACGGCACCTTGCCGAAGCGTGCACGGTAGTCCTTCGCGAACCGGCGGTTGGCCGGCGTGTCGAGGGCGCCGCTGTAGATCAGCGGGCTGATCACGCCGATGGGCTCGTCACCCATGGACGGCAAGAGCGCCTCGTCCACCGCTGGGCCGCCAGCGATGAGCGGGATCTTGCCGCGCAACCCAGCCTCGTCGTATTGCTTCATGAACTGAATGGTCGAGGCGCCGGCGACCATCGTGAGCACCGCATCGGCGTCCCGCCGGATTTTCGCGATGTACGGCGCCAGGTCCATGACGCCGAGCGGCGCCCAAAGCTTCTGGATGATCTGGCCGCCGTTCTCTTCGAGCGTGCGCTGAAATCCGCCGACCACTTCCCAGCCGAACGCGTAGTCGGAGGCGATGACCGCGACCTTCTTATAGCCGAGCGTTCTGGCGGCGTATTCGCCGAACGGGTGTGAAGGCTGACTCGACGCCCACCCGGTACGGATGACCCAACGATATTTCAGCCGCTGGGTGAGGTCGTCGGCCGCGGTCACGGTGAACAGCGCGGGAATTTTGTACTCCTCGACCTTCGGCGCCATCGCGTAGCCGATGTGGCCGAACAAGACACCCGCGACGATGTGCACGCGGTCGTGCTCGACGATCTTGCGCAGCTTCGTGAGAGCGACGTCTGGGCGGCCTTGACTGTCCTCGACGATCAGCTCGACCTTGCGACCGGCCATCTGCGAGCGGATCTCGTCCAGGTACAGCGTGATGCCGTTCACCATGTCCTTCGCGGCTTGTGCCGCGGGACCGGTGAGATCCGTCATGAATCCGATCCGGATCGGGCCCTGCTGCGCCGGCGTTGGCGTGACGAGGGCTGCGAGGGGGATCGCGACGAGGACGGCGGCAATGACGCAGAAGCGAGGTCGGCTCATGGCGATTCCTCCTGGCGGAGCGCTGGCGCCGATAGTACGATGCCGACCGTCATGGCGCACCGTCTGCCCCGGCGTTGGCTCGCGAGCGCCGCGCTGCTCGCCGTCGCGCTTGGTGGTTGCGCGGCTCCGCCATCACGGAATGGCGGCGGATCTGTTTCGTCGGCGGCGGCCGCGTCGGGCCCACGCTTTTTTGCCGAAGGGCCGGACGCCGAGGAGTATGGAGCGGGTGAGGGCTTCCCGCTCGGGCAGCGCCCCACCTTCTTCACCGTTCCGTTCCTGGTCGGCTCACACAGTCAGCTCGATCAGCTCTTCGAGGGGCGCGTCGTGTCGCATGCGGAGGCGCCGTCGCGGTTGGCGCGGGCCGCGGCTGAACCAGCGATCCAGTATTACTACGAGGGCGCCGCGGCCGACGTCGACCGTTATCTGTCGCGCAATCCAACGACCGGGCTGCTCATCGCGCGCGACGATACGATTCTCGTCGAGCGCTACCAGTACGGGCGCAACGACCGCCACCGTTTCACCTCGTGGTCGATGGCGAAGACGGTGACGGCGATGCTGATCGGCATCGCGATCTCGGAGGGCCGGATTCGTTCCGTCGACGATCGGGCGTCGACCTACGTGCCAGCTCTCGCGGGCACGGAGTATGGGCGGACTTCGCTCCGCGATCTGTTGGAGATGTCGTCGGGCGTTCGATTCAGCGAAGTCTACTCGGGACGCGACGACGTCGCGCTGCTCGCGCGGGACACCTTCTTGCAGCTCGGTGCGGGCGGGGTGGACGCCGTCACGCCGTTCAATGATCGGGCGGTGCCGAGCGGCACCAAGTTTTCGTACGCCTCGGTCGAAACACAGGTGCTCGGCCTCGTGCTCCGTGGCGCCGTCGGACGGCCGGTCGCGGAATATTTGTCGGAGAAGATCTGGAAGCCCATGGGGGCCGAGGCCGACGCGACGTGGCTCGTGGACCGCAGCGGCCAGGAGGCAACGTTCTGCTGCATCAATGCGGTGTTGCGCGACTACGCTCGGTTAGGCCTGTTGCTGGCGCACGACGGAAATTGGCGCGGTCAGCAGATCATTCCGGCGGCCTGGGTCGCGGAGGCGACACGCCGCCGGCCGGAGGCTCATCTCCGACCCGGTGTCGCAGCGCCGTTCTTGGGTTACGGCTACCAGACGTGGATCTTCCCGGGTGAGCGCCCCATGTTCGCGCTGCTCGGTGTGCGAGGCCAGTCGATCCTCGTCGACCCGGCCAAACGCCTCGTGCTCGTGCACACAGCGGTACGCAAGCAAGCCGCCAACAGCGGCCGCACTGAGTTGACCTCGTTGTGGAGGGCCGTCGTCGACACCCTAGGCAACTGACATCCGCTGCCGTAAGAGGTCTATTGCTGCGGCGCCCGGCGTGGACGCATCTAGTTGTTTCGGTCGAGGACCTCTGCACGGGTAGGACGGGGGCAGGCGCCTAACTGGTGTCGATTTGCGAGCCCGAGCGGGGCCAGCCTCGCTGCCGGCCCCGCTCGAGCCACGAAGACTAGTTCTCGACGAAGGCCTTGAGGTTGCGCCCGCGCAGCGGATGGCGCAGCTTACGCAACGCCTTGGCTTCGATTTGCCGGATGCGTTCGCGTGTCACCGCGAACCGCTTGCCGACCTCTTCGAGGGTGTGCTCGCCCTCTTCGCCGATGCCGAACCGCAGCCGCAAGATCTCCTTCTCCTTCGGCGAGAGCGTCGCGAGCGCACGTTCGACCTGCGTGGTGAGGTCCTGCCCGAGCAGGGTGTCGTTCGGCGAGCCGGCCGACTTGTCCTCGAGGAAATCGCCGAGCTCGCTGTCCTCACCGATCGGGGTCTCGAGCGACAGCGGCTTGCGCGAAGACTCGAGGATGAGCCGCACTTTCTTGGCCGGTACGCCTGTCCGCTGCGCCAGCTCTTCCGGCGTCGGCTCACGCCCCATCTCGTTGACCATGTTCCGATTCACCCGCGAGATCCGGTTGAGGGTCTCGACCATGTGCACCGGAATCCGGATGGTGCGCGAGTGGTCGGCGATCGCTCGCGTGATCGCCTGACGGATCCACCAGGTCGCGTACGTCGAGAACTTGAAGCCGCGCCGGTACTGGAACCGGTCGACCGCCTTCATCAGGCCGATGTTGCCTTCCTGGACCAGGTCCAGCAGCGACAGGTCGCTGCCGAGATACCGCTTCGCCACCGAGACGACCAACCGGAGGTTTGCTTCCATCAGCTCCCGCTTGGCCTGCCGCACCGTCCGGTCGCTGGCTTCGATCTCCGCCAACAGGGTCTGGAGCGGCTTGCGCGGGAGTCCCGCTTCGGCCTCCAGCCGCTTGAGCTCGCGCACGACTGAAGCCGAGCGATTGCGACGTGACTCCTGGGCCAGCGCGTCGATGCGCTGGCAGAGGCGTCGGACCTTGCCGACGAGCTCATCGATGAGCGCCGGCTTGAGCGGCATGTCGGCAACCGTCTTCTGGATGCCGGCACGATGCGCCGCGATCTGCTTCATGACGTTAGCGCGGCCGGACGCCGACCGACGCTTGTCGGTCAACGACTCTTCAAGCCGCGTGATCTTGCGCTCGAGCCGGCGGATGCGGCCGAACGCCAAGAGGACCGGTCGGATCTCCTTGGCCTCGAGCTCGCCGCCCTCCGGCAGGACGATCACGTCGTCGGCTGCGATGTCGTTGTGCCGGAGTCGGTCACCGACTTCCAGCAGGGCTCGCACCGCCATCGGGATGCCCGCAAGCCCACGCCGCAGCGCGATCTGGCCAACTTCGATGCGCCGACCGATCTGGACTTCCTGCTGCGCGGTTAGAAGCGGGACCTTGCCGATCTCCTTGAGGTAGAGGCGGACCGGATCCTCGCCCTTTGCAGGAAGCGGAGTAAGCGCTTCTTCCGGGACGGGCTGGATCTCGTCCGCTTCGTCCTCGTGGATCGCCGCGGGCGTCGTCTCCTCTTCCGTGGCCAGAGCGGCGGCGGGGACGAGGTGCTCCGCGTCGTTGTGATTCTGATGTGCTTGCTCGCGAAATGTCATGATGTCACCGGTGCGATTGTTTTACTTCTATGATGCTCGTGGGCCCTGGACCGTTTCTTAAACGCTGATCGGGCTTCAAGAAACAGGCCAACAGTTCCCAACTTTTCCTAACCGGTTGTAAGTCCTGCGCGTCACGAGCGCCGTCGACTTCGGCGATCGTCGCTTCGATGGGAATTTCCGTTCCCGTATTCAGGTCTTGATTCCTCTGCTATCCTCTTTCGGCCAGTAGGAAACGCGATGACAGGCCCCTGCAGGGCTTCTCACCGCGGGGCCTCTTTGCTGAGTCGGTTCTACAACCTGCCTGCCAGGGTTCAACCGGTCGAGGCCAAAGGACAACACGGTAACACCATCTCCAGGTTCCCGAGAACCATCGAGGCCGGCTAAGTTGACTTGGCTCGGCGCCCAAGGGTAGAAGCGAAGAATGTCCACAGTTGCGCCGAGCGCGAGCTATAGTCTCACGGTTCGCCTCGCGATCCAGAACCGCCCGGGGATGCTCGGCCGCGTGGCGATGGCGATCGGCGACGCGGGTGGCGACATCGGCGCGGTTGACCTCGTCGAGTCGGGACGCGACCGGATCATCCGCGACATCACCATCGATGCCCGCGACAGCATCCACGGCACCCAGATCGTCAATCGGCTCAAACAGATCACCGGCGTCCGGGTCATCAACATCTCGGACCGCACGTTTTTGATGCACCTGGGCGGCAAGATCGAGATTCACAGCAAGGTTCCCATTCGCACCCGCGACGACCTCTCTATGGCGTATACCCCTGGCGTCGCCCGGGTATCCCTGGCCATCAAGGAGGACCGGCAGCGGGCGTTTTCGCTGACGATCAAGCAAAACACGGTGGCCGTCGTCACCGACGGCACGGCCGTGCTCGGACTGGGCGACATCGGTCCGGAGGGCGCCCTGCCGGTGATGGAAGGCAAGGCGATGCTGTTCAAGGAACTCGCCAATGTCGATGCGTTTCCGATTTGTCTCGCGACGAAGGACCCCGACAAGATCGTCGACACCGTAAAGTACCTGGCGCCGGGCTTCGGCGGCATCAACCTCGAGGACATCTCGGCTCCCCGCTGCTTCGAGATCGAAGAGCGGCTGCGCAAGGAACTCGACATCCCCGTGTTTCATGACGACCAGCACGGCACGGCGGTCGTGGTGCTGGCGGCACTCCTGAATGCGCTCCGCATCGTGAAGAAGGACCTCAAGAGGCTGCGTGTTGTCGTCACGGGCGTCGGCGCCGCCGGCACGGCGACGATCAAGATTCTGTTGACCAGCGGCGTGCGCGACATCATCGGCGTGGACGAATTCGGCACCATCTATAAAGGCCGCCTGGAGGGCATGGATTTCATGAAGCGCTGGGTGGCAGGGGCGACCAATCCCCGCCGGATCCGAGGCCGTCTCGGGGATGCGCTGGAGCGGGCGGATGTATTCATCGGCCTTTCTGTTCCAGGCATTCTGAGCGTGAAGGACCTCAAGCGTATGGCTCGCGATCCCATCGTCTTCGCCATGGCCAATCCGGTGCCCGAGATCCAGCCCGAGGACGCCGGACGTCACGCGCGTGTGATGGCCACGGGCCGGTCCGACTACCCCAATCAGATCAACAACGTCCTGTGCTTCCCCGGCTTCTTCCGGGGGCTGCTCGACTCGCGCGCACGCACCGTGAACGACGACATGAAGGTTGCGGCTGCGCGAGCGATCGCGGGTTGTGTGGGGCGCTCGGAGCTGAGCGAGGAATACATCATCCCCAGCGTGTTCAACAAGGCCGTCGCCCCCGCGGTGGCGGCCGGCGTCGCGCGTGCCGCGCACGCCACAGGTGTGGCTCGCCGCCGACGGCAGGTCGACCTCTCGGTGATTCCGTCGTGACCGGGCCATCGTGAGCGAACCGCGCTGGTCGGTCGTCATCCCGGCCTACAACGAGGCCCGCCGCTTGCCCCGCTATCTCGAGGAAGTGGCTTCTTATCTCCGCAGCCGCGGCGAGCCGTGGGAAGTGATCGTTGTCGACGACGGGTCGACGGACGGCACCGGAGACGTGGCCGCCGGGATGGCGGCGCGTTACTCCGAGGTCCGTGTGCTCCGCCAGCCGGTCAACGGCGGAAAGGGCGCCGCCGTCCGCGCCGGGATGCTTGCGGCCCGCGGCGCGTACCGGCTCTTTGCCGATGCCGACGGTGCGACGCCGATCGGCGAGCTGAAGAGGCTGGAGGCTGCGCTGTCTGCGGGCGCGGACGTGGCAATCGGCTCCCGGGCGATCGCCGCCCCCGACGTCGTGGTGCGCGCACGTTCGCATCGTGTGGCGGCCGGCCGCGTGTTCAATGCGCTCGCGGAGTGGGTCGGGCTTCGCGGCATCCACGACTCACAGTGCGGGTTCAAGGCGTTCACGGGCGCCGCAGCGGAGGACCTGTTTCCCAAGCTGGCGACCGGCGGTTTCGGGTTCGACGTCGAGCTGCTGCTGCGGGCGCGCGCTCGCGGCTGGCGCGTGGTCGAGGTCGCCATCAACTGGGAGGACCAGCCAGCGAGCAAAGTCGGCGTTCTCAAGGACGGCCCGCGGATGCTCTGGCAAATCTTCGACGCGCGCCGTCGCGTCGCTCGCGAGGAGCGTCGCCCGTGATGGCGGGCGTGGCGAGACGCGTTCGCGACATCGAGCCCTTCCTTGCCGTCGAGGTGGCCGAGCGCGCCGGCGCACTCGAGCGCGCGGGCGTCGATATCGTTCATCTCGAGTACGGCGAGCCGGACTTCGAGGCGCCGCCGGTCGTGCGGGACGCGCTCGAAAAGGCGCTCAAGGACGGGCGCGCGCGCTATACCCACAGTCTCGGCATCGTGGAGCTGCGCGAGGCGATCGCCGAGCACTACGCCCGAGTGTATGGCGTGACCGTGTCGCCGGATCAGGTGCTCGTCACCCCCGGAACCTCGCCCGCTATGCTGCTGCTCTTCGGCCATCTGCTCGACGCCGGCGACGAGGTCGTGCTGTCGAATCCCTATTACGCGTGCTATCCGAACTTCATTCGCTACGCCGAGGGCGTGCCTGTCGAGGTCGACGTCACCGAGGCCGACCGGTTTCAGTACCGCCCCGAGGCGATCCGCGAGCGCCTCGGTCCCCGCACCAAAGCCATCGTCGTGAACTCGCCCGCCAACCCGACCGGCACCGTGCTGGCCCCCGATCGCATGGGCGCCATCGCGGGCCTCGCCCGCGAGCGCGGCGTCGCCGTGGTCTCGGACGAGATCTATCACGGTCTCACCGAGGGCGGCCGTGATCACACGATCCTGGAATTCACCGACCAGGCATTCGTGCTCAACGGATTCTCGAAAGCGTTCGCCATGACGGGGTGGCGACTGGGCTGGGTGATCGCCCCGCGCGAGCACGTGCGCGCGCTGCAGACCGTGTACGGCAACTTCTTCATCTCGACCAACGAGTTCGTGCAGTGGGCCGGCGTGGCCGCGCTGCGCGAGGCGATCGACGAGACCGCGCGCTTTCGTCGGATCTTCGCCGACCGGCGACGGGTGATGGTGGACGGCCTGCGTGACATCGGCCTCGGCGTGGGGTTCGAGCCGGAGGGCGCCTTCTACGTCCTCGCGAACGCGCGACGCTTCACGCGTGACTCGGTGGCGTTTGCCTACGAAATTCTCGAGCGGGCACATGTGGCGCTGACGCCCGGCGCCGCCTTCGGCAGCAACGCCGAGGGGTATCTCCGCTTCTCATACGCCTCGTCGGTCGAACGGATCCGAGAAGGGTTGCGACGACTCGACGCATTCCTCTCCGCGCGGTGAGCACGATCGACTGCCGCGCCTGCGCCGGCGACTGGCCGCCGGCCGAGGCGCTCATCGGCGACTGCGGACCGGCCAACGCGTATCTGCACTCGGACCAGTTCTTTCCGGGCTGGACGCTGCTGGTTCTCAAGCGTCATGCCACGGAGCTTTGGCAGCTCCACCGCGACGAGCGTCACGCCTTGATCGACGCCGTCGCCCAGCTCGCCGGAGCGCTCGCCGAGGTGTACGAAGCGCGGAAGATGAACTACGAACTTCTGGGCAATGAGTTGCCGCACATCCACTGGCACCTCGTCCCACGACGCGCCGACGATCCGGCGCCACGGCGACCGGTGTGGACGCACGCGCACGAGCCACGCATTCTGTCGCCGGGCGACCAGCGTGCGCGCATCGGCGCCATCCGCGCCCGCTTGAAGCGATGACGCTGCACGAGGGCGGAGGCGGCCGCGAGTGGGCTCTCGTCGGCGTCGCCTGGCTGGCCATTGCCGTGTGCACCGTCATCTGGCTCACGATCGACACGCGGCCGCCCGAATGGGATCATGCGAACCACCTCGAGCGCGCGATCTCATGTGCGCGCGACCTCGCGGCGCGTGACTGGCGGCTGATCCTCGAGCGATCGTCGTTCTATCCGCCGGTCGTGCCGTGCGCGGCCGGCCTCGTCTATCGGCTGTTGCCGACCGACGCTGCGGCCGGAGAGATCGTGATGCTGTTGTTCCTCGCGGCCGGCATGGCAGCGACGTATGCGCTGGGTCGAGCGCTCGCCGGCGGCAGCGCGGGCGTGGCCGCGGCATGGATCTTCGGCACGGCGCCATTCGTGATCTTCAGCGCGCTGCGCTTTCAGCTCGATCTTCCGCTGGCCGCCCTCGTCGCGACCGCTCTGCTCGTCCTCGTCCTCACCGATGGCTTCACGCGACTCGGCTGGTCATTACTTGTCGGCTTCGTGTTCGGCGTCGGCATGCTCACCAAGCCGCCATTCGCCGTGTACCTCTTGCCGCCGGTCGTGTGGATCCTGTTCACCGAGCGGCATCGGCGCGGCCTGCTGAATGCCGCGCTCGCGTTCGTGGTGGCCGTCGCGGTGAGCGTGGCGTGGTACGGCCCCCGTTTGGTCGGCATGCCGCGACAGATCGCGTTTCGCGCGGTGACGCACGCCGCGGAGGAGGGTAAGCCGCCCGCCCTGTCTGCGGCCGGGCTCGTGTTTTATCCGATGTCGCTGCCGATGCAGCTGGGCCTGCTCGCGACGATCTTGTTGATCGCCGGCATCGCCGTCGCCCTGATACAGCGCCAGGGCCTGATCCTGGTCGCGTTCGTCGTCCCGCTGGTGCTGTTCATGCTGCTCCGCAACAAGGACCTCCGCTACACACTGCCGCTGCTGCCCGGCGCGGCCGTGCTGGGCGGACTCGCGGTCGCGTCGCTCGGCCCGCGTCTGCGTCGCTCGCTGCTCGGCGTGCTGGTTCTGGTCGGCCTTCTGCAGCTCTCCGCGGTGGCGTGGGCGGTGCCCCCGCCGGTGACGCTGCCGTGGCTGCACGAGCCGTGGGTGCTGGCGAGTCCACCCGTCCGCGCCGACTGGCGTCAGCGCGATTTTCTACGGATCATCACCCAGGATCGTGGCGGGCGCGCGGCGACGGTCAGCATCGTTCCGAACGACAACTATTTTTCCGTAAGCAACTTCCGTTACTACGCGGTCCGCGACGGGTTGCCGCTGCGTCTGACGCGACCCTGGGAAGGTGAGCCGCTCGGCCTCGACTACATGATCCTGAAAACCGGAGATCAGGGGCCCGATTTCAGCGAGGCGAAGAGCCGGCGCGTGATCGAGCGACTGGCGCGCGATCCGGCGCTCGCGCGCGCGTACCCGGTGATCGCGGACCTCCCACTGCCGGATGGCTCGACCGGGACGCTCCGGGCGCGCCGCATCGGCGACGGCGTCGCCGCGCCGCCGGATGCGCTCGCGCGGACGTTGGAGGCCGCGATGCGCCGACGCGTGGACGAGGTCGCCCGCGACGTCGACGCGCTCGAGATCCGGCTCGCCTACGATGCCGAGATCGCGCGCGGACGACTGCAGCGCGTCGAAGTCACGGCGCGCGCGGCCGTCATCGGCGAGCTGCGCCGGCGCAATGCCGCGACGCTTCGCGTGCAGAATCTGCGATTCGTCGCGGAGAACGTGCTCGTCAACCCGTACGCTCTGGAGGCGGGGCGCGCCGAGCTGTTGGACGTCGGACGCTTTCGGCTCGAGGGAATGGAAATCGCCGGAGCCGACCTTCAAGCGTTCGTGACGGCGCTCAAAGAATTTCGCGGCGCCCGGGTCCGTCTCGGTGCGGGCTGGATCGATTTCGTCCTGGAGCAGCCGGGGCCCGACCTCGCCGCGCGGCTGCGTCTCGTGCGCGCGGCGGACCGGCCATTCGCGATTGCGGTGGATCGAGCGCGCGTGGGCTGGGTGCCGCTGCCGCGGGTGCTCGTCGACTGGGTGGTGCGCAACTTCGACCCGACACCGCAGATCGCGGCGCGACTCGTCTTTCCTGTCGAGATTGCACGCGTCAGTGTGAGCGAGCAAGCCATTCGCGTGGGGGACTGACGGATGGCGGAGAGTCGAGCGGCGAAGCAGGCGCGCGCACGAAAGATCCTGGCGCTTCTGGAGCGCGCGTATCCGGACGCGAAGATCGCGCTCGACTTCAAAACGCCGTTCCAGCTGCTCGTGGCCACGATCCTCTCCGCGCAGTGCACCGACGAGCGCGTGAACATGGTGACGCCCGCGCTCTTCCGCAAGTACCCCACGGCGCGCGAGCTGGCGCGCGCGCGACCACCGAGCCTCGAAAAAGAGATCCGGTCGACGGGATTCTTCCGCGCGAAGACACGCTCGCTGCTGGGCATGGCCAAGGCGCTCGTCGAGCGCCACGGCGGCGAGGTGCCCCGCGAGCGTGAGGCGCTCGTCGAGCTGCCTGGTGTCGGCCTGAAGACTGCGAATGTCGTCATCGGCAACGCCTTCGGCGGCGAGGCGCTCACGGTCGACACTCACGTCTTTCGTGTGTCGCAGCGCTTGGGCCTCGCGCGGGCGGACGACCCCGACGAGCTTCACGATCAGCTCGTGACGATTTTGCCGCCTGACAGCCTCACGCATGCGAGCCACCTCATGATCACGCACGGTCGCCGCACGTGCATCGCGCGAAAGCCGCTGTGTCCCGCGTGCCCGGTCCGCGCGCTGTGTCCGTGGCCCCACAAGACGCACGGCGAGGCACGCGCATGAGCCGCGCGTGGTGGCGTGTCCCGGCATGAGCACGAACGCCGAGCTCCTTGCGCTGCAGCACGCGCTGTACGAGTCGCGCAACCCGACGCGCCGCTGGCTGCACTGCACCCGGCGTGACTGGATCGCCGCGCAGCTGACGCGCCTGGCCGCGGAGCGGCGCGGCGCAGCGCTCGAGGTCGGTCCGGGCTCCGGCGTCTACGTGCCGATCCTTGCGCGGCTCTTCGATCGCGTCACGGTGAGCGACGTGCACGACGCTTACCTCGACGCCGCGCGTGCGCTGGCCGCTAGCCACGCGAACGTCACCGTCGTGCAAGACGACATTCGCCGACCGGCGCTGCCGAGCGCGTCATTCGACCTCGTTCTGTGCACCGAGGTCATCGAGCACGTGCGGGAATCGCGCGCGGCCCTGGCCGGCATGCGGCGGCTGCTGCGCCCTGGCGGTGTGCTGCTGCTGTCGACGCCGCAGCGGTGGAGTCCGCTCGAGGTGTGCTCGAAAATCGCCTTTCTACCGGGCGTCATCGACCTCGTGCGCATCGTCTATCGCGAGCCGATTCTGCCCACGGGCCACATCAACCTCATGACCGAAGGCGAGCTGCGCGGACAGCTGGCTGCGGCGGACTTTACGGTCCGTGAGTCGCATACGTCGGGAGTCTATGTGCCCGTGCTGGCGGAGATCGGCGGCGAGCCGGCCCGGCGTCTGGCCACCTGGCTCGAGGGTCGGCTTCGCGGCGGGCCGCTGCAGTGGCTGCTGTGGACGCAGTACTATGTCGCCGTCGCCGGCGCTCGAGATTGACAGAGCCCCGTAGGCTCCGCTATCATCCGTCGTTGCGATTTCTCCCGACAGAACGCCTATTTAGAGCCGCGGATTAACGCCGAAAGGGCCGTGATGAGCGAAATCGAGCGCAAGTGGTACGTCGTCGACGCCGACGGGCAGGTGCTGGGGCGTCTGGCGACACAGGTCGCGACCATTCTGAGGGGCAAGCACAAGCGGACCTTCGTGCCGCACCAGGACGTGGGGGATCACGTCGTCGTGCTGAACGCAGCGAAGGTGCACCTTACTGGACGCAAGCTCAAGGACAAGCGCTACCGCTGGCACACGGGCTATATCGGTGGGCTCAAGGATATTTCTGCCGAGCAGATGCTTGGCAAGCATCCCGAGCGGGTGGTGGAATGGGCGGTGCAGGGAATGCTTCCAAAGAATCGGCTCGGCCGCGCGATGGCGAAGAAGCTCAAGGTGTATCGCGGCGCCGAGCATCCGCACAGCGCCCAGCAGCCGACCGCGCTCACATTGCGGACGTCACGTACAGCCAAGTCGGCGGAGGGGCGATAGATGGCGGCGGTGCTCGACAGATTTTATGGCACCGGGCGGCGCAAGACGTCCGTGGCCCGTGTGTGGATCAAGCCTGGGGCCGGACGCATGATCGTCAACCGCCGGCCGTTCGAGGATTACTTTCCGCGTGAGACACTGCGGATGATCATCGCGCAGCCGATGGCGATCACGAATACCGTCGGCCAGTTCGACGTGCTCGTGACGGTCAAGGGCGGCGGCCCCACCGGCCAGGCCGGCGCTGTCCGCCACGGCCTGGCTCGGGCCATCGCGCGTTTCGACGACAAGCTGCGGTTGCCGCTCAAGAAGGCCGGCCTTCTGACGCGCGACCCGCGCGCTCGCGAACGCAAGAAGTACGGTCAGCCCGGCGCTCGGCAGAAGTTCCAGTACAGCAAGCGCTAGCGTGAGCGACATACCTTCCATTCGTGTCGCGGTTGCCGGCGCCACCGGGTACATGGGCGCGGAGCTGCTGCGACTGCTGCTCGTACACCCGCGCGTGAAGCTGACGGGCGTGACGTCGGAACGGCTCGCCGGCGAGCCGCTCGGCGGCGTCTATCCACATCTGCGCGGGCTGAGTGAGCTCACGTTCCACGATCTCGATCCCGAGTGGCTGGCCGGGGTCTGCGACGTCGCATTTCTCGCGCTGCCGCACATGGAGTCGCAGAAGGCCGTGCCGGTGCTTCGCAAGCGCGGCCGAAAGGTCATCGACCTGTCAGCCGACTATCGGTTGCGCGACGCGTCCGACTACACGACCTGGTACAAGACGCCTCACATCGATCCCTCCGGACTCGCCGAAGCCGTCTACGGACTACCCGAGCTGCACCGCAAAGCGATCGCGGCTGCGTCGCTCGTCGCTTCGCCGGGCTGCTATCCGGTCGGCGCAATTTTGGCCACAGCCCCTCTGATCAAGAACGGGATGGCGCGGGTCGACGGGATCGTGATCGACGGCAAGTCTGGTGTAAGCGGCGCCGGCGCGCAGGGCCGCAAGGTCGATCCGATGTACCTGTTCACGGAAGCCAACGAGAACGTGCAGGCGTACTCGATCGGCGGCGTGCACCGTCACACGGCCGAGATGGAGCAGGAGCTGTCCGCGCTCGCGAGCGAGCCGGTCCGCGTGTCGTTCACGCCACATCTGTTGCCGCTCACACGTGGCCTCTTCACGACGGCGTCGGTGCCGCTGAGCAGAACGGTCGGGACCGCGGAGCTGGTGAGCGCTTACCGCGAGTTCTACGCGGGCGAGCCGTTCGTGCGCGTCCTCGGCGAGGGCGAGCGGCCGACGACCCGAGCAGTCGTCGGCAGCAACTACTGCGACGTGACGGTTGTCGCCGATCCGCGCACCGGTCGTGCCGTCTGCGTATCCGCGATCGACAATCTCGGCAAGGGCGGCTCCGCCAACGGCGTGCAGAACCTCAACGTCCTGTTCGGCTGGCACGAGCGGACCGGCCTCGAGGCTCCTCCGGTGTACCCCTGAGCAGCACGAGCGGCCGGTGACCGGCGACATCGAGTGGCTCGAGGGTGGCGTGACCGCCGTTCCCGGCATCCTCGCCAGCGGTGTCGTGGCCGGTATCAAGCCGTCGGGGCGGAAAGACCTCGCTCTCATCCACTCGCCATCGCCCGCGCGCTCGGCCGCGGTCTTCACCACCAATCAGGTCAAGGGCGCGCCGGTCCTCGTCTCGATGGAGCACGCACGCGGCGGCGCACTGCAGACGATCGTGGCCAACAGCGGATGCTCGAACGTCTGTAACGGTGAGCGCGGTCTCCGCGATGCGCGTGAGATGGCGAAGCAGGTCGCCGACCTGTTGCGGGTGCCTGTGTCTCACGTACTCGTCGGCTCCACCGGCGTGATCGGCCACCCGCTGCCGATGGACAAGATCCGGGCGGCGATCCCCAAGCTCGTGAAGTCGCTCTCGCCCCAGGGCGGCCGCGCCGCGGCCGAGGCCATCCTGACGACCGACACGCGGACGAAGGAAGCGGCCCTGCGCTGCGAGATCGGCGGGCGGACCGTCACGTTCGGCGGCATCGCCAAGGGCGTCGGCATGATCGAGCCGCACATGGCGACGATGTTCTGCTTCGTGACCACGGATGCGGCTGTGGCCCGTGGTGCGCTCGATCCTATCCTCAAACGCGCTGTGGACCGTTCGTTCAACCGCATCACGGTGGATAGCGACACCTCCACCAGCGACACGGTCGCGGTCATCGCCAACGGGCTGGCCGAGAATCCGCCCGTGGACCGCGGCGGCCGGGGAACGCGCGACTTCGCGGTAGCCCTCGAGGCGCTCACGGGGCAGCTGGCGCGCATGCTGGTGGAGGACGGCGAGGGCGCCACCAAGCTCGTGTCGATCACCGTGCGGGGCGCGGCCAGCCGGCGGGACGCACTCATCGCCGCGCGCAGCGTCGCGAACTCGCCCCTGGTGAAGACCGCGATCAATGGCCAGGATCCCAACTGGGGCCGGATCATGATGGCGCTGGGCAAGTCGGCGGCGCGGGTCGAGCAGGACAAGGTTTCTATCACCTTCGGGGACGATCGGCAGACCGAGCGGCTCATCGAGCGGGGCATGCTTCGCGAGGGCGTGCTTCTGCCGCGAGTTCGCGAGATCATGGGAGGGCAGGGCTTCGACATCACCATCGACCTCGGCATCGGCCGCGGCGAGGAGCGGGTGTGGACCTGTGATCTGAGCGAGGAATACGTGCGCATCAACGCGAAGTACACGACCTAGGCAGTCATCACACACGCCGCGCGCAATTCGGTCGGCGCCGGGAGGCGTCGCAGCGCGGCGGAGGAAACAACCGAGGAGGACGAATGGCCGCGCTGACGATGAAGGAGCTGCTCGAGGCCGGAGTGCACTTCGGCCACCAGACGAAGCGATGGAACCCGAAGATGCAGAAGTACATCTTCGGCGAGCGCAACGGAATCTACATCATCGATCTCCAGAAAACCCTGAAGAAGTTCCGCGAGGCGTACTCCTTCGTGCGGGAGCTGGCCAGCGGCGGCGGTACGCTTCTGTTCATCGGGACCAAGAAGCAGGCGCAGGACACCGTGCTGGAAGAGGCGACGCGCTGCGGCGGCTTCTACGTCAACCAGCGCTGGCTCGGCGGCACGCTCACCAACTTCGCGACGATCCGAAAGTCGATCGCCCGCCTGAAAAAGCTCGAGGAGATGAAGGAGACGGGGGAGTTCGAGCGGGTGCCGAAGAAAGAGGCGCTGGAGCTCGACCGCGAGCGCGAGAAGCTGGAGAAGGCGCTCATCGGCATCAAAGCGATGGAGTCCCTGCCGTCCGCGGTGTTCATCATCGACCCCCGGAAGGAAAAGATCGCGGTGGCCGAAGCGCAGCGGCTCGGCATCCCGATCGTCGCGATCGTCGATACCAACTGCGATCCGACCGGCATCGACTACGCGATTCCGGGCAACGACGACGCCATCCGCGCCGTGCGCCTGATCACCTCGCGCGTCGCCGACGCCGTCAATGAGGGGCGCGGCACGCTCGGTAAAGACGAGGGCTCCGGTGAGACGCCGGAGGGCGAGGAGGAGATGGCCAACGCCGAGGCGGAGGTCTCCTGATGGCTGCCGACGCCAAGACCGTCATGGAGCTTCGTGAGCGGACGGGCGCCGGCGTGATGGACTGCAAGGCTGCGCTGACCGCCTCGAACGGCAACCTCGACGCCGCCGCCGAATATCTGCGGAAGAAGGGCTTGGCCGACGCCAAGAAGCGCGAAGGGCGCGAGGCCAAGGAAGGCATCGTCCACGCCTATTTGCATCCGGACGGCAAGCTGGGCGCGCTGATCGAGGTCAACTGCGAGACGGACTTCGTGGCGAAGACGGACGCATTCCGCGAGCTGGTCCGCGACCTCGCGATGCAGGTGGCCGCGACGAACCCCGCATACGTGGTGCGCGAGGAGGTGCCGGCGGCCGTGCTCGAGAAGGAGCGCGAGATCTACCGCGGCCAGATGGCGGACCAGAAGAAGCCCGCCCAGGTGCTCGACAAGATCATCGAGGGCAAGCTCGAGAAGTACTTCGCCGAGCAGTGCCTGCTCGAGCAGGCGTTCATCAAGGATGCGAGCGGCAAGACGAAGATCAAGGACCTCGTCGACCTGACCAACTCCAAGACGGGCGAGCGGGTCGTCGTCAAGCGATTTGCCCGCTTCAGGATCGGAGGCTGAGTCGGTGGCGGCGGCGGAGGCCGCCGGGCGCCCCCTGTATCGCCGCATCGTCCTGAAGCTTTCTGGAGAAGCGCTCGCCGGCGACCAGGGGTACGGGATCGATCCGCCCGTGCTCGATCGGGTCGGCGCCGAGATCCGCGAGGTCATCGACCTCGGCGTCCAGGTCGCCATCGTGATCGGGGGCGGCAACATCTTCAGAGGCATCGCCGCCAGCGCCGCCGGCATGGACCGTGCGACGGCCGACTACATGGGCATGCTGGCGACGATCATCAACGCGCTGGCGCTGCAGGATGCGCTGGAAAAGGCGTCGCTGCAGACCCGTGTGCTTTCCGCGATCGAGATGCGGGCGGTCGCCGAGCCGTACATTCGGCGGCGTGCCATTCGACACCTCGAGAAGGGGCGCGTCGTGATCTTCGCGGCGGGCACCGGTAACCCGTTCTTCACCACGGACACCGCGGGGGCCCTGCGCGCCGTCGAAATCGGCGCCGACGTCATCGTGAAGGCGACCAAGGTGGACGGCATCTACTCCGCGGATCCCAAGAAGGACCCGACGGCGCGACGCATCGAGCGGGTGAGCTACATCGAGGTGCTCAATCAGGGACTCGGCGTCATGGACACCACCGCCATCTCGCTCTGCATGGACAACAAGCTGCCGATCGTCGTGTTCGACCTCACGCGCGCCGGCAACATCAAGCGGCTCGTGCTCGGCGAGCCCGTGGGCTCGATCGTGTCGTCGGCGGCGGGGTAAGGAGGACGGCATGCAGGTCGTGCTGAAAGATCTCGAGACGCGGATGAACGCCGCCATCGATGTGCTGTCGCGGGAGTTCGCGGGCGTGCGGACCGGCCGCGCGTCGGCGGGGCTGCTCGACAGCATCCGCGTCGACTACTACGGCAATGCGACGCCGATCAGCCAGATGGCGTCGGTTTCCGTTCCCGACGCGCGCACGCTGATGATCCAGCCGTGGGAGGCGGCCCAGCTGAAGGAGATCGAGAAGGCCATCATGAAGTCCGATCTCGGCATCCAGCCGGTGAACGACGGCAAGGTGATCCGGCTCACCATGCCGACGCCGACCGAGGAGCGCCGCAAGGTCCTCGTCAAGAACGTGCACAAGATGGCCGAGGACGCGCGCGTCGCCGTGCGCAACGTGCGGCGCGAAGCGAACGACAAGCTGAAAGCCCTCGCCAAGGACAAGAAGGCGCCGATCACCGAGGACGAGGAGCGGCGCGGTCACGACCAGATCCAGAAGGCCACCGATAAGTTCATTGCGAAGATCGACGAGCTCCTGAAGAAGAAGGAGCAGGAGATCATGTCGTTCTGATGGCGATCACCGCGGAGTCCGAGCTGTTGGAGCACGTGCGCGCGCGGCCCGTCCCCGCGCACGTGGCGGTCATCATGGATGGCAACGGTCGCTGGGCTACTCAGCGCGGACTGCCGCGGGTCGCCGGCCATCGCGAGGGCGTCAAGGCCGCCCGCGCCATCGTGCGCGCCGCCGACGCGGCCGGGCTGCGGTTCCTCACGCTCTACGCGTTCTCGACGGAAAACTGGAACCGGCCCGAGGATGAAGTGACCACGCTGATGCGGTTGCTCGAGGAATCGATCTATCACGAGCTGCCGGACCTCATGGAGCACAAGGTCCGCCTGCGCGTGATCGGTCGCGCGGCCGGCGTGCCGCTGCCCGTTCGCCGCGGGCTCGAGCATGTCGCACGCGAGACCCGCGACAACACCGGGCTGACGCTGCTGGTGGCGTTCAACTACGGCGGACGCGACGAGCTTCTCGACGCCTTTCGTGTGCTCGCGCGTCGCGTGCAGGCGGGCGAGCTCGCGCCCGACGCCGTCTCCGAGGCGGACATCAGCCGAGCGCTCTACACCGAGGGCGTGCCCGATCCCGATCTGTTGATACGAACGAGCGGCGAGATGCGGATTTCCAATTTCCTGCTGTGGCAGATCGCGTACACCGAGCTCTGGGTGACGCCGACGTTCTGGCCGGACTTCAGTCCCGCCGATCTCTATCGCGCCATTGCCGATTATCAGCGCCGCGACCGACGCTTCGGTGGGGTGTGACGTGGCGATGCCTGCGACGGTCGCGCTCGATGCGCCGCGGAAGTCGGGCGTGCTGAAGCGTCTGGCGAGCGCGCTGGTGTTGTTGCCGGCGTTCCTGCTCATCGTCGTCAAGGCGCCGAGCTGGATGTTCAATGCGCTCGTCGTGGTCGCGAGCGTGGGGGCGCTGTGGGAGCTCGTACGCCTGTTCGAGCAGGCCGGCCGGCCGATCGATCGCGGGTTCGCGATCGTCGCCGGCGCCGCGGTCACCGCGTCGTTTGCGGCGGCGCGCCTGATGGATCCGCTCGCGCTACCCGTCTTCACGCTGCTGATGGCCGTGGTCGCAGTGCTCGCGGCGCCTGTGTGGCGCGGCACACCCGACGTTACGCGCTCGGCGAACACGCTGCTGGCGATCACGTACATCGGCTGGCTGTTGGGCTTTGGCATCCTGCTGCACCACACCTCGCCTCTCGGCGACGAGCTCGTGCTCTACGTCGTCGGCGTCACGTGGATCGGCGAAACGGCGGCGTATTTCGCGGGCTCCACGCTCGGCCGCCACAAGCTCGCGCCGGTGATCAGCCCGAAGAAGACGATAGAAGGGGCGCTCGCCCAGCTCGTGGCCTCGATCGCCACCGGCGCCGCGGTCGGCGCCTGGCTTCTGCCCGGGTGCGGGTGGGCCGTGTGGCTCGGCGGCGGCGCGCTGCTCGGCGTGATCGGACAGTTCGGCGACCTCGCCGAGTCTGCGATCAAGCGCAGCGTCGGCACCAAGGACACCGGTGCGCTGATCCCCGGCCACGGTGGTGTGCTCGACCGGATCGACAGTCTCCTGCTCAACCTGCCCGCCTTCTACTACTTCTCGCGACTGGCGGGGTGCTCATGAAGCGCATCACACTGCTCGGCGCCACGGGGTCGATCGGTCTGCGCACGCTCGAGCTCGTCTCGGGCTTTCCCGACGAGTTCGCGGTGGCCGGTATGGCCGCGCGCGGCTCGAATCCGGAGAAGATCGCGGATCTGTGTCGCAAGTACGCCCCACAGGCCGTGGCCCTGCTCGAGCCCAAGGCTGTGGATGCGCTCGCACGGCTGCTGCCGGCGCCGCGTCCCGAGCTGCTGTCGGGTATCGACGGTCTCGTCGCACTTGCGCGGGACGTCGACGCCGACGTCGTCCTGTCGGCGCTCGTCGGCGGTGTGGGGCTGCTACCGACCATGGCCGCCATCCAGGCGGGCCGCACGATGGCCTTGGCCAACAAGGAAACGCTGGTGATGGCCGGACGGCTCATGACGTCCGCGGCGCGCGCGCGAAGCGTGGCGCTCTTGCCGGTCGACTCCGAGCACAGCGCGGTCTTTCAGTGCCTCGTCGGTCACAATCGTGGCGACGTGCACCGCGTCCTCTTGACGGCGTCGGGCGGACCATTCCGCGAGCTGCCGAAAGACAAATTCGCCGCGGTGACGGTGGAGGACGCGCTGCGACATCCGACGTGGAAGATGGGCGCGAAGATCACGATCGATTCCGCGACGCTGATGAACAAAGGGCTCGAAGTCATCGAGGCGCGCTGGCTCTTCGACCTGGCGCCGGATCAGGTGCAGGTCGTCATCCACCCGCAGTCGATCGTGCATTCGATGGTCGAATACATCGATGGCTCGGTATTGGCTCAGCTCGGCGTCGCCGACATGGGCATCCCAATTCTGTACGCGCTCACGTTCCCGGAGCGGCGGCCGACGCCGTCCGCGCGGCTCGATCTGACGCGAACGGGGCCACTCACGTTCGAGCCACCCGACCCCGACCGCTTTCCTGCGCTGCGGCTTTCGCGCGCCGCTCTCGAGGCCGGCGGCGCGGCCCCGGTCGTGTTGAACGCTGCCAACGAAGTTGCGGTCGCCGCGTTCCTGGAGCGCCGCATCGGATTTCCCGAGATCATGCAATCGATCGAGCGCGCGCTGGACGATGAGCCGTCCCGCGAGCTCGGTTCCATCGAGGAGTGCGTCGAGGTCGACGAGCGCGCGCGACGACGCGTGCGCGAGTGGATCGACACGCGCTCCGGAGGCAGGTCGTGACAGTTACCGTCGACCTCATCGTCATGGTGTTGCGCTTCATCGTCGTCATCGGCGTGCTCATCCTCGTGCACGAGCTGGGGCACTTCGCCGTCGCGCGGCTCACGGGCGTGGGCGTGGAGCGCTTCTCGATCGGCTTCGGTCCCGTCCTCATGCGATGGCGCGGCAAGGAGACGGAGTACTGCCTGTCGCTGATTCCCATGGGCGGCTACGTGAAGATGATGGGCGAGGAGAATCCCATGGAGGGCGGCGATGCGCTGCCCTACGATTCGGCGAAAGCCTTCGCGCTCAAGCCGCTGTGGGCGCGCTTTCTCATCGTCTTCGCCGGTCCCGGCATGAACTTCGTCCTGGCCATGGTCATCTTCACGGTCGTGTTCGCGACCTTCGGTCGCCCTGTGTGGCCACCGGCGGTCGGTCGGGTCGCCGAAGGCAGCCCGGCCGCCGCGGCGGGATTGAAGACAGGCGACGTCGTCGAGGACGTCAACGGACGGCCGGTCAAGTACTGGGAGGACCTCGAGCGCACGCTGGCGGATTCGGGCGGGCGCGCCATCACCATGCGCGTGAAGCGCGGTGCCGGCGAAGAGACGGTGACCGTGACGCCACGGCGCAAAGCGATCACCGATCCGATCTTCGGCGAGCGGCGCGAAGCATGGGACAGCGGCGCCGGACCGCAGCTCGTGCCTCAGATCAGCTCGGTCCTCCCGGATTCGCCGGCGCAGCGGGCGGGTCTGCAGGCCGGGGACGTCGTGCTGGCGGTCGGCGGCCAACCCGTCTTCACCCCCGAGGATCTGGTGGAGGCGATCCGGACGCGGCCGGGCCAGCCATTGCCCATTACGGTCGAGCGCAACGGCCAGCGGCTCAGCGTCACGGTCATGCCTCGCGCCGTGACGGAGAAGGCGCCGACGGGACAGGAGATCACCGTCGGCAAGATCGACGCCGGGATCGCGACGAAGTCCGTGCGGTTCGAGCCCTATGGGCCGATCGCCGCCGTGGAGCACGGCGTCGTCCGCACCTGGGACGTCACGGTGCTGACGCTGAAGGGGCTGTGGAAGCTCGTCTCGCGACAGATCGATTCGTCGAACATCGGCGGACCGATTCAGATCGCGACGGAGGCCGGACGCCAGGCGAAGGAAGGTCTCGGACCGCTGGCGATCTTCACGGCGTTCATCAGCGTCAACCTCGCAGTGCTCAACCTGCTGCCGGTGCCGATGCTCGATGGTGGGCACCTGCTGTTCTTCGCGATCGAGGCGGTGCTCGGCCGCCCGTTGTCGCTCAAGAAGCGAGAAGCCGCCCAGCAGCTCGGCTTCGTGCTGCTCATGATCTTGATGGTGTATGCCTTCTACAACGACTTGATGCGGCTCGAAGCGTTCAAGCTCTTCAGATAGAGGCGGAGGCCATGATCAATCGGCGCAAGACGCGGCAGATCCAGCTTGGCAACGTCAAGGTGGGCGGCGGCGCGCCCATCACCGTGCAGTCGATGACGAAGACGGACACGCGTGACGTCCAGGCGACGCTGCTCGAGATCTGGTCGCTGGAGGCGGCGGGCTGCGACATCGTCCGCTGCGCGGTGCCGGTGCGTGAGGCGGCGGAGAAGCTCGGCGAGATCAAGCGCCAGATTCGTATCCCGCTCGTGGCCGACATCCACTTCAATTACAAGCTCGCGCTCATTGCGCTGCTGCAAGGTGTGGACGGTCTGCGGTTGAATCCGGGCAACATCGGGGGCAAGAAGTTCGTGCTCGAGGTCGTGGCGCTCGCGAAGGAACGCCGGATTCCGATCCGCATCGGCGTCAATGCGGGCTCGCTCGAAAAAGATCTGCTCGACAAGTACAGCGGACCGACGGCGCAGGGCATGGTCGAGTCGGCGCTGCGCCATATCCACATTCTCGAGGAGTGCGATTATCCGGAGATGAAGGTCTCGCTCAAGGCGTCCGACCCGCTGATGATGATCGAGGCCTACCGGATGCTCGCCGATCAGGTCGACTATCCGTTTCACCTGGGCGTCACCGAGGCCGGCACGCCAGGCGTCGGTACGATCAAGTCGGCCGTCGGCCTGGGCGCGCTGCTCTCGGAGGGTATCGGCGACACGATTCGCGTGTCGTTGTCGGCCGATCCGACCGAAGAGGTGCGGGTCGGCATCGACATTCTGAAGTCGCTCGCGCTCCGCAAGGGCGGGCTCACCTTCGTGTCGTGCCCCTCGTGCGGACGCGCCGACGTCGATCTCGTCAAGCTCGCGAAGGAAGTGGAGGACGAGTTCCGCGGTCTGAACGAAGAGATCCACATCGCCGTGATGGGATGTGAGGTCAACGGGCCCGGCGAGGCGCGCGCAGCGGACATCGGCGTCGCCGGCGGACGCGGGATCGGTCTCATCTTCAAGGGCGGCGAGGTCATCCGCAAGGTGCCCGAGGCGGACATCGTGAGCGCCATGCGTGAGGAGGTCGACAAGTTCGTCGCGGAGCGCAAGGCGGCGAAAGTTGCGGGAGCGGCGAGCTGATGGGTCAGTACGAGACGCACGTCTTCGTGTGCACGAGCGGCGACGACTGCCCATCGAAGGGCGACGTCGAGGGCTTCGTGAAGCACCTCCGCGCCGAGGTCGTCAAGGCGGGGCGCCAGCGGGACATCCGCATCAACAAAGCGGGCTGTTTCTCACAGTGCGGCCATGGCCCGATGATCGTCTTCTATCCCGAAAATGTCTGGTACGCGGGCGTGAAGCATGAAGACCTCGCGGAGATCGTGGAGTCCCACATCCTCGGCGGCACGCCGGTCGCGCGGCTCGTCTACGCCCCCGGTGTGAAGGGCGCGAACAAGACGAAAGACGCGAAGTAGCATGCGGCTGTCGAAGTCGCTCGTGCCGACGCTGCGGGAAGATCCCGCGGACGCGGAGGCGCTCAGCCACAAGCTCATGCTGCGCGCCGGCCTCGTGCGTCAGCTTGCAGCAGGGATCTATGTGTGGCTGCCGCTCGGCCAGCGCGTGCTCGATCGTGTGAACGCGATCATCCGCGAGGAGATGAACGCGATCGGCGGGCAGGAGATGACGATGCCCGTCCTGCATCCCGCCGAGATCTGGCGCGACAGCGGCCGATGGGACGCCATCGGCCCCGAGATGTTCCGCCTGAAGGATCGCAACGACCGCGACATGTGTTTGGCGATGACTCACGAAGAGGTGATCGCCTGGGTCGCTGCGCGGGAGATCCGCTCGTACCGTGACCTGCCGCAGATCTGGTATCAGATCCAGACGAAGGAGCGCGACGAGGCCCGGCCGCGCTCCGGCGTTCTCCGCACCCGCGAGTTCATCATGAAGGACTCCTATACGCTCGATCCCGACGTGGCGGCGCTCGATCGCTCGTACGCCGCGCACGAGCGGGCGTATCGGCGCATCTTCGAGCGGTGCGGTCTTCGGTTCCGCGTGGTGCAGTCGGACACCGGCATGATGGGGGGTCTCGGGGCGCACGAGTTCATGGCGCCGAGCGCTGCCGGCGAGGACGAGATCGCGATCTGCAACGGATGTGGCTACGCAGCCAACGTCGAGCTCGCGCGCGGCGTGCCCGAGGCGCCGGCGTTCCCGGCGTGGACGCGCGACGAGGTCGCGACCCCGAACGCGAAGACCATCGCGGAGGTCGCGTCCTATCTGAAGATCGATCCGCGGCTGACGATCAAGTCGCTGTTGTTCGTTGCGCCGAAGGCGGGGCCGGTGCTCGTGCTACTGCGGGGCGACCACAGCCTGCACGAGCGCAAGCTCGCGCGCGCGCTCGGCGAAGAAGCGCGCCCGGCGCATCCCGACGAGGTGCGGCAACATCTCGGCGCGCCCGTGGGCTCGGTCGGCCCAGTCGGCGCACGTGGCCTCGTCCTCGCCGACGAGACGCTGCGCGAGGGGACATACGTCGTCGGCGCCAACCGTGAGGGCTTCCATCTGCGCGGCGTCGTGCCGGGGCGCGACTTCGAACCGCGCTTCGTGGATCTGCACACCGTTGGCGCCGGGGAGGCGTGCGTGCAGTGCGGCAAGGCGCTCGAGGTCGAGCGCGTGATCGAAATCGGCAACATCTTCAAGCTGGGTACGAAGTATTCGGAGGGACTGAACGCGAAATATCTCGACGAATCGGGCCAGGAGCGGCCGATCGTGATGGGCTCGTACGGCATCGGGCCCGCGCGCATCGCCGCCAGCGCCATCGAGCAGGGCGCCGACGCCGACGGCATCGTGTGGCCGCCCTCGATCGCGCCGTTCGACGTGCACGTGGTCCTCTTGAGCCTTCGCGACCAGGCCCAGGTCGCCACCGCGGAGTCCATCTATGCCGTGTGCCGCGCCGCCGGGCTCGAGGTCGTCCTCGACGACCGAGACGAACGGCCAGGTGTGAAGTTCAAGGACGCTGACCTCCTCGGGGTCCCGGTGCGGGTCACCGTTGGCAACGCGCTCGCCAAAGAGGGCGTGGTGGAGATCAAGGAGCGCGGCGCGCCCCGCCGCGAGCAGCGCGTCGCGCCAGACGCCGTCGTCGACACAATTCGCAGCCTGAGAGTGCTCGAACCGTCTCGGCGTTGACCTGCCGCACTCACCCGGGCCGCGGGCCGGGGCCGCGTGCAAACTTGCGTCCGTGGCTACCTCGTGCTAACTTCTCGAAAAAGTGGGCGTTGCCCACTTTTTTAGTTTCGAGAAACGGTGATGCAGGACGACGAGAAGGGCCTGGAGATCGAAGGAGTGGTGCAACCCGTGCTCCGCGATCACGGGCTGACGCTCGTCGACCTGGAGTGGCGGCCGCGCCGACCCCGGGGCGTGCTGCGCTTGTTCGTGGACAAGCCGGGGGGCGTTGGTATCGACGACTGTCAGCGGGTGAGCCGCGAGGTCGGCGATGTGCTGGACGCGTCGGCGTTGATCGAGGAGGCGTACGATCTCGAGGTTTCGTCGCCGGGGCTGGACAGACAGCTCCGAACGGATCGAGAGTTTCGCTGGGCGAGCGGCAAACGCGTGCGCTGCTGGCTCGCCGGCGGTCAGGAGATACGGGGTCGACTGGTCGGCGTCGACGGCGGCCAAGTCGTGCTCGAACAGGACGACGGTACGGAGGCGAAGCTGGACCGGGCGAGCGTCACAAAGACCCGGCTGGACGCCGAGGTGCCTTGGAGCAAACGGTCGCAGGACAGATGAATCGCGAATTGATCATGGTGATCGAGCAGCTGGGGCGCGAGAAGGGGATCGACAAAGAGGTCCTCTTCGAGGCGCTGGAGACTGCCCTGTTGTCGGCCTCGCGCAAGAGCCTGGGGCCGGGCGACAACGTTCGTATCCACATCGACCGGAAGACCGGAGACTTCCGTGTCTACCAGCGCAAGCAGGTGGTGGAGGAGGTCACCGATCCGGAGACCCAGATCGCGCTGACTGACGCCAAGTCGCTCAATCCCGAGGCCGAGGTTGGTGTCGAGCTCGAGCTGCTGTCCGATAAACCGCTGCAGGATCTCGGGCGCATTGCCGCCCAGACCGCCAAGCAGGTGATCCTCCAAAAAGTACGGGACGCAGAGCGCGAGGGCATTTACTCCGAGTTCGTCGGCAAGGAGGGACAGATCCTCCGCGGCGTCGTCCATCGGATCGAGAAGCGGAACGTGATCCTCGAGGTGGGCAAGGCCGAAGCGATCCTGCCCGAGCGCGAGCAGATCCCGGGTGAGCGCTACAACCCCGGCGACCGCGTTCGCGCGTACGTCCTGGAGGTGCGGCGGACGGCGAAGGGTCCGCAGATCTCGCTCTCGCGCACGCATCCCGGGTATCTCGCGCGGCTATTCGAGACGGAGATCCCTGAGATTCAGGAAGGGATCGTCATCGTCAAGGCGACCGCGCGCGAGGCGGGCGAGCGTGCGAAGGTCGCCGTCGCCTCGACCAAGCGCGACGTCGACCCGATTGGTGCATGCGTCGGCCTTCGCGGCACGCGCATTCAGGTGATCAGTCGCGAGCTGCGTGGCGAGAAGATCGACATCATCGAGTGGTCGAACGATCCCGCGTCGTTCGTCGCGCGCGCGTTGTCGCCCGCGAAGGTCTCGTCCGTTACCATCGTGGACGAACCGGTGGACGAAGGCGAGCCGCAGGTCGAGACGCAAACGGCGGCGCTCGTGGTCGTGCCCGACAATCAGCTGTCGCTCGCAATCGGCAAAAAAGGCCAGAACGCGCGCCTCGCCGCGAAGCTCACGGGGATGCGCATCGACATCAAGAGCGAGTCTGAGGTCGAGGCGGAGCGCGCCGAAGCCGAGCATGCCGAGGCCGCCCGGGCGGCGCTGTCGACGCTGCCCGGTGTGACGCCGGAGGCATTCCAGGCGCTCATCGAGACGGGGCTGGTGTCGCCACGTGCGGTGGCGGCTGCGGGTCGTGATCGACTCGCGGCGCTGCCGGCGATCGGCGCCGCCGCCGACACGATCGTCGCGGCGGCGGAGGCGTGGGTGGCGGAGCGTGAGCCGAAACATCCGCAAGAGGATGACGCCGCGGTGGCGGAGCCCGAGCACCCGCCCGCGACGGCGTGACGAGAAAGGGATCGAATCCGATTCGAACGTGTCTGGGATGCCGGCGTCGGCGACCGAAGGGGGAAATGCTGCGATTGGTTCGTGCCACGGATGGTCGCGTGAGCGTCGACGAAGCCGGCCCGGGGCGCGGCGCGTATGTGTGTCGCGATCCCGAGTGTCACGAGCGCGCGTTCAAACCCGGACGGCTGACGCACGCGTTTCGACGTCCGAGCGAACCGTCGATCGACATCGAAACCGTAGCCTCGGGGAGGTGAGGGGACTGTGGCGGCAACGAAAATAAAGGTCATCGAGCTGGCAAAGGAGCTCGGCGTCACGAGCAAGGATTTGATGCTCGCGGCCGAGGAGATGGGTCACAAGGGCGTGCGCGCCATGACTCCCCTCGACGCGAAGCTCGCCAACGAGCTGCGCACGAAGCTGGGCAAGGGCAGGGAGCTTCCCGAAGAATCGGTCAAGCCCAAGCGCGTCGCGAAGCCGAAGGCCCCCGTCGAGCTCGGGCCCGATGGCACACCGATCGCGAAGAAGCCGACGCGCGCGAAGAAGGCTCAGCCGACCGAAGCCGAAGAGGGTGCTGCCGAGATCAAGCCGGCCGCGACGATCGTCAAGCCGAGGCCGGCCGAGATCACGGCTCCGGCGCCGCCGGTCGTGGCCAAGCCGCCTGAGATCGCGCCGGAGCCTTCTCGGGTCGCGCCGCCCCCCCCGCCGCCACCGATCGAGCCGCTCAAGCCCGCCGCGGCCGTCGCGCCGTCCGCGCCGGCGAAGCCCGAGCCGAAGATTGTTCCATTCCGACCTCTGGAGCGGCCTGCGCCGCCGCCGCCTCCGCGGCCGTCGCGACAGCCGGCCGGACCGTTTGCGCCACCGCGCGTGACGCAGGGGCCGCTGCGTCCCGCTGCGCCGCCCCCGCCGCCGCGCCCGGCCGCGCCGCGACCCGCGGCGCCCGCAGCGCCGGCGCCCCCGCCGCCGAGGCCTGTCGCCGAGCCGCCGGCCGCGAAAGTCGCGCCGCCGCCGGCCGCCGTCGTCGAGACGCCTCCGCCGCCCGCTCCGGCCGAAGTGCGTCGCGAGCTTATCCGCGTGCCGGAGTCCGTCACGGTCGCCGAGCTGGCGGAAAAGATGCGTCGCAAGTCCGGCGAAGTCATCAAGGGGTTGCTCGAGCTGGGCGTCATGCGCATGGTGAACGACTTACTCGATCCGACCGAGGCGAAGCTCGTCGCGGACAAATTCGGCTTCGACGTCGAGGTCCGGTCGGTAGAAGGCGACATCCTCGAGGAGGAGGACGCCGATACCGGCGCGCAGCAGTTGCGGCCTCCGGTCGTCACCGTCATGGGCCATGTCGACCACGGCAAAACGTCGCTCCTCGACGCGATTCGCAAGTCCAAGGTCGCGGAGAAGGAGTTCGGCGGTATCACGCAGCACATCGGTGCCTACCAGGTCATGACGTCGCATGGGAAGGTCACCTTCCTGGACACGCCGGGTCACGAGGCGTTCACGGCCATGCGTGCGCGCGGCGCCCAGGCGACCGACATCGTCATCCTGGTTGTCGCGGCAGACGACGGCGTGATGCCGCAGACGCAGGAAGCCATCAACCACGCTCGCGCGGCGAACGTGCCGATCATCGTCGCCGTCAACAAGATCGACAAGCCCGAGGCCGACCAGGATCGCGTGAAGCGTGAGCTGGCGAACCTCGAGCTCGTGCCCGAAGACTGGGGTGGGCAGACGATTTTCGTTCCGACGTCCGCCAAGAAGGGCACCGGCATCGATCAGCTGCTGGAGATGACCGCGCTGCAGTCGGAGATCCTCGAGCTGAAGGCCAATCCGAATCGCGCGGCCAAGGGCGTCATCATCGAGAGTCGGCTGGATCGAGGCCGCGGCGCGGTGGCCACCGTGCTCATCCAGAACGGCACCTTGAAGGAAGGCGACGCCGTGGTGGTCGGCGCGCACTCCGGACGCGTCCGCGCCCTTCTCGATCCCACCGGGAAAAAGACACTGACGGCCGGCCCCTCCGACCCCGTCGAGATCCACGGCCTGAGCGGCGTACCGTCAGCCGGTGACGTCCTCGTCGGCGTCTCCGACGAGCGCAAGGCGCGGCAGATCGCGACCATGCGCGCGGATCGCGCCAAGGCAGCCGGGAAGGTGTCGACGCGCATCACGCTCGAGGGCTTGCAGAAGCAGATCCAGACGGGCGAGGTGAAGGAGCTGCGGCTCATCCTCAAGGCCGACGTGCAAGGCTCGGTGGAAGCTCTCGCGCAGTCGCTCGAGCAGCTGTCGACCGACGAGGTGAAGCTGAAGGTCATCCACTCGTCGGTCGGCGCGATCAACGAGAGCGACGTGATGCTGGCATCCGCCTCGGGCGCGATCGTGCTCGGCTTCAACGTGAAGGCGGAGCCGAAAGCGAGTCAGCAAGCGCAGGCCAACGGCGTCGACCTGCGCGCGTACAACGTCATCTACGAGGCGATCAACGACCTCAAGGCGGCGCTGGCCGGCATGCTGGCGCCGGAGATCCGCGAAACGATCCTCGGCCGCGCCCAGGTCCGACAGATCTTCGTCATCAGCAAGCTCGGACCTATCGCCGGCTCGTACGTGTCGGAGGGCAAGATCGTGCGCGGCGCCAAGGTCCGGGTCCGACGGGGCGACGAGGTCTTCGGGCAGGGCATCGTCAGTTCGCTCAAGCGCTTCAAGGACGACGTCCGCGAGGTGCCGAACGGCCAGGAGTGCGGAATCGGCGTCGACGCGGTGCCGGGAATTCAGGCGGGCGACGTGCTCGAGGTGTTCTCGACCGAAGAGGTCGCGCGCACGCTGTAGCGCGCGGCGCGGGGGAA
>Ga0075433_10000286_pt1 | contig 30150 bp, 20 predicted proteins | sample RhiMethybrSRZTD2_FD_75299 | JGI IMG/M metagenome (GOLD analysis project Ga0075433, IMG submission 75299) | Populus rhizosphere microbial communities from Tennessee, USA - Rhizosphere MetaG P. TD hybrid SRZTD2 | ecosystem: Host-associated > Plants > Roots > Rhizosphere > Soil | place: USA... | reverse complement strand
GCGATCGATCTGGCGAGGCCGTCGTCCGTCGCGCTCGTGGGCTTCCTCCGGGAAGGAGGCTTCAATCTGTATTCGGGGGAACACCGCGTCGACGCTCCCGCGCCCGTTCGATCAGCGCAGGCAAGACCCAGCCCAGCATGACGCCGGCGAAAACCAGTAATCCAACGGCCACGAGAAACGCGATGCCGATCGCCAGACACGAAAGAGCGGTCATGTGTCGACTATTTTCGGGCATGTGGCGGAGATCCCGGGAGGGGTCCGCATGACCGATCTTCGCGAGGGCGAGGAGCGGCTCGGGAGTCCCAAGGCGGTCGCGGCGGCGCTGATCCTGGCCGCCGTCGCCCTGGCCGCAGTCCTCGTGTTTCTCTGGGTCGTGTTCAGCCGCGCCTGTGGGGCGCGTTAAATATAATCGCGGACCATGAAAGTCTTATCTGCTCCCGAAATCCGTAACGTCGCCGTGGTCGGCCACAACACTGTCGGCAAGACCACGCTCGTCGGCGCCCTCCTCCATGCGGCCGGCGCCATCAGCCGCCCCGGCAAGATCGAGGATGGCACCTGCCCCACCGACTTCGACGCCGAGGAAATCGACCGAAAGATCTCGATCAACCTGGCCGTCGCCCACGCCGTCCACCGGGACACCCGCATCAACTTCCTGGACGCCCCGGGTTACGGCATCTTCTCGCCGGAGGCCCGCGCGGCCGTGTCCGCCGCCGACTCGGCCATCATCGTCCTCGACGCGGTCTCGGGCGTCGAGGTGCAGACCGAGAAGGTGTGGAAGTTCGCGGCCGAGTTCGGCCGGCCGGTCCTCTTCGTGGTCAATCGGATGGACCGTGAGCGGGCGTCCTTCGACCGCGTCGTCGAATCTCTCCAGAAGAAGTTCGGCCGGGGGATCGTCCCCCTTCAGATCCCGGTCGGAGAGGAGAAATCCTTCAAAGGCACAGTGGACCTCGTCCGCATGGAGGCCCACGTCCACGAAGGAGGAAAACGGGTGGACGGCCCGATCCCTCCGGAGCTCGCCGAGCGCGCCAAGGCCGAGCACGAGGCGCTGGTGGAGAACGTCGCCGAAGGCGAAGACGACCTGATGGAGAAGTTCTTCGCCCAGGGCACCCTCGAGCCGGGCGACATCGTGCCGGGCCTGAAGCGCGAGATCGTCGAGCGCAAGGTCTTCCCGGTGATGTGCGCGTCCTCGTCGCTCGGGATCGGGACGATGCGCATCCTCGACGCTTGCGTCGCCCTGCTGCCCTCACCGGAAAGCCGCAAGACCGAGGGAACCGGCAAGGATGGCAAGCCCGTCATGGTCTTCGCCAACGAGAAGGACCACGCCGTCGGCCAGGTGTTCAAGACGGTTTCGGACCCCTTCGCGGGCCGGATCTCCTACGTGCGGGTGCTCGCGGGACATTTCCAGTCCGACGGCAACTACTGGAACGCGGGCCGCGGAGTCCACGAGCGCTTCTCGGGACTCTTCCTCCCTCAGGGCAAGGAGCACGTCAACGTTCCGGAGGCGAGGGCGGGCGACGTCGTCGCGGTCGCGAAGCTGAAAGAGACGCTGACCGGCGACACGCTCACGACGAAGGACCACTCCGTCGTCCTGCCGAAGCTGACGGTGCCGGAGGCGTCCATCGCGTATGCCATCGAGCCCAAGGCCAAGGGCGACGAGGACAAGATCTCGACCGCCCTCCACAAGCTGATCGAGGAAGACCCCTCGCTCAACTTCCAGCGTGACGAGGAGACCAAGGAGTTCCATCTCGCGGGCGCGTCCCAGCTCCACGTCGAGATCGCCGTCGCCCGGTTGAAGAAGCGTTACGGCGTCGAGGTCATCCTCCATCCGCCCAAGGTCCCCTACCGCGAGACGATTACCCGCAAAGCCGAGGCGCACGGCCGCCACAAGAAACAGACCGGAGGCCACGGACAGTTCGCCGACTGCCGGATCCGCGTGGAGCCTCTGCCGCGCGGCAAGGACTTCGAGTTCGTCGACGACATCTACGGCGGCGCGATCCCCCGCAACTTCATCCCCGCCGTCGAGAAGGGCATCCAGGAGGTCCGCCGCAAGGGCTTCCTCGCCGGTTATCCGATGGTCGACTTCCGCGTCACGCTCTACGACGGGCAGTACCACGACGTGGATTCCTCGGAGCTCGCGTTCAAGCTGGCCGGCGCGCTGGCCTACAAAGAGGCGATGGCGGCGGCCAAGCCCACACTGCTCGAGCCCGTGATGAACGTCGAGATCACGGCACCCAACGAATACGTCGGAGACCTGATGGGCGACCTGTCCTCGCGCCGGGGCAAGGTCGAAGGTATGGACACCTCCGAGGACGACACCGTCATCAAGGCGCAGGTGCCGATGGCGGAGCTGCTGACCTACGGCGCGCAGCTGCGTTCGATCACGCAGGGCCGCGGCTCGTTCCACCTCGAGTTCTCTCACTACGCCGAGGTGCCGCACGCCCTCCAGGACAAGGTCATCGCGCAGTCCAAGAGCAAGGGCGGCGAAGCGAGCCACGCCTAGCCGGGGAGTCCCCCTCTCTCGCGACGCCGAGGAGTAAGCATGCAGACGGAAGGACTGCTTGAGAGACTCGAAGCCCTTCGTCCGGGCATCCGCGCTCGGCGCGAAGAGATCGAGAAGGCGCGGCGCCTGCCGCGCGACCTCGTGAACGATCTACGCCGGACGGGCCTCCTCGGCCTGTCGGTTCCCCGCGCGATCGGCGGACAGGAAGCGGCTCCCATCGACATTCTCCGCGCGATCGAAACGATCGCGTCGGCCGACGGCTCGACCGGCTGGTGCGCCATGATCGCCACCGCCAACAACCTGACGTCCGGCTACCTGAACGAGAAAGGCGCGAAGGAGCTCTTTCTCGATCCCACCGTTCCCTGGGCCGGCGTCGCGGCCCCGGCCGGCAAGGCGCAGCCCGTGGACGGGGGCTATCGCGTCACGGGCCGCTGGCCCTTCGCGAGCGGGATCACGCATGCCGAGTGGCTATGGGCAGGCTGCATGGTCATGGAGAACGGCAAACCCCGAATGACTCCCCACGGCCCGGAGATTTTCCACGCGTGCTTCCCGATCAGCCAGGTCCAGGTCCACGACACCTGGTTCGTCAGCGGCCTCGCCGGAACCGCCAGCAACGACGTCAGCGTTTCCGACGCGTTCGTGCCCGAGCACTGGGTCTTCGACCTCTTCGACGCCGCCAAGCACCGTCCGGAGCCCCTGTACCAGATGCCGTCGATAGGCTGGTTCGTTTCCCAGGTCGTCGCCGTCAGCCTCGGAATCGCGCGGGGAGCCCTCGACGAACTGATCGAGATCGCGCAGACGAAGGTGCCCACCTTCAGCGTGGCCGTGCTGGCCGACAGGCCCGTCGCCCAGATCGACCTGGCGCGTGCCGAGGCGGCCCTCGCGGCCGCCCGCGCCGGTCTCTACGAGTCGGTCGAGGATCTCTGGCAGACCGCACGCGCCGGAAAGCAGCCGACTCCCAGGCAGATCGCCCGCAACCGCGCCGCGGCCATCCACGCCGCCGAGACCGGAGCCTCGGTGACGAGAACGGCCCACGTCCTCGCGGGCGGCAGCTCGATCTATTCGTCCTCTTCCTTGCAACGCCACATGCGCGACGCCGAGGCGATCACGCACCACTTCACCGTCGCGCCTCACGTGTGGGAGGACGCCGGCCGCGTCTTCCTGGGCCGGCAGCCGACTGCGCCGTTGTTCTAAGGCTGCCGGGGGCCAGTCCAGAGGTGCCTGCGAGCCGCAGCGTTTCCGGTATCGGGCCTGGCTGCCCCGCGGAATCCGCGCCTGCCGGCGGCCTGTGTCCATAAAGATCCCGAAGCCAGCGACAGGAGGAGTCGTCGAAGCCGCGCCCGTCAGCCTTTTCGTATCAAAACGTGATCGAACACGAAATCACGTAGCCGGTAACGGAGCCACTGCCAGGACGGGGGCTTAGCGTTTGGGTAGACGGGCCACGCCCACAGCGCAGTTGCCGAAGCCGCCCCTGGGAAGAGCCGGCCAATTTCGTCACGATGCCAATAGATATGCTCAACGTCGTAGGCGAGCGTGGAGCGGCCGCCTTCACCCAAGGTACGACGTCGTGCGATGCGGTTGACGACAAATCGCTGGAGGCTGTTTGGCAGCATGACGAGTCCGCGAATGCCCCAGTGGGGATCCCTCCTGAAAAAGTAACGCAATCGCGCGATGGTGGATACGATGCAAAAGCCGCCGGTCCTCAGGACCCTCATGATCTCAGACCCTAGCTTGGCGGGAGCTCGAACGTGCTCGATCGTGTCGATGAGCAGGACCGATATCGAACGACGAGCTCGGGTACGGCAGGGCGTGGCCACTTCCTACCGTGTAATCCAACCGCAGGCTGGTAGCCCGCCTCACAGCGAGAAGGGCTGAATTCGGCACGATATCTATTGCGTGAACGCGGTATCGGTCGCGATTGGCGAAAGCGAATGCAACCCCCCCCGTTGCCGGCACCGATATCAAGAACATCGACGCGACGGGGCGGTAGCGCCTCGTGCGATTCGCAGTGTTTCAGGAGGTCCATCCCCTGATCGACCCGACTCAAGGCAAAGGTCAGCTGCGCTCGAAAGTGCGGCTCGCTCTCGTCGATCCAGCCGGCGATTCCGGTTCGGGCATGCTCCGTAAAGATCGAGCGCAGGGTCGACCAGGGGACCCGCAGATCCTGGGGCGTCGCCTCCCCGAGGCTTTCAGCCGTCATGTGAACTGCGCCGCATTCTAGCCACTCGATCTTCGATCCGGCGGACGTTCAACTCCGCATCATCAGATAGCGCCGCGTGGCGTAGAGCGCCAGCGCGGCGCCCCAGCCCAAAACGAGGAGACCACGCCGCGGGGACGACGCTACAGCGTCCGCCAGCGCCTTCCGTCCTTCTCGAGAAACCGGTCGGCGGCCTCCGGCCCGAAAGTGCCGGCGGCGTAGTTGGGAAAGTCGGGAGGAGTCTGCTTCTCGTAGGCGCTCAGGATCGGCGTCAGGACTTCCCAGGCGTTCTCGGCTTCGTCGCCGCGGATGAAGAGCGTCTGGTCCCCGTGCGTGACGTCGAGAAGCAGCCGCTCGTAGCCGCCGCCGATCGGAGCGCCGAGCTTCGAGTACGGGAAATCCATGTACACCGACTGGATCGTGAGGACGGGCCCCGGGATCTTTACGCTGAACTTCAGTGACACTCCCTCGTCCGGCTGGATGTGGAGGCGCAGGACATTGGGCAGGAGCTCACCCGAAGCCTTGCTGAAGAATCGGTGGGGCACTCCCTTGAACTCGATCGCGACTTCGGTGACGCGCTTTCCCAGCCGCTTGCCCGAGCGCAAGTAGAACGGCACTCCCGCCCACCGCCAGTTGTCGATGGCGAACTTGACGGCGGCGTACGTCGGCGTCGGCGAGTGCGGATCGACGCCTTCCTCCTCCCGGTATCCCGGCACGCGCTTGCCGACGACGACTCCGGGCCCGTACTGCCCCCGCACCGCCCACTCCTCGATCGCGTCCTCCGGGAAGGGACGGATCGACTCCAGGACCTTGACCTTCTCGGCGCGGATCGCGTCGGCTTCGTACGCGGCCGGGGCCTCCATCGCCGTCAGCGTCAGCAGCTGCATGAGGTGGTTCTGGAACATGTCGCGCACGACGCCGGCCTTCTCGTAGAAGCCGGCCCGGTGACCGACGCCAACCGATTCGGCCACGGAGATCTGGACGTGGTCGATGTAGCGGTGGTTCCACATGGGCTCGAAGATCCCGTTGGCGAAGCGCAGCACGAAGATGTTCTGGACGGTCTCCTTGCCGAGATAGTGGTCGATCCGGTAGATCTGCTTTTCCTTGAAGACGCGCAGGAGCGCCTCGTTCAGGTGTCTCCCCGACGCGAGGTCGTGGCCGAAGGGCTTTTCGACGACCACGCGCACCCAGCCCGAATCGACCTGCGCCATGCACGACTCGCCGATGCACTTGACGATGGTCTCGTCGGCGTCGGGAGGGGTCGCGAGATAGAAGATCCGGTTCCGCGGCCCGCCGCCCCGCTGGTTCTCGATCTCCTCGAGGATCTGCTTGATGCGGACGTAGAGCTCGCGGTCGGTGAAGTTGCCCGAGACGTATCGGACCGTCGCCGGAATATCCCCCGGTCTCCCCTGGTTCGGCGGCGTGAAAACCCGGGCGCCGTCGGCGAGCCTCTCGCGAAGCTGCTCGTCGGAATACGGAGTGCGCCCGACACCGACGATTGCGAACTGCGGCGAGATCGCGCCGTCCCGGTTCAGATGCGCCAGCGCCGGCGCGAGGAGCCGGTGGGTCAGGTCGCCCGAAGCCCCGAAGATGACGAGTGTGGCCGGAGGACGGATTTCCTCCTCGCGCCGGACTCCCCCTCCAGGGTCAGGGCTCAACCCACCCTCATGGAGCTCGCCTTCTGCTCGATCGTCTTCAGCAGACTGTCGTAGGAGTCCGAGAACTTCTTCACGCCCTCGTCCTCGAGTTCCTTGTAGATCTGGTCGGCCGAGATGCCGAGCTCCCCGAGCTGGCGAAACGCGGCGCGGGTGCCGTCGAGATCGTCGTGGATGCGGACCTTCGGCTGACCATGGTCGCGATATGCGTCGAAGGTCTCGGGAGGCATCGTGTCGACCGTGTCCGGGGCGATCAGCGCCTCGACGTAGTAGAGGTCGGGATATGCCGGGTCCTTCGTGGACGTCGAGGCCCAGAGCGGGCGCTGGACCTTCGCTCCCTTCGCCTTGAGCGCCGCAAAGCGCGGCTGCCCGAACACCTCTTCGTACGCGGCATAGGCCATGCGCGCGTTGGCGATGGCGATCTTCCCGCGCAGAGCCTTGGCCTTCGCGTCCCCCTTCGCGGCGAGCGCGTCGAGCTTCTTGTCGGCATTCGTGTCGACCCGCGAGACGAAGAAGCTGGCGACCGAAGCGAGGGAGTCGATCGGCTTGCCGGCCTTGACCCGCTCCTCGAGCGCCGAGAGATAAGCCTCCATGACCTCGCGGTGGCGCTGGACCGAAAAGAGAAGAGTGATGTTGATGTTGATGCCCTCGGCCAGGCACTGCCGGATCGCAGGAAGCCCCTCGGGCGTGCCCGGGATTTTGACCATCACGTTGGGGCGCCCGCAGGAGCTCCAGAGCCGCCGGGCCTCGGCGATCGTGCCTTGCGTGTCGCGCGCCAGGTGAGGCTGAACCTCGATCGAGACGAAGCCGTCGCCGCCGCGGCGCGCGTCGTAGGTCGGCCGGAAGACGTCGGCCGCGCTCTGGACATCGCGCACGGCCAGCTCCTCGAACAACTGCGCGGGCGGCTTGCCGTCGCCGTCGTCGCGGATGTCCTCGTCGTAGAGGTCGCTGCCGGCGATCGCCTTCTCGAAGATCGTCGGATTCGAAGTCATCCCCGCGAGCCCGTCTTCGTCGATCCGCTTCTTCAGACCTCCGCCCTGGACGAGATCGCGGCGGATGTAGTCGTACCAGACGCTCTGTCCGAGGCTCGCGAGCTTCTTCAGCGGATTGTCGGCCATGTCGTTGCCCCCTTTCCGAGCACGGCGTGAGCGCGGGCCACCACGTTCTCCACCGTGAAACCGTATTCCTTCATTACGATGTCGCCCGGCGCCGAAGCGCCGTAGCGGTCCAGTCCGATCGAGTCCCCTTCGTCGCCGACCCACTTCTGCCAGCCCAGCGTCACGCCCGCCTCGATCGAGAGGCGCGCCTTGACCGAGGGCGGAAGAACCTCGTCGCGGTAGGCCGGAGGCTGCTCCTCGAAGAACTCCCAGCACGGCATCGAGACGACGCGCGTCGGCACGCCCTCGGCCTCGAGCTTCTGGCGAGCGCCGACCGCCAGGTGCAGCTCCGAGCCGGTGGCCATCAGGATGAGCGCCGGAGTGCCCGAAGAGGCGTCGGCGAAGATGTAGGCCCCGCGCGAGACATCTCCCTTCGCGCCCGAGCGGTCGAGGACCGGGAGGTTCTGTCGGCAGCAGACGATGCCGACCGCGCCCTTGGCGTGCCGCATCGCGGCCCGCCAGGCCTGGGCGGTCTCGTTGGCGTCGCCCGGGCGGATTATCGAGAACTCCGGCATGTCGCGCAGCGACATCAACTGTTCCACCGCCTGGTGGGTCGGCCCGTCTTCACCGAGACCGATCGAGTCGTGCGTCCAGACGAAGATCGTCGAGAGCTTCGAGAGCGCCGCGAGGCGGATCGACGGACGCATGTAGTCGGAGAAGCAGAAGAAGGTCGCTACGAAGGGCCGCACGCCCCCGTGGTACGAAATCCCGTTGCCGATCCCCGCCATGGCGTGCTCGCGCACGCCGTAGTGGATGTTGTTCCCGGCGCCGGTCTGACCGTCGAAGGACCCCGCGCCCTCGATCGTGGTCTTGGTCGACTCCGAGAGGTCCGCGTCGCCACCGAGGAGCCAGGGCACGTGCTTGGCGATCGCGTTGATCGACTTTCCTCCGGCCACGCGCGTTGCCAGCGACTCGCCGGCTTTCCACTGCGGCAGGTCCGTGTCCCAGCCGGCGGGCAGCTCGCCGGATTGGGCCAGGCGCCACTCCTCGGCGAGATCCGGATATGCCTTGGCCCACGCGTCGAAACGCTTCTGCCACTCCGACTCGGCCTTCTCGCCCCGATCCACCGCGGTCCGGAAATGCTTCACGGCTTCGGGCGGCTCGTAGAAGGCCTCCGTCCACTCCCAGCCCAGGGCCTTCTTGGTCAGCGCGACCTCCTCGACGCCGAGCGGGCTGCCGTGGGCGGCGGAGGTTCCGGCCTTGTGCGGAGAGCCGTAACCAATCGTGGTCCGGACCGCGATGATCGTGGGCTTCTCGGTCTGGGAGACCGCCTCGGCGATCGCCCGCTGGATCCCGTCGATGTCGGTGTTGCCGTCCTCGACGCGGAGCGTCTTCCACCCGTAGGCCGCGTAGCGCGCGAGAACGTCCTCGGTGAAGGACTGCGACGTCGGACCGTCGAGCGAGACCTTGTTGTCGTCGTAGAGGTAGACGAGCTTGCCGAGCTTCAAGTGCCCCGCCAGCGAGCCCGCCTCCGACGAGATGCCCTCCATCATGTCGCCGTCCCCGACGAGGCAGAACGTCCGGTGATTCACGATCTCGTGTCCGTCCCGGTTGAAGCGGTTCGCCAGGAAGCGTTCCGCGATCGCCATGCCGACCGAATTCGCCGTCCCCTGGCCCAGAGGCCCGGTCGTGGCCTCCACGCCGGGAGTCAGGCCGTACTCGGGGTGGCCGGGAGTGCGGCTTCCCCACTGGCGGAAGGCCTTGATGTCGTCGAGCGTCAGGTCGTAACCCGTGAGATGAAGGAGGCTGTAGAGCAGCATCGAGCCGTGGCCGGCCGAGAGAACGAAGCGGTCGCGATCGGCCCAATGCGGATTGTGCGGATTGTGCTTCAGGAATCGCTGCCACAGGACGTATGCCATCGGGGCGGCGCCGAGCGGCAACCCGGGATGGCCCGAGTTAGCTTTCTGCACCGCGTCGATCGACAGCGTGCGGATGGTGTTGATGCAGAGCGTGTCGAGGGAGTGAGTGCTGGTGGTCAAGGGGCCTCCTTCGAAGGATCGATCTTATTACGCGGTCCGGTGAAGATGCCGCGAAGGAACGGGAATCCTTCCTCCATCTGATAGAGAATCTCCCGAAGAGGTTTCGAATACCCGTGTCCACGAAAGAATCGATCTCCGGCGATCGCGCCGCCCGCCGACCGCTCGAATGGAGCCGCGCGGAGGCGGAATCGCGCGCCCTCGCGCTGGAGTGGCTGGAGACCGACGGACTGGGCGGCTTCGCCTGCGGCACGGCCGCGGGCCCACGCACGCGCCGGTACCACGGCTGGTACGTGCCGGCGATTCCTCCGCCGCGACGGCGCTGGATGATGGTGTCCGGCAGCGAAGAGTTCGTGACCGCCCGCGGAGCGACGACGAGCATCTCCTCCCAGGTTTATCGCGACGCCACGGCCTCCGAGGGGCTCGCCAACCTGACGCGCTTTCGCCTGGAGCCCTTCCCGACGTGGCGGCACGAGACCGAGGATTTCGCGATCGAGCGCTCGCTGTGCCTCGTGCGCGACCGATCGATCACACTCGTGCGCTGGGTCAACCGGGGCGCCCACGAGATCGTCCTGCGGGTGCGGCCTCTGCTCGCGTTTCGAGGCTCGCACCGGCTCCAGCGCGAGACCCAGGACTGGGACGCGTCGGTGGAGGCGCGCGGAGAGACGTCCTGGGTCAAGCCTCTCCCCTACCTGCCGCGCCTCTACCTGCGGGGAGTTTTCGCCTCGACCCGGGCGGATCCCGTCTGGTACCGCCACTTCGCGTATCTCGAGGACGCGGCCCGCGGTTACGACCGCGAGGAGGACCTCTGGAGCCCGCTGGAGTGGGAGTGGCGTCTTCGCCCCGAGGCCCGCGTCTTCGCCCTGTTCTCCCTCGATGAGGTGGCCGCCGACCCGGACCATCTCCGCGACGAGGAGAGACGCCGGCGCGCCGACTTCGGGCCCACAGGGGACGCGATCTTCGACGAGATGACCCGCCGCGCGGAGTCGTTCCTGGTCGAGGCCGATCACCGCAAGACCACGATCCTCGCGGGGTTCCCGTGGCTCGGCGACTGGGGCCGGCAGGCCATGGTGGCGGCTCCGGGAATCGCGCTGGCCGCCGGCCGATCCGGGGCGGTGGCGCGCGTGCTGAACACGTTCGCGCGCCTGCGCCGCGACGGCCTGGTGCCGGGCCATTTCTCCGGCGAAGAAGGAGAGCCCGAGTACGACTCGATCGACGCGTCGCTCTGGTTCATCCTGGCGGTCGAGTGGTTCGGGAGCGCACGGCGCAATCCCGCGGGCGCGTCTCCCCTGCTCGGCGCCGTGCGATCGGTCATCGAGGCGTATCGGCGGGGCACGCGTCACGGCATCGGCGTCGGGCCCGACGGCCTTCTCTCCGGCGACTCGCCCGGCCGTGCGCTGACCTGGATGGACGCCGTCGTGAACGGGCAGCCCGTCACGCCGCGCTCCGGACGGGCCGTCGAAGTCAACGCGCTCTGGCACGCGGCGTTGAAGAGCGCGGCGCGTATGGAACGCTCCGCCGGCGAGACCGGGCGCGCCCGGGAGCTGGAATCGGAGGCCTGGCACGTCGCGCGTCGGTTCAACGAAACGTTCTGGCAGGCCGACAAAGGTTTCCTCTACGACGTCGTCGGGGACTTCGGACCGGACCCGAGCCTGCGGCCGAATCAGATCCTGGCCGTTTCGTTGACCGAGGACCTGCTTCCTCCGCACCGGGCGCGGTCGGTGTACTGGGCCGTGCGGCGAGCGCTGGTGACTCCGTTCGGTCTCCGGACGCTGGACCCGTCTGATCCGAGATACCGCGGCCGCTGCGAGGGCGACGAGACCGAACGGCTCTCCGCCGCTCACCAGGGAACGGTCTACCCGTGGCTGATGGGGCCCTTCGCCGACGCGCACTTCCGGGTCTTCGGCCACACCGAGGATTCGCGCCGGACGATGCGCGCGCTGCTGGCTCCGCTGCGGGCGCACGTGCGGGAGGCAGGCCTCGGCTTCGTCTCCGAGATGTTCGACGGCGACTCGCCCTACATTCCGCGAGGCTGTTTCGCCCAGGCCTGGAGCGTGGCCGAGGTGGCGAGGGTCGTTTACACGCATCTGCAAGGCGGCGAGTAGCGAGGTCTCAGGTTGCCCCGTCCACCTGAGACCTGAGACCTGGGACCCGAGACTTCGTTCATGCGCGTCCTGATGTTCGGCTGGGAGTTTCCGCCCTTCGTCAGCGGCGGCCTCGGTGTGGCATGCGAGGGGCTGGTCCGGGGACTGCGCGAGCTCGGAACGAAGGTTCTCCTGGTGCTGCCCGACCATCCGCGCGCGCGCCGGCGCGGGCGGCGCGAGCCCGCGGTGCGGATCCGGCGCGTGCGCACGATCCTCGCGCCGTACGTCACCGAGGAGACTTACGTTCGCGAGCGCGTCGAGGAGGTGGAGCGCGATCCCGGCGCCTCGCTCTACGGCCCGGACCTTCACAGCGAGGTCCTCCGGTACGCCGGAGCCGCGGCGAAGATCGCGCTGCGCGAGTCCTTCGACGTGATCCACGCCCACGACTGGCTGACCTTTCTCGCGGGGGTCCACGCCCAGCGCGCCACCGGAAAGCCGCTCGTCGCGCACGTCCACGCGACGGAGTACGACCGCGCCGGCGCCGCGCCGAATCGATTCGTCATGGCGGTCGAGCGCGCGGGGCTCGCCGCCGCGGACCGTGTGGTGGCGGTTTCCAGCTACACCGCGGAGATCCTGGGGACGCGCTACGGCGTTCCGGCCGACCGGCTCCGCGTCGTCCACAACGCGATCGACGCCGGGCGGCCGCTCGCGCGCTGGACGATCGAGGAAGGAGACCCGCTGGTGCTGTTCGCCGGACGAATCACGCGGCAGAAGGGCCCCGAGTACTTCGTCGAGGCGGCGGCCCGCGTCGCGGCGGAGATGCCCGAGGTGAAATTCGCGGTGGCGGGCGAAGGCGACCGGCTCGCCGACATGGTCGCGCAGGTGGCCGCTCACGGCCTCGAGAGCCGGTTCCTGTTCACGGGATTCCTGCCCTCCGAGGACCTCGACCGGCTCTACGCCCGCGCCGACGTCTACGTCATGCCGTCGGTCTCGGAGCCCTTCGGCCTGACGGCCCTGGAGGCGCTCCGCCAGGGCACTCCGGTGATCCTGTCGCGCAGCGCTGGCGTCTCCGAGGTCGTCCGCCACGCGCTGCGCGTCCGCTTCGGAGACGTCGACGACCTCGCCTCGAAGATCCTCGCGGTGCTCCTCTACCCGCCGCTCAAGGCGACGCTCTCCTCGCGCGGGCGTGAAGAGGTGCAGCGTCTCTCGTGGCGGGAAGCGGCGTGGCGCTGCACCGGCGTCTATCGGGAATTGGTGCGAGAATGAGCCGCACTGCGATGATTCCCGTCTGTCTCTACTTTCAGGTCCATCAGCCGTGGCGGCTGCGCCGCTACAACTACTTCGACGTCGGCCGCGAGCACCGCTATTTCGACGACGCCGGAAACCGGGAGCTCTTCCGCAGGGTCGCGGATCGCTGCTATCTGCCCGCCACGGCCATGCTCGCGCGGCTGCTGGAGCGGCACGACCGTTTCCGCGTCGCGTTTTCGGTGTCGGGCTGTCTGCTCGAGCAAGCCGAGGAGTTCGCGCCCGAGGTCCGCGGGGCGTTCCGGCGCCTGGCTGCGACGGGCCAGGTGGAGTTTCTGGCCGAGACGTCGCATCACTCTCTCGCGTGGCTGGCGTCGCGTTCGGAATTCACCGCTCAGGTCGCGCTCCACCGGCGCCAGATCGTCGAGACGTTCGGCGTGGAGCCGCGCGTCTTTCGAAACACCGAGCTGATCTTCTCGGACGCGCTCGCCGCCGTCCTCGAGGAACAGGGTTTCGCGGGCGTGCTGGCCGACGGCGTGGAGCCGCTCCTGGGAGATCGCTCGCCCCGCCACGTCTACCGGGCCGCCACGCCGGGAGGCCTGCCTCTGCTCCTGCGCGACTATCGCCTGTCCGACGACATCGCTTTTCGTTTCAGCAACCGCGCGTGGCCGGAATGGCCTTTGACTGCGGCCAAGTACGAGCGCTGGATCTCCGGCTCCGACGGCGAGGTCGTCTCGCTCTTCATGGACTTCGAGACGTTCGGCGAGCATCAGGGCCGCGACACCGGGATCTTCGAGTTCTTCGAGGACTGGGTGGACCTGCGCCTCCGAGAACGGGGAACGGCGTTCCTGACTCCCTCGGAAGCGATCGAACGGCTCGAGAGCCGCGGCGTGCTGTCGGCTCCGCGCGAGCTGTCCTGGGCGGACGAAGCGCGCGACCTTTCGGCCTGGCAGGGCAACGAGCTCCAGCGCGACGCGCTGAAGGCGCTCTTCGCTCTGGAGACGCGCGTCCAGGCCGCCGGGTCGCCCGAGCTGCTCTCGGACTTCCGCCGGCTGTCGACGTCGGATCACTTCTATTACATGGCGACCAAGTCGGCAGCCGACGGCGAGGTGCACGCCTACTTCTCTCCCTATGAGTCCCCGTACGACGCGTACATCGCTTTCATGAACGTGGCATCGGACCTGGAGCGGCGCGTTCCTCGCCGCGCGGCTTCGCGGCCGGCCGAGGCGCGCCCGCGTCTGTCTCCTCCCCTTTGAGCGGGACGCGGGTCCTCCTCCTGATCTGCGACGGCTGGGGGCATGCCCCCGCGTCGCCAGGCAACGCCATCACGCTGGCCCGGACGCCGATCTTCGACCGTTGGCTGAAGGAATACCCGTCGGCGCTGCTGGAGGCCTCGGGCGAGGCCGTGGGGCTGCCCGCCGGCGTGATGGGCAACTCGGAGGTCGGGCACCTCACACTCGGAGCGGGGCGGATGGTGCCGCAGGATCTTCTGCGAATCGACCTGGCTCTGCGCGACGGCTCGTTCTTCGAGAACGCGGCGCTCGAGGAAGCCTGCCGGCAGGCGCGGCGCAAGGGCGCCACGCTCCATCTGATGGGTCTGCTCTCCGACGGAGGCGTGCACTCGCACGAGCGCCACCTCGCGGGCCTCGTCGCGATGGCCGGCAAGCAACGCGTGCCGCGGCTCCGAGTCCACGTTTTCACGGACGGCCGCGACACACCGCCCAAGTCCGCGCGGCCGTTCATCCAGCGCCTGGAGAAAGAGCTCGCGCCCGTCGGAGGAAGGATCGCCACGGTTTCGGGGCGCTACTACGCCATGGATCGAGACAAGCGGTGGGACCGCGTGGCCCGCGCGTACGCGGCCCTCGTGTTCTCGTCGGGTCTCCAGGCGGAGAGCGCCGACGCCGCCGTCGAGGCCGCGTACGCCCGCGGCGAGTCCGACGAGTTCATCCAGCCGACCGTCATCCTCGACAACGGCGAGCCCTCCGGCCCGATCCGGGACGGCGACGTCGTCGTCTTCTTCAACTTCCGGGCCGACCGCGCGCGGCAGATCACGCGCGCCTTGACCGAGCCGGACTTCGCCGAGTTCCCGCGGCCGAAGCCTCCGAAAACCCACTTTTTCTGCTTCACGGAATACAAGAAGGAGTTCGGCTTGCCCTGCGCCTTCCCGCCGCAGGAGCTGACGGGCATCCTGGCCGACGTCTGGGCGCGTCACGGAGTCGCGAACCTCCGGCTGGCGGAGACCGAGAAATACGCGCACGTGACCTACTTCTTCAACGGCGGCGTCGAGAAGGCGTATCCCGGGGAAGAGCGCGTGCTGGTCCCCTCGTGGAAGGGCGCGACGTATGATCTCCACCCCGAGATGAGCGCCGCGCAGATCACCGAGGCGGCAGTGACGGCTTTGCGCGGCGGAAAGTTCGGCGCGCACGTCGTCAACTTCGCCAACGCGGACATGGTCGGCCACACGGGGAAGCTTCCCGAGACGATTGCCGCGATCGAGACGCTCGACCGCTGCTTCGGAATCCTGGAGGCGGCGTGCCGGGAGCAGGGAGTGATCCTGCTGATGACGGCGGACCACGGTAACGCCGAGCAGATGATCGACCCCGCAACGGGCGAGCCGCAGACCGCTCACACGACCAATCCCGTTCCCCTCATCGTCTGCGCGTCGGGAGGTGCCCTTCGCGGCGGCGGCACACTCGCCGACGTCGCTCCGACGCTGTTGGGGATCCAGGGATTGGATTTGCCGCCGGAGATGAAGGGGAGGGATCTGCTGAGTTGAAGCCTGTCATCCCGAGCGCAGCGAGGGGTCCCGAATTCAACGCGCCGAAAACCCTGTCAAGTCCGGGATCCCTCGTCGCTCTGCTCCTCGGGATGACGGCGGAGGGTCACCCGCCCGCCTTCCGCTCCTTGGCGCTCGGAAACAGGCGCTTCGCCTGGACCTGCAGCTCCCTCGCGCTCGCCGCGTCTCCGAGGATCTCGTAGGTCCGCGCCGCAGCGAAGTACGCCTCGGGGGTACCGAGGTCCTGCACCAGACCCGTCAGGGACTTGCGCGCTTCGGCTTCGCGGCCCTGGCTCGCGTAAAGCATGGCGAGTCCCGTCCGCGGGGCAGGATTGGACGGGAAGTCCTGGATCTCTTCGCGAAATGCGGCCTCCGCCTCGGCCATTCGGCCCATCCGGGCAAGGCAGTCGCCGCGCAGGTACTGGAGGTTCTGGAGCGAGACCTTGACCTCGGCGGCGTGGGGCTTGGCGGCACGGTCGAGCTCCGCCATCGCTCCGAGGCAATCCTTTCGATCGTGCAGGACGCGTCCCAAAATCAGGCGCGGAACGCGGCGATCCGGGTAGCGCTCGAGCGCCGCCCGGGCCTCGCGCTCGGCCGCGTCGAGGTTGCCTTCGGCCAGCGCGATGCGCGCCAGGTTCTCGTGCGGGCTGGCCGTCCCGGCCTCGCCCACGGCCTCCGCGTGCTTGCGCGCTTGCTCGTAGTCGCCGATCTGCAGGTAGTAATCGGCCAGCGCCATCATGACCTGTGGGTTACCCGGAGAGAGCTTCGCCGCCGTCTGCAGCGCCTCGAGGGCCTCCCGGTCACGTCCCAGCTTTCCCAGCGCCTCCGCGTACATCTGCCAGACGTCCGTCATCCCCGGCTCGCGCTTCAGAAGCGCCGACAGGACCGCCGCCGCTTCCGGATATCGGCCGGCCTGGAGCGCGCCGAATCCCTTTTTCAGATCCGCGACGGCGCCGATGCGGTCCCGCGGCGCCGGGAGGTCCTTCTTCGTCAGATCCGAGGTGTTGGCGCTGATGTAACCGAGCGCCGCGAGCTTCTTGACCTGCTCGGCATCCGTCGCCCCCGGCGCCTGAATCGGTCGAGCCATCCCGGCCAGCTCGATCCGCATGGAGCGGAAGGCCGGCGGCAGTCCGACCGAGAGGTCGTTCTTCTCGCCCGGATCCGCGACGATGTCGTAGAGCTCAGGCCGCGGCGACTCGATGTAGTGGTTGCGGTCGTCGATGAGCGAGGCCAGGTCGCTCCAGCCCAGGTGCAGCCGCGGGTACAGCGTCTCGCTGTAGACGCGCCGGGTCGCGGCGGCGCCCGTTGCGGAAGCCGAAAGCAGCGATTTGCCCGCGAGACCCGCGGGCGCCGACGCTCCGAGCGTCTCGACGACGGTCGGAAACACGTCGACGAGCGCGACGGGTGTGGAGACCTTCTCCCCCGCTCGCCGTTGCCGGGGAAGCTTGACCATCAGCGGCACGTGGATCGCTTCGCGGTTCAGCAGGACGCCGTGCTCGTCTTCGCCGTGATCGTTGAGCCCTTCACCGTGGTCCGACAGGAAGACGACCAGCGCTTCGTCGTAAAGGCTCTGCTTCTTCAGGTCTTCGAGGAAGACGCCCACGATCTCGTCGGCGCGAGCGATCTCTCCGTCGTACGGGAGCCGGAAGCGGCTCTTGTAGGGTTCCGGCGGCTCGTACGGCGTGTGGGGCTCGAAGAGGTGCAGGAACGCGAAGAAGGGAGACTTCCCCCGCGCGTGAATCCACTCGGTGAGCAGCGCCGCCGTCTCGGCGCCGCCGCGCTGCACGCGAGAGATCGTCTGGTTGGACTTCGTCGGTTCGATCCCGTCCTCGTAGAAGTCGAAGCCCCGCGACACCCCCGTCGCATGCGACAGGACGATCGAGGACACCGCTCCTCCCGTCGCGTAACCCTTCCCCTTCAGCCACGAGGCCAGCGTCGGCGGCTCCGGTCCCAGCGCGTAGCCGAGATTGTCCCGAACGCCGTTCTGCGGCGGCAACAGACCCGTGAAGATCGTAGTGTGCGACGGAAGCGTCAGCGGAACGTGGGAGTACGCATTCTCGAAGAGGACCGAGTCCTTCCGGAGAGCGTCCAGGGCCGGAGTCGCGACGTCACGGTACCCGTACGCCGGCAGGTGGTCGGCGCGAAGCGTGTCCACGGAGATCAGCACGACGGGCGCCCCCGAGGCCGAGCCGGCTCCGCCGGAGCGCGCGCATCCCGCGCAAAGGCCAAGAATGGCCGCCGCGACGAGGGCGAAAGCCCGGAACGTCCTGGTCCTGTCCGACTCTGCTAGCATCCGCCCCATGCCCATTCAGCCCGAAATCTATCGCCGTCGCCTCGATAACGTGCGCGCGCGCCTGTCCGCCGTGAAGGCCAATGGCCTGTTCGCCACTCCATCCTCGAACCTCTATTACCTGACCGGCATCGATTTTCACCGGAGCGAACGCTTGACGGCACTCTTTCTCTTCCCGGATGCCGACCCCGTCGTGGTTTGCCCGGCGTTCGAAGCGTCCAGGCTGCGGACCATGTCGGCCGTCGAGAAGGTCGTCACCTGGGAGGAGACGGAAGACCCGTTCGCGAAGGCTGCCGGCCTGTTCCCCGCCTCCGCGGGAACGCTGGCCGTCGAGCCTTCCACCGCCTTCGACGACGTCGAGAGACTCATGAGAGCGAGATCGGGCTGGGGAGCGGTTTCGGCGGCCTCGATCTTCGCAGCGCTCCGCATGGTCAAGTCGTCCGACGAGATCGAGCTCATCCGCAAGGCGATCGCGGTCGCTCTTCCCCGTTTCCGCCGCGCTTTCGAAGCGCTCAAGCCCGGCTGCCAGGAAGCCGAGATCTCGCACCTCTTCGGCGGAGAGAACGTCGTCCAGTTCGGACCGTCCTCGGCGTTTCCGCACGGAGCTTCGACCGCGACGACGCTGGCGAAGAATCAGGCCGTGCTGATCGACGCCTGGGACCGGCCCGACGGCTACTACTACGACATCACGCGCTCGACCTACTTCGGCACGCCAACCGACGAATACCGCAAGGTCTGGTCGATCGTCCTCGAGGCGCAGAGCGCCGCGATCGACCGCGCTGGGCCGGGCGTGCCGTGCTCCGAGGTCGACGCGGCCGCGCGTCGCGTCATCGAGCGCGCCGGGTACGGCGAATACTTCACGCACCGCCTCGGCCACGGCCTCGGCATCGACGTCCACGAGCCTCCATACATGGTCGGCCACGAGCGCACGGTGCTGGAGCCGGGCATGACGTTCACGTCGGAGCCCGGCATCTATCTGTCGGGCCGCTTCGGCGTGCGCATCGAGGACGACATCGTCTGCACCGAGCGCGGCGCCGAGTCTCTCTCGCCCCGAGTCACGCGTCTCGAGCCGCTGTCGGCCTAAGAAGTCGGCAACGTTCGGCCGGCGTTCGTCCCGCGGAACGCGGCCTTCGTCCCTCGACGCATCGGAGAATCCATGGGGCGGTATAGTGTTTTTATTGAGGGACGATGACCTTTCGGTTCGGGAGCCTCACGCTCGACACGGAGAGCCGGGCGCTCTTCCGGGAGGGCCGTCCGGTCGCGATCTCGCCGAAGGCCTTCAAGCTGCTGCAGGTTCTCCTGGAGGGCCGGCCCCGCGCGATCCCGAAAGCGGAGCTGCACCAGAGGCTCTGGCCCGATACCACGGTCTCCGACGTCAACCTGCCGACGCTGATCGCCGAGATCCGCAACGCCATCGGCGACGGCGCGCGCTCCCCCGAGTTCATCCGCACCGTCTACGGATACGGCTACGCATTCCACGGGCCCGCGACGACGCTGCGGCGCGACGGCAGCCCGGCTTCCGCGACGGACCGGATCTTCCGGCTCCTCTGGGGACAACGCGAGGTCGCTCTCTCCGACGGCGAGAACATCCTGGGCCGGGGCACGGACTCGCTGGTGTGGATCGACGCGCAGAGCGTCTCGCGCCGCCACGCCCGCGTCATGGTGGCGTCGGGGCTGGCGACTCTCGAGGACCTGGGCTCGAAGAACGGAACGTACGTCAACGGCATCCGGCTCTCGGCCCCTGTCGCCCTCCGCGACGGGGACGAGCTGCGCATCGGCAACGTGCCGATGACGCTCAAGGTGTTCGCCCGGCCGAGCTCGACGGACACCGCTACCGGATACTGACCGCGCGGCCGCGGCCGTCTCGCGCCGCCGCTCTCGGCGCGCTCGCGATCCTCGCTGTCCTTCTCTCCTCGGCGCCGGTGCGCGGACAGGATGCCCTCCAGGCCGAGGAAGCGGCCGAGTTCGCGCGGCGCACGGCCTCTGCCGCTCTCCACGGGCCGCAGAAGATCTTCCTCGAATCCATCGACGCCGACGGGATCCTGCGCCGCCTCCTCGGCGGCAACGTCTGGGGCGAGCTCACGCCGCGACAGCAGGGACTCCTGCGTCCTCTCGTCCGCGAACAGTTCGCGCGGGCGCTCGCACCGCCCCGCGGCAGCCAGGCCGACGTCGCGTGGGCCTCGGTCGCGTCCCCGGCCGGCAGCGGTTCGATCCCCGTCGATCTGGGTCTGCGGTACGGGACGGCGGTCCTCAAGACGCGATGGACCGTCCAGCGCACGCCGCGGGGCTGGACGATCGAGGACATCTCTTTGGTCGATCCGGGCATCTCGCTGGCTGCCGAGGTCGGGCGGATGTTCGCCGCCGCGCCCGTGCGGCCTCGCGACACCGCGCGGGAGGCGCGGGCGCGGGCTCTTCCTCGAATCCTGGGCCTGATCGCGCTCGCCGCGATCATCGTCGTGTTCCGACCGCGCCTTCCTCGCGAGCGAAGGACTCTGCTGTGGCTTCTCGCCGGTGTCCCGGCGCTGCTCTTCGCGATCGACGGGATCCTGGCGGTGCGCCGCACGCTGTCGGAACGTTACGCTCTCTCGGAGACTCCGCCGGAGACGCCGTGGCGGGAGCTCGAGAACACGGCGCGCGAGGCCCAGCGCGACGGCCAGACCGACGCGGCGCGTGCGGCATGGACGCGGGCGATCGAGTCCGGCTCACCGAGAGGGCCCATCGAGTATCAGATGGGGCTGGCCGCGCGGGCGGCCGGCGACAACGCGACGGCGCGGGCCGACTTCGAGCGCGCGCTGGCCGAGAATCCTCCGGCGCCGGGGGCGGGCAAGGAACTGGCCTCGATGGCGCTCGCCGACGGCAGGCCGCAGGAGGCACGGCGGCTCCTCGAGGATTACCTTCGCGCCGCCGGCCCGGATCCGGAGACCCTTTCGGCGCTCGCCGTGGCCGAGGCCAATGCGGGCGACAACGACGCGGCGGTGCGCACGATCGCGGCGGCGCGGGCGCTGCTTCCCGAGGACACGCGGCGAGCGGAGCTGGAGTCTCAGGTCTACGCCCGCGCCGGAAACGCGGCCGCCGCCGTGGCCGCGCTCCGGCCGCTGGAATCCCGCGGCCGCCTCGATCGTTTCGCGCTTCGCTCCGACCCCGCCTACCTGCCGATTGCCACCGATCCCGTATGGGTCGCGTTCCTGGCCGAGGCCCCCTCGGTTCCGGGACAGGTCAAACGGCCGCCCAACGCCTCCAGCCCGCGTACAACTCCGCCGGGGTGAGGCCCGCCTCGCTCCGCAGCGCCGAGGAAACCGTCGCGCCCTCGGCCAGCCGCGCGAGAACGCACCGCAGCGCACCCTCACCGCGGATGGCGAGGAGATACTCGAGAATCGAGAGCGCCTCGGCGTAGGTCGCGCGCGCGGCCGCGACGTCGAGCTTTCCGCCGAAACGCCGTTCCAGGGCATCGAGGCTTCCCGCCGGCGGGACACCCAGAGCTCCGGAGACGCTTCGCGCCGGAAGGCGGCGGCCCTCGCACCACTGCGCCACGCCTTCGTGCAGCCAGGCCGGCGCGGCCCCTCGCGAGGCCAGACGGACCAGGGCGTGCGCCAGCTCGTGCGCGAGGACGGCGTCGAGCCCGGCAGGCTCGGCTCCATCCGGAGCCAGCGTCACGCGGATCTTGCCGTCGAAGAGGCCCGAGGCCCACTCCGGCGCCGACACGAGCGAGAAGTAGTGGCGGCCCGCGTGAAGCACGACGATCTGCGTCGCGGCGAGCGGCGCTCCCATCAGAGACGCCTGTCCCCCGTACACTCCCTCGAGGGCGAGCGCCGCTTCCGACACGGTCTCCTCGGACACCGCCACGTCGGCGAAAATCCCGAAGTGATCCGTTGCGAGCGAGCGCTGCCCGCGCGCCAGAGCCCTCTCCTCGCGAACGCGGGCCAGCCGCGAGAGCCGCTCGGGATCCTGGCCGCCCAGGCGCGCGAACTCCGTCCAGGCGTCCACGGCGTCGTCGAGACGGTGCAGGCCGTCGTAGATGTCTCCGAGGACGGCGTAGATCTCGGGCGGCGCTCCCGCGGCGCCGGCTTCGGCGCGCTTCAGGTAGAAACGCGCGGAGTCGAAGTCCTCGGACCGCACGAACGCCAACGTGAGCTCCGCCTGGACCAGGCCGTTTCGCTCGTCGAGCGCGAGGGCTTCGCCCAGCAGCTCGACGGCGCAGCCTGTCTGCCCTTCGGAGAGACACTGCCGGCCCAACTTCGCCAGGCCGTCCGCGACCTCCCGCGCGGCGGCCGAGCCGGGCGCGACTTCCTGAGCGCGCCGGTGGAGCTCGGCGACCGCGCGGTCGCGATCGGCCGCGTCCTGTCCCGCCAGAGCCAGCGCGGCGAGCAGCGCGGCCTGCGGGATCAAGAGACCGTGAACGGCGCCGACGCCTGGCGGGCCTGGCCCGTGGCCGCGTCCTGAAGAAAGATCCGGAGCCCGTAACGGCCCGGTGCGAGTCCCTCGGGAGGCGTGAACGACAGCACGAAAATGCGCTTGCCGTCAGGCTGGACAGGCGACTTGCCCAGGACCTCGAGCTCGCCGCCCGAGAGCGGGCGCCCGGTACCGTCGAGGAGCTGGCCGCCGACTTTGAGCTGCTCGCCGCTCTCCCCGGACCCGAAGTGGTACGCCACGAGACACAGCCGGGAAGCGGCTCCGGGCGCGAGCCTCGGCATCGCCGAAGGAACCGCGTTCTCCCCCGCGAGCCCCGCAAAGAGCGGCGCCGGCGGGTCCGCGGGTGCACCCGCGCCTCCCGGCCCCTGGCCGCGGACCGTAACCCAGCTTCCGGGGGCTTCGAGAAAGACCGGCGGCAGAATGTAAGGCTCGCGGCGGGAGAAATCGGGCACGTGCACCGACCCGACCTGGAATCCCATCCGCCCGGTCTCGGCGTTCCGGACGAGCGAGCGCAGCCGATAGTCGCCGGGAGGCAGCTCCAGGACCCCGAAGAAGCGCATTCCGCCGGCTTCGAGCCGCTCGCGGCCGGCGGAGAGATCCAGCCCCAGCGTCTGGACGAAATAGTCCGCCAGGCGGTTGCTCGCGTCGTGGGCGTACACGTAGATTTCGAGGCCGCTCCGGTCCCGCCGATCGCCGGCGAGGAGCGCGGGCCCGGGTATCTCGAGGAGCACCGGCACGGTGGCGACGTCTCCGGAGCCCGCGAACGGCGCCGCCAGAACCCTTGTGGGGATATCCGAAACCGGGATCTCGCTGGCGATGACGTTGGCAGCCGAGAGCGTACGCTCCAGCGGCGAAAGCGTCTTGAAGCCCCGTCGCTCGAAATACCCGCGGCGCGAGGCGACCTGCGCGCCAGGAGCGGCGACCTTCACCTTCAATTCGTGGAAGCGGCCCTCGTGACCGGACCGCTCGGGACGAAACGCCAGCACGTACGTCAGGCTCGTGCGGACAATCAGAGCGCCGAGCTGCGACGACAGGTCGTTGGCGTTCCGAAAGACGTCTCCGCCCGTCGGAATCGCGAGATCGTAGAGCGAGTCCTGCCGCTCCCGCTTCCCGAGCGCGAACTTGCCTTCGGAGTCCGACTCAGCGACGACGCCGGCGATGTCGACGGCGTGGATGACACAGTCCGTGCGCCGGAACAGCTCTCCCATCTTGGTCAGCTGCTCGCGCAGCGGCGTGTTGCCGAATCGCTTGTCCGCGTCGACCTTCCACTGCTCGCCCTGGATCAGCCACTGATGCTCTTCGGCCGTCTCCTCCGTGCCCACGACGAACCGATTCCGGAAGCCCTCCGAAAGGTAGATGATGTCCTTGCGGCCTTCGACGGCGTCGAGCGCGCGGCCCAGGTCGGTAAACGACTGGATCAGCGAGCGGACGCGGCCGCGCTCGTAGTCGTCGGCCCGCGCTTGCGAGATCGATTCCATCGACTCCAGCGAATCGGCCAACATGGTCGAATCGGCGTTGCGCCCCCCGAGACTCGGTTCCGCGCCGAAGCCGGCGACGGTCACGCGGTCAGGCGTCTTCCGGACCGGCTTGTCGAACGCGAACGCGAGAGGGTCGTTGCGGTCGCGGCCTTCGAGTCCGAGGCTGTCGATCGCCTGCACGAGCTGGGCCCGATCCGAGGAGAACGTGACGAGGAACCGGATGCCGGCCTCCACCGAGTACGTCGCGACCGCGCACAGGTCCCGATCCTCGAGTCCCTCGAGGATCAGCTCCCGCGCCGCGCGCCGGGCTGCCACGACAGTCTTGGGCCGGGCGAAGGAGAAGTCGAACAGAATCAGAAACCGCCGCCGGGCGGCCGGCGAGACCGGCGTTCGCGCCTCGGGGGGGACCTTTTCGGCGAGGTCGATCGCGTCGAAGCCCACGATCTCCTGCTTGCGGCCGTCGTCGTAGAGCGCAAAGTCGGCGGCCTTCAGATCCCGGATGGGGAGTCCGTCCTTGCCGGTCACGCGGACGGCGACTTCCACCAGCGTGACCTCCGCGGTCTCGCGCACCGACCCGGGCTGTTGCGCGGCGAGCTCGGCGCTCCACGCGATCGAGGCTGCGGCGAGACCGGCAAAGAGTCTCACGCGACCTTCTCTACGGCAACGACTTCAGGAGGTCCTTGATGTCCTTGGCGTCCGGGCCGTCGGGCGCGAGCTCCAGAGCCTTCTGGAAGTCGGCTTTCGCATCGTTCGTCTTCTTCTGCTGGTAGCGGACGAGACCGCGGTAGTAGTACGCGGTGGCGTCCGGCTTGATCGCGATGGCCTTGTCGAACGCCGGCTCGGCTTCCGCCATCTTCTTCTTGTTGTAGAGCAGGACGCCTGCGTTGATGTAGAGCCCGTTGTCCTTGATCCGATCGGGCGGGATCTTGTCGAGAGCCTCGAGGCCCGCTTCGGCGTTGCCCTTGGCGATCTCGAGCTCGGCGATCATCTGCCAGGGTTGGGGATCCTGCGGGCTCTTCTCGGCGGCCATCCGGGCGTAACGCAGAGCCTCGTCTTTGTTGCCCTCGCCCAGATACGCCGCCGCGACCCGCTGGATCAGGGCCGTGTTGTCGGGCAGCTCGGCGAGCGCCTTGATGTAGTTTTCGCGGGCCGCGGCGTAGTTCCGGCTCGCGAGCGAGGCGTTGCCGGCTTCGATCGCCGCCGCGGTCTCCTTCGAGATCGTCTTTCCCCCGACCTGAATCGCCGGCTCCGCGGCGGCCGCCGGGGCGGCCTGGGCCTGGGGCTCCAGCTGGAGCTCGACCGATGGATTTCGGCCGCTCTCCTGAAGCGAGACGTTGATCTTCTTCGTCTGATAGCCGGCGGCTTCGACGTCGACGTCCCAGGGTCCGGGCTGAATCCCTCCCACGGACCAGCGGCCGTTCTTGTCGGTGGTCAGGTCCGGACCGCCGTGTCCGCTCTTGCCCCAGCGCAGCTTCACCGTCGCGCCGGCCAGCGGCTCGCCCTTCTCGTTCTTGACCACGCCGTCGACGCGGGCCTTTCCGCCCCGCCACTCCTGGCCGAAGGCCGCGCCGGCCACGAACAGCGTGAGAATCGACGCCGCGGCGATCTTCCGACAGCGCATCCCGCCCTCCTTCCCGCTCGACCGGCGAGTATATTCCCCGCGATTCGCCGAATCTCGAAGAGCGGGACGAATCAGCGCCTGGGTGCGACCGCGGATGCCGCCTCCGCACTGCCGCCCCCTCCTTTGCCTCCCCCGTAGAACGCGACCAGGGCCTCCGAGAGCGACGCCGCGACCTTCTCGCGATACGCCCGGCTCCTCAGCAGCCTGCGGTCGTCGGGATTGTTGAGGTTGCAGACTTCCACCAGCACGCGCGCAGGGATCCGGTTGTAGCGCAGGATCGCCGACACCCACTCGCGACCTCCGCGAATGACGTTGCGGCGCACGGGCTGAAAGGCGTGCAGCGGCAGTGCGGCCTGACGGAAAGACGCCACGATGCGGTCCGCCAGATCCTGGGAGAGGCCCTCCGCCTCGACGCGCTCGCGCCGGGAGAAGGAGACGCGAGGGGCCTCGCGCACTTCCCGACGCGAGGTGTAGGGCTCGCCGGCCTTGCCGTAGCTTCCTCCGAGGAACTTCTCGCCCGGGACGTAGATCATCGTGCCGCGGACGGCGGGGTGCAGGGAGTCGGCATGGAGCGAGATGAAGACGATCCGCTCCGCGTCGCCGCCGTTCTTGCCGGCGTTCTTGTAGACCGAGTTGGCGAGGTACCAGCGGAAGTTCACGCCCACGGCCGCGTCCTCGATCGGATAGGGAGGGGTCGTCAGGACGCGGGCACTCCGCGCTTCGGCGACCCCGTCCGACACCGACGCCGTGCACGGCGCGGCGCGGCCCACGGTCGGGACGACGCGCGCCCGAGTCCTCGCGGACACCAGACGCTCGAACCGGCAGGCGATGTCGTAGACGTACGCCGCCTCCTCCATGCCATCCACGATCGCGCCGGTGTCGCGGCCGCCGTGGCCGGCGTCGATGACGATCGTCACCCCGGAAAGGTCCGCGCTCCGGACTTTGTTCGCGAACTGCGCGGCCTCGAGGCGGGCGTTCTCCTCCTCGATGCGCGCCGGATCGTTCGGAGGACGGAACTCGGGAGAAAGATCGGCGACCGGGATCTTGACCGGGAATCCGACCGGGATCGCGTGGACGTCGGTGATGCCGCTACGCGCCGCGATCTCCCCGGCCTTGGCGTTGACGTCCTCGGCGTGCACACGTCCCGTGAACCTCACGACGACCGCCGAGTAGAGGGCCTCGCCCCGCCGCAGCCGGTAGATCGCGTACGGCCCCTGCGCGTCGGAGGCGAACTCGAGCGCCGGCGGCGCCTCGGCGGGAGGCGCGGCGGCCGCGACGGCCTCCCGGAAAGAAGGCAACAGCAGCTTTCCCGGAACGCGGACGACCTGGCCTTCCCGGGTCTCCAGAGACGCGATCGCTCCGGCCTCGCGGATCTTGGCGTAGTTGGAGCCCTCGCCGGTCAGCCATTCGGAGATGCGCCACAGGCTCTCGGGCTTGCCGGTGAGCGATGCGACACGATGCTCCCAGCCTTCCGCCGTGGCGTGATCCTCCGGATAGAGGGCCTCGATCGCGATCTTCTTGAAGCTGCCCGAGAGCAGCCGATAGGGCACGCGGAGGTACTGATCCGACCGCAGCTTCGCCCGAAGCCCGGGGTTGCCAACCAGGATCTCCTTCTTCGTCTTGGGGTCGTCGGTCAGGCGTTTGACGAACGCGTCGATTCCCTCTCCGGGGATCGGTCGCGCGGACAGCGTGATCTCGTCGCCGGAAGCGATGGAGACGCGGATCTCGCGGGAGACGACGACCGTCTTCTCGGCGGCCGGCGCCGGGGCTGCGGCCAGTCCCAGCGCCGCTCCCGCGGCGAGGAGATCAGGCCACCGCGGGCGGAAGCGCATCCGGAAACTCCGTGCCCGCTTCGAAGGCGCGCGCCGCCGCGAAGACCGCGTCCTCTCCGAAGCGCGGGCCCAGCACCTGGATGCCCAGGGGCAATCCCTCGGCGGTCAGGGCCGAAGGTACGGAAATCGCCGGCAGTCCCGCCAGCGACGCGGGGACCGTGAAGATGTCGGAGAGGTACATGGTCAGCGGGTCGTCGGTCTTCTCTCCGACGCGAAACGCGGGCGCCGGGATCGACGGGCACACGATGACGTCGACTCCCTGGAAAGCCCGGGAGAAGTCGTCGGAGAGGAGCTGGCGGGCGCGCATCGCCGCTCCGTAGTAGGCCTCGTAGTAACCCGAAGCCAGAGCGAAGGTGCCCAGCAGGATCCGGCGCTTGACCTCGGGGCCGAACCCCTCCGTCCGCGTCGCGACGTAGAGCGAGGCCAGATCCGCTTCGGACGCGCGCGGTCCGTACCGCACGCCATCGAACCGGGCCAGGTTCGAGGACGCCTCGGCGCTGGCGACCACGTAGTAGATCGCGATCGCCACACGGGCTCGGGGCACCGACACCGTCGTCACGCTCGCTCCGGCGTCGCGAAAGATCGCGCGGGCGCGGTCGAGGTCCGCGGCCACGGCGGGATCGAGGCCCTCGACCTCCGCCTCCTGGAGAAATCCGATCCGCATTCCCGAGACGCCCCGGGAAAGAGCCGTCTCGGGCGATCCGACGACGCGGGCCGAGGTGGTCGAGTCCATCGGGTCGCGGCCGGCGATCACGGAGTAGAGGCGGGCCGCGTCGGCGACCGAGCGGGTCAGCGGACCGATCTGGTCGAGCGACGAGGCGAAGGCCACCAGGCCGTAGCGGGAAACGCGGCCGTAGGTGGGCTTGAAGCCGACGACGCCGCAGCAGGCCGCGGGCTGGCGAATCGAACCTCCGGTATCCGAGCCGAATCCTCCAGGAACGAACCGCGCGGCCACGGCGGCGGCGCTCCCGCCGGAGGACCCTCCCGGGACGCGCTCGAGGTCCCAGGGGTTTCGGGTCACGTGGGAGGAGCTGTTCTCCGTGGACGACCCCATCGCGAACTCGTCCATGTTCGCGCGCCCGAGGAAGACGGCTCCGGCCTTGCGAAGGCGCGCGGCCACCGTTCCATCCCCCGGGGGGCGAAAGCCTTCCAGGATTTTCGACGCGCACGTCGCCTGGCGGCCCTCCACCCACATGTTGTCCTTGACGGCCAGAGCGACTCCCCCAAGCGGCAGCGTCTCCCCCGCCTTCACGCGGGCGTCGACCACGCGTGCCTCGGCCAGCGCCTGCTCCCCGGTGATTTCGAGGAAGGCGCGCACCTGCTCCTCATGCCGGCTCACGCGCGAGAGCGCGTCCTCGACGGCCGAGACCGCAGTCCGCCTTCCGGCCGCGACGTCGGCGGCGGTCTCGACGACTCCGAGGGTGCTCACGTCTAGCCCTGCCCGCCGGGACCGACGACGCGGGGCACCACCCCGAATCCGTGGGAAAGCCGGGGGGCGTTGGCGGCCAGGGCCTCCTCGCCATGGCCGGATACCGGGACGTCCTGCCGGACGGGCGTCGCCTCGGCGCTTGCCGGGGAGGCGAACGCCTCTTCCGGGATCTGCTTGAGCTGGTCGATGTAGCCGACGATCCGCGCGAGCTGCCCGGCCCAGCGCGGCAGGTCCTCCTCGGGCAACGACAGGCGCGCGAGCTCGGCCACCTTGCGCACCACTTCCGGATTAATGGCGGAGGACGAAGACATCGTGAAAATTGTAACCTGCCCGCTCGATGCCCACGCCGGTTTCTCCCGCCGTGCGGCGGCGGCTCGCGGGTCTGAGGCGCCGCGTCGAAATGCGCGCGCTCGCGCACGCGGCGAAGGCCCGCGGCGTTTCGGTCTGGATCGTCGGAGGCGCCGTTCGGGATGCACTGATGGGACGACCGGTTCCGGAGATCGACGTGGCCGTCCGCGGCGACGCGCAGTCGCTCGCGGCCGCGCTCGACCGGCAGGGATCCGGCCGCGCGGTCTTCCTCTCGGAAGATCGTCCGGGCCCCCGCGTTTTCCGCGTGGCCGGCCGGCGCCCGATCGACATCGCCGAAGTCGAGGGCGGCGCGATCGAGACCGACCTGGCCCGACGCGACTTCACCGTCAACGCGATCGCCGTCGACCTCGCCGACGGATCGCTCGTCGATCCCTTCGGCGGCGTTTCGGATGTGGCTCGGCGCCGGCTCTCCTGTGTCCGCGCGGCAAACCTCCGGGAGGACCCCCTCCGGGCCCTGCGCGCCGCGCGCTTTCTCGCGAGCCACGGCCTGGCGCCCGATCGAGGCACGCTTTCAGCCGCCCGCGCCGCCGCACCGCGGGTGGCGGACGTCGCCGTGGAGCGTATTTCGACCGAGCTCGCGAGGCTCCTCGAGAGCCCGCGCGCGGCGCCCGCTCTCGCGTGGGCCGCGAGAGCGCGGCTGCTCGCCTCCACATTCGGCGTGAACCTGACGCCGCGCCGCGCCGCGGCTCTGGCGCGCTCTCTCTCGGCGCTCGACGATCCGGCCACTCGGCGCCTTTCGCCCGAGAGGCGCCGCCGGCTGCGCATGGCGATGCTCGCGATGCGCCTGGATCTGGACGCGCGGGAGGCTCGCCGATGGCTCTCGCAGAGGCGGTGGACCCGGCGCGAGGCCGATGAGATCGGGCTCCTGGTAGACCTGGCGGGACGCGCCGCTCGCCTGAGGGGACGCCGCGGCCGGTGGAGATGGCTGCTGGACGCCGGCACTCTCGCCGCCGACGCGGTGTATCTCGCCGCCCGCGCCGTCCCGGGAGCCCGGAAGAGCGCCGCGCAGCTCTCGCGACTGGCCCGGGCACCCCTGCGCCGGCTCCGGATCAGTGGCGCCGATGTGATGCACTGGTGCGCAATCTCACCAGGTCCGGCCGTCGGAGTGCTCCTCGACGAGCTTCGCCTCGC
>Ga0075433_10000284_pt1 | contig 30215 bp, 24 predicted proteins | sample RhiMethybrSRZTD2_FD_75299 | JGI IMG/M metagenome (GOLD analysis project Ga0075433, IMG submission 75299) | Populus rhizosphere microbial communities from Tennessee, USA - Rhizosphere MetaG P. TD hybrid SRZTD2 | ecosystem: Host-associated > Plants > Roots > Rhizosphere > Soil | place: USA... | reverse complement strand
AGGAAAGTCCTCGCGGCATTTCTTTACATCGAATGGCGAGGACCTTGACACTGACGTGGGTTGTTCAGTAACGGCTCTCATAACCTTGCCTTCTCATCTGCCGGCAGCCGCGAAAACAGAAGCTTCTCCAAATCCTTGCGGAGTGGCTCAATCTTTATGCGATTGGTAATCTCGTTGGCGAACGCATAAGTCAAGAGGTTGCGCGCGGTCTCCAGCCCAATTCCTCGAGCCCGCAAATAGAAAAGCGCGTCAGCAGATAACTGTCCAATCGTAGCGCCGTGGGTGCACTTGACATCGTCGGCGTAGATCTCCAACTGCGGATTTGTATTGGCCAAAGCTTCCTCAGAAAGCAGCAGATTCTTGTTTGTTTGCTTGGAATCGGTCTTCTGAGCATCGGGACGCACGATAATTCTGCCATTGAAGACACCTCGGGATCTCTCGTCAAGAACACCTTTGTAGAGTTCCCGGCTGCTGCAATGAGGCTTGGCATGGTCAATCCGGGTGTGGTTGTCTACATGTTGCTGCCCAGAAATTACGTACAATCCGTCCAAAATGGCTTCTGAACCTTCCCCGTTCAGAGTGGTGTTTACATCATTTCGTGTCAATGATCCGCCTAAAGCAATCGAGTGGGTCGAGAAACTGCTGCTCCGGCCCTGCTGAACCTGCAACGTCGAGAAATGGAACGCGCGCAGGCTTTCTCGCTGCAGCCTGTAGTGATCGATAAAGGCATTGTCGTTCAGGACAACTTCCGTAACGGCGTTGGTAAAATAAATCTCCTCGCCCGACCCGGCATAGGTCTCTACTATGCTTGCCTGGCTATTGGGCCCGGCAACAATCAGATTGCGAGGATGCGAGACCAAGGGTTTTGCTAAGTTCGTGGACAAGAACAGAAGGTGAATGGGAAGTTCAACCACGACATCCCTGGGAATGTTGATGAAGGCGCCATCTTCGATGAACGCCGTGTTGAGGGCTACAAAGGCGTGGTCCTCGTACGAGGCGTACCGGGCCAGATGCGAAGCCAACACCTGAGAATCACTTTGAAGAGCCGTTGCCAGGCTAAGTAACTGTACACCGGTCGGAAGATTCTGGATTGAAGAGAATGCCCGGGAAAAACGCCCATTCACGAAGACCATCAGATGGACGGCACAATTCCTGATTCTGAACAGATCAAGGGTACTGGTCGCGACTTGGGATTGCTGGGCACCCAAGGGCTCGAAGGGAACCTTAGCCAGAGCTGCAACGCTGGTGAATCGCCATTCCTCATCGTGGCTAGTAGGAAATCCAAGTTTTGAGAAACGCTCTATCGCCGATCTGCGGATAGCATGTGCCCAGGCCGGACTCTTTCCCTCTTGCGTCTTTTCAAACTGCTCGAAATCTGCCAGGTGAAGATCCCTTTCGTCTGTCACTTCAATCATGGTTCAAGGTTTCCTCCAAGGTTTCACTGACTAAGCAACTTCTTCGTCAATCCAGCCATAGCCTTTTTCCTCAAGTTCCAGGGCCAACTCCTTGCCTCCGGACCTGGCGATACGGCCGTTGGAAAGGACGTGAACATAATCGGGGACGATGTAGTTCAAAAGTCGTTGGTAATGTGTGATCACGATAACGGCACGGTGGTCGGCATGAAGCGTGTTGACCCCGTTGGCGACAATTCTAAGCGCATCGATGTCCAAGCCGGAGTCGGTTTCGTCAAGAATGGCCAGCTTGGGATCCAGAACAGCCATTTGAAAAATCTCGTTGCGTTTTTTTTCTCCACCGGAAAAGCCTTCATTGACGGGGCGGGTTATCAGACTTTCGTCCATTTCCACTAGCTTCATTTTCTCCTTGACCAACTTCAAGAAGTCCATGGCGTCCAGCTCGGGCAGGCCACGATGTTTACGAATCGAGTTCAGAGCCGCTTTCAGAAAGTAAGTATTACCGACACCAGGAATTTCAACCGGATATTGGAAGGCCATGAAGATGCCCTCACGGGCTCGTTCCTCCGGGGCCATGCCCAGGAGATCCTTGCCTTCAAACGTCACTTCTCCAGCGGTCACTACATAGGATTCGCGCCCAGCCAGGACTTGTGCCAGCGTGCTTTTTCCCGAGCCATTTGGACCCATGATGGCGTGAATTTCTCCTGGCTCAACTTTGAGGTCAATTCCGCGTAGAATCTGCTTACCTTCGACCTCTGCCTTCAAATTTCGAATCTCAAGCATGATTTTTCAATTTCTCCCAATAATGTTTATCCGACACTGCCCTCGAGGCTGACACCCAGCAGTTTTTGAGCCTCGACAGCGAATTCCATTGGCAACTCGCGGAAGACTTCCTTGCAGAACCCATTGACAATCATCGAAACAGCATCCTCCGCAGAAATGCCCCGCTGTTTGCAGTAAAAGATCTGGTCTTCACCAATTTTCGAAGTCGAGGCTTCGTGCTCCATCTGGGCCGTGGGGTTCTTAACCTCGATATATGGGAAAGTATGGGCTCCGCACTTATCCCCCAGCAACAAAGAGTCACATTGCGAGAAGTTACGCGCGCTCGAGGCATTCTTAAGAATCTTCACCGCTCCTCGGTAAGTGTTCTGGCCGTGTCCGGCGGAGATCCCCTTGGAAACGATGGTGCTCCGAGTATTCTTTCCGATGTGGATCATCTTCGTACCGGTGTCCGCTTGCTGATAGTTGTTGGTAAGGGCCACTGAATAAAACTCGCCAATTGAGTTGTCACCCTGAAGGATACAGCTAGGATATTTCCAGGTGATCGCGGATCCCGTCTCGACCTGAGTCCAGGAGATCTTGGAGTTGATCCCCAGGCACTTTCCACGCTTGGTGACGAAGTTGTAGATGCCGCCCTTTCCTTGCTTGTCTCCGGGGTACCAGTTCTGCACGGTTGAGTACTTGATCTGAGCGTTGTCTAGGGCAACCAATTCAACGACTGCAGCGTGCAACTGGTTCTCGTCGCGCATTGGTGCCGTGCATCCCTCTAGGTAACTTACGTACGACCCTTCATCGGCGATAATCAAGGTGCGCTCAAATTGACCCGTGTTGGCGGCGTTGATGCGGAAGTAGGTCGAGAGCTCCATGGGGCAGCGGACTCCCTTGGGGATATAACAAAAGGAACCATCGCTGAAAACCGCGGAATTCAGTGTGGCAAAAAAATTGTCGGTGTAAGGGACTACCGATCCAAGGTACTTCTTGACAAGTCCTGGATGGTGCTGGACCGCATCTGAGAAGGAGCAGAAGATAACACCCATCTCTGCTAGTTTGTCCTTGAAAGTTGTTGCTACTGAAACACTGTCGAACACTGCATCGACGGCCACGCCAGCGAGCATTTCCTGCTCTTTCAAAGAGATCCCCAGCTTCTCGTAGGTTGCCAAGACCTCCGGATCGACTTCGTCCAAGCTATTTAGGGTTTTCTTTTGCTTAGGCGCCGCGTAGTAGATGATGTTCTGATAGTCGATGGGAGGATAATGGACGTTAGGCCATTTTGGCTCCTCCATCGTCAGCCAGTGCCGAAAGGCCTTCAAACGCCATTCGAGTAAAAACTCAGGCTCATTTTTCTTACCGGAGATTATCCGGATGATGTCCTCATTCAAGCCACGCGGAATGGCATCCGACTCGATCTCTGTAACAAAGCCATACTTGTATTCTTTGTTTGCGAGCTCCGCGATTGTATTTGTTGCCGTCGTCATTGCGTCTCCTTAACAACCGAAACCTGGCAATCTGTGTCGTGGTTTAGTTCTTGGGATGAATCTTTGATAATCATGAAGGGGCCTTCTTTTAGAAACTCTGGTCGCAAGTCCATTTGGTGTTGCAGGTTCATTTCGGCGATGGTTATCCTGCTCAAAAGCTGCACGACACTGTCATTTAAGCGCTGTAGAGGACTCTTGATGTTACATTTTTCAAACTGCAAGCAAAATCCTTCGTCTGACACACAACTGGTGAGTGAAAGAGGTCCTTCAATCGCGCCAATCACCTCAGCCGCGGTAATCGCATCAGCTGGGCGGGCCAATGAGTAGCCTCCGTTAGTGCCATGATGCGATACTAAGAAACCCCTCTGCACCAGTTTCTGTAGAATCTTCGCCATGAGTTCCGCGGGAATTCCGTAGCGCTCAGAGATTTCCCGTGCGCTCCACGAGATTCGATCCGGGTGCTGAGCTAAGTGCATCAAAGCCATCATTCCATAATCTGCTTTTTTTGATATTTTTAGCATGGCTCCAAATGGCGACTAGAATGGTCGCATATGAATATTTAACGGGCTCGAAAGAAAATGTCAAGCCCTAAACCGCAATTAGTTTAAATAGTTATGTCCATAGTTTGACTTGTCTAGCGTTCTTGATATTCGCCTCCCACAATTGAGACGGGCTGTTGTTGTAGTGTTGTTTTTTGGAGACACTTCGTTTCCTATCTATGACAACCAAATTGAGATTAATCGTTTATTTATTAATAAGTTAGCTTCAATTCTTTGAGTTGGCCAATGATGTGCTTAAAATACTAATTCCTGACGGAGGTCTAATCCTGGAATTTCAACACACGCTTGCTGCCCCAATTTCGTTCTCGGGTGTTGGTCTGCACACGGGGGCACCGGTGAATCTAACCGTACTGCCCGCTCCGGAGGACACCGGTCTGGTTTTTCGAAGAGTGGATCTCGACGACTTTTGTATTGAAGCCAACGTCAAGAATGTGGCTCGAGTCTCCTACGCCACAACTCTGATGAAACAAGGTGTGCTTATCTCGACTGTGGAGCATCTGCTCGCTTCTCTTTATATTTATGGTATTGACAACGCATTCATCGAAATGGACAACTTGGAAGTTCCCATCCTGGATGGAAGTGCCCTGGAGTTTGTTTGTCAAATCCAGAAGGTTGGACTGCGGAGGCTGAAGGTCAAGAGGAAATATCTCGTGATTCAGAAGCCGCTTCACCTTCAGGAGCACAATAAGACAATCTCCATTTTTCCAGCCGACAGTTTTCAAATTAGCTACACCATCAAGTTCGATCACCCGCTGATTCAAACGCAATCCTTTGAATTCCGGGCTTCGGCTGATGCTTTTGCGAGAGACATAGCGCCAGCTAGAACCTTTGGCTTCTATCGCGAAGTCGAGGAGCTCAAGAAGAATGGCTTGGTTCGAGGAGGATCGCTTGAAAATGCCATCGTCCTCACCGAGAACGGCATCCTGAACGATATCCTGAGGTTTAGAGACGAGTTTGTGAGACACAAGATTCTGGACAACATTGGCGACCTTGCCTTGATCGGAAAGCCCTTCGTCGGTCGCATCGTTGCCGACAAAGCTGGTCATGCGATGCATACTCACATGGTTTCTCGAATTCTAAGCGATCGCTCTGTGTGGAAAGTGGAGAGTTACGCGAGCCTGCGACGGGCCAAAGGAGTGGCGCAAACCGCTCCTTTGGTTTAGTCCGCAAATCCTGCCCCAAGTGGTCGAAAGCCTGGAGTTTCGGCTTGCTTAGCCATTCCCGCCTCTTCTATACTCGGGCTGCCGACGTCCAAGCATCGAGACGAGGCTTGCTTCTGCCGTCCCTTCCGCTTGGGACGGTGACGCCTGATTCAAAACCTCCTGACAGCCTTTTAGCAAAGGATTGACCCTATGGAACGGCCTGAATTGAGGACCGAGACCAACCCCTTTGATTCGATGGTCTCAAGATTTAATATTGCTGCGGAAAAGTTGAAGCTGGACGAGGGACTCTACCAGGTCCTGTTAACGCCTGACCGTGAAATCTCAGTAGCGATTCCAATACAGATGGACAATGGAAAGCTCAGGGTGTTCAAGGGCTTTCGAGTTCAGCACAGCTTGGCCAGGGGACCTGCGAAGGGCGGCCTGCGCTACGCTCCGGATGTTACGCTCGATGAAGTTCGAGCTTTGGCCGCATGGATGACGTGGAAGTGTGCCGTAGTCAATATCCCGTTTGGCGGTGCCAAGGGTGGAATCATTTGCGATCCCCGTGAGCTCTCGAGCTCCGAATTAGAGAAGATCACTCGGCGCTACACCGCTTCGCTCATCGACATTCTGGGTCCTGAAAGGGATGTTCCAGCGCCGGATATCAACACCGACGAGCGGATCATGGCCTGGATTATGGACACCTACAGCATGCATGTGCGCCATACCGTTACGGGAGTCGTTACAGGAAAGCCTCTGGACTTGGGTGGTTCCGTGGGCCGTCGCGAAGCAACCGGCCGCGGATGCAAGATCGTTTGCGATCGGGCCAGCTCTCGTTTTGGAATGAAGCGCGAACATACGCGCGTCATTATTCAGGGTTTCGGCAACGTTGGATCTATGGCGGCACGAATCCTGCAGGAAGCAGGTTACCAGATCATTGGCGTCTCAGATGTCAATGGAGGCATCATCAATCCCTTGGGAATTAACATTACGAAGCTGATTGCTCATGCACAGGAGGCAAAAACGGTGGCTGGGTTTGCGGATGCCGAGTCAATTTCAGGAAAAGAGATTCTCGAACAGCCGTGCGATATTCTGCTTCCCGCCGCCACCGAGAATCAGATAACCAGTCACAATGCTGACCGGATCAAGGCCAAGATCATCTGTGAAGGAGCAAATGGTCCGACCACTGCTCAGGCCGACCAGATTCTTTATGACAAGAAGATCTTCATTATTCCCGACATTCTTGCCAACGCAGGTGGCGTGACCGTCTCATATTTTGAATGGGTTCAAGACCGGCAGGGATATTTCTGGAATTTGAAGACCGTAAACGAGCGGCTAGAAGAAATTATGGTCAATAGCTTTGATACTGTAGCCAGTTACGCAGACAGGCACAGCGTCAATATGCGCATTGCTGCGTATATGCTGGCAATCGATAGGGTTGCGTTTACAGTCAGGGAGCGCGGAATCTATGCATAGAGCAAGGCAAAGCAAGGCTCTCGAAAATGCTTGATCTATCTTTCATGCGTGACAATTTACAATTGGTGCGCCAGAAGATGCAACAGCGTGGTGCATCAGTGCCTTTGGATGAGTTTGAACGACTGGATATTGAGCGCAGACATTTGATCATGGAATCCGAGAGCCTTAGGCATCTTCGCAATGTTACGAACGATGAGATAACAGCACTGAAGAAGCAAAAGCAAGATGCGGGGCCAAAGATAGCAGAGATGAAGGAGGTCTCCGCTCGAATCAAGATGTTGGACGAGCAACTCAGCGTGTGCGATGAAAAATTGCGGTCCATCCAATTGACAATTCCTAACCTCCCCCACACAACCGTCCCTCTTGGGGCTGATGCCTCTGCCAATACTGAAATTCGTTTGGTCGGCGAAAAGCCAAAATTCGAGGTAGCAGCGAAGGCCCATTGGGAGTTGGGATCTCAGCTTGGTATCCTGGACTTCGACCGAGCCAGCAAGATTGCAGGGGCACGGTTCGCCATCTATACGGGCCTGGGCGCAAGACTTGAGCGTGCGTTGATCAACTTCATGCTCGACATTCATACCAACGAGCACCACTATCAAGAAGTCCTTCCTCCATTCATGACTAACTCGGCGAGTTTGCAGGGAACAGGCCAATTGCCAAAATTCGCGGGCGATCTCTTCAAGATTGAAGGAACGGACTACTGGTTGATTCCGACTGCGGAAGTACCTGTCACCAATATCTATGCTGGGGAGATTCTCGAAGGAGACCAGTTGCCGATTCACATGACCGCCTATACTCCTTGTTTTCGTAGTGAGGCAGGGTCGTATGGGAAAGATACGCGCGGATTGATCCGACAGCATCAGTTCAACAAGGTAGAATTGGTCAAACTAACTACTCCGGAGTCCTCCTATGAGGAACTGGATTCGCTCACCAGCAATGCCGAGGAGATCCTTAAGCGGCTGGGGCTGCACTATCGGGTAGTAACTCTCTGCACGGGTGATCTAGGCTTCTCGTCTGCCAAGACGTATGATCTCGAAGTTTGGCTCCCCGGACAAAACGCCTATCGCGAAATCTCATCCTGCAGTAACTTTGAGGACTTTCAGGCGAGGAGAGCGAACATCCGGTTTCGGCCCGATCCGAAAGCCAAGGTGGAGTTTGTGCATACGTTGAATGGTTCAGGGCTGGCAGTCGGTCGCACCTGGGTAGCCGTTGTGGAAAACTACCAGCAGGCCGACAGCAGTATTGTCATTCCTTCGGCCCTTCGACCCTATATGGGTGGTCTTGAAAGAATCACCCGCACCTGAACGGCAACCGGCGATCTCATTGCACTACGACGAGGCTCTCACCGGCGTTGACTGTTTGATTCTCAACGACATTCACTTGTTCTACTGTTCCTGCCTTTGTTGTTTTGAGTTCATTCTGCATTTTCATTGCTTCGATCACAATCACTCCTTGACCCTCCCTCACCGAATCGCCGGCAGCAACGAGTATTCGAACAATCTTTCCTGGCATTGGCGCCAACACAGGAGAAGGTCCTGTTCGATTTCCGGAACTCGATGAGTCGCCGCGGAGTTGTCTTGCGTCAAGAACTGTTGCCTGAAATGAAATGCCATCGGCGACTATCTCGAGCACCTCGTCAACATCACTGATAACGGCATGATGAGACTGTCCATTGAAGATCAACGAATAGACATTGTCAGAGATTTTGGCAACGTCCATGTCCACCCATTGATTGCGAAGGAAAACCTGTAGTCCACTTGGAGAAGGTTGGACTGAGATCTTCTCCAACTGGCCCTCAAGTAGGACTTCTAAGCTGAACCGGTGCGGAGAGATTCGACTTTTAGTCATCTCAACGCATTATTTGTTTCTAAGAGCATTTAGCCTACCCCAAAGCTTCCAGGGACTCTCCCCTTCGACCGATGGTTTCGATTTGAGGGTTTTCTTGCTGTTGAAATAAAGAGCAGCAGCTACTGCGGCCACATCGCGCTGGGTCCTATGCTCAACGCGGATTTTTTCTTTCGAATAATGCTTACTCACGAAGTCAGTGCTCAGGTTTCCAGCAAGGAATTCCTCGTGTTGAAGAAGAGACCGAAGGAAAGAGATGGTCGTTTTGATGCCGGCGACTTGATACTCGCCGAGAGCCCGGCTCATCCGTTGAATAGCTTCGTCGCGATGCGTTCCCCAAGTTATCAGCTTAGAAAGCAGGGAATCATAGAAAATGGGAACCCTCCAGCCTTCGTAAATCCCGCTGTCATCTCGAACCCCGGGTCCACCGGGTGTCCTCAAATACCCGATTTTGCCGGGGGAAGGTAAGAACTGGTTCTCAGCGTCCTCGGCATAGACCCGACACTCGATGGCAGAACCCTGCAAATGAACGTCGCTCTGCTGATATCTGAGTGGTTCGCCGCTGCCAATTCGAATCTGCTCTTTCACTAGATCAAGTCCCGTAACCATTTCTGTAACCGGATGCTCCACCTGGAGGCGTGTATTCACTTCCAGAAAATAAAAATGCCGGTTGGAGTCGACGAGGAATTCGATCGTTCCAGCATTCTGGTAACCGCAAGCGACGGCCAGTCTGACGGCCGCCGCTCCCATGTCAGTTCTCAGTTGGGGAGTCATCATGGGAGAGGGGCTTTCTTCGACAAGCTTTTGATGCCGTCGTTGAATGGAACATTCGCGCTCTCCCAGGTGGATGACATTGCCAAAGTGATCAGCCAATATTTGAAATTCAATATGACGCGGGCCAATCAGATACTTTTCGACATAGACTTCAGAATCACCAAACGCTGCTCGAGCCTCAGATTGGGTATCCCTAAAGCAAGGCGACAATTGGTCAGCACTGTGCACCAATCGCATGCCCTTGCCGCCACCGCCTCGCGCCGCCTTGAGCAGAATTGGAAACCCAATCTTTCCTGCAACTGCCTGGACCTCTTTCTCATCCCTCAAAGGATTCTCAGTGCCAGGAACGACTGGGATGCCTGCCTTGATAGCTGTCTTTCGCGCCGTGATCTTGTCTCCTAGCTGCTCCATCGTCTGGGCACTCGGGCCGATGAAGTTGATGCGTGCTTGTTGACATTGCCTGGCCAATTCCGGATTTTCAGCCAGGAAGCCATATCCAGGATGAATTGCCTCCGCTCCGCACGATCTTGCGGTTTGAATGACTCGGTCGATATCCAGATAGCTTTGGCTTGCGGGAGAAGGCCCCAGGAGGTAGGCTTCATCCGCCAGAAGAACGTGCAATGCGGTCCGATCGCATTCCGAAAAGACCGCTACGGATGAAATCCCCAACTCCCTGGCGGCCCGGATGATCCTAACGGCGATTTCACCGCGGTTAGCGACCAGAATCTTTTTGACCATATAGGACGTTACAACCCCTTTACCAGATCTTCTGCCGAATTGATCAAGGAAGCTGGCAGAGGATAGCTCTTGAGAAAATTGCTTTCCAAAGCGCCGGGATTAGATTGTGTGGCTGCCGAGGAACCTAGGAAGAATTTCAAGTAATCGACTTGATACCGGCTATAGCGAGTCTTCACGTAGCGATAGTCTGCATAAAAAGCAAGATTCTCCCGCAGTGCATTTGTAGTCGCCAGGGAGGATGGGTCCTCCTCCACGAGCCGATCGGTAAGTCGGTGGGTTGTTTCGTGGAGGATGACAAAAACAGATCCGAAAATCTGATCCTGAGTTTCAGGCAAAGGGGCGACGACATGGAAAAGCACGCGCTGCTCCTGATTTACCGGGATTCCCCTGCCATTGCTTCTAAGTACCGGTGAAAGAAAAATGTCAAATTTGCTTACCCCCGATCTCGCTGCCCATGGCCAGATCATTCCATAGCCCTCTCTTTTCCAGAATTGCATGAATCTTTCTAGATTCTGTTGATCCACTTCCGATCGCGCCTCTCGATACTGCTTGTAGAACTGGATCTGCTCATCATCCATGCACTCTGCAAACTGTCTGACAAATTGACGTTCTGCAGGTTCGGGGAACCTTTTTTTGAACAGCGGAATGAGTCGCTTCGCATTGCCAAAGATGAGTGGCACATTCTTGCCTTGAACTCGGCGCGACTCAAGAGTTTCCCGTGAGTCTTCGGGTTTCTCCTTCTCAAAGTCGTAGTCAATCATTAAGAGAGCTTGTTTGAAGGACGCGTAATCGTCCGCCATGAAAGGTGCTAAGTTAAGAAATCGCAAGCGAGGCATTTGACGGTAGCTCTTTTCCAGCTCAGCGCGCATGTGATCCAGCCGGGTTGGTGGGACCTCGAGATCCTGTTTCGCTTGGCGAATCAGGTTGACGTAGTCGGTTGAGTACAGGTTAGACGGGTCGCCTGGTATGGCGAAGTGGGCCAACGTGTGATAGACGATATCAATATCCGGGTTCATGAGAATCTGGATTTCGCCAGGATCGAAGTTTTGAGACGAGCTTTCTTGCGGTTGACGGAGTGGGTTGTAAGTCACAAGCAGAAGAGGAAAGAGAGCAGCCGCAGAGGGGACGAGTGTTCTCATAGAGGGATGTTGCCATGTTTCTTGGGGGGATTGCTGTCTCGTTTGCTATCCAGCATGTTCAGGGCGGTAACTAGCTTCTTGCGAGTATCTCGGGGTGCGATTATCTCGTCGACATATCCTCGCTCAGCTGCGATATATGGATTGGCAAACTTCTCTTTGAATTCCTGGAGTCGCAAATCTCTTTCTCGATCGGGATCCGCAGCCGAAGTGAGCTCTTTTCGATACACAATATTGACTGCGCCCTCAGGGCCCATCACGGCAATCTCAGCAGTAGGATAGGCAAGATTCATGTCGGTGCGAATGTGCTTGGACGCCATGACACAATACGCGCCCCCGTATGCCTTCCGAGTGATGACGGTGATTTTTGGAACGGTGGCCTCAGCGAAAGCAAATAAGAGTTTTGCACCGTGTTTAATGATCCCTCCAAACTCCTGGGAGATACCCGGAAGAAAGCCGGGAACGTCTTCAAATGTAATTAGCGGGATATTGAAAGCATCGCAGAATCGCACGAATCGAGCTGCTTTGATAGATGCGTCGATATCCAAACACCCGGCCAGAACAGCGGGTTGATTGGCGACCACGCCTACAGACCTCCCTCCCAACCGAGCGAAGCCCACGACTATGTTCTGAGCAAAGTACTGATGCACCTCCAAGAAATAATGATCATCGACGACGCTCCCTATGATTTGTTTCATGTCGTAGGGTTTGTTTGACTCGGTTGGGACAAGAGTGTCCAACTGCACGTCAGTTCGATCTGTCGGGTCTTGGCATTCGCGACGAGGGGGACTCTCCATATTGTTGGAGGGGAGAAAAGAAAGGAGCTGGCGGATGAGGTCCAGACAGGTACGATCGTCCTTAACAGCAAAGTGCGCAACGCCACTTTTGGTGTTGTGGGTCATTGCCCCGCCTAACTCCTCTTTGGATACATCTTCATGGGTTACCGTCTTGATAACGTCTGGACCAGTAATAAACATGTAACTGGTTTCCTGAACCATAACGACAAAGTCTGTGATTGCCGGCGAGTAAACCGCACCACCCGCACAGGGCCCCATCACCGCGGAGATTTGTGGGATTACTCCGGAAGCCAGAGTGTTTCGTAAGAAGATGTCGGCATATCCTCCAAGCGAGACCACTCCCTCCTGGATACGCGCTCCTCCTGAGTCGTTAAGCCCGATGACGGGAGCTCCCATTTTCATGGCAAGATCCATAATTTTGCAAATCTTGGCGGCATTGGTTTCAGACAGGGAGCCGCCGAACACCGTGAAGTCCTGAGCAAAAACATAAACAAGCCGACCGTCGATACGGCCAAATCCTGTCACGACGCCGTCACCCAGGACCCGCTGATTTTGCATTCCAAAGTCTAAGCAGCGATGAGTGACAAACTTGTCCAATTCTTCGAAGGAGCTTTCGTCCAACAAGAAATTAATGCGTTCACGTGCGGTCATCTTGCCGACAGAGTGCTGTTTGGCAAGTTTCTCTTTCCCGCCTCCTGCTTCGGCTGAGCTGTTGAGAGCTTCCAGGCGCTCCAGAGGGAGGATCGTTTTTGAAGAGTGTTCTTTGTTGCGCAAATCTGTCCTACTCCTTAATTAAATGGTACTGCCGGCCCAGTTGCGGCTGAACCCCGCAATCTCAGAGGAAATCGCTCTGACTCATTCTACCTTTTCACTAACCTCTTCCGAATCGGCACTTTCGTTTCCCATCTTGTCCATGGCCTTTACTCTATAGTGATAAATGTTTCCCTTTTCAACCGAACGATCATTGAAAGAAGCTGTTGTAATTGCCTGCGGGGTTAATCGTTTGAAATCCCGTTCCACCCCACTGCGATAGACATAGTAGCCAGCCAAATCCTCTTCAGTGTTGGGCAACCAGACCAAACTAATAGAACTCCCATCGCTGATGGCCGTCACTTCTGCGGGTGCCCGAGGTGGATAGGTGTCGACATTCTTGGCCTCGTATTCTTTTGAATCAAAACTTTCAACCACACCTTCCTTCGAGTCTATCGCGGCCCGGACAGTGTAAAAGTAGACTTGGCCCAAGGCCATGGTAGTGTCTTGGAATTCATTCTGAGAAACTGCAACGGAGGTCAAGCGCTCTCGCACGCGGGCCTGGTGAATTGTGGCGCGATAGACATTGTACTTCACACTTTCCGTTACAGGAGACCCGTCAATATTGAGGATCGGGGGTTGCCAGCTTAACTTGATGAATTCTTCTCCGAATGAAAAACGTATCGAATCCGGTGGATTTGGTGCCAAGTAAACTCTTGCCGAAACCAAGTTCGAGAAGCCGGCGTCTTGCTTCTTGTTGTTCAAGACTCTGATAGCATAAGCAAACATGCTTTGAAGCACTTCGGAGGTGTCGAGGTCCTGCAGGGAATCCGATAGGACGATCCTGTCACCCTCTTGGTAGGCATCAAAATTGACTTTGTTCAGTACCATCCACTTCACTGCATGCTCGCTGAAGTGTTTGCTGTCGAGAGTCGCTACCGGATCACTTCTTTCCCTAAGCCGATAAATTTCGACTCGAGACAAGGTTGTTGCAGCTGAACCATCTGTATTGAGTTTCGGTAGGGTCCAGGACAGCTTGATTGACCTTCCTAACTGGGTTGCGGCAAGATCGGAGATCCTCTCGGGGATCTGTATGAGTGGAGGGAGAGGATCCCCCACATAACCACAAGCAGCATTCAGCCAGAAGCTAATGTACAGACAGACGCACGTGATCCAATGGGCTTTTCGATCAACGTAAAGCAAGATAAGGGTGAATCGGAAGGATGATCGATCAAATACTTGAAGGCTAAAGAATGTAACGGCTTAAGTCTTGATTTTGAACGATAGATGCCAGCATGTTTTGAACATACTGGGCATCGATGACGAGATTCTTTTCCTTCAAGTCAGGCGCCTCAAAGGAGATTTCGTCAAGCAGTTTCTCCATAATCGTATGAAGTCGTCTGGCGCCAATATTCTCCGTTCTTTCGTTTACAAGCGCTGCGAAGTTAGCTATTTCCTGGATCGCGTCATCAGTGAAGGAGAGCTGGACTCCCTCCGTTTCCATCAAACCGATATACTGCTTAACTAGTGCATTCTTGGGCTCTTTGAGGATTCTGATAAAGTCGTCGGTAGTCAAGGGTTCTAGTTCCACGCGAATCGGGAATCTGCCCTGGAGTTCTGGAATGAGATCAGAAGGCTTACTCACATGGAAAGCACCTGCCGCGATAAAGAGAATATGGTCGGTTCGGACCATGCCATAGCGGGTACTGACCGTAGTCCCTTCAACTATCGGGAGAATATCTCTCTGTACACCTTCCCGGCTGACATCGGGCCCGTGACCGGTTTCGCGGCCCGCGATCTTGTCGACCTCGTCCAAGAAGATAATCCCATCCTGCTCGACTCTTTCCACAGCAATCCGGGTAACCTGATCCATGTCGACGAGTTTTTGTTCCTCTTCCTGAACCAGGTAGTCAATGGCCTCGGATACCTTCATTTTCCGCTTCTTGGTCTTCTGCCCGAAAATGTTTGGGAGGATATCCTTCAGATTGATATCCATCTCTTCGACACCAGAGCTACTGACAATTTCAAAAGCAGGAAAGCTTCTTTCACGAACCTCGATCTCCACAGAGCGTTCGTCCAACTTTCCTTCTCTGAGCTGGCGTCGCAACTTCTCTCGGGTCCTCTGAAAGGTTTCCTGTGTCCTCTCCGTTTCCTCCGGCGATGTCGGCCCTTTGCCGGCGTTGGGCGGTGGTGGTAGCAGAAGGTCCAAGATGCGCTCTTCGGTGTTTTGCTCTGCTTTGTCAGCCACCGATTCCAGCTTCTCTTCGCGAATCATATCGATGGCAATTTCGACCAGGTCACGAATCATGGATTCGACATCACGGCCCACATAACCCACCTCGGTGAACTTTGAAGCTTCAACTTTGAGAAAGGGAGCGTTGGCCAGCCTGGAAAGTCGCCTGGCGATCTCAGTCTTGCCAACTCCAGTGGGTCCAATCATGATGATATTCTTGGGCATCACATCTTCAGCCAGCTCAGGGGAGAGCTTTTGCCTTCGCATTCGGTTTCGTAGCGCAATCGCAACTGAGCGCTTGGCAGCTTTTTGACCCACAACATACTTGTCGAGTTCCTCCACGATTTGCCGTGGGGTCAGTTCATCGAGAGGGTCGCGTTCCTCAACGGCCCCTGGTAAGTATATGACCATATCTCCCCTTTTATGACTTCCCATACAAATTCACACTCTATGACTCAAATCGCGAATTCAAAGCTCTTCAACCACGATAGAATGATTTGTATAAATGCAAATGTTTGCTGCAATCGACATCGCCTCAGATGCTATTTCTCTAGCAGACAGGTTCGAGTGTTTTATCAATGCTCTGGCCGCAGCAAGGGCAAAAGGGCCGCCCGAACCAATAGCAGCGATGCCATCATCCGGCTCGATTAGGTCGCCGTTTCCACTCAACAGAAATGTCTTTTCTTTGTCTACGACAATGAGCAGGGCTTGGAGGTGTCTTAAGGCCCTATCAGTGCGCCACTCTTTCGCCAACTCCACGGCAGATCTGGCAAGATTGCCTCGAAACTCTTCCAATTTGTTTTCGAAACGAGAGAAAAGGGCAAAGGCATCTGCAGTGGAGCCTGCAAAACCTGCCAGGATCTGGTCGTTGTAAAGATGACGAATTTTCCGGGCCCCTTGTTTCACCACCACCTCTCCCAGAGTGACTTGGCCATCGCCAGCCAATGCCACCTTCCCGTCCCTTCGGACTGAGACAACCGTCGTGCTTCTAATCATGAGGCCTTTCCGTGGAGAGTGAGGAGTCTATTTGTCAACGACGGGAGCGAAGAGGGAATCAGCCAAATTGGAATTAATCTGGGCGGATTCAACGTTAGTCTCCCCTGATTTAAACCCATTGGAAAACCGAACCGTCTTAAACGGGATTTTGACGCCCGAGATTTCGTGGTAGTTGTAAAGAAACCGCTCATCTTCTGTTGGCCATCTCTTCCCAAAAGCTGGCGACTGATATTCCATTCTAACAGGCAGGAAGTTATTGGCATTGACAAAAATCTTTACTCGGTCATTTTCGTTATCAATGAGCTGAACCCCCTCAACCTCGTCTAGATCCATTCGAGTTCTACCCAGGTACCTGAATTTCATCCCCTTCTCGCCAAGACGGAACCGAAATATGTAGTCCAAGCTATGATTCATATTGGCACGGAAACTTCTGATCTCTTCGGCGGATTGTGGCTTAACGACTTTGTACTCGATCTTCCATCCCTGGTCAGCGTCATTAATATTGACAATTTCTCCCTTCTTTCCAAACTCAGCGCGTTGTTTCAAAGGAAACTTGTCGTAGACTCGGAATTTTCCCAAACCTTCCAGATCGTCCTTGCGAAATTGATAACTTCTCCCACTTCGAGTGATATCTTGAGTTTTTAGGAAGGCATCCCCCCCCAAAGCCTGAACTGTTTTTTGAAGGATCTCTTTGGCTTTTCTCTCAGACTCACCCAGGTAATCATTCTGGGAAAGTGTGTCAAAGCAGTTGAAGATCAGGGCAATCGCTGCAATCGCATAAGCACGGTGTTTTTCTGGTGTCTTCCCCATTGTGGTCGGGCTCTGACGGCAGCTCGAGTCGAGAACACTTTAAAAGTGTAGCTAATGGAAAAAATCGAGTCAAAGCATTTGTCTGCCGGAAGTAAACAGGCTGTGACTGCCGTCTTTAACGGAAGCTAGTGAGGCATTTTTGGATTGGTTCCGCAGACCAGAAAGCGCCCAAGTTGACGATCATCAGGAGCAACAGGATTTTAACCTCCGGGAACCTCGCGAGGATTTTTTGTGAATCCAATGGCGAGTCTATTGCGTACCAATGAATGTAGGTGCCAAATAGACACCTATTGGGAGATCTTGCATCAAACCAATTGGCTGGTTGGAGCGTCAAAGGTATTAGTTTTGGCGTTTCACCAAATTACATTACTGACAAGGCTAAGGTTAATTCTATAAGGAGGGCGACATGGAGTTAAGAGATTTCAAGTTTTATTACGGCGGACAAGAAATGAACTTTGCAGTCTTCTCTGATGATCCTTGCCGCGCCAGGTACTTGGAGAGCATACCGTTGCCGATTGCTCAAACGAGAGTTGATGTATATGAAATCGAGCCAGGAGCCAAGACCCAATGGATTCTGGTGAAGCAGAAGGACGGAGACAAAGATAACCTCAAGCTCTTCATCAGAAAGGGAGAGAAATTTCTCGAAAATGAGTCTCAAACCCTCTCGAAAGAGCTAAAGAAGAAGATACTTCAGAGATTTCCCAAACTAACCACAGAATTCCAAACCCTGCTGGCAGCCTGATAATGAGGAACCGGCAGTTGCTATAGTGTAGTCAAGCCTTTCAACAAAGTAGCAACTCTTTTCAGACCGATCCAGACACAGCCCTTCCTTTGTGAAGGGCTGTGCTATTTGGAGGCATTTTTCTCTATAATTTGAATTTCTCCTCAGGCTATACTTGAAAACTGCTAAGTTCTAGTTCTTGAAGGAGGAACAATGCTCACAAAGTGCCTGTGGTCATTCTCGTCTGAGATTCAAAGCATGTTAGGCAATCGCAGAAGATTGCTGAAGAGTTTTGGGTGGGGAGCTGCCGGATTGGTACTCTTTGAGGGGCAATTCAAACGACTGCTTGGCGAAACATGAGAAGCGTCCGTCCAGCTGCACATTTATATCGAAGCAAAGCCCGGAAAGGGTTCGGAGTTAGAAAAGCTATATCATTCTTCCTACGTTCCAGCCGCCAAGGTTCAAGATGGCTTTCTCGGATCACGTCTTCTTCGCCACTATGAATCGAAAAGCAAGTATGAGATTGATATCTCGTTTAGGACCGAAAAACAGCGGGCCGCTTGGGCACAGTCGAAGGAACACCAGGCCGCCTAGCCTACAATTCAGGAAATTGGTGACAAGATCACTTGGCAAGGGTTTGATGTCTTAGCCTGATCTTGCCGGTCTTGACTAGAATTGTTGGAGAAAAGGGCGCCGGCTTCCAAATCTGCCCAATTCTCCCTTTCATCTGCTCCAGGTTAAGCTTCTTTATGGGGACATCAGCCAAGCCTATGCGAAGGCTATGGCTCAGTTACATAGCCTGCAAGCAGGCCGGTTCATGCTTTCTTCTCGTCATTTTGTTTGGAGCCGCAACATTACTCTCGCAGAGCTCCTCCTCTGTACCCACTGCCCAGCTATCGGCCGATCGTTCCTGGCACGCCATTGAGACCCTGATCGACTCAGGAAAGTTGCCAGAAGCTCGGGAAAGCCTTAAGGAACGCGTCGCCAGGTCAGGGGAGACTTACAAGTCCTTTTATCTGGAAGCATTGATTCTATTTAAAGAGAATGAGTTTCTGGAGTCGCTCAAGAGGCTAGAGCGGAGTGTCAATCTCGAAAAGCGCGATCCTGCTGTACTGATGCTGGCGGGCCTGAATTGCGTGGTGCTGGAGCGATATGATGCGGCGAGGAACTTTCTTGAGGCTTCCGCGGAGCTGGCTCCCAACAACGCTATGGCTCACTACTATTTGGGTCGGCTCTATTACACAATTCAAAGGTTTCCGCAGGCAGTTACTGAGTTTGAACAGGTACTGAAACTCAATCCGTCTTTCGTCAAAGGCCACGACAATCTGGGCTTGGCCTTGGAAGCCGTAGGGAATGAGGAGGAGGCCATTCAGGCTTACCGGAAGGCGATTGAGCTCAACGAGAAGCAGAAATTACGCAATGAGTGGCCATATCTTAACCTCGGGAAATTCCTAACCACAAAGAATCGTTATCAAGAGAGCCTGCAGTTGCTGGAGAGAGCCGTTCAGCTCAATCCCAAGTCCGCAGAGGCCTGCTATGTTCTGGGGAAAGCGCTCAACAAATTGGGCCGGGACGCGGAAGCTTTGGAAACTCTGAAACGTTCCACTTCAAATGATCCTGGATTCGATGAACCTCACTATCTCTTGAGCCGTATTTATCGAAGATTGGGAGATGAGGCCCAGGCTCAAAGGGAGATCCAAATTTTTCAGCAACTCAAAGGGGAAAAGAAAAGGAAAGATACGCGTGAGATGGATCGTTGAGTGGTGACAGCGGAGAGGAAGTTTGATACTGCCCCTTTCTCCGCCTAATGAGTCATAGGGTTCTCTCGGAGTGCTTTTCACCGTCGTACTTTAAGATCTTCCCCCGGCCTTCCACAACCGTTTCCAAATACACGGGTCGTGACCAGATCCGTTGAATGTTCTTCAGTGTTTCCTGGGAGTAGTCCAGCCTCAGGTCGATCCCTTCGTGACGATGGTAGAGATATAGCTCGCCTCGATTTTCATAATTCGACTCTCGCACAAAGATAAAAGGCTGTCCAAAGTTGGTCAACGAAAAGAGGAGCTGTTGCTTCACGGTTTTAAAGTCCCGGTTCGAAATGACGTAGGCTTCCTGATCAGGATTGTATTTGTAGACAAATAGCTTTTGCTCTTGGCAAAACTCTTCTGTCATGAAGGTATCGACGAAGGTGACGTCATTATGAACCCTGCGGACCTCGAAGATCTTCTCTCGCCCAAGCCCCAGCTTCTTGTCCCAGTTCTTCTTCTCCTCAATGCTATTGCATTCATCGTAATCCTTGCCGAACTTGCCCTTATTCCAACGGTCTTCAATGTCTTTAAAGAGTTCCAGCCCCAATTTGTAAGGATTGATGCGAGACGATTGGATTGCAACTGTACCCGAATGATGATCAGCGTAATCGATCAACTCTGAATCTCGCACCGCCCGCTCCGTCATGATCTTGGAGTGCCAATAGGTGGCCCAGCCTTCATTCATGATCTTTGTTTGCCCCTGGGGGGCGAAGTAGTAACTTTCTTCTCGAATGAGGGCAAGGATTTCGCGTTGCCAATTTTCCAGCGGCGCATTCTCAATTAGGAACAGCAGGATATCCTTATCCGGTTCTTCTGGAAACGCGCGCTTCTTGAGCCTGTCCTCTTCGATCTTTCGTTGCTGGAGCTCCATGAAATCCGGCGGGTTGATGTACTCTTCCATGTAATCCTTGCTCCGGATTTTCTTTACTGCCTGTTCGTCCTCGATTTCCTTCAGGCTGCAGGTTTCTTTACGGTTGCTGCGTTTGATGAAAGGTGCGTGCCTATCAATTAGGTCATCGATGGAAAGGCAAGTGTCAATGAAGCTCTCTACCTCGCTGTATCCGAATTTGTCGATGTACTTTCGAACTTTCGTCGCATGGTTTGCCATTTCATCCATCATTTTCCGATTCGTTTTCGAGAACCAGAAATTGTTTTTGAAGAAGTCGCAGTGACCATAGACGTGAGCCATCACGATCTTTTGATCGACAGGATTATTGCATTGAAGCAGATAGGCATAGCAAGGATCATTATTGATCACCATCTCATATATCTTATGTAATCCATACGCGTAGCTTTTGCTGAGACGTTCGTATTCCATGCCAAATCGCCAATGAGGAAAACGATTGGGGAATCCCATAAAGCTCGCGACCTCGTTGAGCTGCTTGAAATCCAAGATTTCGAAAATCGTCTCATAGAAGTCGAGCTCGTACTCTCTCGCAAAACCTTCGATCTCTTGTCTGATACGTTCTAAGTCTGCTGGCAGGTTCATTTGAAATTCCGCTTCACTATTTGCCTTTCCCCAAGAATTCCTTGATGGAGTTGTAGATGTCGTCCTTGTTCTCGATCCTAGAAGTAATCAAGTTGTCGGCGAAGGCAAGCTCATCTTCAAGCTCTCGAATGAACTCGCCACTACCGTAAGTACTCTCAACCTGGCCGTAGCAGAATAGGTTCACCTTGTGAAGAAGCTCCTTTTGCAGAAGCGCAACACACTTGTCGGTATCGCCTCCTGACCAGTTGTCTCCATCAGAAAAGTGGAAGCCGTAAACGTTCCACTGCTCCAGGTCGTATTCCTCGTCAATGATCTTGTTGAAAAGGTTGTAGGCGGATGAAATCATCGTTCCTCCGCTCTCGCGGAGGTGGTAGAACATCTCTTCATTTACCTCTTTGGCAGTTGCATCATGGACAATATAACGAGTCACAAGTCCCTTGTATTGGGATCGAAGCCAAGTGTCGATCCAAAAGGTCTCTATGCGGACAATCTCCTTCTGCTCGTCGCCCATGGATCCCGAAACATCCATCATGTGGACGATCAGTGCGTTACACTCGGGGACGGGCTTTGTCTTCCAAGATAGGTAGCGCTTGTCTTCGCGGATAGGAAGGATCAGAGGATTCTTGACATTGTACGCCCCTGAAGTAATTTGGCGCTTCAGGGCTTCTTTGTATGTTCTCTTGAAGTGGCGTAATGACTCAGGGCCGGTGCGGTGAACGGCGGTGTATCGATCCTTATCGGTCTGAATTTTCTTGTGTCCCTTAGGTTCGATCCTTGGTAGCTCGAGTTCCTCCCCCAGAATTTGCGCCAACTCTTCCAAGGTAATGTCGACTTCCAGCAGGTGTTCCCCAGGGACATTGCCCGCTTCTCCACCCCCTTCGTCGTCATCCAGCGCAATAGGTGTTCCCGTCTCTCCGTCTCCCTGCCCCACTCCTCCCTGGCTCTTGGGAGCAAATCGAAAGGTTGGGATATCAATCTGAGGAATCGGGATACTAATAAGATCCTTGCCTTTGCGGCCAATCAGCTCTTCGTGAGATATGTACTTCTTCAGATCAGACTTAATCTTGCCACGAATAATCTGACGAAACCGATTATGGTCTTGTTCGATCTTGAGCGCCATGGCTGAGTCTTAGCGTTTGGAATCTCCTCTCGCAAAAATGCTGGCGACGTAGTTCAACACATCGGTCGCACAGATGTCACAATAGGCGTAGTTTTTGATCATGCGGCTCTTGACCACATCGATCTTTTCCTGGGTGTCTTTGTCAACAATGTTGGCTACGAGGCTCGTGAGTTTGATGGAATCTTTTTGGTCTTCGAACAACTTAAGTTCAAGCGCCTTGAATAGACGTTCATTAGTCTTGTAGTTGAAAATTCGTCCCTCGATCGCCAGGGCCCCGATATAGTTCATGATCTCGCGGCGAAAGTCGTCTTTGCGGCTTTCTGGAATTTCAATCTTCTCTTCAATGGATCGCATCAACCTCTCATCCGGCTCCTCGTCTTGGCCCGTGTATTTGTTCTTCACCTTTTCTTTCTGTGTATAGGCTTTGATGTTGTCAATGTAATTGCTGCAAAGCCGACTAATGGCTTCCTCGTCCGCTGAAATAGCCCGCTGGACCTCATTCTTGACAATGTCCTCATATTCCTGCTTGACGACAGCCAGCAATTCCCGGTACTTCTTGCGTTGGTCTTCACTCTTGATCAAGGAGTGATGTTTCAATCCGCTTTCCAACTCATTAAGTACCATGAACGGGTTCACACAGCTGATCAGTTCATTGCTCACCAATGCATTAGAGATTTTATCCTGGATATACCTGGGTGATATGCCATCCATCCCTTCGCGCACGGCCTCTTTGCGTAACTCCTTGATGCTGTCTTCGGTGAAACCAGTCAGCGTCTTTCCGTCGTACAGTTTTAGCTTTTGCAGGAGTGTTAGATTGGCCTTCTTCGGTTCTTCAAGGCGAGTCAGGACTCCCCACATGGCCGCCATTTCAATGGTGTGCGGGGCGATGTGCTTCCCGCGAATGCGGCTCGGATTAAAGTCTTTTTCGTAGATCTTGATTTCTTCCGAGAGCTTGGTGATATAAGGGACATCGATCTTGACGGTGCGGTCACGAAGAGCCTCCATGAACTCATTGTTTTGCAGCTTACGATATTCGGGTTCATTCGTGTGACCGATAATGACTTCATCAATATCTGTTTGAGGAAACTTCTTGGGCTTGATCTTGTGTTCCTGTGACGCTCCCAACAAGTCATAGAGAAAGGCGACATCCAATTTGAGCACTTCAATGAATTCGATAATTCCCCGATTTGCAACGTTAAACTCGCCGTCGAAATTGAAGGCGCGAGCATCTGAATCAGAGCCATAGAGCGCTATCTTTCGATAGTTGATGTCGCCCGTCAGCTCGGTCGAATCCTGATTCTTTTCGTCTTTAGGCTGAAAAGTGCCAATTCCGACCCGATCCTTCTCTGACAAAATCAGCCGGCGAACCTTCACGTGCGACATCACACGGTTCCAATCCCCATCGTATTTTTTGCTGAGTTCACGATAAGTTTGACGGCAAGCGGGACAAAGATCTCCTTCGACAGAAACTATGTGGTCTTGCGTGGCGCTCTTATTCAGTTCGGCGAGAACCTGCGACCTGAATTCAATCGGGACGAGGTGGAGTGGCTCCTCATGCATCGGGCAAGGCATCCCATCTGTTGACCGCAACGTATCGGCATCGTCATGGAGGTTGAGCTGAGTCCAGCCGAAAGTATAGAGAGCGCCATCAGGTGTTTTCGAATATTCTTCCAAACCCTTCTTCAGCAATCTCGCAATGGTGCTTTTCGAACTGCCTACGGGGCCATGAAGCAGAAGCACGCGTCGTTCGGTTCCATACCTCTGTGCCGCAGCCTTGAAGATGTCAACCATTTTGGAAAGGTGAATGTCCAAGCCATAGACTGCATCTCTGCCCTCGTGAGGTGCGTCTTTGAAGAAGCTATAGCGGACAATCTTCCTCTTGTACTCCGTATACTCTTCCTTTCCGTAAGAAAGGATCATGTCGTAGACTCGCTGAAAAGCACTTCGAGTAACTCGTGGGTTTTGCTGGACAATCTCGAGGTACTCCTGAAAGTTTCCCTCCCAGTTGAGCTCACGAAAGTGCTCGGTATTCTGATATTGACTAATCAGGGTGAGAATATTACTGTTTGATCCTCCCATAGCAGACCGTCCCTCCTATGGTTTAGACACAATCATCAGGTTCCTATCCATTTCTATCGAACAGCAAAGGCTAATTCTTAAATTGGAAAAAAGAGCGGACGCTGTAGACCGTGCGACTCAACAAAATCTATTGCGATTTCATTGGCAAAGAACAGGGTCGTGAGATTTATGCGTGTGTCAAATCTGACCCCATTATACTACAGTTTGATTTAGAAATAACGCCGTGGGATGCCCAGAGGTAAAAAGGGCAGAAGTCAATTCCGGCGTGTTCTGAGATCAGGAGTCGGTTCCCCGACAAGCAGTAATACCAGCAATGTTGAGACAATGACCAGAGCTGCACTAAAGAGACCTACCACCCCGTAACCAGAGTACAAATAGAAGTAAGAAGAAACGAAGGTTGAAGCAGCAATCCCAACTTGGGAGAGCGCGTTGCGAAGTGCCAACAAGGTTCCTCTTTCTTGGGGAGCAACGATCTCGGTGATAATGGATAACAGAGGTGCCATACGACAGGCGATCGCAAATCCAGCTAGTCCGAGGCAAGCGAAAAGCAACATACCCAAAGGCAATCTCGGAATTACCAATAGGCAAAATGCCAATACAAGGCCGCTAACAATCAGCAGCGGCTTCTTGCCTAACCTGTCGGCGAGTGCGCCCGCCAAGGGAGCTCCTACCAACGACGTCAAGCCCGCCCAAAGGAAGATAAGCCCAACCTGGTCGATCGGAACCAGCAGATTTCTGTTCAGATGACTGCCAAGGTAAGTAATGAATCCTACGATAGCCCCGGAAGACAAGAGAGAAGCCAGCAAAATAGCTGAGGTGTCACGTCTCTTCATCGAGCCCATCAGTATCTTTGCTAACTGGCCAATTCCCAGTTGATCGGGTGAAGTCGGCGCCTGAGAAGCTGGGTGAGGGTGCAACTGAAGGAACTGCCAGACCAGTATAGCGAGGCAGAGAGAACTTCCGGAGATCACCCAAAAGATGGGGCGCCAACCCATTTTGGCTGCAACGGCAGTCACCACCGGAATTCCGATGATTGCGGCTGCAAAGTAGGCTGCCGAAAGAATCCCCATGGCCCGGCCACGAAGTTCGTAATGAAAGGAGTCAGCAGCATACGAGAGGGCGCAGGTTGTGAAGCAGCCTGTGGCCATTCCCGTAAGAAACCTTGAAAGGTATAGCACCTCGACAGTGGGTGCAAAGGAAGTTAGCAAGGCCGAGGTACAAAATCCAATGAGAGCATATTTGATAAACGGAGTCCGTCCGTGCCGATCGGAAAGATATCCGAAGAGGAGCGAGGAAAAACCCGACGAAATGGCGTAAACCGAAACCAGCTGTCCAGCATACCCCGGCTTGATATGGAAGCTCGCAGCCAGCAGTGGAAGTAAGGGGGGGATGATTTGGTAATCGAGTTCGCCCAAAAGGCTCGTAGCGAAGAGCAAGAGCAAGGTAAGACTTTGACGGTCTGCCCGAGTCTTCATTCGCGTTCGTGTTAGAAGTTGTTGAATAACGAGGTTGATCGCGGATGCACTGCTTTTACGCCCGAGAGGCTAGCCATCTTCGAGTTGTCTTGACTCCGGAGGAAAGTGCCTTGGCGGCTCGCTCATCCATCCTCAAATCCTCTAAGAGAGGAATATCCTTGTCCCCCTCGCCTATGGAATAGGACACCTCTTGAGATAGATGCCGAAGAAAAATCTTAGTTTCTTCACAGATTCCCGAAAACTTTTCGACGACCGTCGAAAGCCATTTACATTTAATTGAGGGATCGCAAGGAATTTCAATCACGCCCTTTGTAAGAAATCAGAAGAGAGTTACACCGCGTCAGTCCTGGCGTCTCGAAGGTATAAGTGGCGCAGCTATCATGGAAATCGCCACGTTGAAGGATTTGTTCGTGAACTCTTTCGGCTTTGTGAGCCTGATACCGATAGACGATTCTAATCGGGCCGAGAATCTTGGACGAATCGGATACCTTGAAGTGGATGATGTTCGTGCCATCAATGATTCTAGGGATCGACATGATACCGTTTTCAAAGTAGGCTTCCAATCTTAGGCTTTGTAATCCAACTTCACGGGCCCGATTGGCATTAGGGGTCATCGAAAGGCGAATTTGAAATCGATAGCATCCATGGATGCTGACATCCTTCCCATTGAATCTGTCACGTCCGAGTGAGATGTGGAATGTTGGTTGAAGACTGAGGGTTTGCCATTCCGACCAGAGGTCCGGTTCCGCCCGGTTTTGAGGCTTGGCCCGCAGAGTGCGGATCTCGAGTCTAGGCTGGTCTGGTGCTGAAGCGAGCCAGCCGCCGCTCAACTGACCATCGACGAGGACATAAGGCGAGTAAAAATCAAACGTAGCCTGTCCGCCTCCCCTGCGGGTGGCTGGTCGCAAATACGGAGGCAGCGAACGCTGGCTAAAGTTGGTTTCCACGCCCGACGCTTTTGTCCAGCGTGGATCGTGCCATTGAGGTTCAAAGGTAAACTTCCCCCATGCTTGCCCAATCGTCCGACCCCCTCTGATTTCTTCATTGTAGCCTTCATTTACAGGAACCATCGCAAGGTAGGGGGCACACTTCGTAAAGTTCGGATCAAATTTGACCCAATTTCCATCGAACATGCTTTCTGTGACCCGATAAAACCGGCCTGAAGGACGGAAAGGCTCTTCTCCCTTCGATTCAAATCCGGCTGGCACGTAAAACTTCTTAGCCGTATTGTCCCAATGGCGCTCGATTACCATTCCTGGGTACAGTCGGAAGGACATTTCGTGAAAGGGGGTTCCAATTTCATGCTGGCCATTTCCAAAAACAGCCTCGGAAGGACTGCCAGCCTTCACCCATTCATCCTCAGAGTCATAATAGACAGGATTAATCAGAAGAGCTCGTTCCCACTCTCTTCCAAAGTGTTCAAAAAAAGGGCCGCTGCGATTCTGGTACCCTTTGTTCTGGAGGATATTTTGGTCATTCCCCACCTCCGACCAGTCCAGTATCCTGGCATCTACGGTGTCCCGGTCAACAAGGTAGTAGCCGTAGCGTGCGTCAAAGGCGCCAAAACGCCCGTCCAGCCTGAGACGGTACATCGTGTGATAGGCGCCGTCGGCATGCTGCACACAAACTCTTTCAGCGGATCCGGGGTCTTTCTTGTACTCTCTCCAAGCAGCTTCAGAGATTCGGCTGTGAGTGTCGCAATAACCCCAACCGTAGACGAACAGGTTCTTGTGAGCATCGAGCACGTAGCGCTCATTGCCATATTCCCCTTCGTAGGCTTGAAGCATCCCTCCCGTGGCCATCCTGGAAAACAGGCGAAGCCACTTGAAAAAGGCTTTGGCTTGGGCTGTCTCACTGGCGTTCTCAACATTCTCCAGCCGCATGACGTCACGGGTCCACGAGACCAAATCAGTCGATTCAGGCCAGTTCTCACTTACAACTAGTGGACCCGAAACGAACACCGGCTCTGTAGCAAAAAGGCAGCTCGAAAAGACAACAATGAGCGGTAGGCAAAGACTTGATCGATTCGAAACAGTACTAAACGCTTTCTTCTTTGTCGATTTCAAATGCGCCATTACTCAGGCTCAACCCCCTGTGGTCTAATAGGTCCCCAAGAAGTGACTTAGCCACTCGATCGACTTCTCCACTGCCAAAGGTGGGGGAGTATGTCCGCTGTGGTGGTTGAAGTAGCCAATATGATTTGGCCTCTGAAGTAAGCTGTAAACCTGCTTCGCGGAATTGATGTAGTACCAGCTCTTGTCCGTGTCATATTCGTCTCCACCGATCAATAGAAAAGCCCGAGGGGCAATTAGCCCCAGCAATTCGTGCTGGTCAACAGATTTGTCCCAATCATGGATGAAATCTCCAAAGTACCAATAATCGTCATAGTTGGAAAAACTCAATCCAATACCACCTTCAGAGGCCACAACCGCCGTTATTCGCTCATCCATTGCTGCCGCATATAGAGCCATCTTTGCGCCAAGGGAGTGGCCTATGATCCCCAGACGGTCATGATCCACCTCTGGAAGCGTCGATAAGTAGTCCAACAGCCTCTGAGAGTCCCACACCCATTTTCCTAAACCGGTTGAATGAGGATGTCGTAGCATGAGATTCGTAACGGCTTCATCGTAACTCTCCCCGTAGCTCTCGCCGAACCATCTGATGGCTACTGCAATGTATCCCTGTTGCACCATCAGATAGGCAAAAGAGCGAGCACTCATCGGCGTGAAGGAACGGCCGCCCATGTTTTTACCGGCAGGCGTGTCGACATCATAGTAAGGCACGATAACAGCAGGCGCAGGTTGCCGCAAAGGCTTGGCAGGTACCATGAGGTAAATCTTTTCCCAAAAATCCGGTTCCACTTGAAGCTCCATGAGCTTGCCAATATAGAGCTCTTCCTGATGTGTCTCGATCAGCCTGACCTTAGGCTCTGGAGGTTGAGCAGACGGGACACCGAGAAGCTGGGTCCATTTTGCCTTCAGTTCCTTTCTCCTTAGTTGCCACTGTGACCGTTCCACGATAGGGTTCACGCCACCTGGTCTCACCAGCAGGGACGATAGGGGTCCTAAATTGTTCGCATATCCCGCGGGAACTTGCCGATAGGGCTCAGACCAGACAAGTTCCTTTGTGGGTTCCGGTTCATTCGACTGGGATTGAACCAAACGCCGGCACAGTCGGATCCCAGTAAAGCGACTTTTGTAATCCGGCTTCATCGAGGAGCGATATCCCTTCTTCTCATTCCAGCTCGTCACTGATGAGATAAAGGACCCGCCTCTAATAATTCTAGCTAGACCGCTTGAGGGTCCAGCTGGGTTTCTCAAACTAATAGGCGCTCCCACAGGATCATAAAAATCATTGCACCACTCCCAAACATTGCCGAACATATCGTAAAGACCGAATTCATTGGGCAAGTGGCTGCCGACCTCCTTTGTCCCGCTTCGTAGCGTTTCCAAAAGTTGATTGCGGTTCTGGGTGTTTGCCGAGCCGACTTGAGCGTGCTTGCGGAAAGTATCAAGATCTGAATATCTGGGCGCGCCCTTCGCCAGATCCCATTCTGCGTCTGTCGGAAGCCGATAGCCGTCCTTGGAAAAATCGCAATCTCCATTTGATAAGTTATAGCAAGGCTGCAGTTTCTCTTTAGCACTGCGGAGATTACAGTAACGAATGGCTTCCCACCAGCTCACATTCTCGACAGGGCGGTTTGAACCCTTATATAGGGAGGGGTTGTAGTTCATGATCCTGGAAAATTCTTCTTGCGTTACTTCGGTTCTCGAAATCAAGAATTCACTCACCGAGATTGCCAGCTTGATTCCAGTGCTGGGATCAGTAGTCTCAAAGCCGGTCCCCGGAATGGTCTCAAAACCACTCGGAGCCGAGTAAATGGGCCGTAGGTACCCACACAACAGGAGCAAGCCTAGGTATTGCACGGGTCTTATGCGCTCCTTACACATGGGATCTTTCCTCGCTCAGGGTACTCATTAAACAAGCCAGCGTAATATAGCGCAGTAGCGGCGGGATTTCACCGTTTACCTTGATTGCCAAAGTTCGCTCAGTTTTCGATTCGAAGAGGGGTGCGTCGTTTTTAGAATGAAAGCAAAAACATGTCAGAGGTCGGATCCACGGTAGGTTCGAGCAGCCTCGGGAGGTCTGTCGGGCCTATCGACTAGGTAGGTGAGATTCGTCTGGATTGACGAACTTTGGTGGTCTTGAGATTTCTAATTAGTCTGCCAGATGAGAAATCAAGCTGGAGGTGCCGTGCGTGGAATCGTAGGTTCGGAGCAGCTTTCGATCCTGATGAAGAGCGTAAGAAGTATGGGCGGTGTCGGCCTTGAAGCGCTCCACACATAGGCGATTCCCAGCCTCAACCCGGTTGATGTGTTCTAGTAATGTGAGTGCTTCGTACTTGAGAGATTGGACAACTTCCCTCTGTTGGGACGAGATGGTGCAGAGAATTTGCTCGCTGGCATGCAGCATTCGCGTCAAGTGATCTTCCTGGTGGCCGATTTGTTGAACCAATGCTTCTTTTATCTCAACGATCCCTTGTAATTCGGCATAATCCTCTTTTTCCAAGACGAGATGTTCGGTCTGGGAGAGAATATGAAG
>Ga0075433_10000282_pt1 | contig 30236 bp, 28 predicted proteins | sample RhiMethybrSRZTD2_FD_75299 | JGI IMG/M metagenome (GOLD analysis project Ga0075433, IMG submission 75299) | Populus rhizosphere microbial communities from Tennessee, USA - Rhizosphere MetaG P. TD hybrid SRZTD2 | ecosystem: Host-associated > Plants > Roots > Rhizosphere > Soil | place: USA... | reverse complement strand
CTCGGCACCTCGGCCTTCGGCTTCAATCTGGTCGAGATCGCGCCCGGCGGCGAGATCCCCGAGCACGACGAGTCCGAGAGCGGCCAGGTAGAGCTCTACGCGATCCTTGAGGGCGAAGCTGTTATGCGGCTGGACGGTGAGGAGCACCCGGCGCCCGCCGGCACTTTCGCCTCGATCGACCCCCCGGCCAGCCGCACGATCCTCAACCGCTCCGACGCCCCGGTGATGGCGATGTTGATCGGAGTCCAGCCCGAGGGCGGCTACGAACCGATGTCCTGGGCCTGAGCCGGCCCTATAATGCGCCGACCGTCAACCCGTCGCGTGCCCGCTCGAAGAAGGTACGGAACCCGGGAGGTTTGATGTCCAAGCACCAGTCACGCACTGGGGAGAGCGCGCGTCGCTACTCGCCCGAGCTTCCATACCGGCCGCTGGTCTCCCCGCCCAGCGTCGAGGACAAGGACGCCTGCGCGATCTACGCCTCGGTGCGCAAGGACGCGACGCCGAGTCACGAGCCGCTCGCGCTGGCGATTCCCGCCCTGCAGAAGATGCTCCACCGCGCCGGCAACGTCGACGGCGAGGGGGACGGGTGCGGTGTGCTGGTCGACATCCCGCGCAAGATCTGGGCCGAGGAGGTCCGCGCCGGCGGCCACGACCCCTCGCTGACGCTCGACCCCGCCTTCGCCATCGCCCACGTCTTCGTCGATCGTTCCCAGGACCTGGCGAAGGTCCAGCACGACGCCCATGAGCTGCTGGGCCAGGGCGGTTTCCGCATCCTCGCCGAGCGAACCGGCGCCGTCGACTCGACCGCGCTCGGCCCCACGGCGCGCGAGGAAGAGCCCTATTTCTGGCAGCTGGCCGGCCTCGTCGCCGACCCCGAGAATCGCAATCGAGTCCTCTTCGACCTGCTGATCGAGCTGGAGCAGAAGCTCGACGTCCACGTTCCCTCCTTCTCGGCGACGACCTGCGTCTACAAGGTGATGGGGGCGCCGAAGATCCTCGGCGAGTACTACCCGGACCTGCGCGACGAGCGGTTCGAGACGATCGGCTGCTTCGGCCACAACCGCTACTCGACCAACACCTGGCCCTCCTTCAAGCGCGTCCAGCCCTTCTCGGTGCTGGGCCACAACGGCGAGATCAACACGATCGAGCAGCTGCGCCAGGAGGCGCGGATGCTGGGCGTGCCGATCCAGCCCGGCTCATCCGACTCCCAGGACCTGAACCGGACGATCGACACCATGGTCAGCCGCGACGGGCTCAGCCTCGCGGAGGCGATGGAGATGGTCGTGCCGCCGATCGTCGAGGAGATCCGTTCGCTGCCGGAGGACCTGCACCCCTTCTACATGTACCTGCACCAGGCGATGGGGCCGTTCGCCCAGGGCCCGGTGGCGCTGATCGCCCGCCACGCCGACGAGTGCGTGTTCTCCGCCGACGCGCTGGGCCTGCGCCCACTCTGGCAGGTGGAGACCGCCGATGACTTCGTCTTCAGCTCCGAGCCGGGCGTCGTCTCGGTCGCCGAGATGGTCTCCGAGCCGAAGCCCCTCGCCCCGGGGGAGAAGGCGCTGGTGACGATCGACCGCGAGCGCAAGCGCTCGGCGCTGCATCCCCACGACGAGATGCTGCGCATTGTCCGCGACCGCTGGCTGAAGCGGACGGGCGCTGAGACGGTCGGTCCGTACGAGCGGGCGCTGGATACCGGCGGCCCGCTGGAGGGAGAGGACGTCCCCGGCTACTCCGACGCCGGCCCCGAGGAGCCGGTCAAGGTCGCCGACCGCATCCTCGCCGGGTTCGGCTGGCAGCGCGACGACGTCAAACTGGTCCAGCAGATGGCGTCGAACGGGGCCGAGCCGATCGGCTCGCTCGGCTACGACGGGCCGCTTGCCGCGCTCTCGCCGGAGCGTCAGAACCTCGCCGACTACTTCAAGGAGACGGTCGCCGTCGTCACCAACCCGGCGATTGACCGCGAGCGCGAGATCGAGCACTTCTCGACGCGCACGGTGTTCGGGCGACGGCCGTCGATCCACGCCGCCGGCGAGGACACCGGCACGGTCGAGACCTCCTTCCCGGTGATCCTCGGCGGCCACCACGAGATGGCGCCGCTCTCCGACAAGACCTACCGGGCGATCGCCCGCCGTCACAGGACCTACCTGCTGGAGGATCTCTGGGAGGAGTTCCGCGGTCGCGCCGGCGCAGTCGACATCTCTCTGCTTGAGTCGGAGACGACGCAGGGGGCGATCGAGCGGATCAGGCAGGAGGCGGTGAAGAAGGTGCGCGACGGGGCGGAGCTGCTGGTGCTCACTGATCGCACCGTCTACGACGCCGACTGCCGCTACCTCGATCCGCACCTGGCGACCTCGGCAATCGACCAGGCGCTGAAGGGCTTCCGGGTCGAGCCGGGTGAGGAGAACTTGCGGCGCCGCTGCGGGATCGTCCTGCGCTCGGCGGCGATTCGCAACGTCCATGACACGATGCTTGCGCTGGGGCTCGGCGCCAACGGCGTCTGCCCCTACACGATGGTGGAGGTCGTCTGCGTCGAGGACTACGAGACCGACGTCTCCAACCTCTGCGACGCCCTCACCAAGGGGATCGAGAAAGTGATCTCGACGATCGGCATCCACGAGGTGCGCGGCTACGCGCGGCAGTTCTCCTCGATCGGGGTGAAGCCGGAGCTGGCCGAGATCTTTCAGACCGAGGCGTTCGCCGCCTCCGGGAAGGGCGGCGCCGGCTTCGCCGACCTCGACGAGGACAGCAACGAGCGGGCGCGCGCGCTGGGCGGCGACGAGGACGCCGCGAAACCGGCGAAGACGTTCCGCTTCTACCCCAAGGTCTACAAGGCGGCGATCGCAACCGCGAACGGCTCGGGCACCTACGAGGAGTACTCCGAGAAAGTGCGCGACCTCGAACGGCAGAACCCGATCTCGATGCGCCACATCATGGGGTTGACTGGCGACCGCGATCCGGTCGACCCGTCGGTTGTCGACGCCGGCATCGGCCACCACGACTACCCGGTGGTGATCTCGTCGATGAGCTTCGGCTCGCAGTCCGAGCCGGCCTTCCGCGCCTACGCCGAGGCGGCGAAGGCGATCAACATCCTCTGCGTCAACGGCGAGGGCGGCGAGATCCGCGACATGTACGGCAAGTACCGCAAGTGGCGCGGTCAGCAGGTGGCGTCGGGACGCTTCGGCGTCTCCGCGGAGATGCTCAACTCCTCCTACGTGGCCGAGATCAAGATCGGCCAGGGGGCGAAGCCGGGGGAGGGCGGCCACCTGCCCGGCAAGAAGGTCTCCGAGAAGGTTGCCGCCGCGCGTAACGCGGCGCCCGGCACCGACCTCATCTCGCCCTCCAACAACCACGACCTCTACTCGATCGAGGACCTCGCCGAGCTAATCGATGAGCTGAAGACGGTCAACCCCGATGTGCGGGTCTCGGTCAAGGTCCCGGTGGTGCCGAACATCGGCACGATTGGGCTAGGCATCGCCAAGGCGGGGGCGGACATCATCACCCTCTCCGGATTCGAGGGTGGCACCGGCGCCGCCCGCCAGCACGCGCTGCGCCACGTCGGCCTGCCCTCGGACATCGGCACCCGCGCTGTGCACCGCGCCCTGATGGAGGCGGGGATCCGCAACCGGGTCGAGATCTGGGCCGACGGCGGCTACCGCACCGGCCACGACATCGTCAAGCTGCACTGTCTGGGGGCGAACCGGGTCGGGTTCGGGACGCTGGCGATGGTCAGCCTCGGCTGCACGATCTGCCGCGGCTGCCAGCTCGACACCTGCCACGTCGGCATCGCGACCCAGATCGAAACCGTCGAAGAAGCCCAGGAGCACGGGCTGAAGAAGTTCACCCCGCAGGAGATCGACCGCTCTGCCGAGAGCTGCGCGCGCTTCTTCCAGGCGATGGGCGAGGAGGTGAAGGAAGTGGTCGCCTCGCTCGGATACGAGCGCGCCCAGGACCTGGTCGGCCGCTACGACCTCCTCGAACAGACCGCTGCCCACGACAAACTCGATCTGGCGCCGCTGATCACCCCGCTGGAGGAGTTCCTCGACCTGGAGCCGCTCGACCTGCCGGTCGCCGAAGAGGTTGCGGAGTCCCGCGCCGAAGCGGGGCTGGTCGTCGCCCGCCCAATCCGGATGGAGGCCAAGCAGGCCTCGGCCCAGATCGGGGCGCTGGCCGGCGACGTCTGCGCCGGCCGCACGGTGCGCAACGAGTTCCCGCGCCCCACCGACGCCAACGACCGGGTCTTGGGAACCGAGCTGGCCGGGGCGATTGCCCGTTCTCGCATCTTCGACGACGGCCCCGAGCCGAGCGACGACGTTCTCGCCAGCCTCGAGTTCAACGGCGGCTCGGTCGCCGGCCAGGGCTTCGGCGCCTTCAACGCCTACGGCGTCGCAATCCGGGTCGAGGGTGGCGCCCAGGACGGGGTCGGCAAGGGGATGCTGGGAGGGACCGTCTCGGTGCTGAAGGGCAAGAGCGCGAAGGGCAAGCGGTTGAACGGCTCGGTCGGCAAGTCATTCGCCTACGGTGCCCAGCGCGGCCGCCTCTTCGTGCAGGGATCGGCCGACTCGCGCTTCTGCATCCGCCTCTCCGGCGCCGACGTGGTGTTGGCGGGCGAGCCCGAGGGGGAGATCGACGACAGCCGCGGCTGCATCGTCGACCGCGCCAACGCCAAGGGCTTCGCTTTCGAGTACATGACCTCGGGGCGCGCCGTGGTGCTGGGTGACATCGGCCCCTGGGCCTGCGCCGGGATGACCGGAGGCCGCGTCTACGTCCGCCACAACGTCTTCGGCATCGACCGGGCCACGATCGAGCGCCGGCTCGGCGAGGGCGCCAAGGTGGAGCTGAAGGAGCTGGATGCCGAGGGTCTGCTCGACGTCGACGATCTCCTCACCCACTACGCGAATGAGCTGAAGGAGACCGGCCAGAACGAGGAGGCGGTGCGCATCCTCGACCTCGCCGCCCACGGCGCCGAGAACTTCCTGATGGTCCTGCCGCACAAGGTCCAGGCGGACCCGAGCATCTCTACGGAGTAGAGGGCTTTACCGACTCAAAAGGTTGGCGATTGCGCGTATCTCTTGGAGTAGGCCGTCCAGCATGGCCTCCGTGTTCGTATGGATCCGCCACTCCGCGTATTTCCGGTCCTGCTCTACCTGGTCGATGCGGCGCTCGAGCTTGCCGACACGCTTTTCGAGTCGTTTCTCGCTCTTGCCTACGCGCTTCCTGACGTAGCGGCGGGTTTCCTCACGAATCGCGTCAAGCTCGCGTTGCAGGTCGCTGTCGCCACCCCCCTGCTGCTCGGCGAGCATCTCCTCTACTCCTGTACGCACTCGCTCGATTTCTTCGTGGAGGCGGGCACGCGCCTGCTCGGCCGCGACGGAAGGGTCGTGCGCAGGGCTGCTCACTCACCGCATGCTAGAGCGCGTGGTGGCCGGAACCGGGGCGCTCAGGCTTCGAGCGCGAACAGCCGGTAGCGGCCGATCGTCAGCTCGTCGCCGTCGTGGAGTCTTCCCCATTCGACGACGTCGCCGTTGAGGAAGACGCCGTTGAGGCTGCGGTCGTCCAGCACTCGCAGAGAAGTCGTCCGCTCGCAGACGATCAGCGCGTGACGCCGGGAGACACTGGGATCGTCGAGCTGGATGTCGGCGGTGACGCTGCGGCCGATTCGCGTCCAGCCCAGGTCGATCTCGAAGACCTGGATCTCGTCGTCGTCCCCGTCGCGGCAGACCAGGTAGCAGCCCGGGCCAGAGAGCAATGTCCGCGCCTCATCCAGCCAGTCGGGAGCCTCCTCGGTGGTCGGGACGGCGAACTCGGCGGTCTGCGGGCCGTGTTCCTGCATCGGCTCGAAGATCGAGTCACGGCGGAAGTCGGAGCCTCCGCAGCGGGGGCACTCGGGGAGGGCGTCGGTTTCCTGGAGGGAGAGCTGTGAGCCGCAGTCGACGCAGAAGAAGGTCCCATGTCCAGGCGACTCGCCGGCCGTTAAGGAACCAGGTAGCTGGCGAGTGGGGCTGCTGGTGAGACTGGCGGTGCCGATGACTACTCCTTCCCGGCGCGCTCCCTGCTGCATCGTAGCGCGATTTGGCCAATCGATACCCGACTTTTGGATCATCAAACACCTAGAATCGCGCCGGCCATGGGGCCAGTCAGCGCTGAGGTCGAGATCGACGTGCCGCGAGAGCGGGCCTTTTCGTTCGTCGGCGACCTCGCCAACCGCCCCTCTTTCACCGACCACTTCATCTCCGGCTTCCACCTGACCAGGATCGAGTCCTCGGGGATGGGGGCGGGGGCACGGTTTCGCTTCGACGTGCCGCTGCACAGGATCTGGGCGGACACGACGATCGTCGAGTTGGAGGCCCCCTTCCGGATCGTCGAGCACGGGCGCGGCGGCCGCGGCAACCGCGTGCCGTCGCGGACCGTCTGGGAGCTGACCGAGGCGCCGGGCTCCCTGATCAAGGCCCGCGTCTCTTACTGGACCGAGCCCTCGCATCCCACCGACAAGGGACGGGAGGCGCTCGTCGCCGCCTCCGCCCGGTATGAGCGCGGGTGGCGCGAGGCGATGCGGCGGCTGCGCGACCTGCTCGAGGGCGGTGTGCCGGCGGAGGGCAGGATCGCGGTCGCCGGAGGTAACCGCTACGCGACCGGCATTCCCTGAGACCGCCTTTATAGACTCCCGGCCGCCGTGAACCTCCCTCGCCGACTCGTCTCGCCGCTGCTTGCCGCGCTCGCGCTCGGCGCGCTGACCCTTGCCGTCTCCGCCTGCGGCTACTCGAGCGACTCCACGGACGTGGTGGAGGGGGAGCCGGTGACGCTCGGCGAGGTCCAGTACAACGTGATCTTCTCCCGCTACCTCAACCGCAACGACACCGAGGACTCCGCTTACCTGATCGGCCAGCCCCCGCCCCCGCCGGGCACCGCCTACTTCGGCGTCTTCTTCCAGGTCCAGAACGACTCGAAGGAGCCCCAGCCGCTTCCGCAGACGCTGACGATCACCGACGCCGAGCACGAGACCTTCGACGCGCTTCCCAGCAGAAGCCTCTACGCGCTGCACCTCGGCACCGAGATCGACGCCGAGGACGGGCTGCCGGCGCAGGACTCGACCCCCCAGCAGGGGCCGATCGAGGGCTCGCTGGTCATCTTCCTGCTGCCCGACTCGGCCTCCGAGAACCGGCCGCTGGTCCTCGAGATCCCCGGGACGGAGGAGTCCGCCGAGGTCACTCTCGACCTCTAGGCGGAGCGGGCCGGGGCTAGAGACCGGCGGAAAGCACCTGCGCCGCCGCCGGGGCGGCGACCTCGCCGCCCGAGGCGCCGGCGTCGACCAGCAGCACCGCGACTGCCAGCTGCGGGTTGTCGGCGGGGGCGAAGGCGGCGAACCAGGCGTCCTTGATCTGGATCGGGTTGGGGGAGTCCTCCTGCCCAGGCTCAGGGCCCAACTCGGCCGTGCCGGTCTTGCCCGCCACCTGGGCCTCGACGATGGCGCCGGCGGTGCCGGTGCCGCCGGCGACGACGCCGATCATCAGGTCGGTCATCTCCTCGGCGAGGGCCTTCGTCATCACCCGCACCTGCTCGGCGTCGGGGCGCAGCTTCCGGTTGGCGACGACCGAGGTCGGCTCGCGAACGCCGTCGTTGGCGATCGTCTGGGCGACGCTCGCCATCTGCAGCGGCGTCGCCAGCACCTGGCCCTGGCCGATCGCGCTGACCCCGAGGTCGAGATCGGTACCGATCTCCTCGGGGATCGTCGACTTGGGCGGGTCGACCTCGCGCACGATCCGCGGCGCGTAGAGGGTGGGGGGAGAGTTGAAGCCGAAGCTCTCCGCGGTCGCCACCAGGTCGTCGTTGCCGATCTCCGGGCCGAGCGGGGCGAAGTCCGCGTTGCAGGACTCTGCGAAGGCCTCCGGGAAGGCCCCGCCGCAGTACTCGCCGTTGGCGTTGTTGATGAAGCGGCCGCCGACGTTGACCCCGTTGAGGATCGGGAACTCGTCGTCGAGGGAGACGACGCCCTTCTGCAGCGCCGCGACGGTGGTGATCATCTTGAAGGTGGAGCCGGGGGGCTGGGGGGCGGAGAAGGCCTGGCCGGCGAGGGCGCGGATGTCGCCTCTACGGGTGTCGAGAACAGCGATGCCGCCGACCCGACCGGCGAGGGCGGAGACGGCGGCGGACTGGAGGTTGGGGTCGATTGTCGTCTTCACCGGGGCGCCGGGCCCGGGCTCGGACTGGGCGAGGATGCGCGTCGAGCCGGAATCCGCGACCGCCAGCAGCGAGCCGCCGGGCTTGCCGGCGAGGCGGGTGTTGAGGGCCTGCTCGACGCCGCTGATCCCGACCGGGGTGTCGGGCGCAAAACCGTGTCTGGCGAGGTCTTCGAGGTCCTCCGGATCGGCCATGCCGACCTCGCCGGTGACGTCGATCGCCGAACTGCCCAGGGGATGGGAGCGAGCGGCGGCGGGGCCGGTGGCAAGTGGCGAGCCGTCGATCGCGAGGATCGGCGCCCGCGGCGCGAGGTCGACCTGGCTTTCCAGGTGCTCGTCGCGGCGCAGCCCCGGGAAGGCGAGGCTCGGGTGCCAGGCGATGCCGCCGTCGGCGTAGGGAAGGTTGAGGTCGGCCTCCACGGGGCCGAAGGCGACAGTGTCGGCCGCGATCGGCACCGGTACCACGGTCGTTCCGTCAACTGAGGTGGTGTCGCCGGGGGAGTCGGGGTCGAGGCCGCGCAGCGTCGCCACCTCGGCGGCGTCGCGGTAGGCGATCGCGAAGTCGTTGACGGAGGTCGCCCGCCGCGAGGCCAGGTTCAGCTCTCTGTACATCGCCGCGTACTCGCCCAGCGCCCAGGCTTCGGCGAACTGCTTAGCCGCGTCCTTCTCCGGCGAGCCGGGCGTCCCCGAGGCGGCGCCGGCGATGAAGGCGACCAGCGCGATGAGGGAGAGGGGGAGCGTGCGGGTGACTAGCCGGCGACGCCGCTCCACCTCGGGTGGGAGGGGGCTCATTTTCTTGAAAGGTAGTGGAGGGGTCCGACCCCTCATCATTGAGCCCATGACCGTGTTGGATTGGGGCATCGCCGCCTTCGTTTTGGCCCTTGTGCTTTGGGGGTTTCGCGAAGGGGTGATTGCCGGGACGCTCATCATCCTGGTTACCGTGGCCTTTGTCTGGGCGTTTGGGGTTGCTGCGCTGCACGCGCCGGGGACGGTGGAGCTGCGGCGCGATGCGCAGCGTTCGTTGATCCTGCGCAAGCTGAATGAGGTGCTGCCGCCGTCGGAGACGGTTATCAGCGCGCTGCGGCGGATCGACCCGGCGCCCGAGATCGCCGGCTCGCCGCCGCCGGTGGCGCCGCCCGACGCGGCGATCGTCCGCGACCCGGACGTTGTTCGGGCGGGCGACTCGGTGGTGCGGGTGTACGGGACCGCCTGCGGCCTTGGGGTGGAGGGATCCGGCTGGGCGGCGGGGCCGCGGCTGATCGTCACCAACGCCCACGTCGTCGCCGGCGAGGACGACACGACGGTGACCACCCGCGACGGCGCCTCGCTGGAGGCGACGGCGGTCCACTACGACCCACGCAACGACCTCGCCGTGCTGCGGGTGGAGGCCGAACTTCCCGCGCTGGGGCTTGCCCCAGACCCCGAATACGGAGCGGCGGGCGCCGTGCTCGGCTACCCCGAGAACGGCCCCTACGCCGCCTTCCCGGCCCGCTTCGGCGACACTCGCGAAGCGCTCAGCGAGGACTCCTACGGGCGCGGGCCGTTGAGCCGCACGATCGCCTCCCTGCGCGGCGGCGTCCGCAGCGGCAACTCGGGCGGCCCCTTGGTCGATGCGCGCGGGCGCGTGATGGGAACGGTCTTCGCGGCGACGACCTCCGGCGCGCCGGGCGGCTTCGCCATCCCCAACGAGGTCGTCCGCACCGCTTTGCGCAACACGGCGAGGCCAGTCGACACCGGCCTCTGCGCAGGCTGACGGGCCCATTGCTTACGTTCAGTAAGCTGACTCGACGTGGAGGCAACGACCACCGAGTCAAAGGCCGAGACACAGGGAGTCTGCCCGCACTTCCACGCTGCGATCGAGTTGATCGGCAAACGGTGGACGGGGGCGATCGTCTGTGCGCTCACCGAGCGGCCGCTGCGCTTCGGCGAACTGGCGAAGGCGGTGCCGGGGCTCTCGGACCGGCTGCTCTCCCAGCGGCTGCGCGAGCTGGAGGACGCCGGGGTGGTGGAGCGGGAAGTCGAGCCCGGCACTCCCGTGCGCGTCACCTACTCGCTGACCGAGAAGGGAGCTGGGTTACGGCCGGTGATCCGCGAGTTGCGACAGTGGGCGCGGCGCTGGAAGGACGAGGACTAGGCGCTCACCAATCGCGCGGGTTGCCGGGCCGGACGCGGCCGCGGACCAGGGTTGCTTCGACTGTGTCGACCGGAGGAGCCTCGGTCGTCGCCTGGAAGATCGCCGGCTCCCGCTCCCCGAGGGCGGCAAAGCCGGCTTCGACCGCCCGCAGGTATGGGGCCAGAATCACGGCCCCTGCGGGAGGCTCGGGGACGAAGTGCTCGGGCTTGGCGACGTAGGCGAAGACGGCATCGAATCCCTCGTGCCCGATCCGGCCGGTCCTGACTTCGATCTCGTTCGTCACCTCGACCCGGCGGTAGCGCAGCTCTCGTTCGTCGAGCCGGCGCAGCTCGGTCTCGTCGACTTCGACCAGCGCGCCGTTGGGGTTGCCTTCGGCCTCGATTCCCGGGCCCGGTTCGAGGTTGAGTCCCAGCGCCCAGGACGGCAGATCCCCGCCCGGCTCGATCGCGAAGGTCTTCTCCGAGCGCAAGTTGTCCCGCACAGCGGACCAGCGCCGCCGCCAGCCACTAAGTCGCACCGGCGCCAGCTCTCCCGGCTCGCGTCCAAGCGTCAACGCCGCGCTTCCCCGGTGGACCAGGGACGCGTAGGCGAAGACCGCGAGCCGGGAAGTCACAGCGGTAGCTCGGCTGCGCCGATGCGGTCGATCGTGGCGGCAAGACGCTCACGGCCAGACTCCATCTCGACCCGATCGAGGCGGGAAATGACGGGCTTGTCCGGCCGCTCCAGGAAGACGTAGGCGACCTCTACCTCCGGCGCGTCGCGGGCCTCGGCGACGGCCAGGGAGTAGATCGCGCGCTGGGTCTCGTAGCGGGCGACATGCTCGACCGGTTCGGCTCCGCCCAGGCGATCCGTCTTGTAGTCGACGATCAGTGGAGCCTCGCCGTCGTGCTCGATCAGCAGGTCGATCGAGCCGCGCAGCACAGTTCCCTCGAGGCCCATCAGGATCGGGACCTCGGCCTGGCTGCCCCTCGCGTCCCGCACTCGCTCGGCGAAGAAGTCGGAGCCGAGCCAGGCACGGATCGGCTCCAGCAAGCCATCCACGTTCGGGGGGGCCAGGTCGAGCCCCGCAGCGGCAGCATGGCGATGCGCCAGTTCCGGCGGCGGGTCCCGCCAGTCGTTAGCTTGGCTCCATTCGAGCAGGGAGTGAACGGCGATCCCCCGCGCGGTCCCTTCCTCGCGGCCTGGCCCTTCTCTCTCTAAATGGAGACCGTCGAAGTCTTCCTCGTGGGCGGAGATTGCGGTGTAGGAGAGGGGGCGGCTCGGCGCTGTATGCACTTGCGGTTCGAGCAGCGGCGCCGGGCCGGTCCCGACCTCCGTCTCCACTGCCGGCGCCGGCCTCCTCGCGATCAGCTCCGCGACGCGTTCCGGCGAGGGCACGTTTGCGCGGACGGCGATCTCGGAGGGCTCGAAGGTCGCTTCCAGCCCCCGGCGCGGCTGCGGCGCCGGGATTGGCACCGTCGAGTCGCTCGCCCGGTCGATGCCGAACCCTTCGACGATGCGCTCGATCACCGGGGTTGAGGGCTTCGCTTCGCTCGCCTTCTCCTTGACGACGCCGCTCAAGATCAGCCGGTCGCGGGCGCGGGTGACGGCGACGTGGAAGAGCCGCAGACCCTCCTCCGCGTCGCGCTCGTTGGTTTCGTCGCGAAGCGCCGGGTGCGCGTAGAGGTTGATCGAGCGGGCGCCCAGGCGGCGCAGCTGCATCCCCACCCGCCGGTCGTCGCCACGCCCGAAGGTGAGGAGCGGCGGCCAGGCGCCGGCGAGCAGGCTGCGGTCGAGGTGGGGGACGGCGACGACGCCGAACTCGAGACCCTTGGCCCGGTGGATGCTCATGATGCGGACGCCGTCGTGATCCTCGGCCGCGGTCGCCGCGGCGGACTCGTCGGCGGCCTCCTCCCGAAAGGCGAGGAAGTCAAGCAGGCCGCGCAGGTCGCGTCCCTCGCGCGCTTCGAACTCTTCCGCGATCTGCATCAGCTTGCGGACGTTGGCGAAGCGCGCTTCGCCGGCGGGCTTGAGCAGCACCGCGAGGTCGTAGCCGGTGGCGGTCACGGCGCGATCGATCAGGTCGGCGAGGGGGAGCCGGGTGCCCAGTTCGCGCAGCTCGCCGACCGTCTCCGCAAAGCGCCGCAGCAACGCCAGCTCCGGCTCCGGGATCTGCGCGAGGCGCTCGGGCGACTCGAGGTCGCTCTCCCAGAGGCCGGCGGCCCGCCCGACCGCCGGCCAGATGTGGCGGGCGGCCCCGGCGGCGGCACGCAACAGCCAGAGCGTGTCCGGCGCGACCCCGCAGGCGGGGGAGGCAAGCGTCCCGAAGAGTGCGTGGTCGTCGAGCGGGTTGGCGAGCACGGCGAGCAGCGCGCAGACGTCGGACACCTGCTGCTGGGACCAGTAACCGCGCCCGCCGACCACGTAGGGGCGCAGCCTGGCGCGGGCAAGCGAGTCCTCATAGGCGTCGAGGTGGGTGAAGGCGCGCAGCAGCACCACCATCTCGCTGCGTGGAACGCCGGCGTCGGCGAGGTCGCGCATCCGCTGGGCCAGGAAGCGCGCTTCGGCGAGATAGTGGGTAGGGGTGCTGGAGTCGACCGCCGGCTCGAGGTCCAGCTCCTCCCAGCCCTTCCTGGCGGTGAGGAGGAGCTCGACCGCCGGGTCCCCCCCTGGGGGCGCTTCTTCCCGCGGCAGGGCGCCCACCCGCAGCGGCCGGTATCGCTCGGCGCCAATCAACTCGGCCCCCAGCGCGTTGACCGCGCCGATCAGCTCCGGTCGGGAACGGAAGTTGCCGCTCAGCTCGATCGCTTCGCCGCCGGGGTCGGCGTCGATTGCCTCTCGCTGTTCAAAAAAGACATCGAGGTCGGCGTGACGGAAGCCGTAGATCGACTGCAGGGCGTCGCCGACGACCATCAGCGTCGTGCCCGGCCCGCGCAGCGACTCGATCAGCCGTAGCTGCAGGCGGTTGGTGTCCTGGAACTCGTCGACCATCAGGTGGCTGAACCGCGACCTGTAGGACTCGCCGATCTCGGCCCGCTCGAGCAACTCGGCGGCGAGCAGCTGCAGGTCTTCGAAGTCGATCCCGCCGCGCCGCTCCTTTACGGCCCTGAACCGCGCCCCGAAGAGCTCGAGCAGCTCGGCCGCGTGGCCGTAGGCGGCACCCCCCTCTCCGGTCTCGGCTACTCGGGCGATCGCCGCGTCCATCGCCTCCCTGTAGGGGGCCATCCCCCGCGCCGAGCTGCCGCTGCGAAGCGCCGCGATCTCATCCAGCTCGATCGATTCGCCGCGCTCGTCAAGCACTACCATCGCTCGCTCCGCCAGCGGCCGGCTTGCGCTCTTCTCGCTCAGCTCCTCAAGCGTCTCCCTCGCCACGCGCTCGGCCTCGCGGAGGGCCGCGGCGACATCGGGTTTGGGGGGATCTGGGAGGCGCGGGTCGCTGACGCCGCGACTTCGCAGCTCCTCATGGGCGCCGACGACCATCCCCCGCAGGGAGTCGATCCCAAAGGCCGCCACCGTCTCCTCGCCGGCGCTCCCGCTGCCGGCGAGGAACTCTTCCAGGGCATCGTCGAATGCCTCGCGCGCCGCCCGGTCCGCCTCTGGCGCGTCGAGGATCCTGAAGCGGGGATCGACTCCCGCGGCGACGGGGCGCCTTGCGAGCAGCCGGTGGCAGAAGCCGTGGACCGTCGTGATCCAAGCGCCGCCAAGGCTGCGGAGCATCTCCCTGGCGCGCTCGGAGCCGGCGTCGGCGCGCGCCGCCAGCTTGGCGCGAATCCTTTGCCGCAGCTCGGTGGCCGCCTTGTCGGTGAAGGTGATCGCGAGGATCGCGTCGGGGGAGACACCGCTGTCGCAGACCAGCCGGCAGTAGCGGTCGACCATGACGCCGGTCTTGCCAGCCCCGGCGCCCGCTTCCAGCATCACCGTCCTGCCGCCGGCTTCGATCGCCGCCGCCTGCTCCGGTGTCGGGCGTCGCCCGCCGCTCATTGCTCTTCCGACTCTCGGTCTTCCTCGGCGACCGGCGCCCGGTCGCGACGGCAGATCGGCGCGAAGTCGCAGTAGAGCGGGCAGACATCGTGATTGCGCAACCCCTCCCGCGGTCCCGGATCTCGGCTGATCTCCCCGTCCCGCATCCGGCCGACGATCCGGCTCGCGCGCTCGCGCGCCTCCTCGAGCAGCTGCTCAAACTCGTCTCCGCTGAGGATGTCGGTGCCCGCCAGGCCATAGGAGGTGAGGTCCTCGGCCGCCTCGGTGAGGACGAGGCCCCGCGGGCGCCGCTCCCGGGTGGCGCGAAGGGGGTGGTAGAGGGCGCCGCTGGGAGCTGCTCCCCAGCGCTCGGTCACCGCCAGGAGATAGAGCTGCAATTGCAGCTTTGCCTCCTCCTCGAGCTTCATCGCGGGCGTCGCTCTGCTCGCCACCTTGTAGTCGTGGACCAGCGCTCGCCCGTCCGGAGCGCGGTCGGCTCGGTCGATCGCGCCGTGGAGGAGCCAGCCGTCGATCTCGAGCGACGGCCGCTCGCAGTCTTCGTCCTCCCCGAACTTCGCCTCGAGGAGCCAGGGCTCGAAGACGCCTTCCCGTTCGGCTTCCTCGGCGAGGAAGCGGGCCAGCAGCCTCTCCACGCTCCGTCTGATCGCCCGTTCGGCCGGTTGCTCGCCGAGTCCTCGCTCGACCGCGAGCTCGGCGACCAGATCTCGGCCTCGTTCGACCCAGGCGGCTAGCGAGGACCGGCGCGGCGCCGGCTCCCCTCCCGGCTTCTCTCTGTAGAGCCGGTCCAGCGCCTCGTGCATCAGGCCGCCCTGGACGAGGAAGTCGGGCGTTGGGTCGAGTGCCCGCGGCTGCAGCTCATGATCGACGAACCAGCGATATGAGCAGACGTCGAATCCTTCGAGCGTCGTGCCCCCGTAGGCGGGCACTGCGCGGAGACTCTCGATCACCGCCGGATTGGTCAGTGGTCCGGGGGCTCGAGCTGCCTTCTCTGCCCTTCGCGCCGCCGCGATCCGCGCTTCGATCCGCTCCCGCACTTCCGGCTTCGCGCCGGCGACCTCGAGCAGCTCGCTCGCCTCGACTCCCCTCGCGCGCGCGGCGATCGAGCGGGCCAGCTCGTCCTCCGACGCCGCCGCCGCAACCGGGTAGACTGGGTCGGCCAGCCCGCGCCCGCCCGTTATCGCGGCCTCGACCGGGTCGGCGCCCTCCGCAGAGGGAGGCGGGTCGAGCAGGCGGCGGATGTCGTCGATCAGGGGCGAGCGGGCCACGGCGGCGCCGGCTTCGTCGCTGTCGCGATAGGAGAGCACGAGGCTCTCGCGCGCCAGGGAGATGCTCGTGTAGAAGAGGTAGCGCTCCTCAGCCTCGTCGTCGCGGCGGGGGGTGAGTCCCAACAGCTCCCGCTGGGTATCGGAGAGGAAGGGGTCGCCGCCCCCGCGGCGCGGAAACTCGCCGTCCTGCAGGGAGCCGATCACGACGTGGTCGAAGCGGTTTGCCCGCAGCCGTCTCGGGTCGGCGATTCGCACCCGTCCTTCGACCGGGGCGCTCCAGGCCCAGAAGCTGAGCTCACCCAGGAAGCCGATCAGCTCCTGGGGGTCGGGGGCGAGATCGCCCAACTCGCCCAACTCCGCCAACGCACTGGCGATTGTTCTCGCGGCCCGCAGCTCGGTGCCGCCGCGGGAACCTGGCAGCGGCCCGTCTCCGTTCCCGGCGAGGAAGCGCGCGGCCATCCGTCTCGCCGTCTCACCAGCTGCGACGACCAGCCCTGCCGGCCCCACGTCCCTGAGCTTGCGGAGGTCTTCGGGAGGCTCGCCGTAGCGCTCCAGCCACAGGTCCAGAGCCGCCGCGGCGGTCTGGACGCGGCCGCGGCGAATCGAGCGTTCCAGCCAGTCCGTCCGCCCGGTTCCAGCCCCCGACGGGCCCCGCAGCCAGCGAAGCACGTCAGAGGCCCTCCCGGTCCCGTGCTCCGCCTCGAGCAGCGCGAGAAGGGCGCCCCCGACCCCAGTTGAGGAGACCGGCAGCTCGGCCTCGAGCGCAATCGCGATGCCGTAGGACTCGAGCACCCTGGCGAGAAGGGGGCCGCGCCGCCTTGGGTCGCGGAGAACGATCGCGATCCTCTCAGCCTTCGCGCCGTCGTAAAGCAGCCGACCGACGGCTGCCGCAATTGCCTCCGCCTCGCCGCGCTCGCCGGCGGAGCGCAGCAGGGTCAGGCCCTCGCCGAGCGGCTGCAGCTCGGCTTCGATCTCACCGAAGCCGCGCTCCAGGTGGAAAAGGAACTGATTTGGTGTGTTCGCGGGATCTGCCTCGGTTCTCGTCTCCCCGGCGACGCCGATCTCCTCGCGCAACCGCGCCACGATGTCCGCGTGAGCGCCGAGCACGTCCCGGCCCTCTTCATGGGGCAGCGTCACCGTCACCTCGGCGACCGCGCTGAGCCCGCGCAGCAACTCGAACTGGTTATGGGTCAGGTCGTCGATCCCGTAGACGAAGACCGGCCTCTCCCTCCAGGACTCACCCGCTTCGGCGAGGAGCTCGATCGCGTTCCGGGCGACATGGTGCTTGTCCATCAGGCCGAGCCGGGAGCGCACCCCCTCATAGGCGCTGAAGAGCGCCGCTAGGTCGCCGAGATAAGCCGAGCCCTCGAGGGTCGCGGCGCCGGCCTCGACCGCGGGGGGATCCAAGCCGGCGGCCTGCAACTCGTCGAGCAGCCGCTCCAGGGAAGCGGCAAAGCCGGGTCGCTCGGACGAGCGCCGCAGCGGTCCGAGGTCGCTCCGGCGTTCGTCGACGGCGACCGAAACGGCCCGCAGCCGTTGCGCCCGGGTCAGCTCGGGGGGCAGGGGTTCCCCTCCGCTGGTCGCCACCTCCATGAACAATCCCTCAAAGGTGAGGACCGAGCCGCCCAGCAGCGCTCCCTCCGCTTCGCACAGCTCCCGCTCGAAGGCGAAGACGTCGTCCAGGTTGGGAACGACAAGAACGGGGTTGCGGTCGAGCGCCGCGGTGAAGCGGGCGCGGATCAGCCCGGCGCGGCCGGAGTTGGGGGGTCCGTGGATCAGGTGAAGTGCCATTTGCCGTCTTCCCCCCTGTTTATCTTGACCGGCAGATGGCGCTCTGCTTCGTAGACCCAGCCGATGCGATCCGCGCGATCGCCGACTCGGTCGGCCGCGAGGCCCGCCGCCAGCTGCTCGGCGAGTCGGTCCGGGCTTGGGTCGACGAGATCCCCGACGACGAGCTTGAGGTTCACTACGCGAAGGCGCTCTCCGAGCTGGATGAGCACGACCTCTCGATGCTCGCTGCCTGGCACGGCTCGATGGAGGTCGGCCAGCCGCTGCCCAACCGCGACTTCCTGATGGGCGCCTTCCCCTCGCTCGGCGAGCACCGCCGCGAGGCGCTCAAACTCGCCGCCGGCTTCCGCGGCGAGGAGGCGGTCGACGCCGGCGTCACCGAGGACGACGCCCTCGAGCTCGTCCTCACCCTCTTGTCCCCGCCCCGCCTGATGGAGCTCGCGGTGGAAGCCGTGGAGCTCTATATCTGGGATAGGGCGGGTTCGGATAACTAGGCGAGTGCCGCGCGGATCTCGGCGATCGCCTGCTCGTTGTCCTGGAAATGGATGGCGGTCATCCCGGCCTTGCGGGCCCCCTCGCAGTTGACGGGAACGTCATCGACGAAGAGGCAGGCCTCGGCGGGCATGCCGATCCGCTCCAGGGTCAGCGCGTAGATTCTCGACTCCGGCTTGCGGCAGCCGACGAAGCCCGAGTCGACGACGGTTTCGAAGATCTCGTCGACCGGCAGCATCGAGCGCCACAGCGGCTCCCACTCGCGCACGTTGTTGGTCAGCATCGCCATCCGGTAGCCCTCCGCCTTCAGCTCCCGCATCAGCTCGATCATCGTCGAGTTGGGGTGAAGCGCCTCGAAGTAGATCTCTTTGAAGCGGTGCATCTCCGGCCGGTGGCCGAGCAGCGGCTCCAGCCCGTCGGTGAGCTGTTCCAGGAACCTCACCTCGGTGATCTCGCCGCGCTCCAGCTCGAAAAGTGGGTTCTCGCCCTTGGCCTCGGTGACTGCCTGCATCGCCTTGCCCAGCGTCTCGGTCGTGATCCCGGTTTGGTCCTGGAAGGCCATGAACGACTGCAGCAGCGGCGTCGTCAGCACTCCGCCGAAGTCCGAGATCACAACCTCGATCTTGCGGGGGGCCTCAGCCACCGTCGGGCCGCACAATCTCGTAGTGGCCGAGGCCTTCCCGCCCCTCAACCGACCAGCGGAAGAAGGCGACCTGCGCGCTCAGCCCGGGGCGGCGCACCTCGGTCGCGCTGATCAGCGTCCCGGCCCCACGCAGCGGCTGCCCGTCGTCGCCGTCCAGCCACAGCTCCAGGGTCGCCCGGCGCTGCACTCCGTCTTCCCCATACTCGGTGGAGAGCAGCGCTTCGGCGACCTCGACCGGCGCCGCATCGGGGTCGCAGACAACCGCCGCTACCTCCTCCTCGCCATGCCCGGTCGCGCCTCGCGGTTGCGCCGCGGTCAGCGCCAGCAGTCCTCCGTCGGAGAAGACGATCCCGATAGAGCGCCGCAGGGCCGGCTCCCCCTCGCTTCTCTGCTCAGCGCTCATCGCGCGGAAGCCTAGTCAGTCCCCATCTCCGCTCCGCTGTTCCTTATGTCCGCATAGCGACCAAAAGGAACAGCGGAGCGCTGGCTACTATTGGCCTATGTCCGAGAACGAGGCAGCCGTGGTGACCGAAGACGACGTGCTCGAGGCGCTTGAAGAGGTGATCGATCCCGAGCTGGGGCTCGACTTCGTCTCCCTCGGCCTCGTCTATGACGTCGACATCGAGGATTCCGACGTCTACGTCACCTTCACCCTCACTACCCCCGCCTGCCCGATCGGCCCCCAGGTCTCCGAGCAGATGAAGGAGTTCGTCGGCGACCTCCCCGGCGTCAGCGCCGTCCACCCAAAGATGATCTTCGACCCCCCCTGGTCCCCGGAGATGATGACCGAAGACGCCAAGTTCGCCCTGGGCTTCTAGCCGAAAATCCACGATTTCTCAGGTTTGAAAATCGATTGAGTAAGCCGGATAGCAAGAGCAAATCACCGGCTGGTCGGATGAGGCTCGCCAGGGATGGCCGTCGTGTCTGAACGCGGAGTGGTTGTTCCACCATCCCCGCCCTTTTCCAAGGGGCAGATCAATCGCGCGGGCGATCGGCTGCGGGAGTGGCTTCTTGACGATGACGCTTGGCAAAATGCTACCGAGCAGGAAACGATGGATACCTTTGGTGTTCTCGTTCCCTTCCGGGCGAGCTTTCAACAGCCGTTGAACAAGGTGGTGATGGGACTTCGCTCGTTTGTAAAGAGCGAGATGAAGGCTCTCCCCCCTGATGGCAAGCTCCCAGTCGGCCAACGGCTCAAGCGGGAACCGACCATCGCAGAGAAGTTGCTGCGCTTTCCGGGTATGGAGCTAGCTCGTATGCAGGACATTGGCGGCTGTCGCGCGATTCCGACAGGCGGGGCACCAGAGGTTCAGGGCATCCTGCGGCGCATCAAAAAACACTGGGGACCAACCATTAAGGGCGGCAAGGACTACACCGAGGAGCCAGCCCCGACGGGTTATCGGGCGATTCATGTTGTTGTCCAGCGCGATGATCGTCTGATTGAGATCCAGCTCCGTACACCAGGGCAGCACGAATGGGCGCGAGCTGTGGAGAGGACTGAGCTACGCACGCGATTTGCCTTGAAGAATGGAGAGGGTCCACCCGAACTCCTGCGATACTTCGAGCTAGCGGCTGAAGGAATCGCCCTCCAGGACGCGAGCGAAGCAGCCGATAGCACCTTCACCGAGGAGTTTGGCGAGATCTGGGAGCAAGTGCGTTCTTATTTCGAAAAAAGCTAGTCGGAGCGGAGAAATGGCGATCATCCACTTCCTCTTGGTCTATGACCTGAACAAGCAGCACTTGATCTCTAAGGCGGAGTTCAGCAATGCTGATGAAGCGACAGCTGAATATGCGCGCCTCGAAGAGGAGCATCGCGGTGATAAGGATCTCGAGATCGTCTTGGTGGGTGCGGATTCTCTCGAGACGATCAAGATGACGCACGGTCAGTACTTCGATGGCGTTCCAGCTACTGGGGCATCGCCATATCTCGCTGGGGTCTAGCGCGGTAGCCGGGGATCGTTTCCCGGTGCTTCCTCGGCGGTCGAGTCGAAGTCATAGGAACGACTGCCGGCGCCGCCTCCGGGGCTCGGGATGGGGATGATCCGGAAGCGGCGCATCAGGAATGGGCGCAGCGTTCGGCGGACGATCGCTCGGGTTGGGGGGATTAAGAGGATCAGGCCGAAGACGTCGGTGATGAAGCCCGGCGTGAGGAGCAGGGTGCCGCCGACCGCGATCAGCAGGCCGTCGGCGACCTCGCGGCCAGGGAAGCGGCGTTCGGCGAGCGCCTCGTTGAAGCGGCGCCAGGCGCCGCGGCCCTGCTGGCGCAACAGCAGCGAGCCGAGCAGGGCGTCGGCAACCAGCAGCGCCAGGGTCGGCCAGACGCCGATCAGCCCGCCGATCTGGATGATCACGTACAGCTCCGCGATCGGCACGACGATGAACAGGATTACGAGCAGCGCCACAACCGAAGCGTAGTTGGCCTGAGGAGTCAGCCGGCTGGCGCGCTCAGGCGGCTGCGGTTGCGGCTGTTGCTGCCTCTTCGAGCTCCTCAAGGGAGCGGGTGAGGCCTTCGGCGATCTCGTCGACGTCGTCCATCGAGTCGTAGTCGGCGAGGAGGCCGAAGTTGATGCGGCCGTTGTAGCTCATGATCGCCACCGCCATCGTGTGGTTCTCGGGCAGAAAGGCGATCGGGAAGACCTCTTCGAGTTCGCGCCCCAGCACGTAGAGGGGGATCTGCGGGCCGGGCACGTTGGTGACTATCAGGTTGAAGAGCCGGGTGGAGAAGTTGATCCGCGAGGCCTGCGCCAGCAGGGTCGGCGGCGCGAAGTCGTTGAAGCGGGAGATCACCTCGGCGCCGAGTGCCTGCTTGGAGCGCTTCAGCCCCTCCATCTGTTCGCTGACGATCCGCAGCCGTCGGACCGGGTCCTCGACGTAGACGGGCAGCGGGCCGCGCATCGCGGCGATCCGGTTGCCCAGATTCCCCCGCTCGTCCTCGCCGCGGATCGAGACCGGCACCAGCGCTCGCAGCTCCAGCCCCTCGGTGCGAACCCCGCGCCCCTGCAACCACTCGCGCACCGCTCCGGTCACCACCGCCAGCACCACGTCGTTGACGGTGCCGCCCAGCGCGTTCTTGATCCGCTTGAAGGTGTCCAGCTCTCCCCGCGCCCAGACGAAGCGCCGGTGCGGCCCGATCGGCTGGTTCAGCGGCACGTCCGGCGCAGGGTCGGCGAAGGCGCCGACCACCTCACCGACGGCTTCCAGCGCGTCGACCGCCCGCCGCGCCGCCGTCTCGGGGTGGCGCACCGCCTCGGCCGCCCGCTCGACCAGGCCCACCGGCGCCGCAACCAGGTCGCGCGCCCCGCGGGCCATCAGGTCGGCGCTGCTCGGCTCGGGCTGCGGCGCCCAGTCGTCGTCGACCGGGGCCGGCTCGGGCACCGGCTCGACGTCGAAGAGCACGGTGCCGATGTCCACCCCGGAGATGCCATCGACCATCGCGTGGTGGGTCTTGGTGAGGATTGCGAAGCGGTTGCGCTCCAGTCCCTGCACCAGCCACAGCTCCCAGAGCGGCTTGGAGCGGTCGAGCTGCTGGGAGAAGACCCGCCCGGCCAGCCGCTTCAGCTCCTCCTCGCCGCCCGGCGCCGGCAGCCCCGTGTGGCGGATGTGGTAGGTGAGATTGAAGTTGACGTCGTCGGCCCAGAGTGGCCGTCCGGCTTCAAGCGGGGGCACGACCAGGCGCTGACGGAAGCGCGGCACCAGGCTCAGCCGCCCCCGAACGTGCTCGACCAGGTCGACGTACTTGGGCGGCGGCCCTTCGAAGACGAGGATCGCCCCGACGTGCATATGGCTGGCCGAGGTCTCGTTGGTCAGGAACGAGGCGTCGACGGCGGTCAGCCGGTCGAGGTGGCTTCCGTTGGTGCTCACTGGCCCCAACGGTACCCTGTCGAGAATGGAGTCCGCCACGGTTTCCACCCCCCGCAAGGTCCTGCTCGCCGCCCCGCGCGGCTACTGCGCCGGCGTCGACCGCGCCGTGCAGACGGTGGAGCGCGCGCTTGACTTCTACGGCGCCCCCGTCTATGTCCGCAAGGAGATCGTCCACAACAAGCACGTCGTCCAGGAGCTGAGCAAGCGCGGCGCGATCTTTGTCGAGGAGGAGACCGAGGTGCCGGAGGGGGAGATGGTCGTCTTCTCCGCCCACGGAGTCGCCCCCGCGGTCCACGAGAACGCCGCCGCCCGCCGGCTGCGCACGATCGACGCCACCTGCCCGCTGGTCACCAAGGTCCACGTCGAGGCGCGTCGCTTCGCCGCCGACGGCTACACGATCGTGATGATCGGCCACGAGGGCCACGAAGAAGTTGAGGGGACAACGGGAGAGGCGCCCGACAGCATCGTCCTTGTGCAGACCGTCGAGGAGGTGAAGGACCTCGAGGTGCCCGACCCCGAGCGCGTCGCCTTCATAACCCAGACGACCCTCTCCGTCGATGAGACGGCAGAGATCATCGCCGCCCTGCGCGCCAAGTTCCCGGCGATCGTCAGCTCCAAGTCAGACGACATCTGTTATGCGACGACCAACCGCCAGATCGCCGTCAAGCAGCTTGCCCGCGAGTGCGACCTGGTCCTGGTGATCGGGTCGACCAACTCCTCGAACTCGAACCGGCTGGTCGAGGTGGCGCGCGAGCATGGCGCCGCTTCCCACCTGATCGACAACCACAACCAGGTGCAGGAGGAGTGGCTGGACGAGGTGGAGACGGTCGGCATCACCTCCGGGGCGAGCGCTCCCGAGGAACTCGTGGAAGCCCTGGTCGACTTCTTCCGCGAGCGGGGCGCCGAAGACGTCTCCGAGCTGCGCACCGTCCACGAGGACGTGCGGTTCATGCTCCCCAAGGAGATCCGCGAGGCTTCCGCCGCGTAAGGGAGACCCCCTCCCTTACGGGACCCCGGCCGCGAAGCTGATGGACCAGATTCGCAGGCCTGAATCCGGTCGAAGGTGGAGTGTGTGGGGCTCGTGACTGTCGCGTTGGGCTAAGAGATATAGGCCCGGTCCATCTATACCTACTTGCTGTTGTTCGTCGTTGTCGAGTGTGACGTTCAGGACGCCCTCTCCTTCGACTGTTGCGTAGGCGCCACCCGCTTCGTACTCGACGTTCAGTTCATCGCCTCTCCAGGGCCGCTCCCAGGAGCCGCCGGGGAAGAGCTCTTCGGTCGGGGGCATGACGCGGGCGCCGGGGCCGTCGGTTGGGCGCAGGGGCACCATCGGCTCGGGCAGCTCTTGGAGGGCGTCGATCTCGCGCAGCTCCTCCTGGATCGCCAGCTCGGTCCCCAGGTACTCGCCCTCGCCGAAGTGGAACCAGGCGAGCGCACCGCCCTGGCTCCAGAGGAAGAGGCTGGGCCAGCCCTCGCAACCGTAGGCGTGCCAGAGGTCGCGGCTGGCGTCGATCGCGACCGGGAACTCGACCCTGAGGCGCTCCAGGCCGCTCGCAACCGCGTCGCGCTCGGCGCCGAAGGGGAAGCGCGGCGCTTGCACGCCGATCGTCTTCAACCCCGCGTCGCGGTAGCGCCGTTCCCACTCAGCCAGGTAGGGCAGCGTCCGCACGCTGTTCAGCTGGGAGAAGTCGATGAAGTGGACCAGGGCAGGGCCGGCCGCGGTCAGCGCCGGCATCGACCCCGGCACCTCGCCGACCCACTCGATCCCCGCCGGCAGGTCGGGAGCGGCGATGTTGTCGCGGTCGGGGCGCACCCCGGGACGTTATCTCGGCTCGGGCGGCGCATATTGTCCCCGCCTTGACGTTCTTGCCCTTCGCCCACGCGCTAGTCGCTCGCGAGGACCTACCGATTCCCGCCTGGCTCTTCGCCTGGGGCGCCTCGATCATCCTCATTGTCTCCTTCTTCGCGCTCTCCGCCGCCTGGCGCACCCCCAAGTTCGAAGACGGGAACTGGCGCCCTCTCAGAGCGGGCGCCTCGCGCCTGCTGCTCGGCCTCCCGACCCAGATTGTCTGCGGGCTCGCTGGCGTCTTCCTGTTCGGCGTCGCCGTCTACGCCGGGCTGCGCGGCACCGAAGCGCCCGATCGCAACTTCGCGATCACCTTTCTCTTCGTCACCGTCTGGCTCGGCTTCCCGGCGCTCAGCGTCGTCGTCGGCAACGTCTTCAAGCCCTTCAACCCCTGGCGGGCGATCGGCCGGGCGGTGGGGAGCGGGTTCGCGACGATCGCCGGCCAGCGCCCCGCCCGTCTCGCCTACCCGGAGGCGCTCGGCCGCTGGCCCGCGGCGATCGGCCTGCTGGCCTTCGTCTGGCTGGAGGTCGTCTACAGCGCCAGCGGTGGCGTCGCGGTTGGCGTCTCGCCGCACACGACCGCCGTCGCCGCCCTCATCTACAGCAGCTACACGCTGGCGATGATGGCTCTCTTCGGAGTCGAGAAGTGGTGCGAGCGCGGCGAGGTCTTCTCGGTCTACTTCGGGATGTTCTCCCGGTTGGGGTCGTTCGGCGTCCGCGACGGCCGGCTCGGCGTGCGCCGCCCGCTCTCAGCCGCGACCGGCTGGGCGACAGTCCCCGGCTCAGCCGCGGTGGTGATCGCCTCGATCGCGACGACCAGCTTCGACGGCGCCCAGGAGGGAGCGTTCAAGGGAGGGATCGAGTCGGTCTTCGATTGGCTGGTCGACGCCGGCTTCGGCCTCACCACGGCGCTGCGCCTCACCGACACGATCTTCATGGCGCTCTGCTTCGCGGGGATCGCGTTGGTCTACCTCGCCGGCGTGCGGGGCATGGAGACCGTGCGCGGCGCGCCGCCGCTGCCCAAGCTGCGCTCGGGCTTCGCCCACACGCTGATCCCGATCGCCTTCGCCTACCTGGTCGCCCACTACTTCAGCCTCGTCGTCTTCCAGGAGCAGGCCCAGTTCACCTACCTGCTCTCGGACCCGCTGGGCACGGCAACCACCGACCTCTTTGGCACCGCCTCCGGCGGCATCGACTTCACCATCCTCAGCGCCAACGCGATCTGGTATGTGCAGGTCGGCGCCCTCGTCGTCGGCCACGTCACCGGCCTCACCCTCGCCCACGACCGGGCGGTCGCCTACTGGGGCGACTACCGTCAGGCCGCCCGCTCCCAGTACTGGATGCTGGCGGTGATGGTCGCCTTCACCTGCTTCGGGCTCTACCTTCTGTCGGTAGCGAATGCATGACTTCCTCCCCCTTGCCCACGTGGGCCACTGGCTCTGGACCCTCTACGTCTTCCCGGTCCTGATCGTCATCTTCTCGATCGTCAAGACCACAATCTCTGAGAAACGCAAGGCAAAGCGAGACTCTCAACGAAGCACCGATTAGCGAACGTCACGATCTGATTCTTCGTGAGCGGCGCTCATATGGCGATTGCCATCGCCCCCGGACGCGAAGCGGAGGAGGCGGTGGATTGCTCTTAGAGGATCTCGGCCAGCCGTTGTTCCAGAGCCGCCGAAACCTCGTTCCGAACAGGGCCCTCCGCCAGCCGTTCGACCAGCGACTCGAGGAAGCCTTCGATGATCAGCGACTTCGCCTCGGCCTGGCCCAGCCCGCGCGAGGTCAGGTAGAAGAGCTGGTCGCGGTCGATCTGGGCGACTGCCGCGGCGTGGGTGCAGCGCACGTCGTCGGCCTCGATCTCCAGGCCCGGGATCGCGTCGGCGTGGGCCTCGGTGGAGAGCAGCAGGTTGCGGCTCTCCTGGAAGGCGTCGGTCCCCTGGGCGCCGGGGTCGACCCGGATCATCCCCCGCCAGACGGCGGTCGCGCCGGCGGCGAGCACGCCGCGGAAGGCAAGGTCGGAGTTGGTGTTGGGAGCGGCATGCTCCTGGGTGGTGTCGTAGTCGAGGTGCTGGCCCGCGCCGCCCGCATAGCCCCCGGTCACCCGCGCCTCCGATCCCTGCCCGGCGAGGTTGGTCTCCATCCGCACCTTCCCGCGCGCCGAGCCGAAGCCGAGCGCCGTCCAGTCGAGCCGCCCGTCGCGCTCCACCCGGGCGCGCTGGGTGGCGAATATCCACGCCCGCTCGGAGACGTCCTGGGTGCTGACGTAGCGCAGCGTCGCCGCCTGGCCGACGTGCAGCTCGACCACCGAGTTGAGCAGGGCGTCGGTCTCGTCGTCCTGCGAAGAGCAGTGCTCCCAGACTTCCGCCTCGGCGCCTTCCTCCAGCACGACCAGCGTTCGCCAGCCGACCGCGGCGCCGTCCTCATCGAGCGGTACCTCGACCCGGATCGGCTCCTCCACCCGCACTCCGGCGGGCACGTGAACGAAAACGCCGTCGCGCCAGCCCACCTCGTTGCGGGCGACAAAGGGATCCTCGATCGGCACCAGCGAGCCGAGCCGCTCGTGGATCAGCTCAGCGTGGGAGTCGAGCGCCTCGGACAGCGGCAGCACCGTGGCGCCCTCCGCGCCCTCGATCGTGGCGCTCGCCGGACTGAACTCATACGAGTCGATCTCCAGCCCGGAAAGGTCGGTGAACTCCCACCCCTTCGCCTTCTGGTCGGGAAGGGGGAGCTCCTGCGCGAGAGAGGCGCCCCTCTGGCGCCTCTCCGAAAGCCAAGCAGGTTCGGTCGCGACGTCAGCCAATCGAGCCTTCCATCTGCAACTCGATCAACCGGTTCAGCTCGACCGCGTACTCCATCGGCAGCTCCTTGGTGACCGGCTCGATGAAGCCGTTGACGATCATCTTCGAGGCCTCCTCCTCGTCGAGCCCGCGGCTCTGCAGGTAGAAGATCTGCTCGTCACCGATTTTCGAGACGGTCGCCTCGTGGCCGACGTCGGCGTCGTTCTCGTCGATGCGGATAGTCGGGTAGGTGTCCGATCGCGAGTCCTCATCGAGCAGCAGCGCGTCGCAGACGACCTTGGAGCGCGACTCGGTCGCCCCGTTGGCGACCTCCAGCAGGCCGCGGTAGGTTGCCCGCCCGCCGTCCTTGGAGATCGACTTGGAGAAGATCGAGGACGAGGTGCGCGGTGCCGCGTGGATGATCTTGCCGCCGGCGTCCTGGTGCTGGCCGTCGCCGGCGAAGGCGATCGAGAGGATCTCGCCGTGAGCCTCCTCGCCGAGCAGGTAGATCGACGGATACTTCATCGTCAGCTTCGAGCCGAGGTTGCAGTCGACCCACTCCATCGTCGCCTTCTCGTGGGCGACGGCGCGCTTGGTGACCAGGTTGTAGACGTTCTGCGACCAGTTCTGCACGGTCGTGTAGCGAACCCGCGAGCTCGGCTTGGCGACGATCTCGACCACCGCGGAGTGCAGCGAGTCGGTTGAGTAGACCGGCGCCGTGCAGCCCTCGATGTAGTGGACGTCCGAGCCCTCCTCGGCGATGATCAGCGTCCGCTCGAACTGGCCCATGTTCTCGGTGTTGATCCGGAAGTAGGCCTGCAGCGGCATCTCGACTCTGACCCCGGCGGGCACGTAGACGAAGGAGCCCCCCGACCAGACGGCCGAGTTGAGCGCCGCCAGTTTGTTGTCGTTGGGCGGGATGATCGTCGCCCAGTGCTCGCGGACGAGGTCCTCGTGCTCGCGCAGCGCCGTGTCCATGTCGGTGAAGATCACGCCCTGGGCCTCGAGCTTCTCGTTGACCTGGTGGTAAACGACCTCGCTCTCGTACTGGGCGCCGACCCCAGAGAGGAATTTGCGCTCCGCCTCGGGGATGCCGAGCCGGTCGAAGGTGTTCTTGATGTCCTCAGGGACCTCGCTCCAGTCGCGGCTGTTCTTGTCGGAGGCGCGGACGAAGTAATGAATGTCGTCGAAGTCGATCTGGCCGAGGTTGCCGCCCCAGGTCGGGGTCGGGCGGTTCTCGAAGTGCTCCAGCGCCTTCAGCCGGAAGTCCCGCATCCACTGCGGCTCGTCCTTGTACTCGGAGATCGACTCAACCACCTCGCGGGAGAGCCCCTTCGGAGCCTTATAGGCGTAGCCGGTCTCGGGATCGTGGAAGCCGAACTTCTCCTTGTAGTCGGCGTTGATCCCGGCAAGCTCTCTTTTCTCGGCGACGGCCTCGGGCGTTGCCATGGTCAGACCTCCAAAACGATCGTGTCGCCCTCGACGGTGGTCGAGAACGTCTCCACTGGAGCATAGGCGGGGAGCGTCTTCGGCCTGCCGGTGGTCAGGTCGAAGAGCGAGCCGTGGCGGGGGCACTCGACGGTGCAGGTGGCGGCGTCGAACTCGCCCTCGGCGAGCGGCCCGTCGTCGTGCGAGCAGCGGTCCTCGATCGCGTAGAGTGCCCCGTCGCAGTTGAAGACGCCGATCTTGCGCCCGTCGTGCTCGACCAGCCGCATCTGCCCGGGCGGCAGCTCGGCGAGCGGGCAGACGGGGATGGTTGTTCCTGCGGCTTCGGTCAAGAAGGTCGTTGCTCTCCGCAGTAGCTAGTGCGGGTTGAGACTTAATCCTACTTCTCTGGTCGGATTTTAGCGGTCGAGCCAGCTGGGTATTCGTTTGCGTAACAAGTGATTGACCCGTGCCCCGCGGGGCGTGAGAGGATCGCGGAAACTTCGAGGAGAGGAGCAGCGATGAGCGAGAGGACCAGTTACGCGCCGGGAACTCCGTGCTGGATCGACCTCGGCACCCCCGACCAGGACGCCGCGGCCGAGTTCTACGGCAGCCTGTTCGGCTGGAGTGTCGAGGCGGATGAGAACGCGGAGCAGACCGGGGGCTACAGGGTGGCGATGCTGGACGGCAAGGCGATCGGCGGCGTGATGAGACTGATGGAGGAGGGCCAGCCGCCCGCCTGGTCGAGCTACGTTAGCGTCGAGGACGTCGACGCGACGGTCGCGAAGGCTCGTGAGGCCGGCGGCTCCGTGGTGGTCGAGCCGATGAGTGTCCTCGACTACGGTCGTATGGCGTTCCTCGCCGACCCGACCGGCGCCGTCATCGGCCTCTGGCAGCCGGGCAGAAACATCGGCGCGGGCCTCGTCAACGAGCCGGGCGCGCTCTCCTGGAACGAGCTCAACACCCGCGACCCCGAGGCGGCGAGGGCGTTCTACAGCGCCGTCTTCGGCTGGGGCGTCACCGAGCACGACATGGGGGAGATGGGCACCTACGTCGAGTGGAAGCTAGGGGAGAACGGGATCGGCGGCATGCTGGACATGCGCGGCCGCGTCCCCGACGAGGTGCCTCCCCACTGGCTCACCTACTTCGCGGTCGACGACACCGACGCCACGCTGGAGAAGGTCAAGGAGCTGGGCGGCGGCGTCGCCTTCGGCCCGGTCGACATCATGGCCGGCCGCTTCGCGGTGGTCCACGACCCATGGGGCGCGATGTTCGCCGTGATCCAGATGCCCGAAGAGGAGGCCCAGGCGGCCTAGACCAGATCTAGATTGTCGCCGCTTCGGCGGGATCGCCAGGCTCGCCCTCGTCCTCCCAGTCGGCGGACTGGCCGAGGCTGGCGCTCTTGATCACCTTGAGGCCCAGCATCGCGCACTTCATCCGGGTGGCGGAGATGTCGATCCCGAGCAACTCCAGCACGTACTCCTTCGGCAGCCGCAACAGCTCCTCGCGGCTCTTGCCGGCCAGCTCGTCGGTGAGCAGCGAGGTCGCCGCGGTGGAAATTGCGCAGCCCTTCCCCTCGAAGGCGATCTCGGCGACGCGGCCGTCTCCGTCGAGCCGGATCGTCACGTGCTGCTCGTCGCCGCAGAACGGGTTGTTGTCCTCGAACTCGAGGTCGGGGTCCTCAACGCGGCCGAAGTTATGCGGCCGCTTGTAGTGCTCGAGGATCTGGTCGCGGTAAAGCTCGTCCATCAGAGACCGAAGACCTTGCGCGCGTCGTGGAGGCCCTCGACCAGGCGGTCGATCTCCTCGGGGATGGTGTGGACGGCGAAGCTGGCGCGGGCGGTGGCGGCGATGCCGAGGCGGTCCATCAG
>Ga0075433_10000280_pt1 | contig 30279 bp, 23 predicted proteins | sample RhiMethybrSRZTD2_FD_75299 | JGI IMG/M metagenome (GOLD analysis project Ga0075433, IMG submission 75299) | Populus rhizosphere microbial communities from Tennessee, USA - Rhizosphere MetaG P. TD hybrid SRZTD2 | ecosystem: Host-associated > Plants > Roots > Rhizosphere > Soil | place: USA... | reverse complement strand
GCTCGGGTACGTCGCGAAACTGCGGATTCGGCGGAGCCGATCGATCAGCTGCGAGGGCTGCCCCGCCCGCGCGCGGTCATCGCCGCCGGGACTGAGGCACGCTTCATCCGGGCAATGCTGGAGCCGGTGTGCCCGGTGCCGTTCGTTGCCTGGCCCACTCACGGACTCCCCGGCTGGGTCGGCGCCCTCGACCTCGTCGTCGTCATGGCGAGCGAAGCCGCGCCTGCCGGCGTGATCGCGACCGTGCATGAGGCCGTGCGCCGGGGCAGCCAGCTGTTGATCGCTTGTCCGCGGCCGTCGATGATCGCCGAGCACGCCGCCTCGCGATCCACGATCATGATGCCGACCGCGACCGCCGATCCGCTTGCGGCGGCGATCGTCGTTCTGGACGGCCTGCACAAGATGCAGCTCGGACCTGAGGTCCATCCCGAGTTAGTCGCCGATGCCATGGATCAGGTGGCCGAGGACTGCTCGCCGTTCGCCGATCTTGCAGAGAACCCAGCCAAGGACATTGCGATGGGGTTGGCGGACGCCCAGCCGCTCGTCTGGGGCGGCTCGGTCCTTGCCGCGCGTGCCAGCCGGCGAATCGCGGAAGCCCTCCGAGCCGCCAGCGGTCGCGCCGCGCTCGCCGCTGACGCCGAGGCACTATTACCGATCTTGGAATCCACCGCGCCGCGTGACCCTTTTGCAGACCCGTTCGAGGACCAGATATCGGTTGACCGACGGCCGACGTTGGTGCTGCTTGATGATGGCAACACCGAGAGCCTGATCCGTACCGATCATCAGCGGCTGGCCGGAGCGGCCGAGCGCAACGACGTACGGGTGTGCCCGATTGCCCACTGGTCGGGCTCCGACGTCGAGCGATATGCAACCTTGCTGCAGACCGGAATGTTCGCCGCGGTCTACTTGGCCGTCGGCCTCGGCCGCAGCCTGGAACGCTGAGGGTCGCGGAGTTCTGGCAGGATTCACCTGTGAGTGCCGAAGGTGGAACCAGGGCAGTCATTGCCGCCTTGCTGGCGAATGCATTCATTGCAGTGACCAAGTTCGGAGCCTGGGCGCTCACTGGAGCCTCCTCCATGTTGGCAGAGGCCATCCACTCCGTGGCCGATTCCGGCAACCAGGTGCTCCTCCTGGTCGGCGGTCAGCGCTCCCGACGGGGCGCCACCGAGGAACACCCGTTCGGGTACGGTCGGGAGCGTTACATTTTCGGCTTCATCGTCTCGGTCGTGCTGTTCAGCGTTGGCGGTCTCTTCGCGCTGTATGAGGCGTACCACAAGTGGCACGAGATTCAGGAAGGCCACCCCAACGAGCTACTGGAGAGCAAGTGGTGGTGGGTTCCGATAGTGATCTTGGTCGCCGCGATCGTCGCCGAGAGCTTTTCCTTTCGAACTGCCATCCGAGAGTCCAACAAGACCCGCGGCAAGCAACGCTGGAGCAAGTACATCCGTGCCGCGAAGGCGCCAGAACTCCCGGTGATCTTGCTCGAGGACTTCGCCGCGCTGGTCGGTCTGATCTTCGCGCTGTTCGGCGTCGGCATGACATTGCTCACCGGCAACGGCATCTTCGATGTCATCGGCACGGCCATGATCGGGTTCTTGCTCGTAGCAGTGGCGATCACGTTGGCAGTCGAGACGAAGAGCCTGCTACTTGGCGAGGCGGCTAGCCCGGAGGTGGTCGCGAAGATCGAGCGAGCACTGACCGAGACGCGGGGCGTTGAGCGCGTCATCCACATGAAGACGCTGCATCTCGGTCCGGAAGAAGTGCTGGTCGCCGCCAAGATCGGTGTAGTGCCGTGTGATACCGCTCACGAGGTGACCGAGACCATCGATCGGGCCGAGATCAATATCCGCGAGACAGAGCCGATGGTCACTGCGCTCTACCTGGAGCCGGACATCTACGACCCGAACTACGTCCCGGCCGCCCGGCCGGAGGGACCCGCCGCTCCTAGCCACTGAGTCTGAGTCTTCGTCCAGTAACGCGGGACGTTTTGACGACTGTGACGGATGACGCACTATTGCATTCCATACAGAGTCATTGGATGTCACTTACCTCCCCTAGGCTTCCACTCATGGATTTTCGCGTTGCTGACCTGACCCTCGCCGAGTTTGGCCGCAAGGAGATCAGCCTGGCAGAGCATGAGATGCCGGGGCTGATGGCTATGCGTGCGCAATTCACCGACAGCAAGCCGTTGGCGGGTGCCAAGATTGCCGGCTCGTTGCATATGACGGTGCAGACTGCGGTGCTGATCGAGACCTTGGTGGCCTTGGGCGCCGAGGTGCGGTGGGCAAGCTGCAACATCTTCTCGACCCAGGATCACGCCGCGGCCGCGGTGGTCGTCGGGCCGGACGGTACGCCGGACGACCCCAACGGCGTCTCGGTCTTCGCCTGGAAGGGCGAGACATTGCAGGAGTACTGGTGGTGTACGAACCAGATTCTCAACTGGCCCGACGGCGAGCTAGCGAACATGCTCCTCGACGATGGCGGCGATGCCACGATGCTCGTGCATAAGGGAGCTGAGGCAGAAAAGGCCGGTGCGGTGCCAGACGCGACAGACGAGGATTCCGTTGAGTGGCTGGTGTTTCTTGAGCTCTTACGCCAAACATTGGCCTCCGGATGGTCCTGGATCGCGGTCGCGAACGCCATCAAGGGCGTGACAGAGGAGACCACCACGGGCGTCCATCGTCTGTACGACATGATGCGCGCCGGGACCCTGATGTTTCCTGCCATCAACGTCAATGACTCCGTCACCAAGTCGAAGTTCGACAACAAGTACGGCGTTCGCCATTCACTCATCGATGGCCTCAATCGCGCCACGGACGTGTTGATCGGTGGCAAGGTAGCGGTGGTCTGCGGTTACGGCGATGTTGGCAAGGGCTGTGCGGACTCACTGCGTGGTCAGGGCGCCCGGGTGATCGTCACCGAGATCGACCCAATCTGCGCGTTGCAGGCAGCAATGGAAGGCTTCCAAGTCGCCGAGCTCGAGGAGGTCCTCGATGTCGCCGACATATACGTCACCGCAACCGGCTGCCGCGACGTCATCACTGCCGATCACATGCGACGCATGAAGCACCAGGCGATCGTCTGCAATATCGGGCACTTCGACAACGAGATCGACATCGCCGGTCTGGTCGCGCTGCCTACCGCGACCAAGATCAACATCAAGCCGCAGGTGGACGAGTGGCAGTTCGAAGAGAATGGCGTCGAACCCCACAGCATCATCCTGCTCAGCGAGGGCCGGCTGATGAATCTGGGCAATGCGACGGGACACCCCAGCTTTGTGATGAGCAACTCGTTCACTAATCAGGTGCTTGCTCAGATCGAGCTCTTCATGAGTCCCGACAAGTATCCGCTTGGGGTCTATACCCTGCCCAAGCATCTGGACGAGGCCGTCGCCCGGCTGCACTTGGATTCGCTCGGGGTGCACCTGACCGAGCTGACCCCCAAGCAGGCCGCTTATTTGGGGGTCGATGTCGGCGGCCCGTACAAGGCCGATCACTACCGTTACTAGATGAAGATCGCCCTCGAGCACCGCACGACCTACCGGTTCAACCGGCCGATTGCGATCGGGCCGCATGTCATTCGGCTGCGTCCGGCGCCGCATTCGCGGACCCCGATCGATGCTTACTCGCTGACGATTTCCCCGGCCGACCATTTCATCAACTGGCAGCAGGACCCCTTCGGTAATTACTTGGCGCGCGTGGTCTTCTCCACAAAAGCCACTGCGCTCGAGATCACAGTTGATCTCGTGGCGGACATGCGTGTGATCAATCCCTTCGACTTCTTTATCGAGGACTACGCCGAGAGCTATCCGTTCAGCTATCCGACCGAGCTCGCGGCCGACCTCAAGCCGTATCTCGATATCCCGGCCTCCGCACAAGGCCCAATCTTTGACGACTGGGTCGCCGGTAGTGCCCTGCCGTCGCCCGACGCGCAACCGACCGTGCAGTTCCTCGGCGCGCTGAATGCTGCAATCTATCGCGATGTCGCCTATTCCACCCGGATGGAAGCCGGCGTCCAGACGCCTGATGAGACTCTGACGCGGCAGATCGGCTCCTGCCGGGATTCGTCCTGGCTGCTGGTGAACGCGTTGCGGCACTGCGGGCTCGCCGCTCGATTCGTCTCTGGCTATCTGGTCCAGCTCGCCCCAGACCAACCGAGTCTGGATGACCCGAACGGTCCGACGGAGGACTATACCGACTTGCACGCCTGGGCCGAGGTCTACATCCCGGGTGCAGGGTGGATCGGCCTCGATCCCACGTCGGCACTCTTCGCAGGCGAGGGTCACATTCCGCTCGCCGCCACACCGCAGCCGGCATCCGCGGCTGCAATCACGGGGGCAACCGAGCCGTGCGAGACGACCATGGAGTTCTCCAACACCGTTCGGCGGACCCAGGAGCAACCACGGACGACCTTGCCTTACACGGCAGCTCAAATCGATCACATTCAGCAGGTGGGGGAAGCCGTCGACCAACGGCTGCAGGCGGCCGGTCTGGAGCTGACGATGGGTGGTGAGCCCACTTTTGTGTCGGTTGACGACATGACATCGGCTCAGTGGACCGTCGCTGCTGATGGTCCTGAGAAGCGGGAGCTGGCTAATCGGCTCGCCGCGGCGCTATCGGAGCGCTATGCCAAGGGCGGTCTCGTGCAGCGAAGCGAGGGCAAGTGGTACCCAGGTGAACCGCTGCCACGTTGGCAGATCGGCCTGATCTGGCGAAGTGACGGCGAGCAGCTGTGGAGTGATCCCGCTCTCCTGGCTGATCCGTTTGATCACGCGAAGTCGAATCCCGACGCAGCCACCTCAGCCGAGCGACTTGCCCGAGCCATCACCGCCGATTTCGGCTTGCCGGACGGCCAGCTACAGCCGGCGTTCGAGGATCCGCTAGCACGGCTTGCCGATGAGGTCAGCCAGCCGGAAGGTCGGCCGCCGGACTTCGATCCAGAACAACCCTTGCCGCAGCTGGTGAGCGAGCTGGATCGGGGCGAGAGCGAGGCCGCCGCCTGGGTGCTGCCGCTGATTCCCTCGTGGTTCGACGAAGGCTGGGCGAGCCCGGCGTGGAGAACTCGCCGAGGCCGCGTGGTGCTTGTGCCGGGCGACTCCCCAGCGGGATCGCGACTGCCACTCGATGCGCTCGCCTGGACCGACCCCGACTATGCCGGGGAGGAGTCCTACATGAGAGCCGGGCCTGCCCTCGGCCAGACCGGTGATCAGACGCGCGCGGTGGTGGTCGATCCGAAGGAGGCGCATACCCGTACGGCGCTCGTCGTCCAGGCTCGCGACGGCTTCGTGCACGTCTTTCTGCCGCCGGTGGAGAAGCTTGAGAAGTTCACCGAACTGGTGCGGCTCGTTGATCGAGCTGCGAGACAGACACGGATCGCGGTGATCTTGGAAGGCTACGCACCTCCACCGGATCCGCGGATCAAAACGTTGTTGATCACCCCCGATCCCGGAGTTGTCGAAGTCAACGTCCATCCCACCTCCAGCTGGAGCGAGCTCTCCGAGGTGACTCACAGCTTGTACGCGATCGCTCGCGAACAGCGGCTCGGCGCAGAGACCTTTGGGCTGGACGGACGGCACAGCGGCACCGGCGGCGGCAGCCACCTCACTCTCGGTGGCCCGGAACCCATGCGATCACCACTGATCCGCAGGCCTGATCTCCTGGTCAGCTTGATCACTTACTGGCAGCACCATCCGGCGCTGTCCTACCTGTTTTCCGGCCGGTTCGTGGGAGCCACCAGCCAGGCTCCGCGGGTCGACGAGGGCAGGCCGGAAACCCTGTACGAGTTGGAGATCGCCTTCGCCGAGATCGATGCGATAGCTGACACCGAACACCGCCCCTGGGCCGTCGATCGCGCGCTCCGGCACCTGCTGACCGACATCACCGGCAACACCCACCGCGCCGAGTTCTGCATTGACAAGCTCTACAACCCCGACTCGCTACGTGGGCGGCTCGGGCTTCTTGAGCTGCGCGGCTTCGAGATGCCTCCACACCCGGACATGGCGCTGGTCCAGGCACTTCTGGTGCGCGCGCTGGTCGCGCGCTTCGCCGAGGAGCCCTTCTCAGCCCCGTTGGTCCGCTGGCGCAATGCGCTGCACGAGCGATTCCTCCTGCCCCACTTCGTTCTGAGCGATATAGCCGACGTCGTGGCCGATCTCCGCGCGCACAACATCGACGTCGAGTTGTCCTGGTTATTGCCGTTCGTCGAGTTCCGATTCCCTCGCATCGGGGTAACCACCATCAGCGGCGTGGAGCTTGAGCTCCGTAGCGCGATCGAGCCCTGGTACGTGCTGGGCGAGGAGGCGACCACTGGTGGTGCGGCGCGCTATGTGGACTCCTCGACCGAGCGGCTGCAAGTGGAACTGAAGGGGTTCGTGCCCGAACGGCATGTACTGACCTGTAACGGACGACCTGTTCCGCTCACGATGACCGGTACCTCGGGCAACTACGTCGCCGGCGTTCGGTACAAGGCGTGGAAACCGTGGTCTGCGCTCCATCCGAGTCTCGATGTGGACTCGCCCTTGGCGTTCGACCTGATCGATCGGGCGAGTCGGGTGTCTCTTGGCGGTGCCACCTATCACGTGGTCCATCCCGGTGGGCGCGCGTATGACCATCCGCCGGTCAACGCATTCGAGGCCGAGGCGCGGCGGTCTCGTCGTTTTGAGCCGATGGGTCACACGACAGGGATGATCGACATCGAGGCGCTGGATGCCCAACTGCTGCGGCGCGCTGCTAGCGACGATGAATATCCGCTGACCTTGGATCTGCGCCGCCGCGTGCCACGCGGCTGGGGATTTGGCGAATCTCCGCCTCGGGATGGCACGTGACCGTTCTCCGCCGCTATCTGGCTGCGGCTAGCGAGTCCATCACAGCGGCCCGAGAACCGGTGTTCGACGAGTTCGCAGCTGCGGATGGTACGGCGCGCCAGGGTTGGTCCTCGCTGCTGGCTGGTCTGGACGAGTTCGCCGACACCGACCTGCTGCAGGCTCAGCACGACGTGGTACGACTGCTCGAGGACGACAACGTCACGTACACGCCAAACCCGGCCTCGGCCATGTCCATCGCTGACGAGCCGAACGGGCATCCCCACCCGGACATGCCGATACCGGAAGGTCTGGTGGAACCGCAGCCGTGGCGGCTCGATCCGCTGCCGCTGATCATTGATGATCGAGAGTGGGCTGGGCTGGAGGCCGGCTTGGTGCAACGTGCCCAACTACTGGATGCGATCATGGCCGACCTGTACGGTGCACGTCGGCTGTTGTCGCGGCATCACATTCCGGCGGCGGCCATCTTCGATCATGACGAGTACCTGCGGCCACTCGTCGGGAGCGGAACGCCGACGGGGCAGCGCCTTTTTCTGGTTGCCGCCGATCTCGGCAGGGACAGCAGCGGAGGGTGGAAGGTGATCTCTGATCGCACCCAGGCGCCCTCCGGAGCCGGCTACGCCATGCAGAACCGCCGGGTGGTGTCACGGGTCATGCCGGAGATCTATCACCAAGCCAACCTGCACCGACTCACACCGTTCTTCCAGGCGATGCGCCTTGCCCTCGTCGATGCGGCCCCTCATGCGGTCGAGGATCCACGTGTCGTTGTTCTCAGCCCGGGCACCCTCTCCGAAACCGCGTTTGATCAGGCCTTTGTCGCATCCCTGCTGGGCTTCCCGCTGCTCGAGGGTAGCGACCTGACGGTTCGTGACGGTCGGGTTTGGATGCGTGTTCTGGACAAGCTGGAACAAGTCGATGTGATTCTGCGGCGGGTCGACTCCGGGTGGATGGACGCGCTCGAGCTGCGGCCCGACTCCCGGCTCGGTGTGGCCGGACTCCTGGCGTGCGTGCGGCAGGGGACGGTCAGCGTGTTGAACAATCTCGGCAGTGGCGTGTTGGAGAATCCTGCGCTTATGCCGCTGCTACCCGAAGTGTGCGAGCGAATGCTCGGCCAATCACTGCGACTGCCCTCCGTCGATACATGGTGGTGCGGCGACCAGTCAGCATTGAGCCACGTCTTGAGCAATCTGGACTCTCTGGTCATTCGGCCGATCAGCAGGGGTCATGGCCGCAGCGTCCGGGGGGCAGCACTGACGAGGCGGCAGCGCGAATTGCTCGCGGACAAGATCAAGGCGGCGCCGCATCGCTTTGTCGGGCAGGAGATGCTGCACCTGTCGTCCGTGCCGACGAGCGAGGAAGATCGGCTGGTTCGCCGCAACGTGGTGCTCCGCTCGTTCGCCGTCCGCAGCGGTGATTCGTATACGGCAATGCTGGGCGGTCTGGCCCGAGTGACCGACGACACCTCGGATCGCCGCGGCGTACTCGTCAGTGATCCGGCCGGCCAGCTCGCCAAGGACGTCTGGGTGGTCGGCAGCGAGCCGGTGGCCGCCCCGCGCATCGTGGCGCGCGCTCGCCCCGACGACGAGGCCGTTTTTGTGCCCGCGATGTCGGCGTCGATCGCGATGGTGCCGCGCGTCCTGAGCGACCTCTACTGGTTCGGCCGGTACGCGGAGCGGGCCGAAGATCTGCTCCGGCTGCTGCTGGCCACGCGCACTGTTGCCATCGAGGCCGACCTCGAGGTGACCCATGGTCGTGCCCTCGACGTGATGCTGCACGCGGTCACCCACGTGAGCACCACCTACCCGGGTTTCCTCACCACGCAGGCGGAGATGATGCCTGAGTTTCGTTCGATGCTGCTGGATCGGCATCGGACCGGGACGGCCGCTCACTCCTTGGGCGCATTGTCGATGGCAGCGCAGGGTGTGCGCGATCAGCTCTCCGAAGACGTGTGGATGGTGCTGGCCGAGATCGAGCGAGCGCTCGCCACCCTCGCCGCCAATCCGCACGACCAGGGCATTCAGTTGACAGATATCAGCGAGCGCGTGCTGTCGGGGTTGCTCGCTCTGGCAGGTATTGCGACCGAGAACATGGTGCGTGACGCCGGGTGGTACATGCTCGACTCTGGTCGCGGGCTGGAGCGAGCGCTGCAGATCCTCGCGTTGCTGCGAGCCACGATCTGCCAAGAACGATCACCGGAGACTGATCGCACGGTGCTGGAGGCCGTGCTCATCGCAGCCGAGTCGATCGTCACGTTCCGTCGCCGCTACCGCGCTGGTTCCGGGGTTGATGCGTTACTCGAACTGCTCCTCATTGATCCGTACAACCCGCGCTCGGTCGGCTTTCAACTGCAGCGAATCAGGACCGACCTTCGAGCCTTGCCCAACACCTCGCCGACCGCTCGACCACTGCGCCTGCTCGACAGTCTGGCCGAACGTGTACGCACCAGCGACCCTGTCGTACTCGCCGAATCCGTTGACGGTCATCGGTCAGGGCTTCAGAACCTCCTTCTTGGGCTCCACAACCAGCTGCGGGCCTTGTCCGAGGCCATCCGCGATCACTATCAGCAGCAGCCACCGACTCAGCGGCCGATGTTCCGCCCCGACGCGGTGGGTGGTACCGCATGACGACCTACCGGATCGAGCACCGGACCACCTATACCTATGACTCCGACGTCACAGGAAGCTACGGACAAGTCCATCTCCGCCCGCGCGATCTCGGCTGGCAAACCTGCGTAGCGCACGAGATCACTATCGAGCCTGAGCCGGCGGACCTTTTCCGACACGTCGACCTCTATGGCAACACGCAGTCCTACTTTCACATCGTTCAGCCGCACACGCGGTTGATCATTACATCGACCAGCGTGGTGTCGGTGGATGTGAACCAGCTGGACTCCGGTGCGTTGGACCTGCCGTGGGAGCAGACATCGCCGCGTACTCGACCTGACGACCCCGAGGCGTGGGAAGCCAGCGACTTCACCTTCCCGTCGCGCTACGTCGACATTCCGTCGCCGATCCAGGATTACGCTCGTCCGTCCTTTCCAGCCGGACGGCCAGTCGGTGAGGCCGTGGTGGAGCTCATGCATCGAATTCACGGCGACTTCACCTACAAGTCGGGCTCAACCACGTTGAGTACCAGGGTTTCCGACCTCCTGAAGAAGAGGGCCGGCGTCTGCCAAGACTTCGCCCACGTCATGGTGGCGAGCCTGCGCTCGCTCGGATTGGCCGGACGCTACGTCAGCGGCTACTTGGCAACCCGTCCGGCGCCGGGCATGCCGCGCCAGGTCGAAGATGCCGCGAGCCATGCCTGGGTGGGGTGCTGGATTCCCGGTGGCGGATGGCTCTACCTCGACCCGACCAACGACCGCCTCGCTGACGACTCACACGCAACCGTTGCGTGGGGCCGTGACTACGGCGATGTACCGCCCGTCAAGGGTGTGATCTTCACCGAGGCGAAGAAATCCAGGATGGAAGTCTCGGTCGACATGGCTGAGGCGAGTTGATTGCTCCGCTCGCCGCGCTCGCTCCGCGCGGATCGTGCTGGGAAGCCGCCGTCTTCGTTGTCGCTCGGGGACGAAAAGCGTGTCCCCTCTCTCCGCCTCAGCTCGGCGGCGCGCGATCCGTGCTAGGGCAAGTCGTGGGAGGGTTGGTAACTCGGCTGATAAAGCTGAACTTCGCCGGCGGCAGGAATGCGGAGATTGATCATGAGACCGTAGCCGTAGTCGACCGGCTCGCCGCTGAATTCCGCACCCTTGCCACTCAATTCCGCCATGGTTGCGGCCAAGTCATCGCACATGAGTGAGATCTCATGGTGGATCGGAACCGTCGTCGTTTCGCCCTCATAGGTCCAGCTGTTGGGGTGCACTCCCATCTCGCTCGGCCCGGAGCGGAAGATCAACCAGCCGGGTCCTGACTCGGAGTGCTCCAGGAACGGCCATCCCAGCACGTCGCGCAGAAACGCCCGAGTCGTCGGCGGATCCTCGGAATAGAGCAAGGCATGAAGGGCAGTGATCATTTCCCGAGGCTAGACCCTCGCCGTCCCACGGAGGATGCCGGCTGGCAGAGTGAACGATCGTGCGTGCCTTCACGTGTGAGGTCTGCAAGGCCGAGCTCTTCTTCGAGAACTCGGTCTGTGTCGCGTGCGGCTCGGCCGTCGGGTACTCACGGGAACGGGGCGGCATGCTGGCTGTCACCGCCGATCACCCGATTTGTGCGAACCTCAACCGCTGCGGATGCAACTGGATTGCAGATCGCGGCTCTGGGTTGGGGCTCTGCTTCAGCTGCAGACTGACGCGTACCCGGCCAGCCGACGGCGACATCGTCGGGCTTGGGCAGTATTGGGTTGCCGAGGCCGCCAAGCGCCGGCTGATCTTCGGGCTCGATGAACTGGAGCTCCCGATCACGATCAGCAACGGTTCCCAGGGTCTGGCCTTCGACCTCCTTTCCAGTAGTGAAAGCACGATCATCACCGGCCATCAGAACGGGATCATCACCCTCGACTTGGCCGAGAGCAACGATGCGCATCGCGAGGCGTTGCGCCAGACCATGGACGAGCCGTACCGCACTGTGCTCGGGCATTTCCGGCACGAGGTCGGCCACTACTACTGTCAGACGCTTGCCCTCACCCTGGACCGACGTGAGGAGTTCCGAGCGCTCTTTGGCGATGAAACCAGCTCGTATCAGGAGGCGCTGCACCGCCATTACACGACTGGGGCCGGTCGCAGCTGGCAGGACCGTTTCATCAGCGCGTACGCGACCGCGCATCCACTCGAGGATTTTGCGGAAGTCTTCGGCCATTTCCTGCACATTGCTGACACATTGCAGACCGCGGCCGAGTTCGGGCTCATCACCCAGCCGGAGCACGGCGGCGATAGCCCCGACCTGCTCGGCCTTACTGCTAAGCCGCGGATTGGTCTGCTAGAGACGCCTATGGTGCAGCTGATAGCTCAGACCTGGCTGCCATTGACCAAGGGTTTGAATCAGATCAACCGGAGTATGGGTAGACCGGACCTGTACCCCTTCGTCTTGGGGGCGCCGGTGATCGCGAAGCTGGCTTTCGTTGCCGATCTGGTAGCGAACGCGAAGCCTGATTGAGCTCACTGATGTTGCGAGTCAGGAGCTCAGCCGCGAGCGACGACGAAACTCGCCAGCTCTGCGCGAGCCTTGCCGAGCTCCTTCCAGAGCCCGGGCACATTAACGACAGCGAGACCGCTGGTTGGGAATTTGCTATCCATCTGAGCCCAGTCTGGTGATTGTGTCCGCACGCAGATGTGTTCTACGAGGTCAGGGATTCCGGGGGCATGTCCGAGTACGAGCAGGGTATGGATCTCCTCGCCGACATTGCGGATCAAGGTCAGCAACTCGGGCACCCAGGCGTGGTAGATCTCACGCCGGTATTCGACTTCGGCCGCTGTGGCACCACCCGCCATCGCGTACTCCCAGGTTTGCTTGGTACGGGTTGCCGTTGAGCAGAACACCAGGTCGGGACGCAATGAACGTTCGCTGAGCCATCGGCCGATGGCCTCAGCATCGCGGCGCCCCCGAGCGGACAGCGGACGCTCATGATCATCGACATCGAGATCCCAGGAGGACTTGCCGTGTCGGACCAGCACCAGGGTTCGCCGGTTGTTGACCTCGGAATCCATGGCGTCAGACTAGAGGTCCGCGGCGGTCGAGCGGGAGTAGGTGGCCCTCGACCCGCTAGCCGATTTTCTTGACAACTCCTCGCGCAGCAGTTAGTCCTCGTCGCCGCCCGGGTCCAGGGACTCCCAGATCTCCCGGCATTCCGGGCATACCGGGAACCGCTCAGGGTCCCGGCTGGGCACCCAGACCTTGCCGCAGAGCGCCACTACCGGCGTACCCATCACCATCGCCTCAGTCAACTTGTCCTTCGGTACGTAATGGGAGAAGCGTTCATGATCGCCCTCCTCAACGCGATAGTCGGGCCGCTGCTGCGTACGTTCGTCGACAATCGTTTGGGCGCCGGGGCTTGGTTGCTGGCTCACGTTTGCCAGTCTAGACAGTGACCTCGACTGGATTGGAAGTCCGCGGCGGCCCGAATTGACCTCGAGCCGACTTGAGGTGGTGGACTGGTGAGATGACCGCGCAGGAGACCGCAGACAGCACCGCCACTGCGGTGCCGAGGGTCTCCCAACGTTCGCTCACCATCGGCCTCTGCGCGACCATCGTCGCCATCGCCTTCGAAACGATTTCTGTGGCGACCGCGATGCCGGTCGCAGCTCGTGAGCTCAACGGCCTGAGCTACTACGCCTGGGCGTTCTCCCTGTTCTTGATCGGAATGCTGTTCGCCACCGTCGTCTGCGGCCGGCTCAGCGATCGCATCGGTCCTGCCAAGCCGTTGCTGGCTGGGCTAGTGATCTTCCTCGCCGGGTTGGTGGTATCGGGCACCGCTCAGCACATGGCGCAGCTGCTCGCGGGCCGGCTGGTGCAGGGGCTTGGTAGCGGCGCGATGAACGTTGCGATCTTTGTCTGTGTCGCACAGGCCTACAGCGTCACCCAGCGACCAAAGATGTTCACCTACATCTCCACCGCTTGGGTCCTCCCATCGTTTGTCGGACCGCCGGCTTCAGCGTGGCTGACTGGGCATTTGAGCTGGCACTGGGTGTTCTTCGCTGTGATCCCGTTGGTGCTCTTCGGCGGCGCGATGGCACTGCCCAGCCTGCTGCGCCTGAATCGTCTCGCACGACCGGGCAGCGACCCAAGACAGAAACCAGCGCCTCTGTGGGCTGCCGGGCTCCTGTGCGCGGCCACCGCGGCCCTTCAGCTCGCCGGTCAGCGACTGGACTTGATAGGGCTGGGGCTGCTGGCTTGCGGTCTGGCATTTCTTGTGGTGGCCCTGCCCCGACTCATGCCGCCCGGTTTTCTCAGATTTCGTCGGGGACTGTCGCAGGTCATCCAGACGCGAGGTCTGCTGCCGGGCGCGTTCTTTGGCGGTGAGGCCTTCGTGCCGCTGATGCTGGTTGAACAGCGGTCGGTGCCGCTGTTCCAAGCGGGTGCGGTGCTGACCGTCGGCGCGATTGGCTGGACCGTTGGATCCTGGCTACAAGCCAGAAGGTGGTTGCGTGTCCGGCGTGACCGGCTCATCACCATTGGCTGCGGCTCCGTGGCCATCGGATTAGCCCTCGTGGGCTTCATCGCCTTCCTGCCCTCGATTCCGTACGCCTTCGTCGCGGTCAGCTGGGTCTTCGCCGGTCTGGGTATGGGGCTTGCCACCTCCAGCAGCTCCTTGGCGGTGATGAGCCTGTCGGCAGCGGCCGAGCAGGGGCGCAATGCGTCATCGCTGAATCTTTACGACGCTCTCGGTTCGGCTATCTTCGTCGGCGTCGCCGGCTCCATCTTCGCGGCGCTGCACCCGAGTGGAAACCTCGCTCTGACGTTCGGCATCGTCGAGTTATCGATGGCGACGGTTGCACTGCTCGGGGTTCTCATCTCGCTTCGCATCGGCCTGGTCCGCAATGAGTTCGCGCCTCGTTGACCATGTCAACTTCAACGCAGCACGAGGATCGTCACGAACATTGAGACCGCGAAGAGTGCAAGCGCGCCGAGGGCGAGTAGGGCGTAGTACGCGACGGGCCGAGAGCGAGCGGCTTCCGGTGGCGAGGTCGTCAGCTGACTCAAGGCGTACGCATCCCCAGAACTGAGATAGCTCCCCGCGAATTGAGGAGGAGACGACTGGAAGGCGGTACCCGTCTGATAGGGACTGGTGGACTCAAATGCCGGTAGGCCCGTCGGCGGGGGAAATGCCACTGACGGATCGGGTCCAGTGACTGGCGGCAGGTCCGGTTTGGTGATCTCGTTGGCCACCGGAGGATGTGTCGAAGGTGAGGGTGGCGTGATCACACTCGCGTCGGCCATCTGCGTTGATCCCTCGGTCCCGTCCATCTGGTTGGCTATCGTTTCCAGCGCCTCCGCCAGCAGTAAGGCGGTCGGGGGGCGCCGATTCCGGTCGGCAGCCAGGCCCGACAACATCAGCGAATCGAGGGTTGACGGAGCGCCCAGCTGTTCGGCAATCGGCTCTGGCGGCTTGGAGATGTCTCGGGCCAAGATGTCGGCAATGCTTCGCACCGCAAAGGGAGGATGGCCGGTCAGCATCGCGTACGTGACTGCGGTCAGCGAGTAGATGTCCACCCGTTTGTCGAGCGGCGTTACGCCCATTGCCTGCTCCGGGGCCATGTAGGAAGGTGTGCCAGCAGTCATGGTCGCCCCGACCGCATCCACCATGGACTTCGCGACACCAAGGTCGGCGATCAACACCTGGGTGTGGCCATGTGCGGACCCGCTCAGCAGTAGGTTCCCCGGCGTGACGTCGCGGTGGATGATGTCGTTCGCATGTAGCACATCGAGCGCGCGGCAGGCCTCAGCACAAAGCCGCAGCGCGCGTACGGGCTCGACGCCGCGGTGGCGAAGATCATTGAGCGATCCGCCATCGATGTAGTCCATGACGAAGTACGGCCGTCCGTCGTCGAGGGTGCCGATGTCGTAGACCTGCACCAGCCGGCGATCATGGATCCGGCGCATGATGCGGGCCTCAGCGAGAAAACGGTTGCGGACATCGCTGTTGTTGGCCCAGTTGTCGGCCAGCACCTTCACAGCGACCGGCACGTCAAGATCATCGTCATGCCCCAGCCAGACGGTCGCGAAGGACCCGGCGCCAATGCGTCGAACCAGCCGATACCGCCCTACGGAATCCATCGCGACCATTCTCGCCTGCAGGCGATTCATCTGCGAGTCAACCGCGATTGAGCTGTGGCCAACCTGTGATGCAACCTACGTCCACGTGGCGCCCTTGCGGCCTGCACACGCTGCAACGAAAAGCAGACGCTCAGGAAAGCTACGTGACGCGGCGATATCAGACTCGAGAGGAACGCGTAGCGCGCGCCTCCAGCGTTGCGCGAGCGCCGTTGCTGTGCAACGACTCGAGCGTGTTGAGGTAGGGCTCGGTGAACGCTGGCTCGGTGGCCAGGTCTCCGAAGAGCTCCCGGTTCTTGACGAACGCCAGGTGGTCGTCGCGTTGCTGTGCGGCGATCTCCACCAGGCTGTCCGCCAGCCGATCAACCACCTTGATGGGCTCACCCTGCTCGTCAACGCCCTCGGCGTAACGGGCCCAACTGGCAACAACGGCAGCCGACAGCGTCACGTCCCGATCGGCGGCAAGATTCTCACGGATCACCGGTAGCAACCACTTCGGAATGCGGTCCGAGCTCTCCGCGCAGAGCCGAGCGACGGTGTCTCGAACCGCCGAATTGGAGAATCGCTCGATGAGCTGCAGCTTGTACGTGTCCAAATCGATGCCCGGTACCGGAGCCAGGGTGGGAGTGGCCTCCCGGTTCATGTAGTCGAGCAGGAAGTTGGCGAACAATTGATCTTGCGCGACCTCGTGCACCAGGCGATAGCCAGCGAGATAGCCGAAGTAACACAGCGCCTGATGGCTCGCGTTGAGTAGCCGCAGCTTCATGAGCTCATACGGCATGACGTCTGGCACAACCTGGACGCCGACGTCTTGCAGCGGTGGGCGGCCGGAGGAGAATTTGTCCTCCAGCGCCCACTGAGTGAATGGCTCGCACACCACCGGCCAGGCATCTTCGACGCCGAAGCGTTCGCTGATCTGCGTTCGATCGTCATCAGTAGTGACCGGTGTGATGCGGTCGACCATAGAGTTGGGGAACAAGACATTGCCTTCTACCCATTCGCCCAGCTCCGGGTCTCGGAGCCGGGCGAACGCGCCGAAGACTTCCTGCGCCATGTGGCCGTTGCCCTGGATGTTGTCGCACGACATGACAGTGAAGGGCTCGATACCACGAGCCCGTCGCCGCACGAGTGCTTCGGTGATCAGGCCGAACGTCGTAGTCGGGACTGCCCCGGGCACCAGGTCGGCCTGGACAGCCGGGTTGGTGTCATCGAATTTGCCAGTGACCGGATGGAAGTTGTAGCCCCCTTCGGTGACGGTCAGTGAGACGATCCGGGTCGCAGGATCGGCCATCTTCTCGATGACGGCATCGGGATCGTCCGGCGCATACAGGTACTGCACGATCGATCCGATGATCCGAGGCGTCCAGCTTCCGTCAGGAGCCTTCTCCACCAACGTGTAGAGACAGTCCTGAGACTGCAGTGCCTCCTTCATCTTGAGGTCGAACGGCATCACGCCGACACCACAGATCCCCCAGTCCAGTGCCTTGCCCTGCTCCATGAGCTGATCGATATACATCGCCTGGTGAGCACGGTGAAACCCGCCGACACCGAAGTGCACGATGCCGACTGTGACCCGGGAGCGGTCATAACTCGGCACCGGAATTTTGAGGGATCCGAGGTTGGCTTGGTTGAGCTCAGTCATCTGATCCCCTCGTCTTACTTGACGGCGCCGAGGGACAGGCCCTGTACCAACTTGTCCTGTGCAGCGAAGCCGGCGATTATCACCGGCAGCGAGACGACGGTTGCCGCCGCGCATACCTTGGCCAGGAACAGACCTTGTGAGGTGATGAAGCTGGTCAGGAACACGGGTGCGGTGCCGGCGATCACGCTGGTGAGGGTGTTGGCCAGCAGCAGTTCGTTCCAGGCGAAGATGAAGCAGATCAGGGCGGTAGCCGCGATGCCGGGGGAGATGATCGGCACGATGATGCTGCGCAGTGTCCGGACCAGGCCGGCGCCGTCCACGGCCGCAGCTTCAAAGAGTTCGACGGGGATGTCGGCGAGGAACGATCGCATCATCCAGACAGCGATCGGCAGGTTCATCGCCGTGTACAAGATCAACAGGTAGTTGATGTTGTCCAGCAGTCCAAGATATTTGGCGAAGATGTAGAGCGGCAGCAGACCGGCAACGGCTGGCAGCATCTTGGTGGACAAGAAGAAGAACATCGCATCGGTCCACTTCTTGATCGGCTTAACCGCGAGCGCGTACGCCGCGGGGATCGCCAGCACAATCACCAGGATGGTTGAGACGATCGATGCGGTCGCTGAGTTGATCAACGGCGGCCACGGGCTGGCTCCCGAGGATGCACCGAAGAACTCCTTGTAGCCCTGCAGGGTGAGCGGGGCGAAGAAGCTCGGCGGGTTGGTCGATGCGTTGGGCTCGGAGTGCAGGCTGGTCAGCACCATGTAGAAAACCGGGAAGATGAAGAGGATGCCGATGGCCCAGGCGGCGATGCCGGCGATGACATTGCCTCGGCGTGAGCCCATGCTGGGGCCGCGGGCGCTGGATCTCTTTCGCTGAGCAGCGGACTTGCTGGGGGCGGGAGCGACTGCGGTGGTCATCAGGCCTCCTCGAACAGGGTGGACACGGTACGCAGCAGGAACGTGGCGATGGCGATGGAGAAGATCACCACGACCACGCCTTGAGCGGAGGCAAGACCGTAGTCTTGGGCGCTGTAGAGGGTTTCGTAAACGGTGTAAGGCAGGTTCGCAGTGCCCAGTGAGCCGGCCGTCATGACGTAAACGGTGTCGAAGGTCTGGATGACATAGATCGAGCCGAGCAGGCCGCCGAGTTCCAGATAGCGCCGCATGTGCGGCATGGTGATGAAGCGGAAGGTCTGCCAGGGGTTCGCACCGTCGACATTGGCGGCCTCGAGGATGTCACCGGGACGCGACTGCAAGCCGGCCAGCAGGATCAAGGTCATGAACGGCGTCCAATACCAGATCAGCTGGACTTCGATCGCGAATCGTGGGAAGTCAGTGATCCAGTCCGGCTGCGGGGCGTTTTGGCCGAAGATCAAGGTGAGCATTCCGTTGAGCAGGCCATAGACGGGGTTGTAGATCGCGTGCTTCCAGAGCAACGCGGCGGCAACCGGAACGATCAGGAATGGAGCGATCATCATGGTGCGGACGGCACCGCGGCCTAAGAAGCTGCGGTTCAGCAGCAGCGAGATGCCGAGTCCCAACGCCAGGGAAACCACGACGACGGTCACGGTGAGCACGACCGTGAAGAACACACTTGATCGCAGCGCCGGGTCGGTGAAGACGGTGACGTAGTTGTTGAGCGTCCCGAAGAAGATCTCGTTGGGATAGTTGGCTTGCCAGTTCATGAACGAGATGATCAGCGTCGCTATGAACGGAATCTGCGTCAGGATGATGGTAAAGACTAAGGCCGGCAGCAGCGGGAATCGTCGCACCCAGCCCTTCTTGTCCAGCCAGCGTTCGTTGAAGGGTGCTTTGGGCTCCTTCTTCTTTTTGGCTGCCTTGGCCTCGGCCTCCGTGTCGAGGGGCGTTGCCGTTGTGGTGGCCATATGCGCCATGCCTCCTTGTCGGGTGTGAGGTGATCCGTCGATAGAGCCGTCTCTCGACAGGTTCACGCCAGCATTCAATTGTGGTTAATGATCTTGGGCTTCGGCGGGCCCAACCGTACAAGCTGTACGCCTGGGGCCCGCCGAAATCCTTAGATCCTTGCTACTGGCCTTGGTACTTCTTGGCGACCTGCTCAGCCAGCTTCTGTCCTTTAGCGAGCGCCGTGGTGACGTCCTCCTTGCCGGCGATCACAGCCGAGATTTCCTGGCTGGCCTTCGTACCGAGATCGGGGAACTCCGGGATGTCGACGAACTGGATGCCGATGGTGGGTCGCGGTTGCACACCAGGGTTGACCGGGTCTGCGGACTCGATCGCCTTCAAGGTCGGCTCGGCGAACGCTCCGGCTTCCTTCTTGTACTCAGGATTCTGATAGGTCGAGATGCGCTTGCCGGCCGGCACCGTGGCCCAACCATCCTGCGCGCCCACCAGCTCTTCGTACTTCTTTGACGACGCCCACGAGATGAACTTCCAGGCGGCGTCTTGCTTCTGGCTCTTCTTCTCGATCGCCCATGCCCAGGTGTACAGCCAGCCAGACGCCTTCGTCATCTTGACCGGAGCCTGTACATAGGCCATCTTGCCCTTCACTGGGGAATCCGGGGCCTCCAAGCTGCCTGCTGCGGAGGTGGCGTCGTACCACATGGCGGCCTTGCTCTGTGTCGTCGCGGTCAGGCACTCGGCAAACCCGGCTTGGGCCGCGCCAGCCTCACCATGCGCCTTGACTAGATCGGTGTAGAAGGTGGTCGCCTGAGTGAATTCCGGCGCATTCACTTTCGGCGTCCAGTCCTTCTCGAACCAGGTGCCGCCGAAGGTATTGACAACAGTTGTCAGAGGTGCGAATACCTCGCCCCAACCAGGCAGGCCCCGCAGACAGATGCCCTTCATGCCAGATTGGGCACCGTCCAGCTTGGCCGCGGCTGCCGCTACCTCATCCCAGGTCGGGTTGTCCTTGATGGTCACACCGGCCTTGTCGGCGACATCCTTGCGGTACATCAGGAACGAGGACTCGCCGTAGAACGGCTCACCGTAGAGCTTGCCGTCCGGACCTTTCAGCGACTCGGTCATCGACGGGAAGATGTCGGCCTGGTTGAAATCCTTGTCGTCCTTGTACGCCTGGATGTCATCCATGGACCAGAGCCAGTTGTTCTTGGAGTACCACGGGATTTCGAAGTTCGACAGCGTTGCGACGTCGAACTGGCCGGACTGGTTGGCGAACTCCTGGGCCGCCTGGTTGCGCATGTCATTCTCCGGCTTGACGGTGAAGTTCACCGTGATGCCGGACTCCTTCTCGAAATCGCCGATATGTTTCTGCAGCGCAAGCATCTGCGGATTGTTGACCATCAAGACGTTGATGGAACTGGCGGCGCCACTAGCGCCTCCTCCGCCACCGCCCCCACCGGCTCCGGCGCAAGCGGCGGTCGTGAGTAACAACGCGGACAACCCTGCGGCCGCCGCAACTTTGTGATTCCAGCGCATCTGGAGTCATTCCTTCCTGGTCGTCCCTGTTGAGGGTTCCGAGCTTTAGGGCTTCTGGCGGCCTGGATGGCCGTTCCTAAGCTGATCGCGCAGCCACCTGAGGAATGCTGGCTGCAGGCAAGATTTGCACCGGCGGTACTCAGACCGACTGTCCATGCCGTCGGTGGCCAGCGATGCTGAGTGTGATCAGATGTAGCGCAGCGAGCATGGTGGGTCGGCCTTGTCCCGATCGGGACACCTTGAGAGGCCGACCGGCTCGACTGATGCGCCGCTGCGACGGCCCTGGCGTTCACACCTGATCTCACGCTGACCAGTAGTCCTTGCTCAGTACACGCTGGCTTTGGGTGCCTTGTGTCCATGTATAACGTAAAGACCCCTGTTTGCCCACTCTTGTTGGAAGGAAGCCCGAATCATTTCGAAACTGCAACACAGTTGTTGCCGTTCATTGGTTTGGCTGGGTGAATTGCCAGGGTCGGCTGGGATCCAGCTGTTGATCATCTGTGCTTTAGTCCGGAGGCGATCTCAGCACGACACTACGATAAAGAGGTGTCTGACATCCCCGTAGGCTCGCCGCCGGCTCCGCCTGGACGTCATGCCGCGCCGAGCGGCTGGTACCCGGATCCAGTGAATTCGGCGCAAGAACGTTACTGGGACGGCTGGCAGTGGTCTCGCAACACGCGACCCATTGAGTACGCCTCGCCCAACGCCGGCTACGGGCAAGCTCCGTACACCCCCTATCCGGGCTCAAATGTGAGGCCGCCGCTCGGCTACCCGGGGCCGCGTCCGGGTTCGATACAGGCCACCATGACTGCGGACGGCGTTCCCCTCTCTTCCTGGTGGTGGCGAGCACTCGCGGTCGTCATCGATTACGTGATCATCACGACGATTGTCACGCTCATCACTCTCCCGGTATGGCGATCGCTGTACGCGGCATGGGTCAGCTACTTCAACGGGGTCATGGAAGCCCAACGCCAAGGACTGGCACCGCCCACGGCGAACATCACCGATCTGATCTCTCGCAACGACCAACTGATCTTGACCGTTGCGACGCTCGCTGTCGGGATGCTGTATTACGTGGCTTTCTGGCGCTGGAAATCAGCGACACCGGGGATGATGATCTGTGGGCTGCGGGTGGTGCCGGTTGATCGCGGGCGCGCTACGGAGCATCTCGCGTGGAGCGCGGTCATCATCCGCGCGAGTATTTGGGTGCTGCCCGGCATCAACTCGTTTCTCAGCTTGATCACGGTTGTGGACGTTCTTCTCCCGCTGTGGAATCCCAAGCGGCAGGCGCTCCATGACATTGCGGCGAAGACCCAGGTGATCCGAACGCGCTGACTTAGTGAGCCCTGCCCACGCGGGTGTTTGGTTGTTCGCTTCGCTCGCTGCGATGTTCAGTCAAAAATTCTTGTTCCAAAAGACGTGGAACTGGCTAAACATCGCAGTTCACCTGACTATATTGAGGCGAGGTCGGAGCGTTCGGGGCGCTCCTACCCGTTACCTTCGGGCACGGGGGCCACGTCCGATGAGGGTGTCGTGCTGCGTAAGCGCCGTCTTCAGCACTCAGCTGCCGCGATGGCAGGACTTATCACGTTGGTCGGCGTGGCCGTGCTGCCGGTCTTTGCAAGCGCGGAGTCTACGGACGGCACATTGACGGTGATCGTCAACCGCGATGTCGACCGAAACGGCAACTACAGCAGCGACATAGATCAGCCTCAACCTGGCATTGAGCTCGCCGTCACCGATGCCAGCAATCACACCGTCACGGGTGTCACGGATCGCGACGGCAGGTTCGTCCTTCGGTCCACCTCCAAGCTGAAGGGCGGTCGATATTTCGTCGTTGCGAAGGTGCCCGCTTCGCTCGCCGAGCTCGCCCCGGTCCCTGAGAGCAGCACGTTCCAGCCACTGAGTACCACAGTCGATGTGACCTCGGAGAATCAGACGGTGCGCATGGGTGTTGCCGTTGGCCCTACTGCCGCCCAGTCTCCAAATGACCAACCGTCAACCGTTTCTCGCGGAGCGGATCGGCCCGGGCTCGCCCGGTTCGCGGTTGGTGATCTGGTCTGGCGCGACGACAACCGGTCAGGAGTCCAGGACCCTGGCGAATCGCCTGCGAGTGGGATCAGCGTGCAGCTGCTCAATGTCAACGGAGAGGTGGTGGCCTCAACAGTCAGCGGACGGTCCGGGCACTACATGTTCGACAATCTGTCCTCTGGCACCTACTCGGTGCGGTTTGCCGGGGTCCCGGATGACTTTCGGCTTACGCCGACAGGCGTTGGCGACCAGCGTGGCGCTGACTCAGACGCCGACTACTCCGGTGCTACGCCACCTTTCACCTTGGGTGTCGGGGAACCCAATGTCCGACCAACCGCGGTGACCGACCGGGTGGCGGCGGCGTACATCAACACTACGATCGATGCCGGCATCACGCCGTTGCGGTACGCCGTGGATGACAGGGTCTGGCTCGATCTGAACAGCGACGGTATCCAGCAAGTTGACGAGCCGGCCGGGTCCGCCACTGTCTCATTGCTTACTGACGCCGGCAATGTGGTGGTCACGACGACAACCGACGCTACCGGCCGCTATCAGTTCTCCGACTTGCGCGGTGGTCGCTATCGGCTGCAGTTCGCAGGTTTGCCAGCGCATCGCACCTTCACTGCGCGGGCATCCGGCAACGACCCGGCAGTGGACTCCGACCCCGATCCCGCTACTGGACGGACGCCAGTCTTCACGTTGGCCCAGGGAGCACCCAATCTCGTACCCGTCACCAACGCTGATGCCGGATCTGCCGACTTCGAGAATCAAACTCTGAGCGCTGGGTTGGTGTGTGCGTACTCAGTAGGGGACAGGGTCTGGCGGGACAACAACGGCGACGGCGTACTGGACGCCGGTGATAGCGGCGTGAAGGGCGTTACCGTCGCTCTCTTGGACAGCGGCTCGCACGTCATCGCAACGACGGTCAGCGCGGAGGATGGGCGCTACGCCTTCGACCATTTGCCTGCGGGGAATTACCGGGTCAAATTCAGCAAGCTGCCCGACGACCTGATGTTTACCGGCCAGGATGTCGGTGAGAACCCAGCAGTGGACTCCGATGCAGATCGGGCCGGGGTGACTCCGGTTTTCGCGCTAGGAATTGAGAACCCAGCTGACACCAGCATCGACGCCGGGCTTACCACGCCAGGCAACTATCGTGGCGTTTCAGGTTCGAACAAGGCTCCGGTTGACAGGGCGCTATCGTCTACCGGCGGCGTTGCCCCGCAGATCCCGATTACCGGAGCAGCTCTAGCGCTGGGCGGCATGAGCTGTCTGCTCTTTGCTCGACGGCGCCGCAGGCTGTGAGCGTCCGTGCGGCGGCCTAGGGGGCAGCGAGCAGTCCGTGTGCGACCAAGTCGTTGATCACGTTGCGCACCTTGTCGGTACCGAGTCGTTGTACCCGGCGCCGGATCCGCGACTGGGTCTTGTCGTTCCAAACTGAGAGTGCCGGGCCGATTTGATCATGATCCTTGGGTCGCAGGAGCTCTGCCGCATCCTCGAGAGTCGCGCCCTCGATCAGGGCATCAGTCGCTCGTAGCAGGGCCAACCAGCTGGCCTCGAGCCGATTGGCGATCTTGAACGGTAGATCAGCTTCGATCAAGATCGACAATTGTTCGACGGTTTGCGAGGGCTCGGCGCCGCCTGCATCGATCTTTCCATAGAGACCAGCGGCTTCGATCAGCTCGACCGCAGCCTCCCAGCCGGGTGCATAGGGCACATCGACGAAAACAGCGATCTCGTGCGCGAGCCCCGCAGCAGCCGACGCCACTCGGGCCGCACTGCCGGCAAGATCATCAAGGTCACGCAGGGCAGGCTCAGCTGAGACGATCTCGATGCCTGGAAGGTCTCGTCCTGCCAGTGCGAGCAGTCCGCCTGCGCCAGCGGTGGTGATCACACTGACGGGAACACTGACACCATCCGGGACCTGGCGGCTGAGCGTTGCGAGTTGACTGTCCGAGACGACCAAAGTGGCTAGCAGGCTCCCGTAGGAGTCCCGGAGCTCTCGGTGGTCTGCGAGTGCTGCAGCGACTGAAGTCTGAGGGCGCCGTATGAGTGTCTCGTCGTCAAGCAGGTCGTCGAACAGCTCCATGGCCAGCACACTACGCAGCGTGATCTGGCTCCAGCCGTCTGGTGTGATGGTCATGAACATGGAGTTCCCCAGTCCAAGACAAGCGAGGACCACATGACGCAACTGGCCAGCACGGGTGGCGACACTGCAGCAGATCAGGAGAGACCAGCTAGCGCCGGCGCCACGGTCCCGCCGGAGCCGTACCAGCTCACCGACGCGGCCGGACCACTCGACAAGCGGGCGCTGCGAACCCTCGATGCTTGGTGGCGAGCGGCGAACTACCTTGCCGTCGGTCAGATCTACCTCACGGCCAATCCTCTGCTGCGAGAACCGTTGCAGGCCGAGCACATCAAGCCGCGGTTACTGGGCCACTTCGGCACGGTACCCGGCCTCAACCTCGTCTACGTGCACGCCAATCGGGCAATTCGCGAGCGCGACCTGAACGCGGTGTTCATTGCCGGGCCAGGTCATGGCGGTCCAGGTCCCAACGCATGTGCCTGGCTCGAAGGCACCTACTCGGAGCTGTACAGCCACATCCCCACCGACACCGAGGGAATGGCTGCGTTCTTCCACCAGTTCTCCTATCCCGGCGGTGTTCCCAGCCACTGTGCTCCGGAGACACCCGGCTCCTTCCACGAAGGCGGCGAGCTCGGATATTCACTTCTGCACGCTTTCGGTGCCGCGCTCGATCAGCCGGACCTGGTGGTGTTCTGCGTAGTTGGCGATGGGGAGGCGGAGACAGGTCCGCTGGCGGGTAGCTGGCACGCGGCCAAGTTCCTCAATCCATCCCGAGACGGCGCTGTGCTCCCGGTCCTGGCTCTCAACGAGTACAAGATCGCCAACCCCACACTGCTCGCCCGCATCCCGTACGAGGAGTTGGAACAGTTGATGCGCGGCTACGGCTACGAGCCGCATCTGGTGGCCGGAGACGACCCGGCGGTCGTCCATCAGGCAATGGCTGAAACTCTCGACCGCTGCCTGGATCGGATTGCCGAGATCCAGGAAGCCGCGCGGCAGAGTGACGACCCTGGCCGGCCGGCATGGCCAATGATCGTGCTGCGTACACCCAAAGGCTGGACCTGCCCGCCGGTGGTCGACGGCCAGCAGGTGGAGGGCACCTTCCGTGCCCACCAGGTGCCGCTACCCGCCGCCCGTACCGATGCTGATCACCGGGCTGCATTGGAAGCTTGGCTCCGCTCCTATCGTCCGGAAGAGCTGTTCGACAGAACTGGCGCACCGGTAGCGGACGTACTGGCACAGAACCCCTCCGGTGAGCGACGCATGAGCGCCAACCCGGTGGCAAATGGTGGTCTGTTGCTGCGCGATCTGCGGCTGCCCGACTGGCGCGACTTTGGTGTGCCGGTCGGGCATCCCGGCGCGACGCGGCACGAGGCCACCCGGGTGCTCGGGCGCTGGCTCGCGGAAGTCACCAGAGCCAACCCGGACAACTTTCTGACCTTCGCACCGGACGAGTTGGCAAGCAACCGATTGCAGGACATCTTGGATGTCACCGGGCGGGACTGGCAGGCCGACATCGGTGAGTTCGACGAGAAGCTGGATCGTCGTGGCCGGGTGATCGAGGTGCTCAGCGAGCACATGTGCCAAGGGATGCTCGAGGGTTACCTGCTGACCGGGCGGCACGGGCTGTTCACCTGCTATGAGGCGTTCATTCACATCGTCGACTCGATGTTCAACCAGCACGCCAAGTGGCTGCAGGCCAGTGCAGAAGTTCCGTGGCGGCGACCGATCGCCAGCTTCAACTATCTGCTCTCCTCGCACGTGTGGCGGCAAGACCACAACGGCTTCACCCACCAAGATCCGGGCTTCCTGGACATTGTGCTGAACAAGAATCCGGAGATCGTGCGCGTCTACCTACCGCCGGACGCGAACACGTTGCTGTCCACTTACGACCACTGCCTCCGCTCGCGGCATTACATGAACGTTGTGGTCGCCGGCAAACAGCCCCAGGAGGATTGGCTCTCGGTCAGAGATGCCGCGCAGCACTGTACCCGAGGCCTCGGCATCTGGGACTGGGCTGGGAACCGGGACGAACTGGGCTCGGTTCCCGACGTCGTGCTGGCTTGCGCCGGCGAGATCCCCACCCTGGAGACCCTGGCTGCGGCAAGCATTCTGCGGGAACGGCTGCCTGAGCTGCGGGTGCGGGTCGTCAACATCGTTGATCTGATGCGGCTCCTGCCGGAAACCGAACACCCGCACGGACTCCCAGACCGCGAGTTTGACACCTTGTTTACGACGACCCAGCCGGTGATCTTTGCTTTTCATGGCTACCCGTTGCTCGTGCATAGGCTCACCTATCGACGTCACAATCACTCCCAGATCCATGTCCGCGGTTATAGGGAGAGGGGCACGACCACGACGCCGTTCGACATGGTGATGTTGAACGATCTAGACCGCTTCCACCTTGTCGTCGATGTCATCGATCGCGTCGAAGGCCTCGGAACACGCGCTGCGGGGCTCCGGCAGGAGATGATCGATACCCGCATCCGGGCCCGTGCCTGGACTCGGGACAACGGCGTCGATATGCCAGATGTCGCGGAGTGGCGCTGGCCGTCGTAAGCCGCGGGCACAATGTGCACGGTGAGCCGGTTTCAGCCCGATGAGGTCAAAGCGGCCCTCGCCAAGGTGCGCGGGGCGTGCTCGAGCTTCCCAGAGACGTCGGAGCGCCTGAGCCATGGCGGACCTGCATTCTTCATCCGGGCCAAGAAATGCTTCGTGATGTTCCTCGACGACCACCACGACGATGGGCGTCTCGCGATCTGGTGCGCGGCTCCCGAGGGCGTGCAGGCCGAGATGGTCGACACGGATCCGGAGCGTTTCTTCCGCCCGCCTTACGTCGGTCACCTCGGCTGGCTCGGGGTTCAGCTGCCAGGAATTGATCAGGCCGAACTCAACGCGATCTGTCGAGAGGCTTTTGTCACTGTGGCGCCGCAAGCGCTGGTGAAGGCATTGCCGCCAGAACCTGACGCGTGAAGGAGATCCCTGCAATTGCCTAGGCCGATCTGCTGACGGTCACCCCGGCCGCGGTCAGCTCAGTGGTTATTTCAGGGACGCGCTCCGGAGCTACCGCTGCCGTGAGGCTGAGCAACACCTTGGTCTGGAAGCCCTCGCGTACGGCATCCAGTGCGGTGGCGCGTACGCAGTAATCGGTGGCAATCCCGCAGATATCAACTTGATCAATTTCTCGCTCCCGCAGCCAGTCGGAGAGTCTCCCGCCGTCTTCGGTGGCCCCCTCGAAGGCCGAATACGCCGGCTCGTACTGGCCTTTATAGAAGACGGCGGCGAAGTCACGGACGGTCAGGTTGTCGTGAAACTCAGCACCTGCCGAGCCAACCACGCAGTGCGGCGGCCAAGAATCCACGAAGTCCGGCTGAGCAGCAAAGTGTGAGCCCGGGTCGATGTGATGGTCGCGAGTGGCAATCACGTAGGCATAATCATGATCACTTTTCAGCAGGCTGTCGATGCGGCTGACAACAGCGGCTCCGCCGGCCACCCCCAACGAGCCACCCTCACAGAAGTCTCGTTGCGGATCGGCAATGATCAAAGCGCGTGTCATGATCACAACTCTCTGCTGGGCCCAGTGATCGGTTCTTTCACGCTGCTTGTAACGGAGGCGTGGACGCCGGGCTCGTTTTCGTAGGGATTTCTTACACCTTCGCCAAGGCCGCGGAAGAGCGTCTCGATCACCGGCTCGCCACGAGACATCTTGAGTGCCTCGAGCGGGAGCTCCTTGCGGGAGCGCAGGTGTCGTTCGCGCATGATCTCAAGCGGTTCGTCGCCGACGATCATGCCGCCGTCCACCAGCTTCACCAGCAGCGGACGATCGTTGGAGTCGCCGCTCGGCGGCACGCCGATTCCGATGATCTCCGCCACGGCCATACCTTGCTCAGACAGTCGACGCAGCGCGTACTTCCGACCACCGACGGAGATCTTGTTGACGCTCTTCTTAGCCACTGCCATCATCGGTGCGCCCGCATCGTCGGATTCGGCGCGAGCCACCAACTTGTAGACGAACTCACACGTCGGATGGCTGCTGCCGGTGACCAGAGCCGTCCCGATCCCGTAGCTGTCGACAGGTGCGGCCGCGAGCGCGGCGAGGGTGTACTCATCGAGATCACTGGTGACGATGATCTTGGTTCGGGTGGCACCTAAGGAGTCCAGCAGCTCGCGGACCTGAACGGCCAGCAAGCCGAGATCGCCGGAATCGAGCCGTACGGCACCGAGCCGGCCCCCGGTCAGCTCCACCCCTGTCCTCACGGCCTCGAAGACGTCGTAGGTGTCCACCAGCAGCGTGGTTTGGACTCCCAACTCCGCGATCTGCGCCGCAAAAGCTTCCCGCTCGCTGGAATGCAGCAGGGTGAAGGCGTGGGCCGCTGTGCCTCGTGTTGGCACACCGTAACGGCGTCCGGCCTCCAGGTTGGACGTTGAAGCAAAGCCCGCAACGTACGCAGCCCGGGCGGCCGCAACCGCCGCCAGCTCGTGTGTCCGGCGCGATCCCATCTCGATGCACGGTCGGTCGCCCGCCATCGCGGTCATCCGAGAAGCGGCAGAGGCAATGGCTGAATCGTGGTTGTAGATGCTCAGCAGCAGGGTCTCCAAGATCACGGCCTCGCCGAACGTACTCTCGACGATGACGATGGGTGAACCGGGAAAGTAGATCTCGCCTTCCGGATAGCCCCAGATGTCACCAGAGAAGCGGTAGTCGGCCAACCAGTCGGCCATTACTTGATCAACGACGTTGCTGTCGCGGAGGAAGGCGAGCGCCTCCTCGTCGAAGCGGAAATGCTTCAGGGCGCGTAGGGCCCTGCCAACCCCAGCGACGACACCGTAACGGCGGCCGGCCGGTAGCCGGCGCGCGAAAAGTTCAAAGGCGCAGCGCCTATTCGCGGTCCCGGCGCGAAGCGCGGCACGTACCATCGTCAGCTCGTAATGGTCGGTCAGCAACGCGGTCGTCGGGACCTCGCTCGGTCCCCAAGCCGTTGCAACACCCGGTGTTGGATCCGTCGCGGTCACGGCGTCAGCCTAACCAGATCCGCTCGGTATCCGGCAGGGAGCGCGCTGCCCGAAAAGTGCGCGTCGTTGCAAGAATGGTTCTCATGCCTGATTCCGACGGGGAGAGCGTGACACCGGCAGGCGGCACCGCTATCGCCGAGCGCCCAGTCGACGAACTCCGGACGCAAACACCGTGGGTCACCATCGTCTGGGATGATCCGGTCAACCTGATGTCATATGTGACCCACGTGTTCGTGACCTACTTTCACTACACCAAATCAAAGGCCGAGAAATTGATGTTGCAGGTGCACACGACTGGAAAAGCGATCGTTTCCAGCGGTACTCGCGAGGCGATGGAGCGAGACGTCACCGCTATGCACGAATACGGCCTATGGGCAACTCTCGACAAGTCGGACAAGTGAGTTTGAACCGCAGGGGTACCAGACTGGTGGAGGCAGATGCATCACGGATTGCGCCCACCGCCGTGCTGAGGAGGAGCGAGGGGACATGCTTCTCGACCAGCAGCCGGGTCTCAGGTGGGGTGCATGCTTGGCAGTGTTGTTGGCTGCGCGCGGGTGAGGAAGGCA
>Ga0075433_10000279_pt1 | contig 30281 bp, 22 predicted proteins | sample RhiMethybrSRZTD2_FD_75299 | JGI IMG/M metagenome (GOLD analysis project Ga0075433, IMG submission 75299) | Populus rhizosphere microbial communities from Tennessee, USA - Rhizosphere MetaG P. TD hybrid SRZTD2 | ecosystem: Host-associated > Plants > Roots > Rhizosphere > Soil | place: USA... | reverse complement strand
GTAATTGTGCTCGTGACACTCGAACGGCAGCAGCGGCTGCGTGTCGAGCGTGAGCGGCATGGCGATCGTCCACGGGCGCGTCCACGTCTCGGGATCGTCGAGCGTCGCGCTCCACGCGATCGTGTCGGGAGCAACGCGCGTGAAGCGTTCGATCACTTTCAGCGTGGCGGGATTGGCGCCGCGATAGGCGGATGCCCTGGTGAAGTTCGTCGTCTCGACGACAAGCGTGTTGCCTTCCCAGTGACCGCGCGGATCGCCCATGTGCGAGCGCACGCTGGCGCCGACATGTGGACGGCCGTCGACCGGGATGATGCGCGTCTCGTGGATGATCTCGTAGGTGATCACCACGAACCCCGGCGTCTGCACGATCTGATAGTTGTTGCCGTACATCACCGGGATCATCGATCCCGGCACGCCGCGTGAGATGCAGCGTTCGAGCATGCCGAGATCAGCGGGGCCGTTGAACGGGCCTCCGGCAAAGCTCGTACGCGCCGGACCGGCGCCGCGGGCCTTCGCGGCAGCCGTCAGCGCCGGAATGCGGCCGTCGGCCGGATCGACGACCGACCATGCCTGTGCGCGCTTCGAGAGATTCAGGTTCTCGAGCCACCAGTAGTCGGGACCGCGCGGGCCCGGCGCGAGGCCGGCGATCGCTTCCTGCTCGGCGCCCTCGCGGATCTGCGCGATCTCCTTGTCGGTGATCTCCTCGAGCGTGCGGCCGGCAAACCGCGCCGGCCGCTCCAGTGGTGTGGCGTACTCGTTGGAGTTGGAGAACGTCCCCTGCAGATCGGGATCGCCCCATGCCGTCCGTGGAGGCGCATAGCTCTTACCGGCCGCGGGACGAGCCGACGATCGCGCCGACGTGGTTTGAGCCACTCCACTCGACGCGAGCGCGATGACGATCGCAAACACGACGACAACAACCCGCCCGCCCATGGCGGAATTATGCTCCCGTTTCGGGCTGAGCAAACGTGATGATGTAACCGTCGGGGTCGAGGAACGCAAACTCGATGACGCCGTACCATTTCTTCTCGAGCGGCATCACGATCTCCACCCGATTCTTCAGCGCCTCATGCGCCGCCCGCGCATCGTCGACCTGCATGAACAACGTCAGCGTCCCGCCGATCGGACGCCCCTTGAACGCCGGATACTCGGCTGCCGCCGCCTCGGCCGCGTTGAGAAAGATCTCGACCGGACCCGACTGCACGATTGCAAACACATACGGAGCCGCGTCGGGCACCGTCGTTTGGACGGAGAATCCGAGCACGTCTCGATAGAACGCCATCGAGCGCGACACATCGGCGACGACGAGATTGGGTGTGAGCTTGGTGAGGTGATGAGGCATCGCACACGTCCTGTGTGCTCGCAAGATGCCTACATCTACGAACCCGGCGAGGTCGGGCGCGCAGGTAGGGGTTCCTTCACCCGTATCGGGAGTGGACCCCGCTAGGTACGGCAAAGAGTCTACGTCAAGTGCAAGCCGGCAGAAAAGGATCCAATAGAATCAGCGGACCATCACCACGGAGGCTCGTGAATGAAGCGCGCGTTGTCTCTCGTCGTATCCGCGGCCGCCATCGTCGGCGTCACCCTCATGGCGCAGGGGCCTGAACCGGCCAAAGGTGTCAAGTACGCGCGCATCAACGCCGACGAGATGAGGGAGTGGCTCACGTATCTCGCCTCGGACGAGCTGCAGGGACGTCAGGTCTTCACCGAAGGGTACGGCCTCGCCGCGTCCTACGTCGCCGATCGCTTGAAGACGTGGGGTGTGACGCCAGCCGGCGATGAGCACTCGTTCTTCGAGCGCGTGAAGATTAGAGGCTATAAGGTCACGCGCAATTCGTCGGTCACCGTCACGGCTGCCAATGGCATGTCAACGACGTTCAAGCACGGCGATCACGTGACGTTTGTCGCCGGCCCTGGCGGCAAGCAGACGCTCACGTTCAACGGCGCCGAGTTCGTTGGCTACTCACAGCCCGGCGATCTGCGCGGTCGCGATCTGAAAGGCAAGCTCGTGATCTGGATGACCAACGGCACGGCGGCTGCGGGCGGAGGACGCGGCGGCGGACGAGGCGGCGCTGGAGTGGCCATCAACACGTACGGTGCCGGCGCGACGATCGGTTTCGTGCCGCTCGCAAATCCAAGCGAGGCCGAGCGCGCCGTCACGCAAGCGCAGGAGGCGGTCCAGAAAGCAACCGAGGCGTTGCAACAGGCGCAGGCGCAGTTGCAAGGGCGAGGACGCGGCGCAGCCGCAGGCGCGCGCGGACGCGGAGCAGCTGCTGTCGCCGACTTCACGACCGCACAGCGCGTCGATGCACCCCGAGCGCCGCAGATCACGGGTGACGACACGTTCTTCGAGGCGCTGTTTGGCGGCAAGGCGGAGTTTGCCGATGTCAAAGCCAAAGCTCAGAAGGGCGAGCCGCTGGCGGCATCATCGCTGCGCGCATCGATCACCATCGTCGTCGACAACACATTCGAGACGGTGGCCGAACAACGCACGCGCAACGTGGTCGGCATGATCGAAGGCAGCGACCCGAAGCTCAAGGACACGTACGTGATGTTTGCCGCGCACCTCGATCACATCGGCTACAGCCAGACGGGCACTGGTGCGCTGCCGACTCCCACGAGTTGCCGATCGCGAGGCGAGGCGGCGCAGACATCTGTGCGAGCGGCTGGAAAGGTCGTGCAGAATCCGGGACGCGGACGCGGCGCGCCGGCCGCTACACCAGTGAGCACCGAGGGCGCCAGCGGACGCGGCACGCCTCCCCCCGTTCCCTTCGATCAACGCGACATCATCAGCAACGGCGCCGACGATGATGGTTCGGGATCGACGGCGCTGCTCGGAATCGCGAAGGCGTTTGCGACCGGGCCGAAGCCGAAGCGATCGGTGGTGTTCGTGTGGCACGCCGGTGAGGAGTCCGGCCTCCAGGGCTCGCGCTTCAACGCCGACTTCCCCATCGTTCCGCTGGAGAAAGTGCAGGCCGTACTCAACATGGACATGGTGGGTCGAGACGACTGCAACAACCTCGAAGGCGACTACAGCAACTCACTGTTCATCGTTGGCGCCGATCGGATCAGCACCGACCTGCACAACGTGATCGTGAAGAGCAACCTCACCCTGGCGCAGCCGCTGACGCTGGATTACGAGCTCAACGATCCGCTCGATCCCGAGGGTGTCTATACGCGCAGCGATCATTACAGTTACGCCGGCAAGGGCGTTCCGATCGCGTTCTTCACGACGGGTCTCCATCCCGACTACCACAAGGTGTCGGACAGCGTGGACAAGATCCTGTTTCCGAAGATGGCCCGGGTGGCGCAGTTGGTTTACCAGACCGGGTTCTCGATTGCGAATAGCGAGCGCACGCTGGTGCGCGACAACAAAGGACCGCGAACGGGGTTCGGATCGAAAGCGGAAGTGATTCCGTAATGGCGGGGCTACAGAGCAAGACCCGCCCTACGACCTGACGCGCGAATATCAGGAACGCCCCAAACGCGTATCGTTCCCGCTGCTGGCGGATTCTCCACCGCGGCGACGAGCGTTGTGATCATCTGATCGATGGTCACCAGACCAAGTCGCCTGGCGCCGTCACGTGTCGACGGAATGAGGCCGAACAGAAAGTAGATCGGCATCAGCACCACAGGCCACCGGTGGCCTGGGCCGAGCACATACCACGGCCTGATGATCGTGGCCGTGAGACCTGCCTTCGCGATTGCGCGCTCGCCGGCCATGCGTACCTCGATGTACGCCTTCATCACCGGCGCCGGATGCGCCACGCTCACGTAGACGAGATGGCGCGCTCCCGACCGCGTTGCCGCGGCGACCGCGGCTTCAATCGACGGACGATCGACCCGTTGAAACTCTGCCGCCTTGGCCGGCGACGGATGCGGCGTGCCGACGAGATGGACGATCGTTTCGCCTGGCCTCACCGCGCTTACATATGAGCTGGCGTCGAGCGCGTTGCCGACAATGGTCGTCGCACCCTGCGCGACTCGAGACACCGCTGCGGCGCGTGCAAGCACGCGCACACGGTGCCCGCGCGCGACCAGCGTCTCGGTCAGTCGCCGCCCGACGTAGCCAGTGCCCCCCGTAATGAATACACTCTTCGCTTCCACGCCTGACCTACTTCCGTTTAAACTGCCTCTGATGCCTCGCCTTGTCGCACGACGGCCCGTGGTGCTGATCGTAACGGCGCTCATCGCGTTTGTGCTCGCGGTCCGCGTCGAGGCCCAGTTCCGCCAGCGGCGAGGCGGGGGTGGATTCCGCGGCTTCGGCAACATCAGCCTGGCCAAGCCGAACGACTTCGACGGCTCGTGGCACTTCTGCCGGGCCTGGTTCCGCAGCGATCCGCGCGGCGACGGCGGCAATTGGAGCGTCGACTATCCGCGAGCCGACCTCAATCTGTCGGTGCGTCTCAGCGAGTTGACGAAGACCAACGTCAGCTTCACCAACGGCGAACCCAATCCGCTGCTCGTTCGCTTCACCGACGACGAGCTGTTCGACTGCCCGTTCGTCATGATGACCGAGGTCGGATCGGCCTTCATCGACAACGACGAAGCGGCGCGCATGCGGGAGTATCTGCTCAAAGGCGGCTTCATCTGGGCGGACGACTTCTGGGGCAGCTACGCGTGGGAGTGGTGGACCGGCCAGTTGTCGAAGGTGCTGCCGCCCAACGAGTACCCGATCATCGATCTCCAGAGCTCGCATCCGCTGTTCTCGGCGCAGTTCGTGATCAAGAAGGTGCCGCAGATCTCGTCGATCAACTTCTGGGCGAGCAGCGGCGGCAGCACGTCGGAGCGCGGCGAAGACAGCGCCGAGCCACACGCGCGCGCCGTGCTCGACAAGCACGGCAACATCATGCTGTTGATGACGCACAACACCGATCTCGGCGACTCGTTCGAGCGCGAAGCCGACGACCCTCAGTACTTCTACCAGATGTCGGTGCCTGGCTACGCGTTCGGCATCAACGCGTTGCTGTACGGCCTCACTCACTAGGGCCGGCGCTCCGCGCCGGTAGGGCGCGCGGCTTCGCCGCGCGTGGGGCGTGGACCTGCGGTCCGCGTGGGGCCGGCGCTTCGCGCCGGTAGGGTGCGCACCTTCGGTGCGCGTGGGCAAGGGACTTGCTCACCTGCCGACCATGAGCCTCCCTTACCAATCGCTTGTCGCCTGGCAGCGTGCCGACGATCTGTTCATCGATCTCCACACACTCACGATCAAGGCGTTCCCACCATTCGAACGGTACGAGCTCGGCTCGCAGACGCGCCGCGCGGCGTACTCGGTGGCTGCGAATCTGGTTGAAGGATCCGAGCGACAAAACAAGGGCGAAAAGCTGCAGTTCCTGAACGTCTCTCGGTCCTCGTTGGCAGAAGTCGGCTACTGCGTGCATGTGGCCCGACGCCTTGGCTACGTGAGCGAAAGCCGATGCAAAGAACTCGACCTGTCGATTCGACAGGTCGGCGCGGCGCTGAATGGCTACATCCGCGCCGTGCGAGAGGGCCGCTCGATGTGAAAACAGATCGGGTCTGACCTACCCGACCACCGTTCCCGTTTACCCGTGCACGAAGCGCCGGCCTACCGGCCGAAGGCCGGCCCCACGCGGACCGCAAGGTCCGCGCCCTACGGGGCGCGAAGCGCCCGCCCCACGCGCCGCGAAGTCGCGCGCCCCACCGCCGCCAAAGGCGGCGGCCCCTCGTGCCCCCTTGCATTCCTAGGGGTCACTGTCTTACCCTTGCACTACAAGGGGAAGCCGCGAAGACCACGAGGGCACGAAGACATGCACGACGATCGACTATCCATTCTCAAAGGCGCGCTCGACGTCCTCATCCTGAAATCTCTGAGCTGGGGACCGATGCACGGCTACGGCGTCTCCTACTGGATTCGTCACGTGACGGAGGAGGCGTTCACGCTGCAAGAAGGCGTGCTCTATCCCGCGCTCCATCGACTCGAGCGCAAAGGATGGATCACCTCCGAATGGGGCGTGTCGGAGAACAACCGCCGCGCGAAGTACTACGAGCTCACCGACGCCGGACGCGCGCAGCTTCGTCACGAGCTGACCGTGTGGTCGCGGTTTGCCGGCGCGGTCACCAAAGTCGTGTCGGCGACGCGAAAGCCGGCGTGGCTTCTTCGACGATAGCCATGCCCCGCAAGACACCCATGTGGCGGCGCTACCTCACGTTCTGGGGGCGCGATGTCGATCGAGATCTGCGCGACGAGGTCGAGTTCCACATCGATGCCAGAGCGCGCGAGCTGATCGATCAGGGATGGGATCCCGCGAGTGCCGATGACGAGGCGCGCCGCGTGTTCGGCGACGCGCACGACGTGCTCGTCGAGTGCCGACGGATCAATCGTCAATTCGAGCAGGAGCGACGGATGAGTGCCTATCTCTCCGACATCAAGGACGATGTGTGGTTCGCGTGCCGGCAGTTCCGCCGGCAGCCTCGATACTGGGCGGTGATCGTCCTCACCCTCGTCGTCGGCATCGCCGCGTCGACATCGCTGTTTGCGGTCGTCGACGGCGTGCTGTTGAAGCCGCTGCCCTATCCGAGTCCGGAGCGACTCGTTCGCGTTCAAACCTGGAACCTGCGAGGTGAATACGTTCACCTGCGCGAGCGAGCGAAGACCCTGAGCGTTGCCGCGTACTATCCCGCTCCGCGAGAGGTCACCGTGAGCATCGGCGGTGAACCAGCGCGCCTGTCAGCGTCCGGAGTGACCGCGGATCTCTTCGACGTCCTCGGCGTTCAGCCAGCCCTCGGACGCGGCTTCATCGAACAAGAGACGCAAGAGGGAGGGACCGGCGTCCCGGGCGGCGAGTACTGGCGGACCTATGGCGTCGTCATCCTGAGCTCCAGCACGTGGAGAGACTATTTCGCGCGCGACCCACACGTCATCGGGCAGACGCTGATCGTCGAAGGCGTGCCGCACACGGTGGTCGGCGTGATGCCGCCCGATTTTCACTTTCCTCTGCGCGATACGGCGCTCTGGTTCCCGCATAACCTCACGAAGGGCGACCTCTGGGGCGGCAACGTCGCGAAAATGATCGGGCGTCTGAAGGACGGCCGCTCGCAGGCCGAGGCTCGAGCCGAGGTGCAGACCATCATCCCGTCGCTGCGCAGCGTCATTCCATGGGCGCAGTTCGTCCCGGCGTATGGCAAGGACGCCAACGTCGAGCCACTCGCGGAATCGATCGTCGGCGGCGCGCGACGCGTGCTGCTCGTCCTGCTCGCCGCCATCGGCGTCCTCGTCCTCGTGCTCTGCGTCAATGTGGCCAATCTCATGCTCGCGCGCGGCGTCGCCCGCGATCGCGAGATGATCACGCGAGCGGCGCTCGGTGCGGGGCGCGGGCGTCTGACGCGGCAGGTGCTCGTCGAGAACCTGACTGTCGCGATCGCATGCGGCGCGATTGGTGTCCTCACCGCGCTTGCCTGCCTGAAGACACTCGTGCGATTTCTGCCCGCGGACTTGCCGCGGCTCGAATTGATTCATCTCGATGCCCGCGTCGCGCTGTTCGCGCTCTCGATCTCCACCGCGACAGGCGTGGCATTCGGCCTGCTGCCCGCGTTGCGCGCCTCGCGCATGGGGCGAGGCCTGCTGATGCGAGGGGCTGGTGGAGTGGTCGTTGAATCGAGCGAGCGCCGTATCACCAGCGTGCTGGCCGCCCTCGAATTCTCCATGGCCGTCGTCCTCGCCGTATCAGCGGTGTTACTGCTTCGAAGCCTCTGGAATCTCACCGCGGTCGACCCGGGATTCACGGTCGATCGCCTTGTCGCCGCTCGCGTGTCGCCGCCAGGGTTCGCGAAGCGCGACATCCCCTCTCATCACCTCTTTGCCCAGCAGTTGCTCGACGGACTCGCCGCCGCGCCTGGTGTGCAATCGGCGGCGATTGCGAACGCGATTCCATTCGATGCCGGTCTCTTTGGCACGCTCTTCCAGATCGAAGGACGTTCCGAGCCGACCGGCAAAGGCCTGCTGAGCGCCAACGCGACGTATCTCGGCGTGAGCACGGGCTACTTCAACACCATGGACATCCGCGTACTCGTAGGACGAGCGTTCACATCACTCGACGGCGTCAACAGTCCGCGAGTCGTCATGGTCAGCCGCCGCATCGCGAAGCAGTTTTGGGGCGATGAGAGCCCGATCGGGGCGCACATCAGGTTTCGCGACGAGCGCCAGCCGCTCGTCGATGGCGCCGGAACGTTGCCGTGGTTCACGATCGTCGGTATCGCCGACGAGGTCCACTTTGCCGACCTGACCGGAGAGACGTCTCCGATGGTCTATGTTCCGCTCGACCAGTTCTGGGATCTCGAATCACTGCGCGTGGTGATCAGAACCGACGACCAGACGACGTCAATCGCGCGAACTCTGCAAACCGTGGTCGCGCGGATCGATCCCTCGGCTCCGGTCAGCGACATACAGAGCTATGCATCGAGGCTCGGGGATACGGTCGCCCGCCCGCGCTTTGCCGCGTATTTGCTCGGCGCGTTCGCGACGATTGCCATCTTTCTCGCCGCGATCGGCGCCTACGGTGTGCTCGCGCACGCGATGAGCCGCCGCGTGCGCGAGATCGGCGTTCGCCTGGCGTTCGGCGCCAGCAGCCGGGACGTCTTCGGCCTGCTCTTCGGACACGGCATGCGCCTCACGCTGATCGGCATCGCCATCGGCATCCCGATCGCGATCGGTAGTACGCGATTCCTGTCGGCGTTGCTGTTTGGCGTCGAGGCCGCTGACCCCGCCGTCTTTATCGGAGTGGCGCTCGTGCTGCTGCTCGTCGGGCTCGGCGTGTCGTACGTCCCGGCTCGTCGCGCGACGCGCATCGATCCGATGGAGGCGCTCCGGTACGAATAATCCCTGGGCGCGCGACGTCGTCGCGCGTGGGAGCGCTCGCCCTACCGTCGCGCCGAAGCCGTAGACGCGGGCGAACGGCCCACGGTGGATTTGTCAGCGTCGCGAATCGTCGCTTCGGCGTCGACCTTGTCGATGAAGCCGCCCTTGAGCAACTTCTCGGTGGCCTCTCTCACCTTCGCGACGTAAGCATCGTGCGTCGGATAGAGCGACGCCAGCCGCGCACTGTCGAACGGCTCGCTCGATCCCATCAGCCGGCAGTTGCGCTCGCCGGTCGCGGTTCCGCTTGCGCCGCCGACGTTATCGCCGGTGTTCTTCGCAATCGGCGCCGCCATCGCCGCGAGCCGGATGCCGCCGCGCGCAAGACCGAGATCGTCGCGGATGATGTCCCACCGCGGTCCCGTCGGTCCTCGGCCTGTCCCGAGCGGAGTCGAGGGACCGCCACGACCGCGGGCGGCGTCGGCGGTCGCACTTGCGTCCGCCGGCAGCGGCTTCAACTCGATCGGCGGTGCCGTTGGCGGCAACACGCCATCGGTCACCCAGCGATGAACAGCGTCGAACGCGGCTCCGAGCACGTGATATGACGGCACGCGGCTGAACGGCGGTTGCGCGCATCCGCCGTTGGGCCCTTCGTTCTCTGGTCCAGCGCCGTTGCCTGCGCCACCATTGCCCTTCTCGCCGCCGCTGATCGACGGGCCCGCGATCGCCGGTGCGCCTTCAACCGGACGCATGCCCGACACGCGCAGGCCCAGCGCCGCCATCGATCGCGAGAACTGCGCGTCGAGATGCGATGATCCGGCAATCTCCCACTGACGATATCCAGCCGAATCGGCCACGCGATTGTTGGCCTGGCCGATGACGTCGCTCTCGTCGAGATACTTGAACACCTTCACGTTCAGATCCGGACTGACGCGTCCGCCGCCGCCATGCAGGAGCACGGCGTCGTACATCTTCGACGTCAGCGGGTGCACTGAATGGAAGTAGGTGTAGAGCCGACCGGCGGATTGCGAGTGACCGGTCGCAATCACGCGCTGGACGCGAAGGCCGCCCATGACGTCGCGCGTGCCCTTGCCGCGCACGGCGAGCGCGGCCTGACTGAAGATGTCGTACGACAGCGCGTCCACCTGAATCGTGCCGCCACGCGTGACATCGACACTGGCGTAACGTGCCGGGCTCCATTCCTTCAGCGCGTTGACGCCAACCGCCTGCGCCGATACGCCGATCCACGCGAAGCCGCCGCGCAGGAAATGGTCGTAGGCCTGGAACCATTCGAACTCGCCGTCGTGACCCTGCGACACGTTGTACCACTCGACGATGGCCGTGCCGTTGAAGCGCGCGGTGTTTTTCGGCCGTCGCACGACGATCCGCGTCGTGTAGGCGTGATTGGTGTCGAGGACCGTGCCGCGCTCGCCCGCAGGCGTGCTGTAGCGGTTGGCATTGCCGGAGAGCAAGAACTCCTCTTCGACGTAGCCCTGCTTCGCAAGATCGATCGGCGTCGCGTTGTACGGGTAGCCGTGATCGGGGCTGCGCAGCGGCGAGGTGATCGCGATCGGCCCGGTGACGGTCGGCGGCTGAATCACGACGTTCGTGTTCTGCGCGCGTGGCATCGCGCCGATCACGAAGACACAGGCGATCGCAACTGACAAGCCCCGCATACGACCTCCCTTGCGTGTAATTCAGAATTCAGAATGCAGAATGCAGACAGTGATCGTCACCGGGACCCTTACCGTGAACTGTGTCTGCATTCTGAATTCTGCATTCTGCATTACGGAGCTCTATATCCACCTTCGAACACCAGCTGACTCACCGGGCGCCGCGCGTTCGGCGACTCGCGCGCCTGAAATTCCTCGGGCAGATCTTCGATGCGGCCGGGCCTCCCCACGGCCGCCATCGCCTCCACCGTGAAATCGTCGGGCACGTGCAACGCGGCCTTGGCCTTGGCGTAGTCGAAGCCCGCCATGCCATGCACGACCAGCCCGCGCAGCGTGCCCTGCAGCGCCAGGTTCTCCCATGCGGCGCCGGTGTCGTAGCTGTGCGTGCGCAGCGGCTTTCCTGTCTCCTCGTTGGTCGTCCGCGAGACGAAGACCAGCAGCGCCGCCGCGTTGCGGCACCACTTCTGGTTGCGCTCCACGAGCAGATCAAAGAACACCGGCCAGTGCTCCGTGTCGCGATGCGCGTACAGGATCCGCCACGGGTGCGTGTTACCGGCCGAGGGTGCCCACCGCGCCGCCTCGAACAGCGTCATCAGATCCGCCGTCGAAACCGCCTCCCCCGACATCGCCCGCGGCGACCAGCGATCGACGAACAGCGACTCGATGGGATGCTCGGCCTGTCGCGCAGCGCTGCCCTTGACGATCGCCATCAGTAGCCGAGCCGCAGCATCCCGTCCTGCGCGCCGTTCACCGTTCCCTTCTCGAGCCATTCGAGCGACGCGCGGAAGAGCAGCAGATGGTTCTTCTCCCACATGGCGTTGTGCGACGAGCAGGCGAGATCGACGAACACCTTCTGCTTCGCACCGAGATCCATGTAGAGCTCGCGGACGCGATCGGGCGACACCTGTTTGTCGTGCGCGCCAGCCACCATCATCGTCGGCGTCGTCGTCTTCGTGACCACCGCCTGATTCCACCCCCACGTCGTCGTCTGCGGCGCGCGACGCACGCCAGGTCCCCAGGTCGATCCGACCGCATCCGAGGCGAGCATCGACGACCACACCGAGTCGGCCGCGGCCGACTCGTACTGCGCTGGACAGCCGACCTGGCGATCCCAGTTCGCATCGAACTCGGCGCGCGATTGCGTGTTGAACGCCGGCCCTTCGGCCTGCGTCTTTGGCGCGTCGGCAGCCATGTCTCGGCGATAGCCGGGCGCCAGCAGCACCAGGCGACTCACTTTCTGCGGATTCTGCGCGACGTATCCTCCCGATCGTGGACCGCCAAGCGACCAGGCAACGAGACTCACGCGCTCCACTCGGCGCAACGCGCGTACGTAGTCGACTGCCGCGCCAACGTCGTTCCAATCCGATCCGATCGTGGTCATCGCGTACGGATACGACGGCATGCATGGGGCGGCCGTGAAGCCAACTTGTCGATCGCGCGCGAGGTTGCACGGGTCGTTCATCGCCGCCGGCCTCGTGGATCGGCCGTAGCCGGTCATGTCCACCGAGAACACGTCGAAGCCGGCGCGGGCGAGGAACGCCATCCAGCTGTAATCGTCGTAGTCGACGTCGAACGCCACTTCGGCCGGCGTGCCCGCACCGTGCACGAACAAGACGACGCGATCGGGCGCCACCGTGCCGCGCGCGACCATACCGGCCATCACGCGCTCGCGCACGTAGATCTGCGTCTGCTGACCTGCGATCGCCGGCACCGCCGACTTCGCGCGCACGAAGTGATCGATGGTCAGCAGGCGCGAGCTGTCGTCACCCGCGAGCGACGCAGAAAGCAGCAGCGTCGCGACACATGTCGAGAGCAGCTTGATCATCTTAGGCATTGGGCATTGATTAATGCGTAGAGCTCTTGAGATGCTCCCGCAACAGATCGCGACCGAAATCGCCGTTGAAGTCGCGCCACACCGAGTGCACGTGGTTGCCATCGTTCTGTGTGTTGTCGAACTCGATCAGGAACGTCGGGCCCTGCACGCGGTAGTAATGCTTTTGTCCGCGTTCGATCGATCCTGCCCAAGCGAACGCGATGTTTTCGATGCCGGCTTTCTTGACCTTGGCCATCCGATCGGCCGCGATATCAGCCGTCATCAACCCGGCGTAGGCATCGAGGATCTTCATCAGCAGTTCGCGCTGCGCGGCGGTCATCGCCGAGGCTTTGACGCCATCTGGCGACAGCGGCTTGATGTCGAGCGCGTTGCCCGTCACGATGTCGTTCAACGCGACGTTGGTGAAGATGGCGACCTTGCGCTGAGACTCGTCGAGCGCTGTGACCAGCGCACGCGCGCTGTCCTCGAGGGTCCCCAATGTCCGCTGGCCTTTTTGCGGGCCGTCTTTGACTTCGGCAGGGTTTGCCCCGGCAAACGACGGCGTGCTCGAAATCGCCGTCCCGTTGACGACGTCGAAATGCAACGATACGTGGTGGAACTCGACGCGCCAGCCCCAGGTGCCCTTCGCTGCCGGTGTGCCGAACACTGAGAAGCGGTAGCCCTCAGGATCGCGACCCGGGCCGCTCCCGTTTTCTTGTGCCTTCAGAATGTTTTCGAGCTGCATGATCTGCGTGTACGTCGTGTACCCGCGCGCACTCAAGCCGGTCTTCAGCAGCTCGTGCGCGAGCTTCCGTTGCGGCTCGGTCATCTCTCGGATTTGCAATCCGTTGCGCTCGAACTGCGGCACGAAGTGCCATCGCATTCGTTCCGCGGAATCGAATGCGAACGTGGCGCGCTGGCGCTGCTCCGGCGTCAACGAGCCCAGGAAGTTCGTGGCTGCTGTCGCCATTGATGGAGCGGACCGCTGCTGCGCAACGACGCCCGCGCACAAGGCGGCGACCAAGCCAACCGCAAGAACGAGTCGTGGTGAGGTGAAGCGTCGCATAGACACCTCGAATCTGAGGAAAGTGGCTGGATGGTAGCACGGCTGAGCGCGCGCGGAGCCGGTGGCTTGGCAATTGCTACGTCACCTGCCGGTCTGCGTTTTTGATGAGGTAATGATGAACAAGCGCGCATTGCTGTTTCTTCTGCTCGCCGTCGTAGTTGCCAGCTGTGGTGACAATCCGCTCAAGCCCTCCGATCTGAAGGAGGTCACGTGGAAGTTAGAGTCGATCGAGCGTGCCGGTAGTCCGACGATCATGGTGCCCGATCCCGAGAAGTACACGCTGACCATCGGCAACGATGGCAGTCTGACTGTCCACGCCGACTGTAATCAATGCAGGACGACGTACTCACTCGATGGCAACACCCTGAGTGTCGGCCGCATGGCATGTACGCTGGTGGCCTGCAGCCCGGGATCGCTCGACGGCACCTATTCCGGATTGCTCGAAGGATCGAGTTCAGTCGCTATCAGCGACAGCCAGTTGGTCCTCCGAAACAGCACGGGCACGCTCCGCTTCCGCAATTGATTCCTGATTCCTGATTCCCGATTCCTGATTCCTGATATTCCTGATTCCCTTCGCGAGCCGTATCATGTAGCGGCCAGGAGGGACCGTGGGAGATTCCAGCGAGCGTTCCAGCGACGGCCCGCTCGGCCGTCGAGACTTCTTCAAGGGTGCGGCTGCGGGCGCGGCCGGCCTGATCGTGACCGGTCGTTCCGCGGAAGCGGCCCCGGAGCCCGAGGTCGCCCCCGCGCCGCCCTCCGTCGCTGTTCCGACCGAAGCGCAGGATCTGGCGTACGCGCAAGCACAGGCTGGTGCCGCGGTCGCGCCGGCTCGCGTCGGCGTCGCGTCGGGGCAGCAGCCGGCTTCCGATTTCATGGTCGACGTACTGAAGAAGCTGGACTTCGACTACGTCGCCATCAATCCAGGTTCCGCGTTCGCCGGCCTGCACGAATCGTTGATCAACTACTCGGGCAACCGCACGCCCGAGATCCTCACCGCGCTTCACGAGGAAGCCGCCATCGCCATGGCGCACGGCTATGCGAAAGCGGCGGGCAAGCCGATGCTCGTGTGCGTGCACGGCACCGTCGGCATGCTCCACGGATCGATGGCGCTCTTCCAGGCCTGGGCCGATCGAGTTCCGGTGTTTCTCATCGTCGGGCAGCACCGCAATCCAACCGGCGTCATCAACCTGCCGCACAGCGCGCAGGACATGGGCTCGATCGTGCGCGACTTCGTCAAGTTCGACGACGAGACGACGACGCTGGAGCGGTTTGCGGAATCGACGCTGCGCGCGTATCAGATTGCGACCACACCGCCGATGGGTCCCGTGCTGCTGTCGGTCGATGCCGATCTGCAGGAGGAAGTGATCGAGGCCAAGGATCGGCCGCGCATTCCGGAGTTGGTTCGGCCGTCGCCGCCGCAGGGCGAGACCGACGCGGTACGCGAAGCCGCACGTCTGCTCGTCAACGCTGAATCGCCGCTGCTGCTGCCACGCAAGCTCGCGCGCACGCCGCGCGGGTGGGACCTGATGATCGAGCTGGCCGAGACACTTCAGGCGCCGGTCGACGTCGGCACGTACGGATCGTGGCAGGACTTTCCGTCGTGGCATCCGCTGTGGGGCAACGGCGGCGCCGGCTATCGCGCCGACGTGACGCTGGGCCTCGAGATGAGCGACATGTCGGCGCTGGCGCGCGCCGCACGCGCCAGCGGACGCAAGACGATCAGCATTTCCTCCGAGCATCTGTTTCAGCACAGCAACATCCACGACTACGGCCGCTATGCCGACGTCGATCTGGCGATCGCCGGCGACGCGGAAGCGACGCTGCCGTCGCTGATCGAAGAAGTGAAGAAGCTGATCACGGCGGATCGCAAGCGCGTGCTGACCGAGCGCGGCTCGAAGATCGCAGCGGCGCACAAGGACGCGCACAAGCGATACGTCGAGAACGCTTCCTTCGGTTGGGGCAACAGTCCGATCAGCGTGCCGCGCATGATCGCCGAGCTCGGCGCGCAGGTGCAGAACGACGACTGGGCGATCGTGTCGGGCCATCAGTTCACCGGCGACTGGCAGCGCCGTCTGATGAACTTCGACAAGCACTACCGGTATAACGGCGACAACGGCGGCTTCGGCATCGGATACGACACTCCGGGATCGGTCGGCGCCGCGCTCGCGCACAAGCGTCAGGGACGGCTCTCGATCGGCATCGTCGGCGACGGCGATCTCAATTTCCAACCCGGCGTGCTGTGGACCGCGGTGCACCACAAGATCCCGCTGCTGCTCGTCGTCCACAACAATCGCGCGTATCACGCCGAGGTGATGATCGTGCAGCGGATGTGCGGCAGCCGCGGCCGCGGGATGGCGAATGCGTCGATCGGCAGCGTGATCAACGATCCGCCGATCAGCTACTCGGGAATGGCAAAGGCGTATGGGATGTACGCCGAGGGACCGATCGACAACCCGAGGGATCTGGCGGGCGCCTATCAGCGAGCGCTGGCCAAGGTCAGGTCTGGCGAACCGGCGCTCATCGACGTGATCGCGCAGCCGCGCTGACGCGCGAGGTCAAATGTCAAAGGGCAAAGGGCAAAGGTGAGGTCAAGAGTATCAGGAGCAGGTCTGGGGGCAGGTATAGGCGCGATCGCGCTGAGCGCGGTTCTCGTCGCCCAGGCACCGGCGCTCGCTCCGCCGACCGGCGACGCGAAGCGCGGGCAGGAGCTGTTCGAGAAGACCTACAAGTGCTACGCGTGCCACGGCTACGACGGGCAGACCGGCAACCCGCGGCTGGTGCCGATGAACCGGACGCAGGAGGCGTTCCTCGCCTACGTGCGTAAGCCGGCGACTCCGCAGATGCCGAAGTTCGTCGATCCGCCGGAGAAGGATCTCGTCGACGTCTACGCCTACATCCGCTCGATACCGGTCGCCGCGCCGACGCCCGACAGCATCCCGCTGCTGAAAGGCATCATCGAGCGACGCCAGCAGGTGAAGTGAACGCTCACGGCCTCGCACGTCGATGCCGCTAGCGCCGGGCACGCGACTCGGCCCGTACGAGATTCTGTCCGCGCTTGGCGCTGGCGGCATGGGTGAGGTTTGGAAGGCGCGAGACACGCGCCTCGATCGGTTGGTCGCCATCAAGGCGAGTCACAGCCGTTTCAGTGAGCGTTTTGAACGTGAGGCTCGGGCCATCGCGGCGGTGAACCATCCTCATGTCTGTTCGCTCTACGACGTCGGCCCCGACTACCTCGTCATGGAGTACGTCGAGGGCGAGTGTCTGCGCGGACCAGTGCCGCTCGCTCGAGTGCTCGCACTGGCCGATCAGATCCTCGACGCGCTCGACGCCGCGCACCGAAGGGGCATCGTCCACCGCGACCTGAAGCCCGGCAACATTCTGCTCACCAAGAACGGCGTGAAGGTTCTCGATTTCGGACTCGCGAAGGTCGAGCACGCTCCTGCTGTTGACAGCGGCAGCCATGTGGAGACTCAAGCCCCTTCTCTGACGGCGGAAGGCTCCATATTGGGCACACTGCCGTACATGTCGCCCGAGCAGGTCGAAGGCCACGACGCTGACGCGCGCAGCGACATCTTCGCCTTCGGAGTCGTGTTCTACGAGTTGATCGCGGGCACGCGACCTTTCACGGGCAAGACGCAGGCAAGCCTCGTCGCGTCGATTCTCAAAGAAGAGCCGCGACCTCTGTTCGAGATGCAGCCGCGAACGCCGCGCGGCCTCGCAGAAGTGGTGCGAACCTGCCTCGAAAAGGATCCTGAGAAACGATGGCAATCGGCGCGCGAGGTGAGGCACGCCCTGAGGTGGATGGCAGCGGAACCTCCGCCATCGATACCCGAGCGATCAGTTCGCGTGTGGCAAGGCTTGGCCGTGTTGATGGCTGCGATTGCGCTGGGGATTGGTGGCTGGGTGTTTCGGCCCACGGCGCCAAGCTCGCTCAGCCGATTCGAGACGCCAGTGCCTGAGAATGTGACTCCGTACGGTGACGTGTCGGTATCCCCCGACGGCCGCAAGCTGGTGTTCGCGGCGACAGCACCGGATGGATTATGGCTTCGCGATTTCAGTGCACTGGAATGGCGGCGCCTGCCGGGTACGGAGGGCGCCTTGACTCCTTTCTGGTCCCCCGACAGCCGGTACGTGGGCTTCACCGGCGACAACACAGTCAAGAAAGTTGATACGACCGGCGGTCCACCGGAGACGATGGCCAGCCTTCCCAACTCCACGAGCCGGCCAGGGACCTGGAATCGGAATGGCGACATCGTGTTGGGGAGTTGGGGCGGCGGATCGGGCGGTCCGCTGTGGAGAGTGTCCCAGGCCGGTGGCGCGGCGACAGCGGTGACGCAGGTCGACGTATCCAAGGGAGAGTTCCATCACACCGTGCCCACGTTCCTCCCCGACGGCAAACACTTTCTGTATTTCCGCTCCGGACCGCCGGACGTTGAGGGCATGTACGTGGGTGCTCTTGATGTCGACGCCGCGGACCAGTCGCGTCAGCGGATATTGACCAGCAGTGTGCCAGCGGTGTACGCGAATGGCTACGTCGTCTTTCCGCGCGCGGGCACGCTGATGGCACAACGATTCGACGCTCGCCGCCTGGAGCTCCAGGGCGCGCCGGTGCCCGTGGCCCAGGACGTCCAGATCACGTGGTACTACACCGGAGTGTTTTCGGTGTCTGGCAACGGCGTGCTCGCCTATCGGACCGCACCGGCTTCTGGAACCTCCAAGCTCACCTGGTTTGACCGGCAGGGAAAGACTCTGAGCACGTTCGAACCGCCAGGAATGGACACGAGTGTTGCGTTGTCGCCGGATGGCAAGCGCGGAGTCATGAAGGATTCTCCGTACGGCGTGCCGGGCGACCTTTGGACGCTAGACTTTGCCAGCGGCCGGCGCACGCGTCTTACGTTCCATAAGGAGGTGTACTCGCCCGGTGTGTGGTCTCCGGACGGCGCCCGCATTGCGTACTCGGCGGGCCATCTCGGGGACACGCTATACGAGAAAGCCGCCTCCGGCCTGGGTGACGAGCAGGTGCTGTTCAAGGAGCCCGGGTTGCGGCATTTTCTGACCAGTTGGTCGCGCGACGGCCGGTTCCTGCTCTATCACACCGAGAACGCTCCCCACACGGGATACGACCTGTGGGCACTGTCCCTCCGCGACCGCAAGCCACATCTGATGCTCGGCGAGGCCTTCAATGAGTGGGCTGGCGTCTTTTCACCCGACATGCGTTGGGTGGCCTACGTATCGCTCGAGACTCAAGTTGCTTCGGGGGTCTACGTCCGCCCGTTCCGAGTGTCAGAACAGACGGGCCAGCCGTCATTCGGCGAGGGCAAGTGGCAGGTCTCGAAGGACAACGGCAACTGGCCACAGTGGCGCGTCGACAGAGAGATCGTCTTCAACACGGCTCCAAGTGGAACGGCAGTATTTGCCGCGCCAGTGAACGCAAACGGTACCGCCTTTGAGAGTGGCGTCCCTCAGCAGTTGCCCTTCCCTCCGAAGACGGGCGTGGACTCTACTCCGCAGTCCACTCCCGACGGCCAGCGCTTCCTGGTCCAAGTGTCGCAGGCCCAGCGAGCTCGATCGTCCATCAGCGTCGTTCTCAACTGGCCGGCGGCGCTGAAGCAGTGAAATAACGGAATGCGCGATGGGTGCCACCTTCGCTGCAGCGGACGCGTTAAGAGATTCTCTACCCTTCGCGCAGCACCATCGCCGGATCAAGCCGGGCGGCACGACGGGCTGGTACCCACGCGGCCAGCAGACCTGCGGCAACCAGCACACCAGCCGCGCCCGTCAGCGTCACAGGATCGCGAGCCCCTACCTGAAACAACAACGGCCCCAGAAACGTCGCCGCCCACAGACTGCCCGCCAGTCCCAGCGTGAGCCCGGCGACAACTAGCACGCCAACGCGATGAAACACGAGTCGCACGATCCCGCTCGGCTGCGCTCCCAGCGCCATTCGGAGACCGATCTCGCCCCGGCGCGTGCGCACGGCTTGCGCGACGATGCCGTAGAGCCCGATGCCGGCCAGAAGGAGTGCGAGCCCGCCGAAGAAGCTCGAGAGCATCGCGATCAGGCGCTCCTGCGTGACCCTCGCGTCGATGAACTGATCGAAGGTCCTGAAGACGAACGCAATGGCCGGATCGGTCCGGGTGAGTGCGGCAGCAACCTCGCGCTCCACCGCCGCTCGCTGGCTACGATCCGCATTGATGGTCAGGATGACAGTTTCCCCGAGTGGCTGAATCTGGGCGAGCGGCACATACATCGTGGCCATCATGCCGTCGCGCGGCTCGGTATAGGCGCTGTCGCCAACCACCCCGACGATCTCGTAGCGCCTCTCACCGTTCGACACGCCAATGCGTACGGTTCGGCCGATGGGCTGCTGGCCAAGCTGATAGCGGGCCACGAACGCACGGTTGACGATGGCGACGAGCGGCGCGCCCACGCGATCGGCGTCGGTGAAATCCCTGCCGTTCACGAGCGGCGTCCCCATCGTGTCGAACCAACCCGGGGTTGTGGCATTGCGCCAAAGCCTGTTGGCGCTCAGATCCTCAACCGGCATGGCCCCATTGTCGATCGCCACGCGGTTGGCTCCCCAGCCACCACCAGTGATCAACGGCACTCTGGATAGCGATGCCGACCTCACGCTAGGCAGGGCCGCCGCCGCCGCGCGCAGGCGCTCGGCCCGCGGACCGCGTTGATCGATCGGCGCAGCACTCGCCTGCAGATCCAATTCCGCGATGAGCAACGGCTCGGGAACGAAGCCGAGCGGCAGCTGATTGAGCGACGCGAACGAGCGGAGAAAAAGTCCCGCCGCAGTGATCAGCATCAGCGACATGGCAATCTGAGCGACGACGAGCGTGCCGCGTACTTTGAAGCGGCGGTCGCCGGCAAGTCCTCGACCGGCCTCCTTGAGCGCCTCACCAGCGGCAACGCTCCTCAATCCGAGCGCGGGCGCGACACCGGCGACAATCGCTGACGCGCAGGCGAGCGCCACGCTGAATCCGAGCACGCGCCAGTCGAGCGCGAGCTCCAGCGATACATCGCTCTCCCACGTGCTCAACTGGCGGACCAGGAGCGCACTGCTCCAGCGCGCGAAGACAAGTCCAAGAGCCGCACCGGCGATCGCCACAATCAGGCTCTCGGTGAAGAGCAACCGCGCGAGCCGTCCTCGCGAGCCGCCAAGCGCCATCCTCACGCTGAGCTCGCGGTGCCGAGCCAGAACGCGCGCCACCAGCAGGCTGGCGATGTTCGTGCACGCAACGAGTAGCAGGAGCCCCACGGCCGCGATCATCGCGACAAGCGGCCTCTCGAAATCCGAGCGCAGCGACGATCTGCCGGTCGCAGCGTCAACCAGGGTCAATGGATCGGTAAGATAGCGGGCGACTCTTGTTGCGCTGATACCGCTCATGGTCGCGACGCGGATCTGCGGCTGCACGCCGCGGAGCGCGGCGTTCGCCTGCTCCAGGCTCTGCCCCGGCTTCCGCCTCACGATCATGTTGAGCCACGACGAGTCGACGGAGGCCAACCGGCTTTCCTGACCTCGCATGAGCGGCTCGGCGGCAAAGGGCAACATCACATCCGTCATCCTCCCGACGTCCACACCGAAGAACCCCGGTGGCATCACCCCGACGATGGTGAATGCCCTGCGCTGCACCGTGATCCGGCGTCCGATCACGTCATCGGCGCCGGCAAAGTACCCGCGCCAGAATCGATAGCTGATGACGGCCACCGGGCCATCCGGCGCGCTGGCGCCGTCATCGGCCGGGGTGAGCACGCGGCCGCGCACGGCCGACACGCCCAGCACCTCGAAGAAGCGCCCGCTCACATGGGCACCGTCCACAAATGCGCTCTGCCCCCCGCGAGACATGTCGAATCTCTCGTTGGCCCACGCGACGGCGCCGTCAAACAGGTCGTGCTCACGAGCCCTGATCTCCGCCCAAACCGGGTAGGACCACGATCCATCGAGGAGCAGCGCCAAACGGCTGGGGTCACGCACCGGCAGCGGGCGCATGATAAGACCGTTGAAAATCGAGAACAGCGCCGTATTGGCGCCGATGCCCAGCGCCAGAGTCGCGATCGCGACCAGCGTGAAAACAGGGTTCTTGCGCAAGCCATGAACCGCGATTCGGATGTCCTGCCACAGCTGATCGACGGCGCGCGAGACCCACACGTCGCGCACGTCCTCGACGGTAAGCACCACGTTGCCCATGGCCCGCTGGCTCGCCCACTCCGCGGCGTCGGACGGGAGGCCGTCACGCTCGAGCGCGTCCTGACGATGAGCGCGGTGCGCCTCTATCTCGTCACGAAGATCGGCGTCGTGACGCGAGCGATCGAGGAAGTACATCAGGCGGCGAAGGAGCGCGCTCATGAGAAGGACCTTTCATGTCCGATGGCCGGCAGGACTCATGTCGATGCGAGCACGCGTTGGATCACGCTGACCATACGGTCGAACTCGGCGTGTTCGGCGGCCAGCTGCCTGCGGCCGGCGGCGGTCAGCGTGTAGTAGCGCGCGCGGCGGTTGTTCTCCGATGTGCCCCACTCGGCCTTCACCCAGCCGTTGAGCAGCAGGCGTTGGAGCGCCGGATACAACGCACTCTCCCCGATCCTGAGCACGTCGTCCGACGCCACTCGCAGGTGCTCGACGATGCCGTAGCCGTGCTTGGCGCCAGGTTTGAGCGCCTTCAGAATGAGCAACTCCAGTGTTCCGGGGAGGAGATCGGAGGGCGTATTCGTGAGTCCCATCAGTACTTGATGGGAATCTACTCGACGCAGCGCCGCCTGTCAACTGCCATCAGTGTCTGATGGGAACAGCGCACGAGGACAGCTCAAACGGACGATGACTTCGCAGTTCACCCGGGAAACTTTCGGCATAAGATTGCCGTCGAATCCGGAGTTCTGGATTGCGGGCCGCTCGAGTCGTTGACGCACGCGGCGGTTACGGCGAGGACACATGCTGCAGGACTACAAGCTCGGTCTCCGGATGCTGCTGAAGTATCCGGGGCTAACCATTGCCGGAGGCCTGGCGCTCGCCATCGCGATCGGGATCGGTGCGGGCTGGTACGACCTGGCGGGCAAGCTGCTGTGGCCCACGATCCCGCTGCCCGACGGCGATCGCATCGTCGTCATCGAGACGCACAATACCTTGACGAACCGGGCTGAACTCCGTGTCACTCGAGACTTCTTCGAATGGCGGAGCGATGTGCGGTCGATCGACGGCCTCGGTGCGTACCGCGCGGAGCTCCGGAATCTGATCGTCGGCAACACACCTCCCGTACTGATCCGGACGGCGGCACTCACGGCCAACGCATTTCGCACCGCGCGTATAACTCCCCTGATTGGTCGTGGGCTCCTCGACGCCGACGAGAGGCCTGGAGCGCCCGGCGTCGTCGTGCTCGGATATGACGTGTGGCAGCGCTCGTTCGAAGGGCGCAACGACGTCGTCGGCTCCACGGTGAAACTGGGCAGCACACCGGTCACCGTGGTCGGTATCATGCCGAAAGGGTTCGGTTATCCGCTCAGCTACCACGCTTGGACTCCACTGCAACTCCGCGCGTCATATAGCGCGCTCGAAGGCGACCCGATCGGCGTCATTGGCAGACTGAAACCTGGGATCACGCTGGAGCAGGCGAACGCCGAGCTGCGCGTGCTTGGGGAACGGGCTGCCGCGGCACTGCCGGCGACACACGCGCACCTTCGGCCGCTCGTGGGGCAGCTTGCGGTGGGAACAGAGACTGTTCCAGACATCGCGGGACTCGCGCTGATGTACCTGCCGTCGTTGCTGGTGCTGCTCCTGGCATGCACGACGGTCGGCACGCTTTTCTACGCCCGCACGGCGATCCGTGAGGGAGAAATGGCCATGCGTTCTGCGCTCGGTGCGAGCCGCGCGCGAATCATCGGTCAGCTGTTCGTCGAGGCCCTGGTGCTCGCGTCGATCGCGGCCGCGGTCGGTCTGATCGCCGCCCATCGCACGTTGCGCTGGGGAATCGAATCAGTGGCCGAGGGCAAGGGAGGCGTGCCTTTCTGGATGACGCCCGGCCTGGACATCACGACGATTCTCTACGCCGGCGGCCTCGCCGTCGCAGGCGCCGCCATGGTGTCGCTCCTGCCGGCGCTGAGAGTCACGCGCACGCGCCTGCAATCGCATTTGATGAATCTGGGTGCAGGCGGCAGCACGCTCCGGTTTGGCCGCGTCTGGACGACCGCCATGATCGCGCAGGTGGCGCTGACGGCCATGGCCATCCCTGGCGGCATCGAGGGCGCCAACCAGGCGATTCTCAGAGTCCGTATCCACGCGCGGTTTCCCAGTCACGAGTATGTCACCGCGCGCCTCGAGCTCGATCGGCCCGCCGGCGAAGATATGACTTCCGCCTTTGAGGAACGGCGCGCTCGGACGTATGCAAGGCTCGAGCAACGGATCGCGAAAGAACCCGATGTCGTCGCGGTCACGTTCGCCGATCGCGAGCCGGGGGCATCGCTTTCGGTCAATCGGACCGCCTCTATCGAAATCCAAACCGGCGCCGGTCCGGCATTCCAAACCAGCTTCGCGACATCGTCGGTCGGTCCGGGTTTCTTCGAGGCCTTCAACCGCCCGATCGTCGTCGGCCGCGCGTTCCACGGCGGCGACTTCAGTCCCGCTGCCCGAACGGTCATCGTCAATGAAGCGTTCGCGCGCGGCTTCGTGCAACGCGGGCTCGCGTCGCCACTCGGCGCCCGCCTGCGGTATGCGAGCGAATCCGGCGTCTCAGCCGCGGAGCCGTTCGAAATCGTCGGCGTGGTGCGAGATCTCGGCCTGGACCCTGGCGAGCAGGGCGACGAGGCCGCGTATGTGTTTCACGCCGCGTCGGCCGCAGTGGTGTCGCCGCTCGTCATGAATGTGCGTCTGCGCGGCAATCCAGCGGCACTGGCGGCTCGTCTGCCGACGATGGCGGCTGCTGTCGATGCCGGATTGTCCGTCCCGGAAGCCCGGTCGCTCGACGAATCGATCTGGCAGCGGGATCTCGGTCTCATGGTCGCGCCAGTCGCGGCACTGGGGGGCGTCAGCGCGCTGGTGTTGTTTCTGTCGGCCATGGGACTGTTCTCGCTGATGTCGATCAGCGTGTCGCGGCAGACGCGCGAAATCGGACTGCGTATGGCGCTCGGCGCCAACCCACGCCATGTGCTCGGCAAAATCGTGGCCCACGCCATGTTACTGATGGCGAGCGGAGTCGCGGCGGGCGGCGGCCTTGTGCTGCTCGCCGTTGCGCTGGGAGCTGGACCGACCGGCCGGCCGGCCGAGGACGTCGTGTCGTTCGCCGCCTGGATCGGCATCACATCTGCGGTGATGCTGGGCGCGGGACTGCTTGCCTGCATCGAGCCCGCGCGACGCGCGCTCAGGATCAATCCCATCGACGCCCTCAGAGACGTCTGAACGACCCCCTACGATAAACCGGCTAAGCGGCAGGCGGACGGCGGAAACGCCAGACACCCCGGTCATGCTCTCATTGTCACGGTCACGTATGTCGGCGGGCGTCCGCGTTCGCAAGGCCGACGTGGAGCGACTGGGCGAAGCGAGGGAGCCGGAACGCGGGCGCAGCGATTCATCGCGTCGACTTCCGTCTATGCGTTCGAGTTGTTCGAGCTAGCTCGGACGCTTTGAGCCGCCTGTCAACTGGGCATCGAGTCAGCCCCTAGTCGACGCGGCTGCGAGAGGGTATGAGCGGAGGCCGCGTTCCCGGCCGCAGCGACCGCGGACGCCCGGCGACATTCGTGAGCGTTCGCACCGCAGTCGATGGGCCACCTGAAGGTGGCCCCTACGATGAAGCTCACTCGCATGATTCGCATTTTACGCCCGGGCCGCTACTTGGCCACGACCTTCAGGTTGGAGAAGTAGCCCTCGGTGCCTGGCCCCACCCACAAGGCCACTCCTCCCATTCGCGGCTCCAGCTTCATGTCGTTGACGATCAGGCAGGGCTGCTCCGCTCCGTTGACGTAGAGCCGCGCCTTCCGGCCTTCGACTTCGATTTTGTATTTCGTCCACACACCGGGCTGCAGATCGACGTACGACTCGTACTTCTCCGGCGCTTCCTTCCGCGAGCGAGCGAAGTCGAAGTCCGGGTACGAGCTGTATTGAGTCGAATGGTTTCGCCTGACTTGATCGTCTGCTCGACCGTTGGTGGGTCTCAGATAAATGTATTCGTAATGTCCATCGCCCTGCAGCCGAAACGCGACGCCAATGAAACCGCGAGCGCCCTCGCCGGCACCGGCAGCGGGTTGGCCGGCCACGTCCACCTCGATGACACCGTCACGAAACGACACGTCCTTGACGACCGCATACGATGTCGCATTGTCCGCATCCCGGGCCGCGACAACTTGGACCGCACTGCGGCCTTTATAGGTGACCTGTGCGATCGAGACGTTCTTTCCCGCCAGTCGGTCGGGACTCTGCGCCGCGAGTCGAACGGCCAGGCACATCACCAGAAGCACGCGCGTCAGAATCATCACGATCGAGATTCTACTGCCGTGGCCCTGTTGAGCGGCTGATCAGATGAATTCGGCGTTAACGTTCCGCGCGCATCTTGCACGTAAGCTGCAACAGGAGGTCCGCGACGTATGCGCTCGCTCCTCGTCGCAGTCGTTCTTCTCGTTCCGCTGCCCGCTCTAGGGCAGACGCCGTCCGCACCCCTACGAGTCGCCACGCGCGAGGTGAAGCCGTTCGTCTTTCGACACGGCGGCGAGCTCCAGGGATTCAGCATCGACTTGTGGCAGGAGATCAGCCTGCGCCTCGGACTGACGTCCGAGTTCGTGGTCACGCCGACGATTCAGGAACTGCTCGACACCGTGAAGTCGAAAGAGACGGCGCTCGGCATCGCCGCGATCTCGATTACCGCCGAGCGCGAGCAGGCATTCGATCTGTCGCAGCCGATGTTCGATGCCGGACTGCAGATCCTCACACCGGTCACGACTACGTCCGGCGGACTCTTCGACGCCATCGTCTCCGGCGTGCTCACGTCGGCGGCGCTGCCCATCCTTGCGGGTGTCATCGTCGTGATCCTGCTGATCGCGCATCTCGTCTGGCTGTTCGAGCGGCGCAATCCCAACGGTGTGCTGTGCGGCCGTCCGTACTACCCCGGCATCCTCGAAGCGGCATGGTGGGCGGCGTCGACATTGGCCACGCAGGCCGATCAGATGCCGCGAACGGCGCTGGCGCGCATCATTGCGGTGATCTGGATGTTCTCGAGCGTCGTGTTCATCGCTTACTTCACTGCGTCGGTCACATCGACGCTCACCCTTCAGCATCTGCGCGGCGACATCAACAGCCCGGACGACTTGCCGGGCAAACGCGTCGCGACGGTCGTCGGGAGCACAGCCGAAGCGTACCTGCTGCAGCATCACATCGACCGCATCCCCTTCTCGACGATCGACGATGCCCTCGATGCGCTGCGACGCGACGCCGCCGACGCCGTGGTCTACGACGCGCCGGTGCTGATGTACTACGCGTCACACGAGGGGAGCGGCAAGGTGCAAACGGTCGGATCGATCTTTCGCAAGGAAAGCTACGGCATCGTGTTTCCGCCCGACAGTCCATATCGAAAGCGGGTGAACGAGGCGCTGCTCCACATCAAGGAAGACGGCGCCTACGATCGGCTGTACACGAAGTGGTTCGGTGGAGGAAGCTAGCAATGGGCCGCCTAAAGGCGGCCCCTACGTACTAGCGAGTCGATGATGGACGCGGCAGCACGCCCTTGTCGAACGCCGACAGCACGGCGTCAACGGCAGCCTGATTACTGATCGACCACGCCGCCAGATCGGCAAGCAGGTTCACCTGCAACGGCTTCAGCTTGATCACCTTCGTCTTGTTCTCCCCGAACGTCGCGTAGTACGGGAAATGCGCGAGGTCCTTGGCCTGCTTGGTCAACTGCTGCGGATTGGGCGGCGTCACCCACGACTTGATCGGATTCGTCAGCTCGCCCTTCCACTTCGCGGCGGCATAGTTGTAGACGAAGCAGATGTTGAGACCGGTGTAGCGGCGGATGTTGTAGATCTCATTCGGCTTCACGTCCCAGTTGCGCCCGCAGAAGATGGCGCCGCCGCCAGTCGCGGTCGACGCATCGAAGCCGTCGATCACCTCTTTGTATTTTGCGGCGTCGAACACCGCGTTCATCGTCTTATCGCCGCTGCCATCTTGGATCCGCAGCGGCATGAAGTACGACTGCAGCTGCTCGCTCTCCGTGTACTGACTGCTCGAGTTCACGAAGATGATGACGTTGTGCACCTGACGGACGAGCAGCGGCATGATGCCGAGGTTGTCGGTGAAGCCGCCGTCGCCGTGAGCCAGCTCGGATGAAGCCGGCGTGGGCACGCCATCGTGCACGGCGAGATTGTTGAATGCGGGAAACGCGACCGCTGCCTGCCGGAGCGCGCTGCGAACGCGCTCGGGCACTTTGTCGCCGAGCATCAGCTCGAGCTGCGGCGCCGCGCCGCTGCTCGCAATCACGTCGGCAAGCGTGAACGGCCGCTGCTCGGGACCAGGGCCGACCATCACCATCGATTTCGAGTCGGGCGACGGCGCCACCACCAGACGGTCGTAGGCCCACGGCCAGAAGTACGCGCCGCCGATCAGACCAAATCGCTGGCGAATCCCCGTGTAGAGCGGCGTGTACTCCACCGGAATCAGACGGGGATAGTCCTTGCCATTCTGTTTGACCAGCGTGCCGCCGACGATCAGAAACGGCCGCCCTGCGGGAGCCACGACAAAGTCGCCGGCCGGCCGGCCAGACGCGCGGCTCATCTCGATCGCGGTCTCGCGATCCCACGCGTAGAGATGACGATTGCCATCGGGCACCAGCTGATCGAGAAAGATCTGTCCGAGCAAGTGCGCGTACGTCTTGTTCTGACGATTGGGCTCGCTGACCTCGCGCTTGCGGACCTTGCGGAGCGCCGAACGCGCGGTCACGAGGATGCTGCGCGCACGGGCGATGTCGATGCCGCCAATCGAATCGGGGAGAAAGCTCGGCACCTCTTGAATGCCGACATGACCCAGACCCGAATTCACGACGCGGCCGGCGAGGAGACCGGCCGGCACGGTTTCAATCGTGTTCGCGTCGAGCGAGGCGTCGGCGCCGAGGAGCTCGGTGAGCGAGCCGGGATAGTACGTGAACGGGACCGCGGCCCAGGACCCGCCGGACACCGCGGTGACGTACCGCACGTGCGACAGCCATCCATTGCGCGCGAGCGCACGCAGCTGACCGATGGTGGCGGATGCGGATCGCGTCCCACCCCCCGAGAAGGCGACGCCGACATCGGCCTTCTTCAGATCGTCGAGCCGCTTGCTCTCGGGCAGCGATGCGTCGCCGCTCGTGCTGTTCCAGAACGTCGGGCTGACCTCCCAGAATCGTGCTTCCACACAGTTCTGGCACGACGTCGTCTGGGCACCGACCATCGTCGTGGTCGCCCATGCCAGCGACACCGAGACGAGCATCGCCGCACCCGCGCGAATCACTGGCCGACCGCCTTTTTCAGATCGATGTCGACACCGAAGAACGTCCGGATGCTGTCGGGACCGCCATGGAGATCGTTGTCGACCGTCATCTCGACGAACAGCCGACCGCTGTCGCGCACGAGCGGCAGCCGATCCAGACTGAAGCTGAGAAGGCCGTCGATCTTCAGCCGGTTCCATGTCGTGGCGAATAGCTCGTTCTTGCCCCATCCGATCTCGAAGAAGCTGCCGGCGAAGTTGCCCTCGTCTGCTAACAGGCCGAGTCCGAGGTGCATGGCCTGAAAGACACTCGGTGCGTCTTTCAGCGCGATGAAGCCGATGTTCGCGGTCGCATAGAGCCACGCCGACGAATCGCTGTCTCGCTGCACCTTGAAGAACTCCACTCGTGGCGAGACGAACGCCTCGACGCTGGTGGCGTTCTCGAGGATGAACCTCACCTTGTCGGCAGCGGCGCCGTTCTTCACACAGACGGGCGGAATCTCGCTCCCGTCTGTCGGCCTGCAGTCGACATCCGCGGTGCGCACGCCGTGCATCGTCTGGCCCTGAAGCCACACTCTCACGGGGCTGTCGGCTTTTCCGTACAAGCGGTAATCGAAGTCGAAGCCGGCAATGAACTGCCATTTCTGCCTGCTGCCAGCTTCGGGATTGACGTAGCCGCCCACTTTGTCCGGCGCGAAGTTGTCGATCACCTCGCCCAGGAACACCGACGCGTCGAACGGCGATTCAACCGACTCGGCGGGCGCTTCGCATGTGCCGCCGCCGCCCCCACCTGCCGGCACCACCTCGTTGGCGCCGGGCACGTCAGTGCCATTGAGCCGGGCGCGGACGCGAAATCCTTGACGCAGCGGTTCGCTCAGTACGAATCGCAGCTCCCGGCGTCCGGCAATGACGGTCTGCTCGCGGTATTGCGTCAACTCCACGACGAGGCCCACCTGATCGCCGGCGCGCGGACTTGCGATCTGCACGAACACTTCGCACGCACCAACCTGCAGTGGTTTCTTGAGGGTGAGCGACGGTGCCTGTGCGCGCGCGGCAGTCGGCAGGACCAGAGCAGTGGTCGCCACGCACACACACATGCACACCTGCCCCAGAAGACGCTGGTTCGACATGATCATCACTAGAGGAAACGACTGTTGTGGGGGTGTCGAACGAAGGCTACACCGATTCGCGCCGAATTCAGACTGCGGCTTTCACACGATCGCACACGATCAGCGACCGATAGGTTTAAGGCTCAGCTTACGCTTCCACAACTCCCACGCCCGCGAGTACTCGCTGGGGTCGGCCATGCGCAGGCGCGCGTCCGCCGGATCGATCGAGGTCGACGTCCCGCCAAGCGACGCCGTCTGGATTTGAATGCGCGCGTTCAAGTCCAGATAAATACTGCGGCCGACCGCGTTGGGGATCGACGTCGCCACCACCACGGCACCGTGATGACGCATGAGCGCGGCGTGCTTGGA
>Ga0075433_10000277_pt1 | contig 30315 bp, 33 predicted proteins | sample RhiMethybrSRZTD2_FD_75299 | JGI IMG/M metagenome (GOLD analysis project Ga0075433, IMG submission 75299) | Populus rhizosphere microbial communities from Tennessee, USA - Rhizosphere MetaG P. TD hybrid SRZTD2 | ecosystem: Host-associated > Plants > Roots > Rhizosphere > Soil | place: USA... | reverse complement strand
CCGGCCGAGATCCTGCTGCCCGACACCGCGCGCGCCGATACCGCGCTTCTCGCGCGCCTGCAGGCGACCGGCGCCGCGCTGACCTTCTGCGACCCGGCGACCTTCGGTTTGCGGCGCGCCGCGTCCGATCTCTGCGCTCACTTCCGCGTGGACTCGCTCGCCGTCTTCGGCGTGGGCGACCTCGCAGCCGGGCTCGGCGCCGCCGCCGCGGCGCTCGCGTATCTGCGCGCGACTCAAGGCGACGCGCTCGGCCACCTCACGCGTCTGGCGCGCCTGACCTCGGCGGACGCGATGGTGCTGGACGAGACCGCGGTGGTCACGCTCGAGCTCCTCAGCGGAAGCGGCGGCAGCGTGCGGGAGTCGCTGTTCGGCGTGCTCGACGAGACGGTGACGCCGATGGGCGCTCGCCTGCTGCGCCAGTGGATCCTGCGCCCGCTCCTCGATCCGGCGGCGATCGCGACGCGCCAGAGCGCGGTCGGCGCGCTGGTCGAGGCCCCGGCCGAGCGCGCGCGGCTCGCGAGCATGCTGCGCGGGATCGGCGACCTCGAGCGGCTCACCAGCCGCGCGACGCTCGGCCAGGCCCACGCGCGCGACCTGGTCGGCCTGCGCGGGTGCCTCGGTCCGCTGCAGGAGATCCGGCGCCTGGCGTCGTCGATCGGGGCGCCCGCGATCGCGGCGGCGGCCGCCGAGCTGGCGCCCCTCGACGATCTGCACGAGCTCTTGACCGCGGCGCTCGAGGACGAGCCGCCGCTGGCGCTGCACGACGGGCGGCTGATCCGGGAAAGCTGGCACGCCGAGCTCGCCGCGATCGTCCGCGACGCGCGCGAGGCGCGCGGCTGGATCGCGGGGCTCGAGGAGCGCGAGCGGGCCCGGACGGGGATCTCGAGCCTGCGCGTCAGGTTCAATCGCGTGTTCGGCTACGGCATCGAGGTCACGCACGCCCAGTCCTCGCGCGTGCCGCCGGAGTACGTGCGCCGCCAGACCCTGACCGGCGCCGAGCGTTACGTGACGCCGGAGCTCAAGGACTACGAGGGCAAGGCGCTCGGCGCCGACGAGCGCCGCCGTCGCCTCGAGTACGAGCTGTTCGAGGACGTGCGGCATCGGGTCGCCGCGCGTGCCGAGGATCTCCTGACCACCGCACGCGCGCTGGCGCGGCTCGACGTCTTCGCCGCGCTGGGCGAGGTGGCGCAGTGTCGCGGCCACGTGCGCCCGGTCGTCGACGACAGCGACGCGCTCACGATCGTCGAGGGCCGTCATCCCGTCCTCGAGGCGCGCGCGGGGACGCCGGTGACGCCGAACGACCTCGCGCTCGACGGGCAGACGCGCATCGTGATCCTCACCGGACCGAACATGTCGGGAAAGTCGGTCTATCTGCGGCAGATCGGCCACATCGCCATCATGGCGCAGATCGGCGCCTTCGTGCCGGCCCGCGAGGCGCGCATCGGCGTCGTCGACCGCGTGTTCACGCGCGTGGGCGCGCAGGACAACCTCGCGCGCGGCCAGAGCACGTTTCTCGTGGAGATGATCGAGACCGCGACCATCTTGAACAACGTGACGCCCCGGAGTCTCGTGCTGCTCGACGAGGTCGGCCGCGGCACGTCGACCTTCGACGGTCTCGCGATCGCCTGGGCGGTGGTCGAGGCCCTTCACGACCGCGGCCACGGCGCCAAGGTGCTGTTCGCGACCCACTTCCACGAGCTCACGCGCCTGGCGGCGCGGCTCGGCGCCGTGCGCAACTTCCACGTCGCCGTGCGCGAGTGGAACGACGAGATCGTCTTCCTCCACAAGGTGCAGCCCGGTGGCACCGACCGGAGCTACGGCATCCAGGTCGCACGGCTCGCGGGGCTGCCGGCGCCGGTGATCGCGCGGTCCAAGGCGCTCCTGGCCGAGCTCGAGGAAGCCGGCCAGCTGCGCACCGACGCGAGCGACGCCGTCCAGCTCGGCCTGTTCGCGCCCCCGGCGCCCGATCCGCTGCTGGCCGAGCTGACGAGCCTCGACCTTGCCCACCTGACACCGCTCGAAGCGCTCAACATCCTCGCGAAGTGGCAGGAACAACGGCGCCCGTGAGAATTCGGCGGCTGCCCGATCACCTCGTCAACAAGATCGCCGCCGGCGAGGTCGTCGAGCGGCCCGCCTCGGCCGTGAAGGAGCTGGTGGAAAACGCGCTGGATGCCGACGCGACGGCGGTCACCGTCGACCTGCGCGATGGCGGGACCGCGCTCATCCGCGTCACCGACGACGGCATCGGCATGATGGCCGACGAGCTGCCGCTGGCCCTCGAGCGTCACGCGACCTCCAAGCTGGCGCGTGACGAGGATCTCGACGCGATCGCGACGCTCGGCTTTCGCGGCGAGGCGCTGGCGGCGATCTGCGCGGTGTCACGCTTCACCCTGACGAGCTGCGCGCGCGGAACGTCGAGCGGTCTCCGGCTGGCCGGAGAAGGCGGGACGGTCAAACAGCGGCTCGACGTTCCGGCCGATGCCGGCACGAGCGTGGAGGTTCGCGACCTCTTCTTCAACACGCCCGCGCGGCTCAAATTCTTGAAGTCGCCGGCGACCGAGCTCTCGGCGAGCCTCCGCGCGCTGACCCAGCTGGCCCTCGCGCATCCACACGTATTCCTGCGCGTCGCGAACAACGCGCGCGCGGTGCTGACGGCGCCGGCGGCGAGCGACGTGCGCCAGCGCGTCGGCGCGCTGTGGGGCCACGACGTCGCCGAGCGATTGATCGCCGTCGACCGGACCGAGCATGGGGTGGGCGTGCGCGGGCTGATCAGCCCGCCCGATCTCACGCGGGGCAACCGCGACGAGATCGTCGTGATCGTCAACGGGCGCCCCGTGCGCGATCCGGCGCTGCTCCAGGCCACGCTCGACGCCTACCGGCCCTTGCTGCCGCGCGACCGCTTTCCCGCCGTCGTGCTCGCGATCACGATGGCGGAGAGCGACGTGGACGTGAACGTGCATCCCACGAAGGCCTGGGTGCGATTCCGCCATCCCCGGCTGATCTACGAGATGGTGGCGACCGCGACGCTTGGTGGACTGCGCCGTCCGGCGGTGATTCCCGACGTCGGCCTGCGCGCGGCAGAGTGGCCGCTCGGCGCGCCGGCGCCGAGCGGTGTGGCCGAGCAACCCGCGCTCTTCGGCGTGGCCCCGGCGGTCGAATCGCGGCCGCTGTTCGGCCGCGTGCTCGGTCAGGTTCAGGACACATTCGTCGTCTCGACGTCCGATGAGGAAGTGTTCTTCCTCGACCAGCACGTGGCGCACGAGCGGGTGCTGTTCGAGCGCCTGCAAAAGGACCTTCGTGAGGGGACCCCGGCGGCCCAGAGCCTGCTCTTCCCCGAGCCGCTCGAGCTGCCGCCGGCCTCGTGCGCCCTGCTCGAGCGCTGGCGCGCGCCGCTCGAGCGGCTCGGGTTCGCCTTCGAGGGGCTCGGCACGACGTCGATCGTGGTCCGCGCGGTGCCGGCGCTCCTGAAGGGCAACGAGCCCAGGCGGCTGATCGAGGCCGCCGTGGACGAGTTCGGCGGACCCGGCGCCGGCGAGCCCACACTCGATCGGGCGCTCGCATTCGTGGCCTGTCGCGCGGCGGTGAAGGCGAGCATGCCGCTGGCGCGCGAGGAGATGGAGCGGCTCGTCGTCGAGCTGTCCACGACCGAAACGCCGTACTTCTGCCCTCACGGGCGGCCCATCGTCAGCCGGGTTTCGCTGCACGACATCCGGCGCGAGCTCAAGCGTACCTGGTAGCGCGGGTGGCCGAGATTCTCGGAAACTCCGCTGCTACACTGAGGGTGTGCGAGCCGTGAAGGGGCCGCTGGTCGTGATCGCCGGGCCTACCGGAGTGGGGAAGACCGCGGTGGCGGCGGCGCTCGCACGGCGGGTCCCTCTCGAGGTCATCAGCGCCGATTCACGCCAGGTCTACCGCGGCATGGACGTCGCAACCGGCAAGCCCAGCGCCGAGACGCGGCGAGCCGTCGTCCACCACCTCGTCGACGTGGTCGATCCCGACGCCCGCTATCAGGCGGCCCGATTCCGGCTGGACGCCGAGGCAGCGATCGCGGCGATCCGCGCGCGCGGTCGGCTGCCGGTCGTCGTCGGCGGGACCGGCCTCTACATCCGCGCGCTGCTCCGCGGGCTCGACCCGGCGCCGCCCGCCGATCCGGAGTTCAGGCGCGAGCTCGCGTCGATCGCGGCCGCCGAGGGCCGCGCCGCGCTGCACGCGCGCTTAACGGTGGCGGCGCCGGCGGTCGCGCGGCGACTGCACCCCAACGACCACGTCCGGGTGATGCGCGCGCTCGAGATGGCGCGCGCGGGCGTGAGCACGCTGACGCAGGTGAGCTGGAGCGAACCGGTCGACACGTACGACGCCACCTATTTCGGTCTCACGATGGAGCGGCAGGAGCTGGCACGCCGTCTCGCCGCGCGCGCTGCGGCGTTCGTCGACGCGGGTCTGCGCGCGGAGGTCGAGAGGCTTCTCGCGCGGGGCTACGATCCCTCGCTGTCGTCGCTGCACTCGATCGGCTATCGCGAGTTCGTCAGAGTCATCCGCGGCACGCTCGACCCGGCCGACGCGCTCAGGCTCATGCAGCGCGACACCGTGCGCTACGCCAAGCGCCAGTGGACCTGGTTCGCGCGCGAGCCGGGTGTCGAGTGGATCGACGTCGACAAGGCGGGCGGCGCCGAGGCCACCGCGGAGGTGATGGCGGCGACGTTGAGCCGCAAAGGACTCCTGGCACGGGAGGACGTGAGCGCGTGAAGCGCGGCGCGACCAGTACCCGGCCCGCTCGCGAGCGCGCGGTGATCGGCGCCCTGCGCCGGCCGTCGCAGCGCCGGTTCCAGGTCGACGAATCGCTCGAGGAGCTGGCCGGCCTGGTGACCGCCGCCGGCGGCACCGTGGTGGGTCGGATCATGCAGGATCGAGCGGCGCCGGCGCCCGGGCTCTTCTTCGGGCGCGGCAAGATCGATGAGATCGGCGAGACCGCGCGCGCCGAATCGGCGGTGCTCTTCGTCTCCGACGACCCGCTCTCGCCGATCCAGGAGCGCAACATCTCCCAGGCGCTCGGCATCAAGGTGATCGACCGGACGGCGCTGATCCTCGACATCTTCGCGCAGCGCGCGCGCACCAGCGAGGGCAAGCTGCAGGTCGAGCTCGCACAGCTCACGTACTTGCTGCCGCGCCTGGTCGGCCAGTGGAGTCACCTCGAGCGGCTGGGCGGCGGCATCGGCACGCGGGGACCGGGCGAGACCCAGCTCGAGTCCGATCGTCGGGCGATCCGGCGCAAGGTGATGCAGATCCGCCGTCAGCTCGACGGCGTGCAGGTACACCGTCGCCTGCAGCGCCAGGGCCGGCGCCGCGCGGGCGTTCCCGTCGTCGCGCTCGTCGGCTACACGAACGCCGGCAAGACGACCTTGCTGAACCGGCTCGCCGGCTCGCAGCTCACCGCGGCGGACCAGCTCTTCGTGACCCTCGATCCGGCCGCACGCGTCGTCGAGCCCGAGGGGGGCCGGCGCTTCGTCCTCACCGATACCGTCGGCTTCATCAGGAAGCTCCCGCACGAGCTCGTGGCCGCGTTCCGCGCGACCCTCGAGGAGCTGGCCGATGCCGACGTGCTCGTGCACGTGGTCGACGCGAGCCATCCAGCGATCGACGACCACATGAAGGCGGTCGACGATCTGCTCGTCGAGCTAGGGGTCGCGGATCGGCCCACGGTGCTCGTACTGAACAAGATCGACCGGCTCGACACCGATCCGGCCGTGCTCGCCCACCGGCGCGACGCGATCGCCATCTCGGCGACGAACGGGACCGGCATCGATCGGCTGCTCGCGGCGATCGAGCGCGCGCTGCCGCCGGTCGGCAATCTGACCCTGCGCATCCCGCACGGCGAGGGCGCTTCGCTCGCGCTCTGCTACGAGCGCGGCCGGGTGCTGGCGCGGCGCGACCTGCCCGGTCACGTCGAGCTCGACGTCGACCTGCCGATCGGGCTTTTAGGGGCGGTGGCGCGCTTCCGCGTCCTGGAGCCATCGCGCGGCGCGGGAATGATAGACTGAGCGCCCCATGGGACTGGCCAACTGGCTCACTCTGCTGCGGATTCTGTTGATTCCGGTCTTCGTGTCGCTGCTCGTCTACCGCCGGCCGGGCCCCGCGCTGATCGTCTTCGGCGTCGCCGCGCTGACCGACCTGCTCGACGGCTGGGCGGCGCGCCACTGGAAGGACGAGAGCTCGCTCGGCGCGTTCCTCGATCCCATGGCGGACAAGCTGCTGCTCACGTCATCGTTTGTCACCCTCACGTACCTGAAGGCGCTTCCCTTCTGGATCGCCGCGGTGGTGATCAGCCGCGACGTGATCCTGGTCCTCGGCGCGCTGCTGATCTACATGCTGGGCGGCCGCATCCGGCCGCGCCCGACGTGGGCCGGGAAGGCGGCGACCCTGTTCCAGGTGCTGGCGGTGCTGAGTGGCTTGCTGTCGCGGTTCTTCCAGGTGCAGATCGCTCCCAGCTTCGTGCTCTGGCTCGCGGCCGGCTTCACGGTGATCTCGGGCCTCCAGTACATCTTCCAGGGCATGCGCTTCCTCAACGCCTCTCCCGCCGCGCGGGAGGAGTCCCCTGAAAACGCCCTGTACCGCTGAGCCCGCGGGCGTGACCGTCGCCACGGTCGCGCCGCGGACGCCGGCGGCTGCGGCGGGCCTCGTTCCCGGCGACCGGATCGTGGCCGTCAACGGCCATCGCCTGCGCGATGTGATCGACTTCCAGTTCCACACCGGCGACGAGCGCCTGGCGCTTACGATCGAGCGCGCGGGCGTCACGCGGGTGAGGCGAGTACGGCGCCGCGGCGCGGGCCTCGGCCTCGAGCTCGTGCCTCCGCGCCCGGGGGACATCGCGACCTGCGCCAACAAATGCGTGTTCTGCTTCATCCACCAGCTTCCCAAGGGCATGCGCAAGAGTCTTTACGTGAAGGACGACGACTTCCGGCTGTCGTTCCTGCACGGCAACTACATCACGTTGAGCGATCTCGACGAGCCCTCGTTCGAACGGATCATCGAGCAGCGCCTGTCGCCGCTCTACATCTCCGTGCACGCAACGGACCCCGAGCTACGGCACGCGCTGCTCGGGCGCCCGCGTCACTCGGCGGAGATCCTGCCGCGCCTCGAGCGGCTCGCGAAGGCGGGCATCCGGATGCACGCGCAGATCGTGCTCTGCCCCGACCTCAACGACGGCGCGCATCTGGCGCGGACCGTGCGCGAGCTCGCGCCGCTCCATCCGCACGTCGTGACGACCGCCATCGTGCCGGTCGGGCTCACGCGCCATCGCGAGCGACTCCCCGCGCTGAGAAGCCTCACCGCCGCCGAGGCGCGGACGCTCGTCGCCACCATCGAGGAGTGGCAGACCCGGTGGCTCGCCGAGCTCGGGAGCCGGTTCGTCTTCCTCGCCGACGAGATCTATCTGCTCGCGGGCCTGCCGCTTCCGCGCGCGGAGGCGTACGAAGGGTTCGCGATCGCGGAGGACGGCATCGGCCTCGTTCGCCGATTCGAGGACGGCTTCGCTCGCGCGATGGCCCGACGCCGCGCGAAGGTGAAGCGGGCCGCTGCAGTGGGCACGCGCGACGCCGCCGGACACGACGCCGTGACCGTCGTGACGGGGGAGCTGTTCGCGCCACGACTCGGCGCGATGCTCGCGGAGGGTGGCTTCGATCCCGCGATCGTGCGCGTCGCGGCGGTTCACAACGACTTCTTCGGGACGGCGATCGGTGTCGCCGGGCTCCTGACCGGGCGCGACATCCAGCGCCAGCTCGCCACCGTGGCCGATCTCGGCCGCGCGGTGCTGGTGCCGGCGGTGGCGGTGCGCGACGGCGACGGCGTCTTTCTCGATGACCTCACACCGGCCGATCTGGCGCGGGATCTCGGCGTGCCCGTCAACGTGGTGGAGCCCACGCCGAGCGCGCTGCTGAAAGCGATCCGCGATTCCTGACGCGGGAGCGACCGGGATGATCCGTCCGATCATCGCGATCGTCGGGCGCCCGAACGTCGGCAAGTCGACGCTCTTCAACCGTCTCGTCGGGCGCCGCCAGGCCCTCGTCCGCGACACGCCGGGCGTGACCCGCGATCGGCTCTATGGTCGCGTCAGCTTCGAGCGCTGGCAGGCGACCGTGATCGACACCGGCGGGTTCGATCCCTCGTCCGAGGAGCCCTTGATCGAGGGCGTGCGCCGCCAGGTGCTCGCCGCGGTCGAGGAAGCGGATCTGGTCTTGTTCGTCATCGACACGCGCGACGGCCCGACCGCGCTCGACCTGGAGATCGCGGGAATCCTCCGGCGCGGCGGCCGCGTCGTCGTGCTCGCGGCCAACAAGGTCGATGCCGGGGCGCAGGAGGGCGGGCTCGCCGATCTCTACCGCCTGGGCTTCGGCGAGCCGGTGCCCGTGTCGGCCGAGCATGGACGCGGTGTCGCCGAGCTTCTGGAAGTGCTGCGCGCGCGCTGCCCGGAGCCGGCGGCCCCGGCATCCCGGGCCGAGCCCGCCGTGCACATCGCGGTCGTCGGGCGCCCGAACGTCGGCAAGTCGTCCCTGGTGAACGCGATGGTCGGCGCCGAGCGCGTGCTGGTGCACGAGGCACCGGGCACCACCCGCGACGCCGTCGACACCACGCTGATCTATGAAGGACGCACCTACGTGCTGGTCGACACCGCCGGGATCAGGCGCAAGGGGCGCGTGCAAGAGCCCCTCGAGAAGCTGGCGGTCGTGATGGCCCTCAAGAGCCTCGAGCGGTGTCAGGTCGCACTCGTGGTCGTCGATGCCTCGGAGGGTGTGGCCGCCCAGGATGCCCACATTGCGGGCTATGCCAACGACGCAGGCCGCGCGGCCGTCGTCGTCGTCAACAAGTGGGATCTGGTGCCCCGCGGCATGGTCCGCAAGGCGGAAGTCGTCGAGCAGATCCGCGACCGCCTGCCCTTTCTCGACTACGCTCCGGTCTGCTTCACGTCCGCGACGCGGGCGGAGGGCATTCCCGAGCTCTTCGACACGATCGCGCAGGTCGCGGCGGAGGCCAAGCGGCGGATTCCCGGCAGTGCCGTGACCGAGGCGCTCCGTGCCGCGGTCGCGCGGCGGCCGGCGTCGCTCCGCGGCGATCCGCTGACCATCCAGTCGGCCGCCCAGGTGGCGATCGAGCCGCCGACCTTCGCGCTGAAGGTGAACCGCCCCAACGACATCCACTTTTCGTACGAACGCTACCTCGTGAAATCGCTCCGGCACGCGTTCGGGCTGGCGGGCTCACCGATCCGCCTCTCGCTCCGGAGGGCAACCGGGTCGAGGACGCGCCCGCGGCGGGTGAGACGGTGAGCTGGCGCGAACGGCTGGCGCGGCTCGGGGTCTGGCGGGTGCCGGTGGCGCTCATCGTCCTGGCCGGCGTCGTCGCGGTGGTCGCGCTTCCGCGCCTGCGATCCTTCTATTTCGGGCAGGGGGCCACGCGGGCCGCGACGATCGCCCGGCTGCCGACCCAGCTCGCGAGCGCGCCCGGACCGACGGGCGCGGGCTCGGGACGGAAGCCGCCGTTGCCCGACGCCGAGGGCCGGATTCGCGTGCGCGTGAGCGACCGGACGCCGCCGCGCCTGCCCGTGGAGGGAATTCCACAGGGCTGGATGGCCAAGGAGTTCGTGGGCCACGCCTCGGTCGAGCTCGTCAGGGACGAGGCGCGGCTGGCGCTGCGGCTGCGCAGCGAGCACTCGTCGTTCGCCCTCTACCGCGACGTGGTCGTGGACCTCGCCGAGTTTCCATTTCTCTCGTGGTCGTGGAAGGTGATCAGGCTGCCGGCCGAGGGCGACGTGCGCGATCGCGCCGCCGACGACCAGGCCGCGCAGGTCTACGTGATCTTCCCGCGCTGGCCGGCGCCGTTGCGGAACAGCGACGTGCTCGGCTACGTCTGGGATAGCCGGGCGCCCGTCGGCACCCAGCTCACGAGCACGAAGGCGCCCAACGTGAAGATCGTCGTGGTCGCCTCGGGGCGCAGCCAGGCCGAGACCTGGCGCCTCGAGCAGCGCGACGTCGCCAAGGACTACGCCGCGCTCTTCGGCCGGCCGGCCCCCCGGGTGGGCCAGATCGCGGTCATGATCGATACCAACGACACCCGGGGGACCGCCGAGGCCCTGATCGGCGACCTGATTTTTGCGCGGGCCCGCGCTGAAAGCATGGAAACCCCAACGTCTATGCTAAGATGACGCGCATGGCGGATCCTGAGCGCCCGCGCGACGACGAATACGACGACGAGCGCTTCGAAGACGAGGGACGGCGCTCGATTTTTTCGGCACTGTGGTTCCGCGCGATCCTCGTGGTGATCGTGCTCGGAGTTGTCGCCGCCGTCGCTGTTCCGTACGTGCTCGAGCTCGCGAATCAGCCCGCACCGAAGACGACCGCACTCGGAAAACCTGAGACGCCGCCCGCGCCCATCGCGCCGCCGACCGCCACCACGCCGCCGCCCTCGCCACCCACACCGGAGAAATCGCCCGCGCCAGAAAAACCCTCGGCGATGGACAAGCCGGCGACGAGCGAGAATCCGACGCCGATGACGCCCGCCGACAAGTCCGTGACGAGCACGCCGAAGAAATCCGAGGGGAGCAAGAGTGGCGTCGGCGGCCGCAGCTCCGCGGCCAAGGAGCAAGACGCGAAGGAGCAGCCCGCGCCGGCGCCGCGCGTCGCGCGCGCGCCCGCGGCACCGAGCCCGAGCGGACCGAGCAGCGGCTACTTCGTGCAGGTCGGCGCGTTCAAGAATCCCGACACGGCCAAGAAGCTCGCGACGCGGTTGCGCGGCCAGAACTACAACGTCGAAGAATCGTCGGCGGCGGTTGCCGACGGCGCCAAGCCCGCGCGCCCGGCGCCGAGCGTGCCGCCCGCATCCGGCGCCGCCAGCGATCGCTACGACGTCTACGTGAGCGGTAGCGCGCCCGCCGACATCAACGCGAAGCTCACTAGCAAAGGACTCAGCGCCGAGCCGTCGGCCGGCGGCGTGGTGGTGAAGCCGAGCCTGCCGTTGCGCGACGCGGTGGCGCTCTCGAAGGATCTCGCGGTCGACGGACTCAAGGTGCAAGTCCGGCGCGCCGCCGGTGGGCCGGCTCCCGCCCCGGCCCCGGCGCCCAGCGCGCCTGCCGCTACGGGCGACGGGATGCTGTATCGCGTCCGCGTGGGCCCGTTCGACGACAAGACCTCCGCGACGTCGACACTTCGCGAGCTCGAGCAGAAGGGGTACTCGCCCTTCATCGCACGAGGCGGGCAGTGACCGCCGGGAACGCGTGGGCGCCGCGCGCCGCGTCTCCCGGGGGAGGTGACTTCCAACCGTGACGAAGAACGATCTGGTCAATGCCGTGGCCAACCACGGGCTCTCGAAGCGGCAGTCGTCGTCAGTGGTGGAGTCGGTGTTCGACATCATCTTTCGGTGCTTCGAGAAGGGCGAGGACGTGAAGATCGTCGGCTTCGGGCATTTCCGCATCCGCCGCAAGGCTTCGCGGCGGGGTCGCAATCCGCAGACCGGCGAGTCCATCGAGATCACCGCGCGCAAGGTGCTCACCTTCAAACCAAGTAAGGGGCTCAAACAACGGATCAACGCGCCGGCGTGACCACGACGGAAGTCGCAGAAAAGCTCTACTACCGTATCGGTGAAGTGGAGTCGGTCACCGGTATCCCCGCCTACGTCCTTCGCTACTGGGAGTCGGAGTTCAAGCTGCTCCGCCCGAAGAAGAATCCGGCGGGCCAGCGCCTGTATCGGCCGCGCGAGCTCGAGCTCGTGCAGCGGATCAAGACGCTCTTGTACGAGGAGCGGCTCACGCTCGAGGGCGCCAAGAAGCGGCTGATCAGCGAGTCGCGTCGCACGGACCAGCTCGATCTCGGCATGAAGGAAGCCACGTACGCGGAGACGCTCAAGCGCATCCGCGATCGGCTCGGCGTCCTGCGCGCGCGCCTCGGTTCTTGAAGGGCGCGGGGATATCTGCGACAATTCACGCCTGACGGTCGGGGCGTGGCGCAGCCCGGTAGCGCACATGACTGGGGGTCATGGGGTCGCTGGTTCAAATCCAGTCGCCCCGACCAGTTTTTCTCCTTTCTTGTCTGAGCTGGTATGTCCGTCGTAGTTCTCACCAACGATGACGGCGTTCACGCGCCGGGGCTCGCCGCGCTCGAGAAAGCGCTGGCCGAGCTCGGTGACGTCTACGTCATAGCGCCCGAGCGCGAGCAGAGCGCGTGCGGTCACGCGCTCACGTTGCACCGTCCGCTTCGCGCCCTGCCCATGGGGCCGCGCCGTTTCGCCGTCAACGGCACGCCGTCGGACTGCGTGAACATGGCCGTGCTCGGCTTCCTGCCCGAAACGCCGGTGCTGATCGTGTCGGGCATCAACCACGGCGCGAATCTCGGCGACGACGTGACCTATTCGGGCACCGTCTCGGCGGCGATGGAAGGCACGATCCTCGGCGTGCCGTCGATCGCGGTCTCGCTGGTCGACGGCGGCGATTTCGACGTCGCCGGCCGAGTGGCGCGGCTGGTCGCGATGCGCGTGCTGGTCGGCGGGCTGCCCGGCAACACCCTGATCAACGTGAACGTGCCGTCGCAGCCGCCGCGCGGCATCCGCATGGCGCGCCTGGGCCACCGGGTCTACAAAGAAAAGATCGTCGAGCAAGCCGATCCGCGCGGACGCAGCCACTACTGGATCGGCGGCGGCGAGGCGCGCTGGGACGATCTCGACGGCACCGACATGGGCGCCGTGCACGATGGCTACGTCGCGCTGACGCCGCTGCATCTGGACCTGACGAATCACCGGGCGCTCGTCCAGCTCGGCGACTGGCAGGGAAGCCTCAACGCGCAGTTCCGTACCGAGACCGACCGCCCGGCCCGCCGAGGTCCCGCCGCCGCCGCGACCAAGAGGAAGCCACGGAGAGGGTAGTGGAGCGCACGCGCGACGCGTACGAGACCTCACGCGCGCGGATGGTCGAGGAGCAGCTCGTGCGCCGCGGCGTGACCGACGAGCGCGTGGTCGGCGCGATGCGACGGATTCCGCGCCATCTATTCGTGGAGGCGCCGCTGCGCGACCGCGCCCACGGCGACCATCCCTTGCCGATCGGCGAGGAGCAGACGATCTCGCAGCCTTACATCGTGGGGTTCATGACCCAGCTCCTCGAGCTCCGCGGCCAGGAAAAGGTGCTCGAGGTCGGCACCGGCTCGGGCTACCAGACGGCGGTGCTCGCCGAGCTCGCGCGCCGCGTGTGCACGATCGAGCGGCTGCCGCGCCTGGCCGAGCGGGCACGCACGCTCCTCGAGCAGCTCGGCTACGACAACGTGTGGGTCCGCGTCGGCAGCGGCACGCTCGGCTGGCCCGATGAGGCGCCGTTCGACCGGATCCTCGTCACAGCGGGCGGCCCCTCGGTTCCCCCGCCGCTGTTCCAACAGCTCGCCGAAGGGGGCCGCATGGTCGTGCCCGTCGGGGACGTCACGAATCAGACCCTGACGGTGGTCGAGAAGATCCGCGGCGAGATGAAGACGCGTTCGTGCGGCGAGTGTAAATTCGTCAAGCTTGTCGGCAAGTACGCCTGGGAGACTTGACGACCTTGTGCAGACCCGACGACCCTGTACAATAAGCCGATCGCATCGGGGCGTAGCGCAGCCTGGTAGCGCGCACGGTTCGGGACCGTGAAGTCGGAGGTTCAAATCCTCTCGCCCCGACCATCTCTCTGATCGTCCGGCGACCGCGCGGCGGTCGTCGGACGGTCGCTGAAATCCGAGCCAGCGTCAGTGAGCGGATCGAAATCGGCCGCCGAGATCATCGTTGCCGGACGGGTCCAGGGTGTCGGCTATCGCAACTATGCGCAGCGCCGCGCCTCGAATCTCGGCCTGGCCGGCTTCGTCATGAATCTCAAGGACGGCCGTGTGCGTGCCCGCGTCGAGGGCCCGCGGCCGGTCATCGAGAAGTTCATCCAGGAGCTCGGTAAGGGACCGCCGCTCTCGGCCGTCGAGCATGTGAGCGTGCGCTGGCTGCCGGCCTCGGGGCGCTTCGCCGCGTTTGGGATCCGCTACGCGGAGTTCGAGCAGTGAGCGCCGCCGCGATTCTTCACGGCCAGCGGCTCGGTGCGGCCACGCTCGGGCTGATCGTCGCCTTCGCCCCGGCGCTCGCGTCGGCTGAGCCTGCCGCGGGGCCGCGCGCGCCGCAGCACGTCTACGAGGTGAAGGCGGGCGATACGCTGACGTCGGTCGCGAAGAAGCACGCCGTCGCCGTCGCGGCGATCGTGAAAGCCAACAAGCTGCCGGGCGTTGACACGCGTCTGAAGGTTGGTCAACGCCTCGTCATTCCGCTCTCCGATGCGGCGGTCGCGAACACGCGCCGCGGATCGACGCCGCAGCTCGGCGCCCCGCCGGGCTCACAAGGCCCGCCGCGCCTCGCGCTGGCCGTGCCCGACTTCGATACCGGAGCCTTGCAGCTCGGCTGGCCGGCCGAGGGCCCGGTGATCTCGGCCTTCGGACATCGGGCCAGCGGCTGGCACGGCGGTATCGACATCAAGGCGCCGCTCGGCACTCCAGTGCAAGCGGCGGCGGCCGGCGTGGTCGTCACCGCCGGCGTCGAGGCGCGCTACGGACTCGTCGTGAAGATCGAGCACCCGCAAGGATTCGTCACCGTTTACGCCCACAACGACGTGAACCTGGTCGAGGTCGGCGATCGCGTGGACCCGGGCGATCTGATCGCGCTGGTCGGCATGACCGGGCGCGCCACGACCTATCACGTGCACTTCGAGGTGCGCCGCGACGGGCTCGCCTACAATCCGCTCTACCTGCTCCCGATGCCGCCGCGAATCGCGCAGATCGACGAGACCGCCGAGCGCCCGCATGAGTGACGAGGCCGAGGAAAGCGTTCCCGACGAGCCACTCGACACGCTTGTCGACGCCGAAGACCGCGACGTCCGCGAAGAAACGCGAGCGACCAGCCGCGAGAACCTCAGGGTCTACTTGAAGGAGATCGTGCGCATCCCGCTGCTCACGCGCGAGCAGGAAGGCGAGCTCGCGCGGCGTATCCGCGCGGGCGATGCCGCCGCGAAGGCGCGCCTGACCGAGGCGAACCTGCGACTCGTCGTGCAGATCGCCCGACGCTACTTGAACCGCGGTTTGCCGTTGCCCGACCTGATCGAGGAGGGCAACATCGGGCTCCTGCGCGCCGTTGAGAAGTTCGATGCCGAGCGCGGTACGCGCTTCTCGACGTACGCGACGTGGTGGATCCGGCAGGCGATCGTGCGGGCGCTGGCGAACCAGGCGCGGACCATCCGGCTGCCGGTGCACGTCGAGCTCCTGCTCGGCCGGTACAAGCGCGAGCAGCAGCGGCTCAGCCAGGAGCTCCAGCGCGCGCCCACGATGGAGGAGCTGGCCAAGGCCCTCGGCACCACGGTGGATCAGGTGGAGGAGCTCGTGGAGATCCGCCTGCAGCCGGTGTCGCTCGAGACGCCGATCGGCGAAGGGGGACGTGTGGAGGACCTCATCGCCGATCCGTCGGCCGACCCCCGCGACCGGCTCGCCTCGCTCTTCCGCGATCGGACCGACCTGGTCTCCGTGCTCGACGACCTCGCCACCAACGAGCGCACCGTGCTGCGGCGCCGCTTCGGCCTCGAGGGCGATCCGCCCGAGAAGCTCGAGACGATCGGCCAGCGGCTGGGCCTCACCCGCGAGCGCATCCGTCAGATCGAGGCCGCGGGCCTGCGCAAGCTGCGAGGGCTGCTGACCGCGCGGGGCATCGACGCGTCCGATCTCTTCTGATCCGTTTCTAGCGACTCTACAAGCTGAACGGGTCTCGCTGAGGGCCGGGCTCGCGCAGGGTCACGATCGCGAACGAGGTAAGCCGGAGCTCCTTGTCCACGTAGGGACGTGCCCGGCGGTCGGCCCGGCGGCGGTCGGGCGCCACCTCGGCCACGCGCTGCCGCCGCTCCCCGAAGCGCCGGTCGACCACGACCTCGACGGTGGTGTTGCCGCTGAAATGCTGCTGTAGATAGCTCGCCAGCTTCATGTTGCTCCGGGCGACGACGAACAAGAAGCGATCCGGCGGGCTCGTCAGCGACACTGGAGCGCCTTCTCCGGTCTCTTCGCGCCGGGCGGCATCGGCGACCAATATCGCATAGCGGCGCCCGCACGACGCACTTATAGGAAGATCGACCTCGCGTGATAGGCTCGGTGTAGGCGCATGGCATCACGGAAGCGCAAGGCATCGCGAAAGCCCAGGAAGAGCCGTGAGCGCGCCAATCGCTCGGCCGCCCAGTGGCTAGCTCGTCTCAAGGGCGGCGAGGGCAAAGCCGCCCTGCACCTGCCTCCCGATTTCGTCCTCTGGGTCTTCGCCGGCCTCCTCGCGCATCTCGATCATCGCGGTGACACGCACATCGCCGACCTCGCCGAGGGCGCGTTGATGCACGGTGGCGGCCTCTCTGTCCACGACGGCACGCGGTGGCAGAGCGCGGGCCCAGCGCACGACGCCGCGCTGCGCGCGATCGCCCAGGCCTTCGCCGATCTCGACCTGAGCCGCGGCCGCCGCCAGGATCGAGGCGCCTGGGAGATGCTCGACAAGGTCGAGGCCGCCTACACGGGCTTCTGCGTCGGCCTCAGACCCGACGGCACCGAGTCGGACCGCGACTACCTCGACGAGGAGCTGCGCCGTCTGGGGCCCGAGAGCCTGAACGACTCCTCCATCCGCCAGAAGTTCAGAACCAACCTGCGCCGCCGCCTGCTCCGCGCCGCCCTCGACGACGTCGCGCGCCGCCAGCTCTCGTCTCGCGCGAGCAAGGGCCAGGTCCGCGCGCGCGGGGACGAGATCCAGCGCCGCCTGGAGCGCGCTGGCTTGCTCAAGCTGGTGGGTGGCTCTGTGCCGTTCGTCAGCGCTTGATCGGGCGGTAATCGCGCGCTCGCTCCGCGGTTTCGGCGCTCGCGGTAGAATCCGGGCACGCCCTCATAGCTCAGCGGTAGTTGATGGTCTATATGACCGATTAATTGATTGAAACTCCCCCTCGGCTTCGGAGTTCGTCTCGGCGCTCTGAAAACACCTTGAAGGAAAGACCTGATTGACACCGACGCTTCTGTCGGACTAATGATCATCCGGCGCAAACTTCGTCAGCTAACAGAACATGAATCGCCTCGCTGGAGATCAGTATGAAGTCTTTCCTTACTCGAGTCCGCCCCGTCGCCACCTGGCTCACCTTCTTACTCGTCTTCGCGGCGGCCCTTCCGGCCTCCGCTGAGCGCCCTTCGGATGCCGGGCAGCTCCTGCTCTGGTTCCTGGGCCTCCACACTGCGCGCGAGCAGAGCACACCCAGCAAGATCGACGTCAACTCGGCGAGCGTTGAGGAGCTGGCGGCCGTGCCCGGGTTGGAGCGGGGTCAGGCGAAAAGGATCACCGTCAACCGTCCGTATGCCAAGTTGCAGGACCTCGCGCGCGCCGGCCTGTCGCCCCGCCTCATCGAGCGCCTCACTGCGTTGTTGACTGTCGATCCGGCAGAGGCCACGCCGCCCCGACGATAACGTCTCCGAGCACGGGTGAAGGTCTGCGGAGGGCGAGGGAGGCCAGCGAAGCGGTGAGCCCACCGCTCTCCGCGAAGTTGCGGCTGTAGGCGATCGCTGGGAGCTTCTGTTTCAGCGCCAGCTCTGGATGGTACTCGCATGGTTGAGTGCCATCGGCGCACGCGAATGATGAGCCCCCCGGTGCTGAGACAAAGGAGGCACTATCGCCGAAATCAAGAACGGCAAGATCGTCCGCGGCTGGCTCATCTGCTCTATCGGGATTGACTACGTTCTGGCGTGTGTTAGGGTTGCGCCTGCTTGGCGGTGTAGAAGATGGCTCAGCCGTGTTGCCCGCGGTGCAAGCAATCGATCTCGACCAACGACACCGGCGCGTTCATCGTTCAGCTTGACGCCGAAGCCCCTGCCGAACTAACGAGGGAACCGTCGCTTCGTGGCCTCGTCACCAGTGCGTCCGGCAATCGAAAGTCGCCGCTGACCTCTGGATGACGGGAGGTGGAATATGATCTCCGTCAGAACCAAGAAAATCACGTTCGGCGTACTTCTTACCGGGTTGCTGACGACGACTGCATGCGCCGTGCACGCCCAGACGCGCCCAGCCTCAGAGGTCAAGCCGAGTTCGCCGACAAACGGCGCGTCGACACTCGAATTGGTGCCGGTGAATGCTCCGACCACGTCCGAACAAAGAGAGGTACGGCAGTCGCCCGAAAATCCCGCGCCTACAGAGGGAACGTCCAATAGCGCGGACGATCCTCGAGCGGTTATCGACTGGCTGCTGAATCAAAGGCGGTAGACGGCTCACGTTCGTCGGACGGGATCATACAGAGGAGGCGCCAGGCGATTCAGAGTGATTGACCGATGCGCGCTAGATCGAGAGCGGTGGGGGCTCGGCGCTCCCGGCGACCTTAGCGCGCTCAAGCTCCCAGGCCGTGAAGCAATTGATATGGACGTCGTACCTCTCGCGACCGTGGGCGCCGTACGCAAACTCCAAGACATACCCGATTTGCTCTCGGGTCACGCGTCCGCCACAAACCGTGCACGCGGCGCCGATGCCGGGACCGTTTGCTGTTCGGTCCGGACGTCGAGACGGGAACTTCCTCAGACGGATCGCGTCACGGACTTTTCCTCGGAGGACGGATTCATCGAGCATCTGCAATCTCCCAGGTTCGCGGTGTATCGGCTCAACGCCAGATGCCACGAGGACCGACGCCTGTTCGCGTCACCCTGGGTACTCGATGGAAGGCTCTTACAGTCTATCGCGTCGCGAACTGGAGCGCCAGACCGGTGACCACCAGCAAGGCTGAGCGCTACGTCCTCGAGCGGCTGCGGAAAGGGAGATCCTCGGGCTCGAGTGGGAACGCGTGGACCTGGCCACGCATCGGATCACGCTCTACCGGACCAAGAGCGGCAAGCCGCGGGGCATCCCGATCATCCGTCCGGTGTACGACGCCCTCGTGGCCCTCGAGCCAGACGAGAAGCGCCGGACCGGTCTGGTGTTCCATCGTCGCGACGGCGCCGCATGGGGCCAGGTGCGGACGGCGTTTACGCAGGCGCTCACGCGAGCCAGCACGGCACACCTTCGCTTCGCATTTGGTGATGCGTGGCGGCAGCCTCAAGGCCCTGCAGGAGATTCTCGGCCATGCGGACTACAAAATGACCCTGCGCTACTCGCACTTATCGCCCGCGCACCTGCGCGCCGACATGGACCGCATGGAGGGGCTCACTCCCTCGGCTTCCGCACAAGGCTCAGCACAAACCGCGGTACAATCCGCTGCGTAAGTCCTTGCGCCCCCGTAGCTCAGGTGGATAGAGCAGCAGTTTCCTAAACTGCGTGCCGGGTGTTCGAGTCACCCCGGGGGCACGAACCTTCCTGGTAAGGCTCGGCGGGACCGTCGGCAAGATCGTCGGTCTCGCCGAAGTCCTCGTCCGACCACGGCACGAACGGCGTGTCGGTGACCGCGCAGTCCGGCCGGTGATGCCGAGGATCTTGTCGAGAGAGCCTTCGAGCCTGTACCACCAACGGCCACGGTCGTCCTGTCGAACGGGGACGCGGTCGATCCGCAGATCGCGCAGCACGCGCCGCCCATGGGCCGGGTCCGCGTTCAGCAGTTTCCGCCACGACGTGCAGACCTTCCGCAGGCCATCGAGGTAGTCGCCCTCGCCGGCCCGGCCTGCCGCCCGGTCCTCAGCATCGAGCGCATCGAGGCGCGCCCGCAGGTCTCGCTTCCGGCTCTCTCGTTCCTTGATCCCGTCGAGCACGCTCGCCACCGCCGCGCCGCGCGCGAGCGCCGCCGTGAGGTTCTTCAACTCGACCTCCACTGTGGCGAGATCGGCGCTCAGGCCAGCGTGCTGCACGTCCCGCTCGTCATGCTTGTAGTACAGAGGGAAGAAGTACAAGGTGCGAGGCCCGCCAGACGTGGGGCGGTAACAGTCACACAAACGGAATGCGTTGACCGCTTTGGCCAGAGTGATTGGAGACTGAAGATGAAAGAGGAAGAGGCGCACCAGTGCAGCATCTGGGTAGCACAGGCCGCGCGCTCCGGCTATGGCCCCGTGACCCTGCTCGGCGACCTCTACGCCTTCTTCCAGGAGCACCGTCGCCGCGGCGATCTCGACACCGCCGTCGACGGCGATCGGATCTGGATGACCTGTACGTGCGGCGCGCGGATCGAGCGAGACGCGGACCGTGACTGATCGGCTCGTGCGCGGCGCCGCGCTGGTGCGCGTCGCGGCGTTCGGATAGACTCCCGCCAGCCATCCTCTACCGAGGTGCTCATGCGGCTGATCGGGCTCGCGGTCGTTCTCACGCCGATTCTGATGCGTGCCGACGAAATCATCCAGTGATGAACCGGCGCACGTTCATCGCAAGCGTCACGGGCAACATCCTCGCAGCGCCATTCGTCGCCTCAGTCGACGCGCAGGAGTCCAGGCCGCCGTCTGCGAGGAAGATTCCGCTGGTCGGCATCCTCCATCCCGGTGTCCCTGACGTCAACGTTCCGGCCATCATCGCGCTTCGCCAGGGGCTACAGGACCTCGGTTACGTCGAAGGCCAGAATATTGCCCTTGAGTACCGATGGGCAGGAGGCAAACTCGAGACTCTGCCCGGCCTCGCGGCGGAGTTCGTCCGCCTGAATGTCGATGTTTTCTATGCCCTCGGCCCGCAAGCTATCAGGGCCGCGTTCGATGCGTCTCGAACGATCGCGATCCTTGGAGCAGATCTTGAAGGAGATCCCGTCGAGAACGGATTTGCGGCGAGTTTTGCGCGGCCCGGCGGCAACCTCACGGGTCTGTTCCTCGATCTGCCCGGATTGACCGGGAAGTGGTTCGAGTTGATCAGAGAGGTCGTGCCCGCGACCCGACGCATCGCCGTCCTATGGGATACGACGACCGGCTCGTACCAACTACGGGCCCTGAAGGTGACTGTGCAAGCGGCGGCGATGGACCTGCAAGTCCTCGAAGTGCGACGCCCCGCAGAGTACGAGAGCGTTCTGCGCACGGCAATGAGGGGTCACCCGCAGGCGCTTATCCAGCTCTCGTCGCCACTACTCCTCCAGGCCTCGCGGCGCGTCGCCGAATTCGCGATCGCGAACCGGCTTCCCGCGATCTCCATGTTCAAAGAATTCGCCGAAGCCGGGGGGCTCATGACGTACGGGCCCGACCTCTTGGCGTTCTTCGGACGCGCCGCAGACCTCGTGGACAAGATGCTCAAGGGCGCCAAAGCAGGGGGGCTGCCTCTTGAGCAACCGACGAAGTTCGGACTCGTCATCAATCTCAAGACCGCGAAGGCGCTCGGCCTGGCGATTCCGCAATCGATATTGCTGCGGGCGGATCAGGTCATCGAGTAAGCATGCCCGACCAACGCGGCCAACTCCTCCTAGCGGCCCTCGGCTTCGCCGGGTGCCCGATGCCCTCGCACGACCGCGCGCTCTGGGCGCTCCGGCACCTGGCTCGACTCCTGGCCTGGCATCGGCCACGTCGCCGTCGGGACGCACCGCCAGGGCTACGACCTCCATCTCTCCGGAGGATGTCAATGAAGACACGTTCGTTTGTCGCAGTGGCAAGTATCGGGGTCATGTTTCTGCTTGTGCTCGGCATCAAGGCGGAGGCCGCTGAACTCAAAGTGCTGAGCGCCTTCGGGATGCAGTCGGTCCTCGAAGACCTGGGGCCGAAGTTCGAGCGCGCGACCGGACACAAGCTCGCGCTCGCGTTCGCCACTGGTGGCGCGACCGTGAAACGTGTCCAGGACGGCGAAGCCGCCGATGTCGTCATCACTACCCAGCCGGGGATCAATAGCATCGTGAAGGACGGCAAGGCTGTAGCGGGCAACGTGACGGTCCTTGCCCGGGCCGGCATCTTCGTGGCCGTTCGCCAGGGCGTGCCCAAGCCCGATATCTCGTCGCCCGACGCCTTGAAACGGACGCTGCTCGCCGCGAAGTCGATCTCCTATGTCGATCCAGCGAGCGGCGGCGCGAGCGGCATCCATTTCGCCAAGGTGCTCGATCGCTTGGGGATCGCCAGCGAAATGAAACCGAAGACGGTATTCCCGAAGCCCCCCAGAAAGCCCGCAGAGGTTGGAGCGGTAGTGGCAAACGGCGAGGCGGAGATCGGCGTGCACATAGTGCAGGAATTGACGCCGGTCGCCGGCATCGAGCTCGTCGGCCCGCTGCCGGGCGACCTCCAGGAGATAGTTGTCTTTTCGGCGGCAATCATGACCGGCGCCAAGGACGCCGTCGCCGCGAAGGCGCTGGTCGATTCGCTGCGCACGCCGGAGGCGGGAGCCGTGATCAAGGCGAAGGGCATGGAGCCCGCTGCGCCGTGATGTGAGCGACGCCAGCCTCTGGCACCCCTGGCTCCGCATCAACCTCGTGCTGCGCGTGGTGCTGCAGACGCGATGGAGCGCGGAGGCGTGGGCTATCGTCCGTGTCGAGTTCAGGCGCGCTGTCGCCTTGCGGAGCGAGATTCGGCGCGCCGGGTGGTTCAACTAGCCCACGACTGACCAACGCAACCGATGGGAGCGCACGCCGTGGCGCGCCGGTCCAGGGCGCGGCGGCGCGATTGATGGCTAGGACAAACCTACACGATGCGGCGAAGCGCGGCGCGCAAATGACACTGCGCCTTCCAGATCACATAGCAGTCGGCATGCAGATAGACAAACGTCCCGCCGTCGGGAATCGCCATCACCATCTGTGTGGCGGGCATGTAGCCGTCGCACGCTGCGCACTCGCCACCGAATCCAGGCCCACCCGTGACGATCGGCGCCAGCGTGAGAGGCAAGCGGCCTTGGTCAATCCTCAGGCCGATGAGCACGCGCCGCCGTCGCGCTATCTGCCGCTCAATCTTGCTCCGGCTCTCGACCACCAGACCCCGCCGATGCCGGAACAGGATCTCGGCCTGCCTGTAGATCGCCAGGTTTCGCTCAAAGAATCGGTGCGCGGCCTGGCGGGCCTTCCGAGCGTCATCTGCCAGCCGGCGGGTCTCGGCGACCCTGAGACGCGTGGCATCTGCCGACCCCATCGTGAGACGGAGTCTACCAAGGGCGCCCAGCCAGCGCATCAGGTGCCGATGCAGCTTCGGGTCGGCGACCGCCAACGTCCGCGTCAAGCGTGTCGACTCCGACGTGCAGATGATCCGCGTGTCGGGCGCGCACGAGCGGATCACCACCCTTCACGGTCACGGAACGTGAACCATCGGACTTGGATCCGCTCACGAAAGACACCCTCGGGCCGAGGACGGGGGCGCCGACAGGTACGATCGCGGATACGATCGCGGATGAAACGCGCCTACGCCCGTGTCTGCTCACCCGTCTCAATGGGCGGTCTGCTGCTCGCAACGGGCTGGGGAGCCCGCGGAAGTAATGCGAACGTGTCGAATTCAGTCGGTAGCGGATCCCACGCATACTTTGGAATGACGTCTCCATCAGCGATGGCCTTAAGAAGCGCGGCGCGCTGTTGCGGGTTGGTAATGCGTGCGAGTCGGGCCTCTTGCTCCGGAGTCGGTTGGCTTCGGCGAAACCGGTCGAAGAGGCGCATTCCTCTTCCAGGCCCCAAGAAGTATTGCGGATACTCCACTGCATTCCACAGAGATTTCACGGTTGGTGGGAACCGCAGGGCGCGAACAACTGGCTTTACGATCCGGCGCAGCGGTGGCTTTTTCAATACGGCTAGCAGCTGCCGTCTCATCGGAAGAGCACCGCTTGGGCATCAGTGCGAGCAAGTTTAGGCAACAATCCGATTCCTCCTAAGGTGTCGACACTAAGTGCCTGACTGTTTCCGGAGCACTTAGGTGTGAAGTCTCACAAGACTTCACACCTAGGGCGTCAAATGCAACCGTCCGCGGACGGTAACTCAGCCGGTGATTACGCGAAGGTAATTCGCCGGGTGCCGCGTGCTAGTTTCGGAACCGCTATCCGGTGGGCTGGGCGTCAGAAGAGACCACGACCGAGCAGCCGAAACACCCGCGCATCGTTCAAATGCTTTTTCACGGCCGCTTGAGAGTACAAAAGCGAGCTTGCGCGTGTCAAGGCCGCGCATCGACTCAAAATTTCGGTGACCGAAGCGACGCTCGTCGATCAGAAGTCACGCTTACCAAGCCAGGGGAGGGCACCGTGACGCGAGCCAGCTTGCGGAGTGGGCGGTCCCAGTCCCATTCCTGATCCTCCTCCCACTGGTCGGCTTCTTCGAAGTCGAACCCTTAGAAACTGGAGTCCTCCCCTTCGACGCGGTCACCCGTGCCCAGGATGAACGAACGCGCACTCAGTGCGCGGTCGACAGGGGCCGGACGCTCGAGACTGAACTCGTTGCTTTCCACATGGTCCACACCGGCCACTGTGATCACCATCCCGTCGTCCGTCATCTCAATGAACTTTTTCCCCCGGAGATACCACAGCGTGAACTGCGCCTCGTCGATAGAGCAGCCGAAGAGATCGGGGATCACCCGAAGTGGCAGGCTCGGACGGTGGGGCTGAGTGCGGCGCACGTTGTAAAGCGTCTGCAGCAACTGACGACGCAGCTCACGCTCGTCCGCCGTCCGTCGCTCCGCGGGCTCTCGCACAGCGGCCTTCCCCCCGTTGGAAGGTGACGAGAGCACGCCGAACTTCTCGTGGTCGTAGGCCGCCCGGCGTACGGGGTCGGACAGCACGCGGTACGCTTCCACGACTTTCATGAATGCCTCCGGATCACCCGTCTCCTTGTTGTCCGGATGATAAAGGGCGGCGAGCAGCCGGTACGCTTTGGTCACGATCAAGGACTGGGCCGCCGGACTGATCTGAAGCGCCTCGTAATAGTTGGGGGTGGCTGGCTTGTCCACTAGTTAGACACCCTCCTTGCCACCAAGCGATACGCGGCAGCTAGGAAGAGCAACTGGCAACGGAAACACTGCTCGCCAAGGTCCGGGACCTGATTGATCAGCGCCGGTCTCCTGTCGCGCCGCGATCCAATCAATCGTCGTGCTCCTGAAACGGCGTGATCACCGGGCTTCCAGGCGTGGCCCCTGTCTCGTTACGACTACACGCCGGCAGCCCGCCCACTTCATCGTGTCCCCGACGCGCCAATGGTCGAGCCATAATGCACTCTCGCTGGCCGTATGCTTACTAAGGAATTCGTCTAGGAGCGTCATCATGAGGAGCCGGTTCAATTTGAGGAGTGGATCGCCTGACGTGCGGACGATCATCGTGTAGCCGCCTCGCGCCTCGTCTCTGCCGTGGATGATGTTGCGGATAGGCGTGGTGAATTCTCGCCCGACCCAGCGAAGTATGGCTTCGACCTGTAGCGCGGCGTCGTCACGACGAATGGTTGGGCCTCTCGGATTTGAGATGCGGCAGGACGACCGTGAAGCAGCTGCCTTGTCCGGTGCGAGACTCCACACTGGCGTGGCCTCCGTGGGCTTTCGCCACACCTTGGACGATCGCCAAGCCCAACCCGGTGCCGCCCCGATCCCGATGCGCCTGACGGTAGGGCTCGAAGATGGTGGGCAACGCCTCGGCCGGAATGCCCACCCCCGTATCCTCGACCTGGAGTTCGAGTTTCGAGTTTGCCTCGGTCAGCCGGACCAGCACGCGGCCGCCACGCGGCGTGAAGCGAATCGCGTTGGTGCCAAGATTCACCACGAGGTGGTATAGCCGCTGTTCGTCGCCCAACATCATGAAGTGTGCCCCCCAGCGCTCATGCGCCAGAGCGACCCCCGCCTCCTCGGCCTGCGGGTACAGTTCTTCGACGACGCGATCCACGACCCGGGCCAGGTCGAGCGATTGTCGGTCGAGCTCCATGCAGCCGGCGCGAAGCCGGGACAGTTCGAGGATTTGATTCGCCAACCGAAGCAGGCGCTCGGAACTCTGTCCGATTGCCTCCGTGAGCCGCTGTTGCCGCTCCGTCAATGGGCCGGGTTCGCCCGTGTGAAGGACATCGACCGCGCCGCGGATCGACGTCAGCGGGGAACGGAGCTCGTGGGAAACGGTGGCGAAAAATTCCCGCTTCGTGTCTTCTAGCTGACGCAGGTGCGTTGCCATCGCGTTGAATGAGCTGGCAAGCGCCCCAATCTCGTCACGGCTTTTGATCGCGAGTGGCTCCTCGAACGTGCTCGCCGCGACCTCTGCCGTCGCCGCGGACAGCAGGTCGAGCGAACGGGTCATCCGGCGCGCGACGAGGGCCGTCGCCACGAGCGCCAGGCCGACGGCCGCGCCCAAAGCGGTCAGCACCGCGGTCCACGTGCGGGCCTCGAGCCGTGCCGCGTCGGACTGTGCCGCGCGCACCCTCGAGCGTGTCGCCGCCATCAGGCCGTCCAGGCTCGATTGGATTTCCTCGGTGAGTCTTCGCGCGATCCCGTCACTCAGCCGTAGGGCGGCTGCACGATCACCTTGCAGTAGAAGCGCCTGCTCCCGGCCGAACAGACGCTGGTATTCCGCGAAGGCCTCACTGGCCTCGCGGAGGTGCCGCATCTCTTGCTCGCTGAGTGGATACTGGGCGAGGAGCTCGAGATCCTCCGCGACCCGCGCCGCCAGCTGCGTCCAGGTGCTCGCATACCGTCCGTCGCTGAGCACCAGCGTGCGAGCTTCGAGCGCCACGAGCCTCGGCATCGCGTCGCGGATGGATGCCGTGAGTGTCAAGGCTGGAATCGTGCTGACGGTGATGTCCCGGTTCACGGATACGAGCCGACCCACAGCACTCAGGCTCACGACACTCACGCCCGCGAATACGAGGATCACCAGCGCAGAGGCGAGAAATATTTTGGTGCTGAGACGTCTGCCCAGTCCTCTGTCGCGACCTCTCAAGCAGGTCCACCGACGCCAGTGCCCACACGACCGGCTGAGCCAATGCCTCAGCGATAGGAGCCGAGGTGGTCGCTCCTGTATGCCGTAACGGGCGATCCGGGTCGCGTAGCGCGCGACCATAGAGAGGGCTCCCAACCGCTGCGCCCGTGGAATTTCCGACGCTCGAGCAACTCCCATGGCGGGTGTGAAGGGCAAAAGTGATACCGGAACTCCCTTCCAGCAATATTAGGGACTTCCGGTGGTATGGAACACGCGGGCTGGTAAATTTCTAGGCGCCCGATCAGTGCTACGCCAGATCGGGGTAGCTCGCGACACCGCTCAAAAACTTCAGTCGCTCGTGAGAATGGCGGCTTCTACACGACGGTCAGTTCGACCTGAGCCAGGTCATCGCGCATTACGCACGCGCCCTGAGGTTCTGGTTCAGTTCCTCACATCACTCCGAGCACCGACCTTCGTATGCGGGGCTAACGCGGGAGGGACGACCAGCAAGACCTGAGTTCTGGTCCCTGGATCGTGGCTTAGCCCTCCATCCGTTAGGCGCTCGGGGGTAACTTTCGTGCGTATCTTCCGGAAATCCCAACGCTCTAGCGCGGCTGCTTAGTGATGACGTAGAGTCGGGCCCATGCCCGACGAGTCTTTGCTCCGCGAGAAGGCGCGCGAGGCGATTCGGAGCAGGAAGCTGCCTATCGCAAAACCTGACCGTATGTTCGGCGGACAAGGCAGCGCAGCGACATGCGCGATATGCGGCGATGCGGTGAGGGGCGACGAAGTGGAAATCGAGATCGAGTTCAACCGTCACGGCGTCACGCCGGGTTTGGATCGATACCATCTCCACCAACGCTGCTTCGCGGCGTGGGAGTTCGAGCGTACTAAGGTACCGGGCACATCGATCTAGTACGTCCTAGTACGTCAAAGGCGACCCCTCCTGCCTCGCCGCGACGCGTTGTTTCATCCGCTCCAGGTCATCGTCCTCGAACTCGTAATCAGTTGATTCAGTGGCCCTCTGTAGTATTGATAGAACCCGCTCGAATCGAGCCGCGTCACGATGATCTTCTCGTACGATCCCCTGCATTGAGAGGACGCGCATTGTCCCGGATCCTAGCGGCGTCGGCATTGTGTCGGGAAGTTGAGACTGGGACCGGCTTGGCCTTCTGCCGCTTCCTCGCGGAGCCGTCGCTGCATGAGTTTGCAGCAAAACAGCGCATAGGGGTTTTGTGAAGGACAATTCAGGGGAACCCCTTCTGGTCTGAGCGCATGTCCTCTGCTTACTTCACCGTATGAGGAGCTGTATCCGCCTGCTCGACGGGGAGCGCGCGCGCCAGCCGACAGGCCGCTTACGCTTCACCGTGTCCGCCTTCCGCCTCTCTGGTCGTGGAGTCTTCTGACCGCTCAGCTTTCCACATCCTTCAACGTCCCAAGGCTCTCCCGTTCATCAACGAATGTTAGTCCCTGGAATCCAGGGGGGGCGATCGTGGCAGACTTGGTCTTCATCGTGTCGCGTGCCGAGCCTAGGCAATACCTGTATCTCAAGCATGTCTTCGCTGACGAGAGCAGCGATGTGGTTCTTGACCGCCGCATGGGCGAACGGCGCCGGAGCGTGCGGCCGCCACCGATCGAAAGACGCCGCATCGACCGGCGTCAGCGGGACATCACGGGGGAGCTCCAGTCGTTGGGTTGGGCGCTGGGACGGCGTCCGGTGACGTACACCGGCGGGCCGATGACGGCTTTACCAGCTAAAGAGGGGCAGTAGTGCAGACGAACTGCGGTAGGTGTTCTCGCCCGATAGCTCTCACGGACGTCATTGAAGCATCCGACGGCCAGCTGTCGCACGCAGACTGCGAGCAACCCCAGGGCCTGACTGCTGAAGAGCGCACTCTACTCTTTGTGTTCTGCTCGGATCACGCGGTCGCTTACTGCGTCTCCTGTGGACTCAGCTTCCGGTTGATGGAGCTCGGAGCCGACTCTGTCGCAGCCCGCACGAACCTGTGCCCTCGGTGTCGTCGGGATCTGACCGAAACCGCCCGTGCGCATATCTTCCGTTGCGTCACACTGCCATCCGAACTGCGGCAGCGGACGCAGGAGGTGCGCGAAGCGGCGCAACACTTGATCAAGCGGAGCCAAGCACTATCCGACAAAGCCGATGTCGTGATCCGCGAGGCAGAGGCTCACCTGTTCGAGCGTCAGCAGGGTCTCCGAGCCGCGATGGCAAAGACAAAGTCCTAATTCACGTCGGGTATTCTCTTCAGGCCTCCCATGTTTAGGCATGCGCGCAACTAGTTCCTGGACAGTGGTGGCTGCAGTATGGCGATCTCGCGGAGCGCCCGGAGCGCGACTTCGAGTTCGCGCATCAGGACGTCCGCACGGTCACCAAATTCCTGGCTCTGCTTCACGAGGCGTTGGGCTGCTTCCCTAACCCCCCGGGCTCTGTGGCGGACGGCCACTGGGAGCGTTGTGCAGTTGTAGAAGTGGGTGCGCACGCTCGCGATCAGATTCGAGCGGCAGCGTGGGCAAAGTAGCTCTCGGCCGCTGAACAGGTCCGACGTGAGTTCGGTGATGCGATAGCCTTTGGCACACCCCTGGCACTCGGCAGCCGCGTGGTCCCAGCAGTAGCGGAAGAGCAGGACGCGCTCCTCTGGGCTGAGAGTCCGTGGTCGGTTGCAGTCCAGATGAGAGAGGCGACCACGGTCGAAGGTGAAGGTGTCCTCAGGCGCGATCACCCACGAACACCTCGGGCAGATCCACCGCCGCTGCTCCATTTCCCCCTTAGCCAGTGCGGCGCTTCGGCCACTGCCGCATCGTCAGCCGGAGCTCATAGAGAGCGGCTTGCGCCTCACGCATCGCCACGTCCGCGGCGTCTTGCAGTTGAAGGCGCCGCTTCACCAAGCTTCGTGTCGCATCACGCGCCATTGCCAGCCGACGTCGCACTTCCGCCGGCAGTATCGAGCAGCCGTAGAGATGTGTTCGGATACTCTCGGTCAAATCCGCCCGACACCACGGGCACGTATATGAGCGGATACCGACTGAATCGAGAGACGTCACCTGTCGCAGCTGGAACTGTTCGCCACAGCGAAGACATTGCGCGACTGTGTGATCGCGACAGTAGATGAACAGAGCAGTTCGTTCCTCGTCGCTCAGAACGCGAGGGCGACGACAATCGAGATGACCGAGACGGCCGTGTCCGAAGACGATAGTATCCTCTGGCGAGATCATCTGAGAGCATTCCGGACATGTCGCGGTCTGCTGGTCTGCCATTGAAGCACCCCGATGCAGAGGGGTCGCCGAGGCGACGGCCGAGGCACGAACGCCAGTCTGCGTCAACCCGGGTGCTCTCGTGGTCGCCGAAGAGAGGATAGCACCGCCTCGCTTCCAATTGTTCTACGTCACCACTTCTCCGCGACGCCGCTCAGTGTTCGGCCCACGGCTGACCCGCGCGGCTGCGCCGCCGGCCATAGCCGCTGAGATACTTAACACGCACATCGGATCGTTGGGTTATTGAGGGCATGGCCTGGCCTTCTGTGCTCGCTCCCTGAGCGCCCGACAACGAGTATTCCGGCCGCC
>Ga0075433_10000276_pt1 | contig 30320 bp, 33 predicted proteins | sample RhiMethybrSRZTD2_FD_75299 | JGI IMG/M metagenome (GOLD analysis project Ga0075433, IMG submission 75299) | Populus rhizosphere microbial communities from Tennessee, USA - Rhizosphere MetaG P. TD hybrid SRZTD2 | ecosystem: Host-associated > Plants > Roots > Rhizosphere > Soil | place: USA... | reverse complement strand
GCCGAGAAGGAGCTCTGGGGCGGCGAGGCCCAGACCACCAACAACCGGATGGAGCTGACCGCGGTAATCCGCGCGCTCGACGCGCTCAAGCGCCCGAGCAAGGTCCGCCTCTACACCGATTCGCTCTACGTGATGAAGGGCATCTCGGAGTGGATCACGAGCTGGAAGCGCCGCGGCTGGCTCACCGCGGACAAGAAGCCGGTGAAGAACGAGGATCTCTGGCGCGAGCTCGACCGGGCGGCGTCGCGGCACGAGATAGAATGGCACTGGGTGAAGGGCCACGCGGGCCATCCCGAGAACGAGCGAGCCGACAGGCTTGCCAATAAAGGCATACCAAGTTGAGACAAATCGTTCTGGACACGGAGACCACCGGGCTGGACGCAAAAAACGGCGACCGCATCATCGAGATCGGCTGCGTCGAGGTCCTGAGCCGCAGGATCAGCGACCTGCATTTCCATCACTACCTGAACCCGGAGCGCGAGGTGGACGCGGGCGCGACCCGCATCCACGGCAAGACCCTCGAGGACCTGGCCTCGAAGCCGAAATTCGCGGCCGTCGCGCGCGAGTTCGTCGACTATGTCCGCGGCGCCGAGCTCATCATCCACAACGCCGACTTCGACGTCGAGTTCCTCGACATGGAGCTCGGCCGCGCGGGCCTCGGCCGGCTCGCCGATCACGTCGCCAGGGTGACCGACTCGCTCGCCTTCGCAAGAGAGCTGCATCCCGGACGGAAGAATTCGCTGGATGCTCTGTGCGAGCGCTACTTCATCGACAACGCGAACCGCACCCTGCACGGAGCGCTGCTCGACGCCCGCCTGCTCGCGGAATGCTACCTCGCGATGACGCGCGGGCAGGAGAGCCTGATGATGGAGCTCGAGGCGCCGGCCGCGGCGGCGGCGGCCGCCGCCGGGCTCATCCTGGACGTCTCGAAGCTCATCGTGCAGCGCGCGAGCGCCGAAGAGCTCGCCGCGCACGAGAGCTACCTCGACGCGCTGGAGAAGGACGCGAAGGGCCCGAGCGTGTGGCGCCGGCTCTTAGCCGCCTGAGCTGAAAATCGGGGTCTGACCCCGATTCTTCGCCGGGGCCTGCGGCAGCCATTCCTGGTCGACGAGCGCGCGGCGCGCGCTCGGCAGCGTCACCTGGTAGTCGATGAGGTAGACGGCGAGATCGTCGCGGTGGTCGTCCAGGTGCTTCTGCTCCAGCACGTGCACGAACGAGCGCTCGAGCTTCGGCGCGCGTGCGTTGCTCGCCTTGACGAAGAGCTCGAAGTAGTGGCGGCCGGTCGCGATCGCGAAGGGCGCCGCGCGCGCGCGCTCGGCGACGTCGAACAGGATGAACTTGGAGAGCGAGCGCCGCGCGTCGAGCGCGAAGCCGGTGAACGGCTCGATGCAGTCCTCGCTCAGGCAGCGGCGGGCGTGAATGAAGCGCTGCATGTCGACCTCGGCCACCGGCGACAGGAGCACCGGATGGTCCGCCTGCGCTTCGGGCGTCACGCGCAGCGCGACCCACTCGATGACGCCGCCGGCGTGGCCGCCGTTGGAGAAATGCAGCGGAAGGAGCAGGCGCACCCGGCCGCTTGGCCGGGACTCGCGCGGCAGGATCACGTCGCCGCCCACGATCTCGGGACAGAACTCGAGCTTGCGCATCCTCAGCGCCGTCAGGCCGGCCACGGCGAGCGCGACGATCGAGAGCGCGAGCGCGACGAACTCCATGGCGGCTATTTCAGTCGAGTCGGCGTAAGGCGTCCACCTCCGCGGCGCTGCGTTCGGCCTATGCCCCGACGCCTTCGGCGTCATATTTGGAGGCCGAACGCTATACTGCGGGCATGGCTCCGAAGCCCAATCCCTACGCTCAGGACCTCGACAAGAGCGGCGCCAACCACGTTCCGCTGACGCCGCTCGCGTTCGTCGAGCGCTCGGCGCGCGTCTATCCCGGGCGGCCCTCGGTCCTGCACGGCCGCACGCGCTACACCTGGAGCGAGACCTATGCGCGCTGCAGGAGGCTCGCCTCGGCGCTCGCCCGGCGCGGCATCGGCAAGGGCGACACGGTCGCGGTGATGCTGCCGAACATTCCCGCGATGTACGAGGCGCATTTCGGCGTGCCGATGTGCGGCGCGGTGCTGAACACGCTCAACACGCGGCTCGACCCCGAGGCGATCGACTTCATGCTGCGGCACGGCGAGGCGAAGGTCCTGATCACCGACCGCGAGTTCTCCTCGACGATCGAGAAGCTCGACGTCAAGGTTCCGATCATCGACGTGGACGACCCGGAGTACGCGGGCCCCGGAAAGCGCCTCGGCGACACGGACTACGAAAGTTTCCTCGAAACCGGGGATTCCCAATATGCGTGGGCCTGGCCCGAGGACGAGTGGGACGCCATCTCGCTCAACTACACCTCCGGCACGACCGGCGACCCGAAGGGCGTGGTGTACCACCACCGCGGCGCCTACCTGAACGCGGTCTGCAACATCGTCACCTGGAGCATGCCGCAGCACGCGGTGTATCTCTGGACGCTGCCGATGTTCCATTGCAACGGCTGGACCTTCCCGTGGACCATGGCGGCGAACGCCGGGACCAACGTCTGCCTGCGGCGCGTGGAGGCGAAGCCGATATTCGATCTGATCAAGAAGCACCGGGTCACGCACTACTGCGGCGCGCCGATCGTCCACAGCATGCTGGTCAACGCGCCCGACGAGCTGAAGAAAGGCATCGACCACAAGGTGTATGGCATGGTGGCCGCCGCGGCGCCGCCGGCGGCGATGATCGAGGGCATGGAGCGCATGGGCTTCGACATCACCCACGTCTACGGTCTGACCGAGGTCTACGGCCCAGCCACGGTGTGCGCCAAGCACGAGGAGTGGAACGCGCTGGACATCGCCGAGCGCACGCGCCTGAACGGACGCCAGGGGGTGCGCTACCTGATGGAAGAGGGCCTCGCTGTGATGGACCCCGAGGCCATGACGCCGGTGCCCGCGGACGGCGAGACCATGGGCGAGATCATGTTCCGCGGCAACATCACGATGAAGGGCTACCTCAAGAACGCCAACGCGACGCAGGCGGCATTCGCGGGCGGCTGGTTCCATTCGGGCGACCTCGCGGTGGTGCACCCCGACGGCTACGTGAAGATCAAGGACCGCTCCAAGGACATCATCATCTCGGGCGGCGAGAACATCTCGTCCCTCGAGGTGGAGGACGTGCTCTACCGCCACCCCGCGGTGCTCGCCGCCGCGGTGGTCGCCAAGCCCGACGAGCGCTGGGGCGAGACGCCTTGCGCCTTCGTCGAGCTCAAGCCCGGCGCCAGCGTCACCGAGATGGACGTCATCCACTTCTGCCGCGGTCATCTGGCGAGGTTCAAGGTGCCGCGCGCGGTGGTGTTCGGCGAGCTGCCCAAGACCTCGACCGGCAAGATCCAGAAGTTCCTGCTGCGCCAGAAGGCGCGCTCTGCCGCGGCGATCGACACGTGAGCGCGGTTCCCCAATCGGAAGAGATTCTGCTGAGAGAAGAATCGGCCGGCGTGTGCACGCTGACCATGAACCGGCCGGCGCAAATGAACCTCCTCACGAGCGAAATGCTCTCGGCGCTGCAGTCCGCCTTTGAACACATTTCGAAGGACCAGGACGTGCGGGTCGTCATCCTCGCCGCCGCCGGCAAGGGCTTCTGCGCCGGCCACGACCTGAAGGAGATCCGCGCGCTGCGGGAGCAACCGAAGATCGAGCAGCTCTTCGCCCAGTGCAGCCGCATGATGCAGACCGTCACCGCGCTGCCGCAGCCGGTGCTCGCGCGCGTGCAGGGCGCGGCGGCGGCGGCGGGCTGTCAGCTCGTCGCCCAATGCGACCTCGCGGTCGCGTCGGAGTCAGCCAGGTTCACCACGCCGGGCGTCACCTGGGGTTTCTTCTGCTCCACGCCCGGGGTCGCGGTCGGGCGCAACATCTCGCGCAAGCGCGCAATGGAGATGCTTCTCACCGGCGATGTTATAGACGCACACAAGGCGCTGGAATGGGGTCTCGTCAACCGCGTCGTGCCTTCTGATCAACTGGAAAGCGAAACCCTGCAGCTTGCCCGGCAAATCGCCGAGAAGCCGCCCGCCACGACTGCGGCCGGCAAGCGCGCCTTCTACCAGCAGATGGACCTCGGCGTTGCCCGCGCCTACGACCTCGCGAGCCAGGTGATCTCCTCGAGCTTCGCCCATGCCGAAGGGCGCGCGGGCATGGACGCCTTCATCGACAAGAAATCACCGCCAAAACACTGAGGCAACGCCAGCACACGAGGAGGAGGGGATGAGAACGTTCTTTATCTGGGTGTTCGGGCTCCTGACGCTGTCGGCATGCGTGAGCTCGCCCATACCGGAAAACTATTCCGGGCCGCTCGCCACCATCCGGGATAGCGGGTTTCTCGAGACTGCCAACCGCGCACAATTTTTCTACCTCAGCGAGATCGATGGCAAGAAGATCGACAATGTGCTGTCGGCCAGCAAGAAGGCGAACGCCGGCAGAGGGTTCTCAATGAGCACGGTAGAACATGCGCGGGACGTGCCCGCGAAAGCCTCCACACTCGTGCTGGAGGGCCGGGTTTCCTACGGCGCCCCGATTCAGGAAATCATGAACTCCAGCACCGTCTACACCGTCCAGAGGACCGTCAACTTCGCTCCCGAGTCGAACAAGACCTACGTGGTCAAGGGCACGCTCACCAGCGAGCGCAAGGAAGTCTGGCTCGAGGAAGCGGCGAGCGGCAAGCGGATTGAATAGCGCGGGCACGCTTCGCCCGCTGGTCGCGGCCGCATGCGTCGCTCTGGCAGGATGCTCGGGCCAGCCCACGGTGCAGGAGTACGCGGCACCGGTCGGATCCTGCTGCGCCAGCATGGCGGAATTCCACTTCCGTACGCTCGCCCCCGGACAGGAAGTCGAGTTCACGATTTCGGCCGCGGAACCGACGTACGAGTTTTCGGGACGGGCCCAGCACTTTGTCGCGCTCGGCATCCCGGATGACTTCGCTGCGAGCGCGATCCAAGTGCGCAGCTTTCTGACCACGCCGTACTTGCCCAGCACGTCCGCAGTCATGCCGGAGTTCATCTACCTCGGGTCGGACTTCCGGGTGGTTGGAGGGTCGCCGGCGAGCGGATTTCAAAGCGCCGGAACGTTCTGGCGCAGCGCGGTTTCCGGCCGCGCCCGGGTTCCCTCTGGGACGAGGTACGTCGTCGTGATCGCAGGCGATGGCAGCGGCGGCTTACCCGTCTTGTATTCGGAGAACCGTACCCCCTATACCGTCCGTCCCGCCGCGCTCGGAGACTTCTCGCTCCGGCTGTTTGGCGAGCCACTCAAGCCGTAGCAACCCGGGGCCGCCGTCAACGCCTTGAAGCGTTGTATGATTCGTCGCTTGGAGCGAGGGGCGGTTGGCCGACGAAACGATTCTCGAAACGCGCGGGCTGACCAAGGAGTTCAAGGGGTTCGTAGCGGTCAAGGACGTCTCGCTGAAGGTCCGGCGCGGCAGCATCCACGCGCTCATCGGTCCGAACGGCGCCGGCAAGACGACGTGCTTCAACCTGCTCACCCACTTCCTTGAGCCGACGCGCGGGCAGATCTTCTTCAAGGGGCGCGAGATCACCGGCTCGCCGCCCGCGCGCATCGCACGCATGGGCCTCGTGCGCTCGTTCCAGATCTCGGCGGTCTTTCCGCACCTCACCGTGCTCGAGAACGTGCGCGTCGCGCTGCAGAGGAAGCGCGGCGCGTCCTTCGATTTCTGGAAATCGGAAAAGGTCCTGGAGGCGCTGGATGATCCGGCGCGGGAGCTGATCGAGGCCGTCGGACTGTCCGAGTTCGAGGAAACCGTGGCGGTCGAGCTGCCCTACGGGCGCAAGCGCGCGCTCGAGATCGCGACCACGCTCGCGCTCGATCCGGAGATGATGCTGCTCGACGAGCCGACCGCCGGCATGACGCATTCCGACGTCGAGCGCATCACCGCGCTCATCAGGAAGGTGTCCGCGAACCGCACCGTGCTGATGGTCGAGCACAACCTCTCGGTGGTCTCCACGCTCTCGGACCGGATCACGGTGCTCCAGCGCGGCGAGATCCTCGCCGAAGGCGACTATGCGACGGTGTCCAAGAACCCGCAGGTCGTCGAAGCCTATCTCGGAGCAGGTCATGCTTGAGGTGAGGGGTTTGAACGCCTGGTACGGCGAATCCCACATCCTGCACGGCATGGATTTCGATGTGGGTGAGGGCGAGGTGGTGACGCTGCTCGGGAGGAACGGCGCCGGCAAGACCACCACCATGAAGTCGATCATGGGCATGGTCGGCCGGCGCGAAGGGTCGATCAAGTTCAAGGACCGGCAAACGATCAAGCTGGCTTCGAACGCCATCGCGCGCCTGGGAATCGCGTTCTGCCCCGAGGAGCGCGGCATCTTCGCGAGCCTCGACGTCGAGGAGAACCTGATGCTGCCGCCGCAGGTGGCGGCGGGCGGCCTCCCGGTGCAGCAGATCTTCGAGCTTTTTCCCAACCTGCGCGAGCGCCTGAGGAGCCAGGGCACCAAGCTCTCCGGCGGCGAGCAGCAGATGCTCGCCATCGGCCGGATCCTGCGGACCGGGGCGCGCCTCTTGCTGCTCGACGAGCCGACCGAGGGCCTCGCGCCGGTGATCGTGCAGCAGATCGGCCGCACGATCTCGCGCTTGAAGCAGCAGGGCTTCACCATCCTGCTGGTGGAGCAGAATTTCAGGTTTGCCCAGACGGTGGCCGATCGGCACTACATCGTCGAGCACGGGCGCGTCGTGGACATGGTCCCCGGGGCCCAACTTGAGGCCAACATGGGGCGGGTGCACGAGTATCTCGGAGTCTGATTCATCACTATGAAGGAGATAAAGATGTCTGCAGTACGCAAGCTGAGTGCAGCGGTGGGCTTTGCGCTCGCCGCGATGGGCGCACCGATGGTGGCAAATGCGCAGGTATCCGACGGCGTCGTCAAGATCGGGGTGCTGTCCGACATGTCGAGCCTCTATGCCGACATCGGCGGGCCCGGGTCCGTGGCCGCCGCGCGCATGGCGGTGGAGGACTTCGGCGCGGCGAAGAAAGGCATGAAGGTCGAGATCGTCTCGGCCGACCACCAGAACAAGCCCGACGTCGGCTCGGCCATCGCGCGCCAGTGGTACGACGTGGACAAGGTCGACGTGATCGTCGACGTGCCGACCTCGTCGGTCGCGCTGGCGGTGAGCCAGGTCACGAAAGACAAGGGCAAGGCGTTCCTCGTGTCGGGCGCTGCGACCTCCGACCTCACCGGCAAGGCCTGCTCGCCCAACACGGTGCACTGGACCTATGACACCTGGATGCTCGCGAACGGCACCGGCAGCGCGATCGTCAAGAGCGGCGGCAACACCTGGTTCTTCATTACCGCCGACTATGCCTTCGGCCATGCGCTCGAGCGCGACACCGAGCAGGTGGTGCTGAAGAACGGCGGCAAGGTGCTCGGCAAGGTGCGCCATCCGCTGAACGCGCAGGATTTCTCGTCGTTCCTGCTGCAGGCGCAGGCTTCGAAGGCGAAGATCATCGGCCTCGCCAACGCCGGCGGCGACACCATCAACTCGATCAAGCAGGCCGCCGAGTTCGGCATCGTCGAGCGCGGTCAGAACCTCGCCGGGATGCTGGTCTTCATCAGCGACGTGCACGGCCTCGGCCTCACCACTGCGCAGGGCCTCATCTTCACCGAGACGTTCTACTGGGACCTGAACGACCAGACGCGCGCCTTCGCCAAGCGCTTCGCGCCGCAGAACAACGGCAAGTACCCGACCATGGTCCAGGCCGGCGTGTACTCGGCGGTGCTGCACTACCTGAAGGCGGTCGAAGCCGGCAAGACCGACGACGGCACCAAGGTGGTCGCGAAGATGAAGGAGATGCCCACCGACGATCCGCTCTTCGGCAAGGGGCGCGTGCGCGCCGACGGCCGCAAGATCCACCCGGCCTACCTTGTCGAGGTAAAGAAGCCGGTGGAGTCCAAGGGGCCGTACGACTATTACAAGATCAAGGCCCAGATTCCCGCCGACCAGGCGTTCCGGCCGGAGAAGGAAGGCGGTTGTTCCTTAGTTAAGTAAGCCGGGCATGCCCGAAATCTTCGGCATCCCGTCGGCGGCGCTGTTCGGCCAGCTGTTGATCGGCCTGATCAACGGCTCGTTCTACGCGCTGCTGTCGCTCGGGCTGGCGGTGATCTTCGGGCTGCTCAACATCATCAACTTCACGCACGGCGCCCAGTACATGCTGGGCGCCTTCTGCGCCTATTTCCTGCTGAACCGCTTCGGGGTGAGCTACTGGTGGTCGCTCCTGATCGCGCCGCTCGCCGTCGGCGCCTTCGGCGTGCTGATCGAGCGCACCATGCTGAAGCCGCTCTACAAGCTCGACCACCTGTACGGCCTGCTCCTCACCTTCGGCCTCGCGCTCGTGATCCAGGGGCTGTTCCGCAACGAGTTCGGCTCCTCGGGCCTGCCGTACCCGATCGCCAAGGAGCTCGCCGGCGGCCGCAACCTCGGCTTCATGTTCCTGCCGAACTACCGCGCCTGGGTGGTCGGCGCGTCGCTCGTCATCTGCATCGCCACCTGGTTCGTGATCGAGCGCACCAAGCTCGGCTCGTACCTGCGCGCGGCGACCGAGAACCCGGCGCTGGTGCAGGCCTTCGGCATCAACGTGCCGCGCATGATCACGCTCACCTACGGCTTCGGCGTGGCGCTCGCCGCGCTTGCCGGCGTGATGGCGGCGCCGATCTACCAGGTGAGCCCGCAGATGGGCGCGGACCTGATCATCGTGGTGTTCGCCGTCGTCGTGATCGGCGGCATGGGCTCGATCATGGGCTCGATCGTGACCGGCTTCGGCTTGGGCATCATCGAGGGCCTCACCAAGGTGTTCTACCCCGAGGCGTCGAACACGGTCATCTTCATCATCATGGCGATCGTGCTTCTCATCAAGCCTGCGGGCTTGTTTGGAACACAGAAATGAGACACCAGCACATCGGCGTCGCGGTGATGGCGGCGCTCTTCGCGCTTGCCCCGCTCGTCGTCTACCCGGTGTTCATGATGAAGGCGATGTGCTTCGCGCTGTTCGCCTGCGCGTTCAACCTGCTGATCGGCTTCGGCGGCCTGCTCTCCTTCGGCCACGCCATGTTCCTCGGCACCGCCGGCTACGCCACCGCGCACGCGGCCAAGATCTGGGGTTTCCCGCCCGAGCTCGCGATCCTGTTCGGCACGGCGTGCTCCTTCGCGCTCTCGATCGTCACCGGCCTGCTCGCGATCCGGCGCCTGGGGATCTATTTCGCGATGATCACCCTCGCGCTCGCCCAGATGATCTTCTTCTTCTATCTCCAGTCGTCCTTCACCGGCGGCGAGGACGGCATCCAGTCGGTGCCGCGCGGCAGGCTCTTCGGCTTCATCGACCTCGCCAACATCTGGGCGATGTACTACACCACGTTCGTGGTGTTCATCGCCGGGTTCCTCCTCATCTACCGCGTGATCCACTCGCCCTTCGGCCAGGTGCTGAAGTCGATCCGCGAGAACGAGGCGCGCTCGACCTCCCTCGGCTACGACAGCGTGCGCTACAAGTTCATGGCGTTCGTCCTCTCGGGCACGCTCGCCGGCGTCGCCGGCGCCGTCAAGGCGCTCGTGTTCCAGCTCGCCTCGCTCACCGACGTGCACTGGACCATGTCCGGCGAGGTGGTGCTGATGACGCTCCTCGGCGGCCTCGGCACCATCTTCGGCCCGGTGGTCGGCGCCTTCATCATCATCACGATGGAGAACTACCTCGCCCAGCTCGGCGCCTGGGTCACCGTCGTGCAAGGCGTGATCTTCGTAATCTGCGTGCTCACCTTCCGCCGCGGCGTCGTCGGCGAGATCGCGCACTTCATCAAAAAACCGCTCTAGCTCGGTCTATTCGGCGGTTGCGCCGGAGCGGCGGATCACTTCCGCCCAACGCTCGGTATCGTGGCCGATGAAGGCGGCGAATTCCCCCGGCGGCATTGGGCGCGGCTCGATGCCCAAGGCGGCCAGCCGGCGCAGGCTTTCGGGCTGCGCAAGCGCTTGAGTCGCGTCCTGCGCGAGCTGGAGGACCACGGCGTCGGGGGTGCCGGCCCGGGCACCGAGCCCGATCCACGCCGACGCCTCGAAGCCAGGAAGCCCCGACTCCTCCAGCGTAGGGATGTCCGGTAGCGACGCGATCCTGCGCTTTTCCGCCACCGCAATGGCGCGAAGCGTCCCGTTTTGCAGGTAGGCGATCGTGGTCGACGTATTGACGAAGCTCATGGCGACCCGACCGGCGACGAGGTCGGTGGCGGCCTGCGCTGCGGATCCCCTGTAGGGCACATGCGTCGCTTCGACGCCGGTGAGCGACTTGAATAGCTCCATCGCGAGGTGACCGGTGCTGCCGACCGCCTGCGAGGCATAACTGGCCTTTCCGTGCTGCGCGCGAAGCCAGGCGAGCAATTCCCGCACGTTCGTCGCCGGCACCGAAGGGTGAACCATGAGGACGAGCGGCGTCGCCGCGAGCAGCGTCACCGGCGCGATGTCGGTGGCGGGATTGAACGGCATCGACGGGCGCAGGTTCAGGTTGATGCTGAAGGGGCCGGCCGGCGCGACGAAGAGGGCGTGCCCGTCCGCCGGCGCGCGCAGCACGCTGGCGACGCCCAGGTCTCCGTTGGCTCCGGGCCTGTTCTCCACCACGAAGGGCTGGCCGTGCTTCTTCGTCAGGTCCTGCGCCAGGATGCGCGCGAGCAGGTCGACCGAGCCGCCCGGCGGGCTGGTGGCTACGATGCGTACGGGCCTGTTGGGCCATCCGAGATCGTCGGCCGCGGGTGCCGGCTGCGCCAGCAGTGTCGCGGCTACGACGGCGAGCGCTCTCAGAGCCAGTCGGGGCAAGGAAGCCCTTTTTCCCGGAGAAACGCAGGATTGAAAAGCTTCGACTGGTAGCGCGTGCCCGAGTCGGCGAGGATCGTGACCACCGTGTGGCCGGGGCCGAGGTCGCGCGCGAGGCGGATCGCGCCGGCGACGTTGATGCCGCTCGAGCCCCCGAGGCACAGTCCTTCGCTTTTCAGCAACGAAAAGACCAAGGGAAGAGCTTCGGCGTCGGGGATCTGGTAGGCGTCGTCGACGGGCGCGCCTTCGATGTTCTTCGTGACGCGCCCCTGGCCGATGCCCTCGGTGATGGAGCTTCCGCTCGATTCCAGCCGGCGGTGCTTGAACCAGCTGTACATCGCCGCGCCGAGCGGGTCGGCGACCGCGATCCTGATGTTCCTGTTTTTCTGTTTCAAGAACATCGAAACACCGGTCAGCGTTCCCCCGGTGCCGATGGCGCAGGTGAAGCCGTCGACCTTGCCGCTCGTCTGGGCCCAGATCTCCGGGCCGGTGCTCAGGATGTGGCCCTCGCGATTCGCGGTGTTGTCCCATTGGTCGGCCCAGAAGGCGCCCAGTTCTTTGGCTAGGCGCTCGGATACGTGTACGTAATTGTTCGGGTCCTTGTACGGCACTGCCGGCACCTCGCGCAGCTCGGCCCCGCAGAGGCGCAGCATGTCTTTCTTCTCCTCGCTCTGCGTTTCGGGGATCACGATGACGGTCTTGTAGCCGCGCGCGTTGCCGACCAGCGCGAGCCCGATGCCGGTGTTGCCCGCCGTGCCTTCCACGATCGTCCCGCCCGGCTCGAGCAGTCCGCGCTTCTCGGCGTCGAGGATGATGTAGAGCGCGGCGCGGTCCTTGACCGAGCCGCCGGGATTGAGGAACTCGGCCTTGCCGAGGATCTCGCAGCCGGTGAGCTCGGAGGCGCCGCGCAGGCGGATGAGCGGCGTGTTGCCGATCGCTCCGATGAAGCCGTCCCGGATTTCGGTCACACGGAAGAAAGCTTCATCTGCGCCAGCGCCGCACGGCCGAGCAGCCCGTACGGATTGGCGAGCGTCTCCGGGATCTCGAAGTGGTTGTAGCCTTCGCCCACCAGGAGCTGGACCGGCTTGCCCGCCGCCTTGACCGCGGCGGCGAAGTCGCGTGACTGGCGCTGGAACTCCGGCGTCTCGAGCGAGCCGTAGGCGAGGACGAGCGGGGTATTCAGCTTGTCGAGGTGGCGCTGCGGGCTCAGCGCCTGCTCGGTTTCGTCGGTGAACTTGACGTAGGAGCTGCGGAACGAGAGCCGCACGGGCTTGAGATCAAAGAGGCCGCTGCAGCACAGCCCGCCTTTGACGAGGTCCGCGGCCAGGTCGAACTCCTTGCGCCAGTCGGTCGTGAGCACCACGCCGGCCAGGTGACCGCCGGAGGAGTGGCCGGAGACGTAAATCCGGTTCGGGTCGCCGCCAAAAGTCTGGGCGTTGCGGTAGACCCATGCCACGGCGCGCCGCACCTGCTCGGCCATCGTCATGAGGTTGCCGTTCGCCTCCACCACGTTGATGAAGTCGGGCACAACGTAATGCGCGCCCGCATGCACGAAGAGCTCGGCCGGGTAGCCGAAATCCTTCGCCAGTCCGCCGCGCCACGCTCCGCCGTGAATGAAGATGTGGATCGGCGCGTTCGCCTTGCTGGTCGCGTAAATGTCCAGCGCCTCGATGGGGCTCGAGCCGTAGCTCAGGCGTCGCGGCGCGCCGAGGCGCGTACGTGCCGCGTCGCTGTTGGTTCCATAGCGCCTGGTGATCTGCGGCAGGTTGGGCGCGTATTTGATCTGGTCGTAGGCGGCGTCGAGCTCGGCCTGGTCCATGTCGAGCCACACCGGCGGGCCCTTCGCCCTGGACGCCTGCTGCGCGAATGCGGCTCTGCCGCCGGCGAGCACAGCGCTGGCGATGCCGACCTGCAGGAGCCGCCTCCGGGTGAGCGCCATCGAGCCTCAAATCCTAACCGACAAACTAAGCGATGTCCCCCGGTTCGGGCGGCCGCTTGACGCCGCTCAGCATCGCGGCCGCGAGGTTCTCGCGCTGGCGCCAGCTCGTGTAGACGACGCCGGCCACGTGCAGCGCGGCGAGCGCGATTACCGCATTGCCGAGCACCTCGTGCGTCTCCTGGACCCAGTCGTCGCCCCAGAAACGGTCGGTGACGGAAAGCCAGCCGGAGAGGGACGCGAGCGCGGCGCTCGAGAGGAGAGCGACGATCATCCAGCCGCCGAGCGGGTTGTGGCCCAGATAGCGCGGCTCGTCGCCCCGCAGCAGGGCTTTCGCATAGGCCAGCGTGCGCGCCGGTCCGGCGACGAATTGGCGGAAGCGGGCATAGCGCGGGCCGATCCAGCCCCAGGCGAGGCGCAGCGCGATCACGGCGAGCGCCGCGTAGCCGAGCCACTCGTGGAGCGCCTCGGCCGACTGGAGCTTCAATTCAGCCGTGAGCCAGGCTGCGAGCACGCAGCCGGCGAGGGACCAGTGCGCGCTGCGCACGAACCGGTCCCAGACCTTCACCGCGGCTCAGCCCTTGTGGGCCTTCGCGCCGCGAGGCACCGGCGCAAGCGTGCGCGGGTGGAAATAGGCCTCCGTGCGCTGTCCCTTGTCGTCGACCGCGTACACCTCGTAGCAGCCGCCGTCTTCCTTGATCCGCCGCACCTGCCAGCCTTTCTCCTTCAGCATCGCGGAGAGCTTGTCCTGCGACTGCCAGCCCTCGCGCGGCCCTGAATCGCAGGTGGCGAAGCCGGTCGCCCGCGCGCCGGAAGCCATCAAGGTGAATGCGGCGACGGCGCACAGCGGGGCCAAGAAGCCTTTCTTTGACATGGGTTTCGATCCTCCTTTGACCGACATGCTACCCGGTCTCCCGGGCAGCATGCCGTTCCTGCTTGCTCGGCGTTATGCGCCGTTATGCCCTATGGCGATGATGGCGTCCGCCGCCAAGACGCTGGTCGGCGAGTGTCTTCTGCTCGGGCGTGAGCGTGGCGTAGAGATCCTTCGTCAGGCCCGCCAGCTTCTCGAGGTACTCGCCCTGCTGCTTCGTGAACTGGGCCTGACGCTCGACGCGCTCGGGCGCGCTGGGCCGCGTGTTTGCGGACGCACCCTGGCGCATCTGGCTGTGCAACGCCTGCATTTCGCCCGCGTGCTGCTTCACCTGGTCGGCGTACGCGTTCCACGCGGGTTCCTGCGCCGAGGTGATCTTCAGGTCGGCCTTGAGGCGGGTGAGCCTTTTGTCGGCGGCGGCGATCGGATCATGGGAATGGCCGTAACCCGCTCCCGCGCCGGCGCCTTGGGCCTGTACCGCGCCCGCGGCGGCGCCCAGGGCGGCGACGGCCGCCAATCCGACTGCGATGTTTCTCCAGCTTTTCATCTGTGTCTCCGTGAAGGTGTCGAAAGCGACAGTGCATTACAGCATCGGCGGAGAAGCAGCCGGACGCACCTTTGTAAGCACGCGTTTGCCGGACAGGCCGTGGATACACGGCGTTACAAATCGCTCGCGCAGCTTTACGTGGGACGGCGAAGATAACGCCCGCGCGCGGCTCCGAGCACGTTCCCGTTCTCGCACACGAGCTCGCCGCGCAGGAAGGTCGCCTTGACCCGCGCGGAAAGCTCGAGGCCCTCGAAGGGCGTGTAGCCCTGCATCGACTCCGACTCGGCGGCGCGGATCGTCCAGCTCTCGCGCGGATCGACGAGCGCCAGGTCGGCGTCGAAGCCTTCGGCGATGTCGCCTTTCGCGTTGGCACCGAAGCGCCGTGCGGGATTGGCGCTCGTCAGCGAAGCGATTCGATTCAACGACACGCCCCGCTTCGTTCCCTCGGAGATGAGGGCGGGAAGAAGGTATTCAGTGCCCCCAAAGCCCGACTTGGCGAGCCAGATGTTGCCGAAGGCGTTCTTTGCCGCCTTGGTCTCGTGGCGGCAGCAGGCGTGGTCGCTCACCACCCAGTCGATCGCGCCGTCGGCGAGCTTCTGCCAGAGGTACTCGACGTCGGCTCGCGGCCGGATCGGCGGGTTCACTTTGGCGAGTACGCCCGCTTTCGAATCCGTATCCAGCATCAGGTGGCCGATCGTCACCTCGCGGCGGAAATCGATGTGGGGGAACAGCGCCTGCATCTGCAGCGCCGCATCGAGCGCCTTTCTCGAGCTCAGGTGGAGCAGATTGATGTTCGGCAGCGCGCTCTCGGAAGCAAGGTACGCGGCGATGAAGACGGCGAGGCCTTCGGAATGCGGCGGTCGCGCGGCGTGGTAGGCGGCGAGGCCCGACAGCCTGCCTTCGCGCTCGACCATCCTGCTGTACGCGGTCATGATCTCGGCGGTCTCGCAGTGCAGCGACAGGCTGATCTGCGCCGCCTTGCGCGGAAAGCGCTCGCGCGCCGCCTGCACCCCACGCATCACGAACTCGAAGTGGGCGTAGTCGTAGCGCTCGTCCTCGCCGATCATCAGGAAATCGCGCTGGCTGTCGGAGCGCCCATGAAGGCCGTGCGAGCCGTAGAACATGAAGATCTTGAACGAGGCGACGCCGTGCTTCTCGATCAAGCTCTCGATTTCGGAAATGTGCCCGCGGTCCATCGGAGCGAGGTGGTAGCCGTAGTCGACGTGGAAGCGCCCTTCCGAGACCTTCAGCACCTCGGGAAAAAACGTTTCGTACGGGCCGCCGCGGTTGAGGTAATACTGGCCGGTCCTGAAATAGTTGAGGCTCGTGGTCACGCCGCCCTGGGCCGCAGCGCGGCTCTCGCTCACCGCGTCCTCGGCGAGCGGCGCATAGATGCCGGTGTGCATGTGCGCGTCGACCACGCCCGGAAACGCGAGCCGGCCCTTGCCGTCGTAGATCGCCTTCGCTTCACCCGGGGAAAGACCAGGAAGAACCTTGGCGAACTTGCCGCCGGTGATGCCGATGTCGCCGTCGAACGGCGCATCGGCGTCCGGCCGCACCACGCGCACGTTCCGGATCAGCAGGTCGTACTTCTTACCGGCTTCGGCCAAGCCGCTTCTCCAGGTGGGCGAGCAGTCCGCCGTCGCGCACCATTTGCATGAGGTGCGCCGGAATCGGCTCGCATTGCAGCGTTTCACCGGTAGTGAGGTTCGCGATTTCGCCCTTTTCGAAATCAACTCGAAGCGTGTCCCCGTCGCGGATGCGCATCGCCTCGGCACAGACCACAGCCGGGAGGCCGAGGTTGAGCGCGTTGCGGTAGAAGAGGCCGGCGAACGATTCGGCGACCAGCGCTGCCACGCCAAGGTGCTTGAGCGCGGCGGGCGCCTGCTCGCGCGAGGAGCCGGCGCCGAAGTTGCGGCCGCCGACCACGACATCGCCAGGCTTCACGCTGCGCGCGAACTCGGGGAGCACGGCCTCGAGGCAGTGCACTGCGATCTCGTCGATGCCGAACTTCATGTAGCGCCCCGGCGTGATCACGTCGGTGTCGACGTTGTCGCCCAGCACCCAGGCCCTCATTGCAGCAACTCGCGCGGATCGCAGATACGGCCGGCCACGGCCGTGGCGGCGACCGTGTACGGCGAAGCGAGGTACACCTGGGACGAAGCCGCGCCCATGCGGCCCTGGAAGTTGCGCGCGGTGCTCGAGATCGCAACCATGTTCTCGGGCAGCAGGTGCTCGCCGTAGCCCGCGCAAAGGCCGCAGCCGCTCGGGAGCAGCTCCGCCCCGGCCTGCAGAAGAACTTGCAGGGTTCCCTCGCTTTTCGCCACGTCCTGGTCGCGCAGGCTGGCGGGCGCAACGAGAAGCCGGATGGCCGCCTTCCTGCCTTTCAAGACGCGCGCCGCCATCCGCAGGTCCTCGAGCTTCGCGCCGGTGCAGGCGCCGATGTAGGCGAGCTGCGGTCGCACACTTGCGAACTCGGTTGCCGGCCGGGTCTTGGCCGGGCTGTGCGGTGCTGCGACTTGGGGAGCGAGCTCGCTGGCATTGAAGCGGTGGTGCGCGAGGAGCGGCGCGTCTTCGTCGCTTTCCCACGGTTCTAGATTTTCCAACTTGAGAAAATCCTTGGTAATTCCGTCCGAGGAAATCAACCCCGTCTGCGCGCCGAGCTCGGCCGCCATGTTGCACAGGGTCATGCGCTCCTGCATCGGCAGCGCGCGGATCGCCGGGCCACGGTATTCGACGGCCTGGTATTGCCCGCCGTCGAGGCCAAAGCGGCCGATGAGGAAGAGGATCGCGTCCTTGGCCGCGACGCCGGGAGCAAAGGCGCCGTCGAAGTCCATGGCGATGGTGTGCGGCACCTTGAGCCAGATCTCGCCCGTGACCAGGACTCCCAGCATCTCGGTCGCGCCGACGCCGAACATGTACGCCCCGAAGGCGCCGCCGGTGGGCGAGTGGCTGTCGCCGCCGACCGCGAACATGCCGGGCTTCAGGTGGCCGCGCTCGGGCAACACCACGTGGCAGATGCCCTGCGCGTCGTGGAAGTGGTCGATGCCGGCCTCTCGCACCCAGTCGCGCGTGATGCGGATGATCCTGCGGCTCTCCTCGTCGTAGGCCGGCACGTAGTGGTCGGTGATGAGGACGACCTTCGACGGGTCCCACAGCTTCGCGCCGAGGCGCTCGAGCATCGGCTTCAGCCGGCGCGGGCCGCTCGAGTCGTGGATCATCGCGAGATCCACCTTGCAGGTGACGATCTCGCCCGGCGTCACCGAGTCGCGCCCCGCCGCGCGCGCGACCAGCTTCTGAGCCAAGGTTGCCGGTATTTTCGCCACCTTATCCCTGTTCCAGGAACTCCCGCAGCGCCTTCTCCGGCGGCTTCACGAAATTCGACCTGCGGCTGACCTGCGCCATGCCGAGCGAGCGCAGCTTGACCGCCATCTCCGCGCTCTTCGCGATCAGCGTCACGCCGTTCACCACCGGCGCGCCGTCCATCTCCGTGCCGCCGAAGAGCATCATCGGCAGGCCGCCGGCCGGCACGATGACGTCGGCGCCGGCATCGAGCAGTACGCGGCATTCGCGTTCCCATTTGAGATGGAGGGCGTCATAGGATTTCTTATCGGCGAAGGCGTCGATGAAGTCTTTGACGCTGGCGTCTACCGCGCGCACTCCGACCACGCGCTGCTGCAGGCCATAGCGGATCACCTGGTCCTCGTGCCACGGGATGAACACCGGATTGATGGTGACGAGCCCGAGCTTGCGCCCGAGCGTGCAGGCGTGGAAGAGCGTGATCTCGCCCAGGCCGAGCACCGGGATGCCGACCACCGACTTCACCTCGGCGAGGCCCGCGTCCTGGAAATGCGTGATGGCCATCGCGGCGTAGCCCTGCTTCTCGGCTTCGACCGCGTTGCGAATGAGGTTGCGCGCGATCCGGAACTCGGTGATCGCGTGCGTCGTCGTCGCGGGCGGCGTGGTGGTGTGGAACGTCGCCTCGAACTCCGGCTCGAGGATGGACTTGAGGTGCGCCTCGACCTTGGCGATGTACGGCGCCATGTGCACCTTGTCCGTCGCGCCCTGGAACCAGATCTTCTGCTTGCTCATCGATTCACCGTCCCTATCAAAACCGAAATCAGGGACAGACCACGTTTATTTTCGCGCTTCCCCTGCAGGCGGTGGCGGGAGAAAACGTGGTCCGTCCCCGATTATGTTTCTACCAGAGCAATCGCGCGAAGGGGGCTGCCGCTGCCGTTACGGATCTTAAGCGGGGCCGCGATCACGACCGCGCCCGTGGGCGGAAGCTGGTCAAGGTTGGCGAGGCACTGCAGGCCGTAGCGGCCGGCGCCGTGCATGAAGTAGTGGCAGGGGTAGGGCGGACGAAGATGTTGCGCCTGCCCCGCGTCGGTGCCGATCGACTCGGTGCCGAAGCCAAGGAGGTCGCGCTCCTCGACCAGGAACTTCACCGCGTCGGCGTCCGGTCCCGGAGTGTGCTGGCCGGTCTCGTCGTAGTTCTGGTAGGCGGCGGGGTCGGAGCGCTTGGACCAGTCGGTGCGCATCAGAACCCAGGCTTTCGGCGGGATGCGTCCGTGCTTCCTTTCCCAACTCTTGATCCAGTCCACAGTGAGAAGGAAGTCGGCATCCTTCTTCGCTTCGTCACTGCAATTCAAAACCGACGCCGGGCCGACGAAGCGCTCGGGCGGGATGCTGTCGGTGGCGTTCTGCGGCAGGTCCTTGCCCGAGATCCAGTGGACCGGCGCGTCGAAGTGCGTGCCGGTGTGCTCGCCGCAGGAGAAGTTGTTCCAATACCAGGCGGGCCCGCGCTCGTCGTAGCGCGACACCTCCTCGATCCGGAACGGCCACGCCTGTCCCATCTCGGGCGGCAGGCTGATGTGCGGGAATTCGGGCGATAAGGTCTGGGTAAGATCGATGACGCGAATCTTTCCCGACAACAATTCCTTCGTAAAAGAGGCGAGGGCGCTCATGAGGACAGCTCTCTTTCGAGGGCCTTGGGATTGTCGCGCCAGCGCTCGAGCCACTCCTGCGCCACGTCGCCGGGGTAGAGGTCCTCGACCCCTTCGCGCAGCGCGCTTACGATCGCGCTCGCGAGCGCGGCCGGCGCGAGCTTGGGAGGGGCCAGGAGCTGATTCCACTCGTCATCGATCGGTCCGGGAAAGACGTTCACCACCCGCACGCCCGCCGGACGCATCTCCGCGCGCAGGCACTGCGCGAGCGATTGTGCCGCGGCCTTGGACGCCGAGAAGGTGCCGTGCGGCGGGAAGTTGGCGAGCGCGTAGATCGAGAGCAGGTTGACCCACGCCACGGCGCTCGCGAGGCCGTCGGCGCCACGCGCGCGCATCGCCGGTCCGAATTCCTGCGCGAGCCGTAGCAGGCCGAAGTAGTTGACATCCATTTCCGCGCGCGCCGTCTCCACGCCCTGGCGGCTCGCGATGCCGTGCGTGCGGTGGATCTCGGCGTTGCTCACGAGGATGTCGACCTTGGCGCCGACCTCGGCCGCGAGCTCGCGCACGTTCCTCGAATCGGTGACGTCGAGCGGCACCAGCGTCACCTGGGGAAGCTTCTGCAGTTCGTCGAATCCCGGAAAGCGCTTCCACGGCTCGGCGTGGCCGACCCAGATGAGGTCCGCCCCCGCCGCGGCGAGCGCCTTGACCAGCGCCTGGCCGAGGCTGCTCTTGCCGTCGGTGACGAGCACCTTGCGATGCTTCGGGTCGCAGCTGAATTCGCGCAGCTGGCGGTCTTCGGCCATGTTCACGTTCTCCTTGTCGGGCAAGCCTACGAGCACCGCCTGTCCGGCGCGGTCGAGGCGCGCCGTGACCCGGATCCTCGCCGGAGCATTCTGCACGCCGGCATGCAGATGAGCGACCACTGTCGGGCCGCAGGCGAGTCTGGCGAGTCCGAGGCGCCACGGCAGGCGCTCGCGGAAGAAAAGATCGTTGCTGTGGTGCAGGACGGTGCTGGCGAGCAACTCGGCTTCACCCGGTTGGGGTTTCCAGAATATTTTTGTAGAGAGGCAATTCTGGCAAGCCTCGCGCGGCGGGTACTGCACCGTCCCGCAATCGCCGCACTGCTGCAGTTCGAACCGGCCAAGCGCCGCGGCCGCGGTGAGGCCGAGTGCGACTCGGCTGCGCGCCGCCGGCGGCAGGGTCGGGAGCCGAGTCCTCAGAATGGGGTTTTTTTTCTTCACTGTCCGGCTGCAAGGATGGCGGCCCCGCTGCCGAGGCCGCGATCGTAGTTGATCATGCCGAATCCGCTCACGAGCCCGATCTTCGCGTCCGGCACCTGCCGCCCGGATGCCTCGGCGGTGAGCTGGCGGATCGCCTCCACCATGCCGAGGAAGCCGCCCGCGGCCCCAGCCTGTCCCGCGGAAAGCTGGCCGCCGCTCGTGTTGAGCGGGAAGTCGCCGTCCCAGGTGAAGCGATGCTCGCGCACGAAGGACGGTCCTTCGCCCTTGCCGCAGAAGCCGAGATCCTCGAGCTGCAGCAGCGTGATGACCGGGTAGTCGTCGTAGGCCTGCACGAAATCGATGTCGCGCGGGGAGCACCCCGCCTGCGCGTAGAGCTCGTCGCGATCGAGCGCCCAGCCCGCGCGCAGCTGGACCGGGTCGGCGCTGAAGGCGTTGTGTCGTTCGATCGTCCCCAACAATCGGGCGAAGGGCAGCTTCACGGATCTGGCCCGATCTTCACTTGTTACCAAAAAAGCCTCTGCGCCGGCGCAGGGCATGACGCAGTCGAAGAGATGCAGCGGCTCGGCGATCGGTCGCGCCCGGAGATACTCCTCCAAGCTTAATTCCCTCTTGAATAAAGCGTGGGCATTGCGCAGGGCATTCGAGCGCTGCGCAACGCAAAGCCTGCCGAAGTCCTCGCGCTTCGCGCCGTAGCGTTGCATGTAATGCGCGGTAAGGAAGGCGAAGCTCGCGTTCGGGCCACCGGCGCCGTAAGGATAGACCGCGTCGCGCGCGAACTGGCTGAAGTTCGCGAGCGTCAGGCGGAAGGAATCGACGTGGTTGGTGTCGCCGGCGAGGCAGGCCACGACCTCGGCGTCGCCTGCCTGCACGGCACGCGCGGCGCGCCTCAGGGCGACAACGCCGCTCGCGCCGCCGAGCGGCACATGGTCGAGCCAGCGCGGGGAGAGGCCGATGTGCTGGGTGAAGCCGATGGCGGTATCGGGCGCGAGCGTGAAGCTGGAGACGGTGAGGCCGTCGATCTGCTCCTTCTTCAGCCTGGATCTTTCTAGGAGAGAAGAAAATGCTGTTGCAAGCCACCAGTGCGCAGAGCGGATGGAATAGCGCACGTACGGCACGGTGACCGGCGCCGCGAGGACCACGCCGTCATAAGGCTGCCTCATTGCGCGCGGCGCTTCCTGCCGCGCAGGTCGAAGCGCTTGTCCGGGTCGAAGGCGAAATCGGCCAGCTTCGCCTTCTGCACCTTGTTGGTCGAAGTCGTCGGCAGGGCGTCGATGAAGGCGACGTAGCCCGGCGCCTTGAAGTAGGCAAGCTGCGCGAGGCAATGATCTTGTATCGACCGTGCCAGCTCGAGACCCGCGGTCCCTTGGTCTCTCAATACGATACAAGCAAAGACTTCTTCGTCGCGCACCGGATCGGGCGCGGCGATCACCGCGACCTGGGCGACGGCGGGATGGTCGGCGAGCGCGGCCTCGACCTCCAGCGCGGCGATGTTCTCCCCGGCGCGGCGGATGATGTTCTTGATCCGGTCGACAAAGTGGAGCTCGCCGTCCTCGCCGCGGCGCACCGCGTCGCCGGTGTGGAACCAGCCGTCGCGCCAGGCCTCTTCGGTCGCGGCCGCGTCCTTCAGGTAGCCCGAAAAGAAGCCGCGTCTGGGGTCCTTTCCCCTCTGACGAACCAGCAGCTCGCCGGTCCCGTCGTCGATTTGGACGTCGAGGTCGTGGGGGGGAAATCCAAAGCACCGCGTGCCGACGTGGCGTGGCTCGCGGCTCGCGGAGATCATCGCGCCGCCGCCGGTCTCGGTCATGGCCCAGGACTCGGCCAGCGGGAAGCCGAAGCGCGCCTCGAAGGCGGCGTGGTCGCGCGGGTTCGCATTGGCGCCGAAGCCGAAACGCACGCGGTGCGACCGGTCGAAGGGGCCGGGCTCCTGGGAGAGAAGCATGGCCGGCATGACGCCGAGATAGTGCACGATGGTCGCGCGCGAGGCGGCGACGTCGCGCCACCAGGTCTTCGGATGGAAACGGTCGAGCTGCACCACGCAGCCCGCCGCGAGGATCATGGCCGTGGTCGACACCGCGAGCGCGTTCATGTGGAATAGCGGCAGCGGGGTGATGAGCCGCTCTTCGCCCTGTTGCAAGGCGCACAGCCCGCCCAATTCCAGATAGCGCCGGCCGACGTTGAGGAAGTAGAAGTTGTCGAGGAGGCAGCCCTTCGGCTTGCCGGTCGTCCCCGACGTGTAGAGCAGCGCGCACTCGGTGGCGGCGCCCCGAGGGCCGGGTGGAGGGGGGTGCTCGAGCTCGTCGCGCGTAATGACCGCGGCGGCCTCGCTGTGCGTGAGCACGTAATCGAGCTCGGCGGCGCGATAGTCCGGATTGACCGGAACCACCGCTGCGCCGAGCGAATTGAGCGCGAGGAAGTGCAGCAGGAACTCGGAGCAGTTCGGCAGCCGCAGCGCCACGCGGTGGCCTGCGCCATATCCCGCCTCGCGATACCTGCGGGAAATGGAATCGACGAGGCTCAAGGCATCGCGGTAGCGGTACTCGACGCCTTCCGAGAGCACTTGAAGGAAGGGGCTCGCGCCGTGCGCGCGGGCGGTGCGCTCGAAGGCGGAGAAGACCGTCGTCACTCGACGGATGGTAAGATGCCCCGCGCCGTCTGGACAACCAGGTGACGTGAAGCCGTCTCAACTGCAGGAGGAGGGTCCGTGAGAGCACGCTTCTTGGCCGCCGCGCTGGCGCTAGCCTGTATTGGACCGACAGCCATGGCTGCGGACACCATCAGCGCCACGCACGTGTTCCCGGCCTCGCTCGTCTACTCGCGCAGCTTCCTCGAGTTCGTGAAGAAGGCGAACGACGCCGGCAAGGGCGTGTTCGCGATCCAGGTGCGCGGCGGGCCCGAGGCGATCGGCATGATGGAGCAGCCCGGCGCGGTGCGCAGCGGCGTGGTCGACATGGTCTACAGCCCGTGCGCGTTCTACGCCGCCGCGGTGCCCGAGTGCGACGCGGTCAGCGCGAGCACGGTCGACGGGCCGACGGCGCGCAAGAACGGCGGCATCGACCTGCTGAACCAGATCCACCAGAAGCGCGCAGGCGTGGTGCTGCTCGGCTGGGTCGACAGCGGCATCCGCTTCAACCTGTGGTCGACCAAGGAGCCGAAGCTCGACTCGAGCGGGCACATCGACATCAAGGGCTTCAAGGTGCGCGGCAACCCGATCTACAACGCGTTCCTCACCAACTACCTCGGCGCGCAGGTGATCAACCTGCCCTCGACCGAGCTCTACACCGCGCTCGAGCGCGGCACGGTCGACCTCACGGCCTGGACCCAGATCGGCCTGATGGACCTGAACTGGGACCGTTACATCAAGTACCGCATCCTGCCCGACTTCTTCGAGACCGACCTCATGATCCTGGTCAACCAGAAGAAGTGGCAGTCGCTCGCACCAAAGACCCGCGAGATCCTGCAGCGCGTCGCGATCGAGCACGAGCTCTCCAGCCTGACAGACCTGCAGGCGCTGTGGAAGAAGGAGGAGGCCGAGCTCGCCACGCGCGGGATCAAGACGGTCGCGCAGTCGGGCGATGCCTCCAAGCGATTCATCGCCGGGGCACGCGCCGCCAGCCTGCAGCGCATGAAGGAGCGCATGGAGAAGGCCGGCGGCATGGAGAACTACGACAAGATCGTGCAGCTCTTCACGCCGGGCTGATGAATCGGGGTCTGACCCCGATTTTCGTCCGCCTCTACGACGGGGTCGTCTACGGCATGGCGTACATCGCCGCCTTCCTGATGGCGGCGATGATGGTGGTGATCACGCTCGACGTGATCCTGCGCAACCTCGGCTACCAGAGCTCGGCGCATTTCTTCACCTTCACCGAGTACGCCCTGCTGATCGTGCCCTGCCTCGGCGCGCCCTGGCTGGCGCGCGAGAAGGGTCACATCTACGTCGAGATCCTGCTGCTCTCGCTGCGCCCGCGGCTGCGGGCGGCGATGACCGTACTGATCGGCCTGCTCTGCATCACCGTCTGCCTGGTGATCGCCTGGTACGGGTTCGACGTGACGCTGCGCGACTACCTGCAGAACGAGAAGGACGTCCGTTCGATGGATTTTCCGCGCTGGATGGTGGTCGGATTCATCCCGCTGTCCTTCTTCATGATGGCGATCGAGTTCGCGCGTTTCCTGTGGAAGCGCGAGAACTTCCTGGCGCCGCTCTCGGATATCACCACCTAGGCGAAATGGCCTGGGATTAACAGGATGTCTTGGTACATCTCAGCGGCGCTGCTGTTCGGCACGGCCCTCGGCCTGATGATGTTCGGCGTGCCGGTGGCGCTCGGCTTCCTCGCCACCAACCTGCTCGCGGCGATGATCTTCATGGGGGGCGGCGTCGGCATCCAGCAGGTGATCAACAACGGCTTCGGCGCGCTCACCAGCTTCCCGCTGGTGCCGATCCCGATGTTCCTGCTGATGGGCGAGCTGTTCTATCACACCGGGCTCGCCGGCCGCTGCTTCAACGCCGCCGACAAGCTGCTCGGCAACATCCGCGGCCGCCTCGCCTACGTGACCCTGATCGGCGGCACCGCCTACGCCGGACCGGCCGGCTCGTCGATGGGCGCGTGCGCGCTGCTTGGCCGCCTGATGGCGCCTGAAATGATGCGGCGCGGCTACAGCAAGTACCTTTCGATCGGGCCGATCATGGGCATCGGCGGCCTGGCGGTGATCATTCCGCCCTCGGCGCTCACCGTGCTGCTGGCGACGCTCGGCCAGACCGACGTCGGAGCGTTGCTGATCGCCGGCGTGATTCCCGGCTTTGTCCTCGCGGCAATGTACGGCGTCCTGATCTGGGGCTGGACGGTGGTCGACCCGTCGGCGGCGCCGCCGTACGAGGTCCAGTCGATTTCGACGCGGGAGAAGCTGCGCATCTTCGTCGTCGACGTGATCCCGATGGTGGCGATCATCGTCTTCTCGGTGCTGATCATGCTGGTCGGCTGGTGCACGCCCACCGAGGCGGCAGCGCTCGGCGCCGTGTCGGTGATCGTGCTCGCGGCTTGCTACGGCGAGATGACCTGGCAGGCGTTCAGGAAATCGCTCGACGGCGCGCTGCGCGTGACCGTGATGGCCTTCCTGGTGATCTTCGGCTCGGCCACGTTCGGCCAGGTGCTCGCCTTCTCGGGCGCCTCGAGCGGGCTGCTGAACTGGGCGATCAGCTTCCAGGTGACGCCGATCGAGATGCTCTACATCATGATCGGCGTCATCATCTTCCTCGGCAGCTTCATGGACCCGCTGTCCAAGATGCTGCTCACCGCGCCGATCTTCTTCCCGCTCGCCAAGTCGCTCGGCTTCGACCTGACCTGGTTCGGGCTGATCATGCTGCTCTCGCTCGAAATGGGCTACACCATGCCGCCTTTCGGGCTGCTGCTCTTCGTCATGAAGGGCGTCTCCCCGCCCGGCACGCGCATGCGCGACATCTACCTCGCCGGGATGCCTTTCATCGCCTGCGTGGTGCTGCTGATCCTGCTGGTCATCTACATTCCGCCTCTCGCGACCTGGCTGCCCAGCGTAAGTCATTAGGCGTAAGATTCCCGCACCCCCTAGGAGAACCCGACATGGCCACATTCCGGATGACCGTCGACGGCAAGCGCGTTTCGGTGAACGCCGAGCCCGAGATGCCGCTGCTGTACGCGCTGCGCAACGATCTCGGCCTCAACAACCCGCACTTCGGCTGCGGGCTCGCCCAGTGCGGGGCCTGCACCGTGCACCTGGACGGCGAGCCGGTCCGCTCGTGCGTGCTGCCGGTGTCGGCGGCGAGCGGCAAGCGCGTCACCACCATCAAGGGCCTGGGCACGCCCAAGAAGCCCCATCCGCTGCAGGCCGCCTATGTCGAAGAGCAGGTGCCGCAGTGCGGCTACTGCGTCAACGGCTGGATCATGACCGCCGCCGCGGTGCTGAAGAAGAACCCCAAAGCGAGCGACGCCGAGCTGCGCGATGCGCTGTCGGGCCTGAAGTGCCGCTGCGGAACGCACGTTTCGATCCTGCGCGCCATCAAGCGCGCGCAACAGAGCATGGCGTGAGGAGGAAATCATGAACGCACCCACTTCCCGCCGCGAATTCCTGCAAGCGAGTGGCGCCCTGGTCGTCTCTGGCTTCATTCCCCTGGCAGAGGCGGCTGTTCCGCTGTCCCCGGGGCGTCAAAACCTGGTTCCCACGGAGCTCGATTCCTGGATCGCGGTGCTGCCGAGCGGCCGCGTGCAGGCCTTCTTCGGCAAGATGGACATGGGTCAGAGCCTGGAGCCCGCCATCGCGCAGATCGTCGCAGACGAGCTCGACGTCGCGTTCGAGCGGGTCGACGTGCTGATGGGCGACACCGGCACCTCCTGCAACCAGGGCGGCGCTTCCGGCAGCACGGGAATCCAGCAGGGCGCAAAGCCGCTGCGCAACGCCGCGGCGGAAGCGCGCCGCCTCCTCGTCGAGCGAGCCGCGAAAGAACTGGGAATCCCTGAAACCCAACTCAGCGTGAGCGACGGCGTCGTCTCCGGCGGCGGCAAGTCGGTCACGTACGCCAAGCTCATCGGCGGCAAGCGCTTCAACCGGCAGGTCGAATGGAACAAGCAAACCGGCAACGCCATGGACATCAAGGTCCAGGCGAAGCCCAAGGCCCCTTCGGACTACAAAGTCGTCGGCAAGTCCTTTGCGCGGCGCGATGTCGCGTGGAAGGTCTACGGCACCGGCGACTACGTCACGGATCTGCGGCTGCCCGGGATGCTGCACGCGCGCGTGATCCGTCCGCCGCGCGCGGCATGCAAGGTACAAGGCGTGGACGAGGCGTCGGTCAAGGGCATCCCCGGCGTGCGCGTGTTCCGCGAGCGCGATTTCGTCGCGGTGCTCGCGCCGCGCGAGTGGGACGCGGTGCGCGCGGCGCAGGCGTTGAAGGTGGACTGGCAGGGGCCCGACAACGCGTTCCCCGAGATGGCCAAGCTGCACGATTACATCCGCAGCGCCAAGGCGGTGAAGCGCGCGGAGCCGGTCAAGGTGGGCGACACGGCGGCGGCCTTCAAGCAGCCAGGCGTGCGCATCGTCGAGGCGGAGTACGAGTGGCCGTTCCAGTCGCACGCCTGCATGGGGCCGGCCTGTGCGGTGGCGGAAGTCAAACGGGACTCGTGCACCGTGTGGTCCGGCTCGCAGAAGCCGCACTTCGTCCGCGACGGCGTCGCATCGCTCCTCGGCATGCCACAGGAGAAGGTGCGCACCATCTGGGTCACCGGCCCGGGCTCGTACGGACGCAACGACGCCGGCGACGCGGCGCTCGAGGCGGCCTATCTCGCCAAGGCAGTGGGCAAGCCCGTGCGCGTGCAGGGCATGCGCGCCGACGGCACCGCCTGGGACCCGAAGGGTCCGGCGAGCCTGCACAGCGCGCGCGCCGCGATCGATGCCTCGGGGCGCGTCGTGGCCTACGAGTTCCTCGCGAAAGGCTTCTCGCGGCAGCACATCGCCACCAACGAGTCGAAGCCCGCCGACAGCCTGATCGGGCAGGCGCTCGGCATCGAGGCGAAGCCGACCTGGATCTTCGGCGCGCCGGAGGAGTCCTACACCTTCGAGAACAAGCTACTCGCGTGGGAGACGATCGCGCCGCTCGCGGAGAATTACTCGCCGCTGCGCACCGCGCACCTGCGCGATCCCGTCGGGCCGGAGCTGCATTTCGCGAGCGAATCGTTCATGGACGAGCTCGCCGCCGCAGCGGGCGAGGATCCGGTCGCCTTCCGCCTCAAGTACCTCAGCAACCCCCGTCACGCCGCGGTCGTGAAGGCGGTGGCCGAAAAGGCGAACTGGAAGCCGCGGACCTCTCCCTCCAAGAGCGGCAAGGGCCGCGGGCTCGCCTTCGCCGAAAGGAACGGCACTTCGGTCGCGGCGGTGGCGGAGGTCGAGGTCGACCGCGCCACCGGCCGCGTGTGGGCGCGGCGCTTCTTCATCGCGCACGATTGCGGCCTGATCATCAACCCGATGGGGCTGCGCCAGACGATCGAGGGCAACGTGGTGCAGGGCACCTCGCGCGCGCTGCTGGAGGAGGTGCGCTTCGACCGCGACACGGTGAAGAGCGTCGACTGGGCGAGCTACCCGATCCTCGAGATGCCCGACGCGCCCGAGTCGATCGAGATCGTGCTCATCGATCGTCCCGAGCTCGCGCCGAGCGGCGCGGGCGAGCCCTCCATCCGCGTCATTCCGTCGGCGCTCGCCAACGCGGTGTACGACGCGACCGGCGTGCGCATGCGCAAGGCGCCGCTCAGCCCGGAGCGCGTGAAGGCCGCGCTCGGCGCGACCTAAAAAGAAAACGGCGCTCCGCCTTCGCGGCGGAGCGCCGTTCGAGGAAGCTCTTCCTGCCGCGGCTTAGTATTCGAAAACTTGGCCGCGCGGGGCGCTGTCCGGAATGTTCGCGCCCGAGTACCAGTAGCGCACTTCCGTCTGCGCCGCGTTCGCCGTCGAAACCATCGCCACCTGCTCGACGGATTCCTTGCAGCCGGTCACCGCCACGAGCATCACCAGCGCCATCGCTTTGATCAGTTTCATTGTCGAGCTCCCTGTGTTTGGTTGGGGTTGAAGCACGGTGCTCATCGTCTCAGTGCGAGCTCGCGTGAACAAGAGACTTGACAGGCCTTAACCGCGCCTCGCTGTCATGAAGTTTTAGCACTGCGCACTACGTCGGGTTCGTGTGCGCGCAGCGTGGAAAAAATCCGGATTGAACAACGCTTGCGCTTCGCTGACGAACGCTTGCGCACGCGTGCGCCGCGAGGCTGTAGTGTCGTGGCGCTCATTCTTATTTCTGATTGGAAGTGTAGGCAGCGCATGCAAATACAGGACCTCGACGCGGGACATGTCCTTGCCGGCCGGCAAGGCCGCGATGCGCTTTCGCCGCGTGCCGAGAACATCCTCACGCTTTCGTCCGAGCCGGAATTCGCCGAGCGCTTCGCACTGCGTGCGGGAAATCACATGGACGCTTTTGGCAGCGTGACGAATTCCTCGCCGCGCGCCGCACGCGAGCTCTCGAGTTCACTTGAAGTGAATCGCGAAACTGGATGGCGCGATAACAAACTTTGTCTCCCCATGCGTGACATTTTTTCTTGCCTCCACTTCATAGGTGGGTATCCTGCCACTTCAAATAAGCGCACTAACGGCCTGATCCGCAATAACAAGGGCAAAGCCGGGTGCCAACAATGGGGGCGGTAGCAATGCCAGAGGCGAACCAGGGACCGATCAAAGTCCTGGTCATCGACGACAGCAACACGATCCGGCGCAGCGCGGAGATGTTTCTGCGCCAGGCCGGCTTCGAAGTCATTCTCGCCGAGGACGGATTCGATGCGCTCGCGAAGATCAGCGACCACCAGCCGCGAGTGATCTTCGTCGACATCATGATGCCGCGCCTCGACGGCTATCAGACCTGCGCGCTGATCAAGCAGCACCCGCAGCTCAAATCCACGCCGGTGATCATGCTGTCCTCGAAGGACGGCGTGTTCGACCGCGCGCGCGGCCGGCTCGCCGGCTCGGACCGCTATCTCACCAAGCCGTTCACGAAGGAAGGCCTGATCCAGGCCGTGCAGGAAACGATCCACCTCACTCCCCTCGCCAGTTGAAAGGTCATGCCATGACGATCAAGACGATTCTCGTAGTCGACGACTCGCCCACGGACCGCCAGCACCTCACCGACGTGCTCACCAAGGCCGGCTACAAGGTGACCGCCGCCGCAAGCGCCGAGGAGGCGCTCGCCAAGGTGAAGCAGGCCAAGCCCGACCTCGTCCTCATGGACGTGGTGATGCCGGGCCAGAACGGCTTCCAGGCGACGCGCGCCCTGTCGACCGACGAAGCGACCAAGCACATCCCCATCATCATCTGCAGCACCAAGGGACAGGAGACCGACAAGGTCTGGGG
>Ga0075433_10000272_pt1 | contig 30447 bp, 32 predicted proteins | sample RhiMethybrSRZTD2_FD_75299 | JGI IMG/M metagenome (GOLD analysis project Ga0075433, IMG submission 75299) | Populus rhizosphere microbial communities from Tennessee, USA - Rhizosphere MetaG P. TD hybrid SRZTD2 | ecosystem: Host-associated > Plants > Roots > Rhizosphere > Soil | place: USA... | reverse complement strand
ACCGGTGCAGCCGGTATCGCCGGCGCCGACGGCCGTGGCCGACGAAGTTTCGCGTGCGACGGCGCTGATCGGCACGCTGACCGCCGGCACGCCGTCCGGCGGCGATGCGAAATCGAATCAAGTGAATGCGGCGCCAGCCGGCGGAACGGCACCGGCGCCGACGACGGATAAGTCCGGGTTGAGCGCCGCACTCGGGACGTTGACGCTGGCGCCGGTTACGACGACGGTCAGCGGCGCGCTGCCGACCGTATCGACGCCACCGATCTTGTCGACGCCGATTCTCGCGACGCCAGCCAACCCGACCCTGAGCCCGACGCCGACGACGAGTCCGACGCCGATCATCAACCTGGCGCCGGTGGTGCAGCCCGTCACAAATCTTTTGAAGAAATAACGCGCGAGCCCTCAGCCCGCTACCCGCCGCGCGGCGGAAACGCCGCGCGGCCTTGTTTTCACCGCCGGCGCGCGAACGCCTCTTCGAAGAATCCCTTCAGATCGGTGATGGATTGCTGATGGGCCAACGCGTCGTATCCCATCGACGCGCCGACGCTCATGCACGGTGAAGCGCCGCTGAATCGATGTCCTTCTTCATCGACGAACGTGCCATCGGTCTGTTGGATCATCCTGCATCCGGACGGGTTCACGACCTGGGCGAAGTGCCGCGCCCGAGCATACGCGGCGACGTCGAAGCCGTGCATTGCACCTTCGTACTCGACCAGCGTCACGTCTTTGCCCGCCGCGCGGCGCCGCGCCACCCATTCGCGGCAGTGATCAATGGTCGTCCAGTCGTCGGCGGTGCCGTGGAAGATCCGTACGGGGCCCCCGACCACATCCGTCTCGTTGATCAGCTGCGCGTTACAGCCGACTGGATAAAACGCGGCGTACGCAGAGGGTGGTGTCGCTGACCCGCGCATGAATCGCCGCTGATATTGAAACTGACTCGCCCAGAGCGCCACCCATCCGCCGTGCGAAAAGCCCAGCACGCCGATGCGCCGAGGATCGACGCGCGGATGCGTGATCAGAAGCTCCTGCGCGCGAAAAAGATCGGCGAGCCGGCTGCCGATGCTGACCGACATGTGGCCCGTGCAGATCTCTTTCACGCCGCGGCCGGTGAAGCTGTCGACAACGAGGGCGGCGTAGCCCATGCCGTTGAGCACATGCGCCCACTCGGTGATCGCCGGCGTGACGCCGGCACACGAGTGCAGCACGATGACGGCTGGCGTGCGGCCGCCGCCTGACGGGACGGACAGCTCGCCATCGATCATTCCGGGCTGCTCCACGGCACCGGGTCGCGTCGGAAACGTGCTGGACAAAATCGGAAACCGGCCGACGCGTCCGTCGCCGAGCGTCGCGGTGCCTCCTGACGTAGCGCACCCGGCCAGCCAGACGAGCGTAATGGCAGCAGCGAGACGTCGCACCACCGAGGCCTAGAGCGAACGCGCGCCGCGGACGAGCGCGCTCAGTCGGACACGCGCGCTCGCGCGATCGAGGTACTTCATCCCGCAATCCGGCGCGGCAACCAGCCGCTCGGCTGGAATATGGCGCAGCGCCACGCGCAGGCGATTCGCCACGAGGTCGGCCGTTTCGGGAATCGCCGCACCGAGATCGAGCACGCCGAGCACAACCGTCTTCGTGCGGATCGCGCCGAGCGCCGCGAGATCGAGAGACGGCTGCGCCGCTTCGAGGGAGATATGCGTGGCGCTCGAGCGCTCGAGCTCGAGCGCGAACCGATACCCGCCCGACTTCGATGTTCCGGCGAGCGCATGCGAGAACGCGTAACCGAAGCACACGTGCACACAGGTGGGCTTGCATACGCCCGCGAGGGCGCGGTCGATCGTGGGCAGCGCGTACGCCTTCGCCCGGTCCGGCCACGCCTCCAGGTACGGCTCGTCGAGCTGGATCCAGTCGAGCAGCGGCTCGAGCTCGCGCAGCTCCTCATTCACCACCGCCGCGTATGCCATCGCGAGCCGTTCGCGATCACGATAGTGCTCGTCCTGGGCAAGGGCCGACAACGTAAACGGCCCGGGCACGGCGAGCTTGATGCGCCGAGTCGTGATTCCTCTGAGAAACTGCGCGTCGCGGAGGAACACGGGCCGCTCGCGCCGGATGGGGCCGATCACACGCGGAACGGCCTGGCGCTTGCCCAGTCGGTTGATGGCCTCGCCGGGACGGTCGACGTCGATGCCGGACAGCGCGTTGGCGAACTGGTTGAAGTACGACTCCCGCCGCTGTTCGCCGTCCGTGACGACGTCTACGTCGGCCTGCTCCATGTCGGCGACCGCCAATCGCACGGCGTCGTCCTGCGCTTCTTCGAGGTGTGGCGCAGGCACCCGCCACAGGGCAGGAAGACGAATGCGTGGGACGACGGTTTCGCGATAGCGCGTCTTGTCGACGAGCCAGTCTGGCTGCGGATACGAGCCGACGACAGTGGTGTCGATCAGGGGCGCAGCGTGATGCGGCGACCGTCCTCGACGATCACGACGCCGTTCGATTGAATCTCCTCCACGCGGGCGCCGTCGCCGATCGCGTCGCCTTCGACGTATCTGCGACCGCTGATGAACGCCCAACGCAGCGGTCGCTCGTCGGAATAGACGATGACCTCGACCTTGAGCTTGGCAGTGTCGGTGCGTGTCGCTGTGGCCGGCGCCGTCGTCGGAGGAAGCAGAGAGACGATCGGCCCTGGAGGCGCCGCGGGCGCGGGCGCCGTCGCTCGCGCCGGCTTCGTTTCAGCGGGCCGGACGTTCGTTGCTGCGCTCCGCGCGTCGCTCTCGCTCGTCCGCGCGGAGTCGCTCTTCGACTCGACGGGGACTAGCGGCACGCGCGGCTTCTTGTCGGCCACGCGGGGACGCTCCTCCGGCCCGGCGGCATGTGGCGTGACGGTCGTGGCCGGCGGTGCGACGGTCGTGGTCGGCGGTGTGGCAGGCGGCGCGGTGGTCGGCGTCGGCGGTGCGGCGGTCGGCGCCGGATCGTGCGTCATCGATGCCACTGGCGGAGTCGCGGCTGAGGGCACGTCGTGCGTCGGTATCCATACCCACAGCAACGTGGCGATCGTGAGGACGCCGCCCGCGATGGCGGCGATCGCCACGTACCGACGCCGCGGGGCCGTCGGCACCGGCGCCGGCATCAGCAGCCGTCGCACCTCGAGCGACGGGCCGCTGCGCTGCTCCGCCGCCTTTTTCAGCGCGTCGAGGATGTACGACATCGCTAGGGCGTCGACCTCGACAGCGACGGGCGGGGGCCCGGGATGGTCGCAGCAAGGCGCAACAGTGTCTCTTCGCCGAGCACGCCGTCGGCGAGCAGTCCATTGGCGCGCTGGAAGGCGACGACGCGGCGCCTGAGATCGTCCCCGGGCTTGAGGTCGGTCGCGGCGAGATCCGGCGATCGCCAGAGCGCGACGAACGCTCCGTCCCAGAAGCGGTCGACGTCGGTCAGCGCCAGCATGATCGGCTTCCGCGCCACTTCGACCGTGACCGCGTCGTCCGCCAGCGCGGTGGCCGTCACGTAGTGTCGGTCACCGGTCGGCGTCGTGAGCGTCAGCATCACCGGCACGTCGAGGCGGCGGATCACGTTCCACGCGGCGGATCGGATGAGGCAGCGCAGCCCGGCACGGTGCGCGACCTCGCACGCGCTCTCGCCGGCCCGCGGTGCGAAATCTACGCCCCACCGATCGAACAGCGTCGCCAGCGCAACGTTCCGATCTGCCGTCGTCGCGTCGAGGAGCGTCGCCAGACTCTGCCGCGACGGCGCCGCAGCGGAGGGAGCGGCAGCCGGCGCAGGCGGAGGCGTGACGACCGCGGCATTGCTTGGGGGCACGGCGGACGGTACCAGCCGTTGTCCCCACCACCCCGCGACATATCCGAGACGATTACGGCCGAGCATGCCGGCTGTGAAGAGCACTGCGGCGACGAGCAGCACCGCGGCCGCCGGCTGCAGCCACCGCCGCAATCCACGCGAGCCCGAGACCTCGGCCGCCGCCGTTCGCGCCATGGCCGCCGCGACCTGCCGCTTGCTGCGTCCGAAGGCCCCGAGCAGCGCGCGATCGCAGATGTTGTTGATGAGCCGCGGCACGCCGCCCGAGCGTCGGTGGACGACTCTCAGCGCTCCCGGAGTGAAGATGAGCTGACGCTGTCCGGCCACGCGGAGACGGTGCTGAATGTACGCGCGCGTCTCGCTGAACGTGAATGGCCGCAGCTGGTAGCGCGCGGTGATCCGCTGGGCCAGCTGGCGCAACGCCGGACGTTCCATCAGGTCGACGAGCTCCGGCTGTCCGATCAGGATGACCTGCAGCAGCTTGTCGCGCGTGGTCTCGATATTCGTCAGGAGGCGCAGCTCCTCGAGCACTTCCATGCTGAGGTTCTGGGCCTCGTCGATGATGACGACGGTGCGTCGTCCGCGGGCGTGAGCGTCGAGCAGCGCGCCGGCGAGGACGTCAACCAGCACCTTGAGGCTCGTCGTCCCAGGCGGATAGGAAATTGACAGCTCGTCACAGATGGCCGAGAGGAGCTCGACAGCAGTGAGCCGGGGCGTAAAAATCATCGCCACGTCGACCGCCGCCGGCAGCTGGTCGAGCAACGCGCGGCACACGGTGGTCTTGCCTGTCCCCACCCCCCCGGTCAGCTGGACGAACCCACCCCCCTGGAGACCGTAGACGAGGTGGGCGAGGGCCTCCCGGTGCCCGTCGCTCAGGAAGAGATATCGTGGGTCGGGCGCGAGGGAGAACGGCCTCTCGGTCAGCCCGAAATGCGCGGCGTACACGTCGCCACCCTAGTCAACGGAGGCGTTGCCGTCAAGGATCGGGAGTCAGCCGGATTTCTCGATTTTCGCCCACGTGTCACGCAGTCCGACCGTGCGATTGAACACCAGCTGGCCGGCAGATGAGTCGCGCGAATCGACGCAGAAGTATCCGTTGCGCTCGAACTGGAAGCGCGCGCCCGGCGAGGCGGACGCGAGCGACGGCTCGAGCCGCGCGCCCGTCAGCACGGTCAGTGAATTCGGATTCAGCGCGGTGAGAAAATCCTCTTCCTCGTCCGGCTTGGCCTTCGCAAATAGTGTTTCGTACAGCCGTACCTCGGCGTCGAGCGCGTGCGGGGCCGAGGCCCAGTGGATGGTGCCCTTCACGGCGCGTCCGCCGCTGTCGCCGCCGACGGTGGCCGGATCGTACGTGCAGCGGACCTCCGCGACCTCGCCATCGGGATCCAGCGTGAAGTCGGTGCATTTGACGATGTAGGCGTAGCGCAGCCGTACTTCGGCCCCGGGCGTCAGCCGGAAATACTTCTTCGGCGCGACCTCGCGAAAGTCGTCGCGCTCGATCCACAGCTCGCGGCTGAACGGCACCTGGCGCGTGCCCGCCGCGGGATCTTCGGGATTGTTGACGGCATCCATCTGCTCGACTTTGCCTTCGGGGTAGTTCGTGATGACGAGCTTCAGCGGCCGCAACACCGCCATGCGGCGCTCGGCGCGGCGATTGAGATCCTCACGGACACAGTACTCGAGCAGCGCGAGCTCGACGGTGTTGTCGGCCTTTGCGACGCCGATGCGCTCGCAGAAGTCGCGGATGCTTTCTGGCGTATAACCGCGACGCCGCAGGCCCGCCAGCGTCGGCATCCGCGGATCGTCCCAACCGCTCACCAACCCGCCCTCGACCAGCTGCAGCAGCTTGCGCTTGGACATGACCGTGTGCGAGAGGTTGAGCCGCGCGAACTCGATCTGCTGTGGATGGAAGATGCCGAGCGCGTCGAGGTACCAGTCGTACAGCGGCCGGTGATCCTCGTATTCGAGCGTGCACAGCGAGTGCGTGACGCCCTCGATCGAGTCGGACTGCCCGTGCGCCCAGTCGTACATCGGGTAGATGCACCACGCATCTCCGGTGCGCTGATGCGATGCGTGACGGATGCGGTACATGACAGGGTCCCGCAGATTGATGTTGCCGCTGGCCATGTCGATCTTTGCGCGCAGCGTCTTGCTACCGTCGGGAAACTCGCCGGCACGCATGCGCCGAAGCAGATCGAGATTCTCCGCGACCGGCCGGTCCCGGAACGGTGAAGGCCGACCCGGCTCCGTCAGCGTACCCCGCGACTCCCGCATCTGATCCGGACTCTGGTCGTCGACATACGCTTTGCCTGCGAGGATGAGCTGCTCGGCCCAGCGGTAGAGCTGCTCGAAGTAATCACTGGCGTGGTAGAGGTGCTGGCCCCAATCGAAGCCGAGCCAGCGCACGTCGTTCATGATCGCGTCGACGTATTCCTGGCTCTCCTTCGTGGGGTTCGTGTCATCGAAGCGGAGGTGGCAGCGGCCGCCGAAGTCACGCGCCAGCCCGAAGTCGATGCAGATCGCCTTGGCATGGCCGATGTGCAGGTAGCCGTTGGGCTCGGGCGGAAACCGAGTCACGACCTTGCCCCCGAACCGCCCGCTGCGGTTGTGCTCCTCGACGATTTCCCGGATGAAGTTCGATTTCGGCGTCTCGCTCATCGCACCAAATCCTACCAGTTCGCCTCTCCGATACCGCTTGTCCGCGCGGAAAATTTGCGAGGGCATCGCACCGATGCGTTTGGTCAGACCAGGGCGCTCTCGGCCCGAAGACGTGCCCTCGAAATCGCGATTTTGGAGTCGCAGACCACGACCGAAAACAAGCCGGAAATCGCTGTATAACTATTTGAAATATTTGTCTTTATACCCTATATCAAGTGGGGTCCCAGACACCCTATATTGGACATATGCACCTCGCGCCGAGTACCCGAGGTTTGCTTGCCGCCGGCCTGGCAGGGATCTGCCTCCTGCTGGCCCGGACGCCCGTCTTTGCCGGGCCGGCAACCGACCGTCTGCGCGAATTCTTCGGGCAGGTCAACGTAGTCCTCAATGACCCCGCGGTCCGCTCGCAGCCGTTGGAGAAGGTCGCCCGCGTCAAGCGCCTTGTCACGGATATCGCCGACGTTCGTGGGGCCGCGAGCGAGGCTCTCGAACAGCATTGGGATGCGCGCACTCCGGCTGAGCGAGACGAGTTCACGTGGCTGTTCTCAGAGCTGCTCGAGCGCGGTCTGGTTGCACGGCTCGCCGGCACGGTCAGCCCGGTCAACGGCATGGTGATGAGCTGGCGCAGTGAGACGCGCGTCGGCGACGAAGCAAAAGTGATGACCGTCGTCGAGGCGCGCGACGGCCGCAAGGTCAATGTCGAGTATCGAATGGTCGAGCGACGGGGTCGCTGGCTCGTTCGTGACGTCATCGTCGACGGCGTCAGCACGATCGAAAACTATCGTTCCCAGTTCAAGCGTGTCCTGCGCCACGGCTCGTACGCGACCCTCGTGGCGCAGCTACGGGCGAAGCTGGGGGAAGAAACGCTGATGTTCGCGCAGACCACCCCGCCGCCTCCAGCCCCCGCCGGAAAGCCGGCCGAGACTGTCGCCGCGCGGCCGGCGGCGCCGCGCGTGACCCCATCGCGAATCGCTTCCGCGCCGGGGAAAGCCGCTCCCTCAGCCGCGGTCCCCGTCGTTGCGTCGGCCATTAAACCGGCGTCCAGCATCACGACCACGTTGAAATCAACTCCGACGGTGAAGACCATCCCGTCCGCGGCCGTCGTCGCGCCATCGGTCGTGGCGAAGTCAACCGACGCGCCGGTCACCAAGACGATCGCGGCATCGGCCACCAAGCCGGCGTCGAGCCCCACGAGCAGTTCGGCGTCGAGCCCCGTGACCAGCTCGAGATCGAGTGTGCCTGCGGCGAACGTCGTGTCGAGCGTCATGCCGGTCGTTAGCTACGTCACGGTGGTGCCGGCGACCAAGCCGCGGGCGAAGGTCGATGGATCAGCGCCGACCGCGGACGTCCTTTCACCGGTCGGCGTGGCTGAGATCACGGCGCACCTGCTTCCGAGCGTGCTGCTGATCATGCTCGGGTTCGCCGGCGTGAGCGGCGTGGTCGTCTTGCGCCGGCGGGCTTCGGCCAACGCCCTAGTGCTGCATCGACTCCGCGATGGCGATGAGCGCCTCGTACTCCTGCATCCAGTAGCGCGTGTCGCGAAAGTTCGGGAACGCGGGCGGAAACGACGGGTCGTCCCAGCGACGCGCAATCCAGCCCGACATGTAGACAATGCGCATGGCGCGTAGCGGCTCGCACAGCACCAGCGTGCTGCGATCAAACTCCCGAAACAGCTCGTAACCTTCCAGTAGATCCGCCCGCATCTTCCGCGCTTCCTCGGTGTCGCCGCGCGCGAGCAGCCAGATGTCCTGCACCGGCGGACCGACCCCACAGTCGTCGAAATCAACGAGGATCGGCCCGTCCTTTGCCCACAGGATGTTGCCCCAGTGCAAGTCGCCGTGAATGCGCTGCGCTGGCGCCGCGGCCATCGGCGCCGCCGCCGCGTCGGCGATGGACAGGGCGACGTCGCGATAGCGAGGCGCCAGCGACCCCGGAATGAAGTCGCCGGACAGGAGCACATCGAGCGGCTCGCGAATGTACCGGTCGACGGTCACACGCGGACGATTCGGCGCTGAGCGCGCCGCGCCCACGGCATGCATACGTCCGATCGTGCGTCCGATGCGCCGTCGATTCTCGGCATCGAGCTCGTCCAGCGTGCGCCCGCGGACTTTCGGGAACGCGGCATACAGGATGCCGTCGATCTCGTTGAGCGTCGTGCCGGTACCGAGATCCATCGGTGCGATCGCCGGGACTTCGGCCCCCTCGAGATCGGCGAGAAACCGGTGCTCGTCCTCGATCGTGGCGCGCGACCAACGTCCGGGCCGATAGAACTTGATGACCACGCGCCGGTCATCGGTCAGCTCGACCTCGTACACACGGTTTTCGAAGGCGCGCAATGGCAGGCAGCGGCCGGTCGAGCGAAGGCCGCCGACCTCCACGGCCTCCAGCACGCGATCAGGCGTCAATCCGAAGAATGTCGTCCCAGGCTCGCCAGCCACGTCGCGATCCTATCAGCGGTGAGCGTGAAGTCGGCGGCGGCCGCGGGCGCCGCCGCCATGAGCATCGACAGCGCCGCGATCAGGCGCGCGGCTTGACCCAGGTTTCCGACCAGGCCAGGCAGGCGCTGGACGACTGGCGGTCGCCACGCATCTCGGCCCATACCTGACCCTTCGGCGTCTTGCCGTTCAGCTCCACGCTCGCCGTCTTCGCGGGGAAGAACGTGCTGAAGACGCCGATGGGACGATTCATGAAGCCGGGCGGCGCGTTTAGGACGAATGGCGTGATCGTGTCCGCCCACGTCATGACGATCCGATCGTTGCCGGCGACGATCGTCTCCGTCGCGGCCTTGGGCGGCGTGCCCGCGCGTGAGAACTGCGCCGGCGTGATCGGCAGCGTCGTGTCCGCGAACTGCGGATACAGCAGCGCCTCGATCGTCTTTTGCAGCCAGCGCGCCACGGCTTGATTGTCCGAGTAGATGCGCACCTGGCCATCGATGAGCGTCGAGTGCACGAACAGCACGTGCCCGGCGCCGTCCGGACACCAGAGCACGCGCCAGTGACTGAAGCGGTCGGTCAGCGTCTTGCCGCCGTCCGTGCTCAGTCGGATGAAGGAGTTCTCGCCGGTCATCAGGACTTCGTTGGGATCCACTGGTGGCGTCATAGGTCCTCCTCGCGCCGGGTAATGTACAATGCGTCCGCCATGAAGCGCCCGGGCTTAAAGCGTAAGTCGAGTCGCGCGGTCGAGCGGCTGCGGGCGGCGCTCGTCGCGAACGGCTCGGCCAAAGTCGTCTCACTGCTCGAGCCCGAGCTCGTACTCGAGCGGGCGACGCGGCGTTTCCTGGCCCAGCCCAGCGATCGTTGTGTGAAGTGCAACAGTACGTTCATCGGGCGCGAGCCCGCCTTCATCCACTGTTTCTACTGCGGCAAGATGGCCCGCATCGCCAACGCTTCGCTGCTGGCGCAGGAAGAGTTCGAGATGCGATCGGGGCTGCGAATCGCGGTCTGAGTGCTACGCGGCGGCGCGCAGGTCGGTCACGACCTCGTGCCACCACTGCTCGGGCGGCTGCGCCTCGAGCCCTTCCATCTGTCGACGCGTCTCGCGAAACTTCGGATCCGTGTGCCACGCCTCCCACTCGGCGCGCGTGTGCCACGTCCCGATGATCACCCGCTCGTTGAGGGCGTCGACCGGAATCGCGACCTGGCCGGCCACCCAGCCCTGCTGGGAGCGCGCCGCCTCCAGGCGCTCGCGCATCGCGGCGTCCCAGCGCGGCTCGCTGCCTTCCTTGAGCTTCACGCGCGTCACGATCGTCATCATGGCCGCACCTCCCGCGACGGTGATGCGGTGCAAGTTCGGCGCCCGCGACTGCGTCCCTACCAACGCTCGCGGTGGACGAGCTCCTCGAGCGGCCTGCGCCTGCGCGCGACCGATTTCGGCGCCTGAGCACGCGCCGGATCGGCGTAGCCGAAGCCGACGACGCGATTGACGTGGACGTCCTTGGGGATGCCGAGCAGCTGCGCGACGGCGGCCTCCGGCAGATGCGCGGGGCACGACGCGATGCCTTCGCTCCAGGCGGCCACCATCATGTTCTGCGCGCAACGTCCGGCGTCGAACTCATGGGGCTCCACCTGAGCGATCACGACGACGGCGGCCGCATGCGCGAGCCACTTGCCCCATTCGCTCAGCGCGCCGAGCGCGCGCACGCCCTCGCGGTCGGTCACGACGATGAGGCGGTTGGGCTCGCGATTCTTGCTGCTGCCGGTCATGCGCGCTGCCTGCAAAATTCTCCGGAGCGCTTCATCGGGAAGCGGCTGGGGCAGGTACACGCGCTGGTCGCGCTTGTCCACGACCGCGCGATACGCGTCCATTTTAGATGCTCGCCTCGGACGGTGGGGCTCCAGCCCCACGAAATCCGAATGGCCGCGCTACCATCACAGCCGCCAGCGCGTCGGATCCGGACGTCGGCGATGCCAGTCCGTGACGCGCTCGTAGGCGCGCGCGATGCGCAACACCGTCGCGTCGTCGAAGCGGCGGCCGACGATCTGGATCGACACCGGCAGTCCCTCGCGCGTGAACCCCGACGGCACAACCACCGCGGGCAGTCCGAGCAAATTCCATGGCGCGGTATAGCGGATTGACGCCGGCGCGAAGCCGGTGCTCGGAAATTCCTCGAACCGCAGAGCCGGCGTGGCCTGTCCGGGGAAGATCAGCGCGTCGACGTGCGACAGCAGCGCGTCGACCTCGCGGCCGATCCGCGCGCGCAGGCGTTGCGCACGCTGGACGTCCTGCGCGGTGAACAGCGCGGTCAGGTAGATGCGCGTGCGCAGGCCTTCGCCGAATTTCTCCGGCGTCGCCCGCAAGGTGTCGGCGTGATACTCGTACGCCTCGGACATGATCGGCGCCCACACCGCCATCGCGAGATCCAGCGACGGCGCGTCCACGTCGTCGATCGTCGCGCCTTCCTTGCGAAGCACGTCGAAGGCCGTGAGCGCGGCCCCGCGCACCTCGTCGTTCAGCCCCGGCACATCGACGTAGTAACGCTTCAGCAGCCCGAGACGCAGGCCGCGCGCCCCGTCCTCGAGGCGACCGACGTAGTCCTGTGTCGTCGCGCCGCGCGTGGACGTGTCGTCGGGATCCGCGCCGGCGATCGCCTGCAGCAGCACTGCGCTGTCCCACACGCCGCGCGTCATCGGTCCGACGTGATCGAGCGACCACGACAGCGGCAGCACGCCGCTGCGGCTCACCAGCCCATACGTGGGCTTGTGACCCACGAGCCCGGTCATCGCCGCCGGGCCGCGAATGGAGCCGCCCGTGTCGGAGCCGAGCGCACCCGCGCAGAGTCCGGCCGCCGCGGCGACGGCCGAGCCGGATGACGAGCCGGCCGGTGCGCGCCGGACGTCCCATGGATTGCGGCCGGTCGGAAACGCTCCATCCGTGACCGGTCGGCCGAACGCGAACTCGTGCATGGCGAGCTTGCCGAGCAGCACGGCGCCAGCGTCTTTCAGCCGCCACGTGATGAACGCATCGCGCCTCGGAACGTGGTCGGCGAGGACGCGCGAGCCCGAAGTCATCTTGACGCCGGCGACGGCGATGAGGTCTTTGAGCGCGATCGGCACGCCATGCAGCGGTCCACGGCGCCGCCCGCGCGCGATCTCCGCGTCCGCCTCCTTGGCTTGCGCGAGCGCCATGTCGGCGGTGACCGTGATGTAGGAGCGCAGCACGGAATCGTGCTCGGCGATGCGTCCGAGATACGCTTCCGTCGCCTGCACGGACGAGATCTCGCGGCGGCCGATCCCGTCACTGACAGCATGAAGGTCGAGATCCGGGACGCTCACCGCCATGGCTCGTCCTCCGGCACGGGCGCAGCGGCGCGCAGACGGTCGCGCTCGGGCTGCCACTCGAGCCACATCGCGTACAGCAGCTCGGCGTCACGCGCTCCGAGCGTGAGCCCCGCCGTGCGGCACTCCGCGTCGAACTGTGCTCGTCGGTTGTCGCTGGATTTCATGGCGCGAGATTGTAGCAGGAGTTATCCTCCGACCCTGACTCCCACGAAAGGATCGGGCATGGCCACGGCAACTCCACGGCTGATGGGCGCTGAGGTGAAGCGCAAAGAAGATCCGCGCCTCGTGACCGGCACCTCGTCGTACGTCGGCGACGTCACCGTGCCGGGACTTCACTACGTCGCGTTCGTGCGGAGCCCGCACGCCCACGCACGCGTGCGGCGGATCGACACCAAGGCCGCGCTCAAGCGTGCCGGCGTCGTCCGCGTCGTCACCGGTGAAGATCTCAAGTCGCACGTGCAGCAAATCCCGCTCGGCGGACCCAGCGCCGAGGGCGGCGGCGGTGGCAAGACCGAAGCGGGCCGCAAGCACTTCCCGCTGTCGATCGGGCGCGTGCGTCATGTCGGCGAGCCCGTCGCGGCGGTGATCGCCACCTCCGAAGCGGCGGCAGTCGACGGCGCTCAGGACGTCGCCGTCGACTGGGATCCGATTCCAGCGGTCGGCGACCTCAGGTCGGCCATGGCGAAGAACGCGCCGAAGATCCACGATGACGCGGCCGGCAACGTCGAGCACACGACGGCGATCAAGCAGGGAGATCCCGACGCGGCGTTCAAACAAGCCCACAAGGTCGTCAAGCAGCGCATGGTCAGTCAGCGTCTGTCCGGCATCCCGATGGAGCCGCGGGCAACGCTGGCCGCGCCGGATCCGGCGACCGGTGGCGTGACCGTATGGGCCAGCCACCAGGCGCCACACGTCCTTCGCAACGATCTGGCTACCGTGCTCGGCGTGCCGCAGAATCTGGTGCGCGTGATCGCGCCGGAAGTCGGCGGCGGGTTCGGCGTGAAATTCGGGCTGTACCCGGAGGACGTCACGCTCGCTGCGTGCGCGCGGCTCTACAAGCTGCCGCTGCGGTGGACCGAGACGCGCATCGAGCACATGGTCGCGACCACGCACGGGCGCGCGCAGGTCACGGATCTCGAGGCCGCCGTGCAGGCCGACGGCACCATCACGGGGCTGCGCATGCACGTGGTGGCCGACATCGGCGCCTATCCGATCTTCACGTTCATTCCCGACCTCACGCTGATGATGGGTGTCGGCGTCTACAAGGTGACCAACGTCGATCTCAAATCGACGTGCGTGTTCACGAACTCCACGCCGGTCGCCGCCTATCGCGGCGCCGGGCGGCCGGAGGCCGCATATTACTTGGAGCGGCTGATCGACATCGTGGCCGCGGAGCTCGGAAGGAAGCCGGAGGAGATTCGCCGGAAGAACTTCATCCCGCCGTCGGCGTTTCCGTATGCGACGCCGACGGGCCAGCGCTACGACTCCGGCGAATACGATCGCGCGTTGACGAAAGCACTCGAGATCGCCGGCGTCGAGAAGCTGCGCTCCGATCAGCAGGCGCGCGTGAGCCGCGGCGATCGCGCGCTACTCGGCATCGGCATGGCGTGCTACGTCGAGATGTGCGGGTTCGGGCCGTTCGAGAGCGCGGTCGTGCGCGTCGAGCCCGGCGGCGACGTCACCGCGTTCACGGGAACCTCGGCACACGGGCAGGGTCACGAGACGACGTTCGCGCAAATCATCTCCGATCATCTCGGCGTGCCGTTCGACAAGATCGTCGTGCGTCACGGCGATACGCTGAACACGCCGATGGGGAACGGGACCGGCGGCTCGCGCAGCCTGGCCGTCGGCGGCTCGGCCATCATGGGCGCGACGCTGAAGGTGCAGGACAAGGCGCGACGCATCGCGGCCACGATGCTCGAGGCGGCGGCGGACGACGTCGTGTACACGGACGGCCGATATCAGGTGAAGGGCGTGCCCGCCAAGGCGCTCGCCATCGCCGACATCGCGGCCAAGGCCTATGCGGAGGGCCTGCCCGAGGGCATGGAGTACGGGCTCGAGGCCACGGAATTCTTCCGGCCGCCGCAGCTCGTCTATCCCTTCGGCGCGCACATCGCAGTGGTCGAGATCGATCGCGAGACGGGCCGCGTGCGCGTGCGCGACTTCGTCTCCGTCGACGACTGCGGGGTGCGTATCTCTCCAACGTTGGTCGCGGGCCAGGTGCATGGCGGCCTCGCCCAGGGCATCGCGCAGGCGCTGATGGAGGAGCTCGTCTACGGCGCCGACGGTCAGCTGGTGACCGGGTCGCTGATGGACTACGCCGTGCCGCACTCCGAGGATTTGCCATCGTTCAAGACCGATCAGACGGTGACGCCGACGCCGTTCAATCCGATGGGCGCGAAGGGGATCGGTGAGGCCGCGACGATCGGCAGCACGCCGGCCATCGTCAACGCGGTCGTCGACGCGTTGCGTCCGCTCGGCGTCAAGCATCTGGACATGCCGCTGAAGCCCGAGCGCGTCTGGGCCGCGCTGCACGCCACCAAACGCTGATGGCGCTCGACCCCGCGCGAACGCTGGCATTCGTGCAGAAGACCTGGGACGGCGAAATCCTGCCGACGCTGACCGAGTATGTGAGCATCCCCGCGAAGTCGCCGATGTTCGATCCTCAGTGGAAAGCGCATGGTCACCTCGACCGTGCGGTCGGCATGATCGAGCAGTGGTGTCGCGCGCGCGCGATCGAAGGACTGCGCGTCGATGTCGTGCGCCTGGAAGGCCGGACGCCCGTCATCTTCATGGAGATTCCGGGCCGGGGCGACGACACAGTGCTGCTTTACGGTCACTGCGACAAGCAGCCGGAGATGGTCGGCTGGGCAGAGGGGCTCGGTCCGTGGACGCCCGTACGTCGCGGCGATCGGCTCTACGGCCGTGGCGCAGCCGACGATGGATACGCGGCGTTCGCCGCGCTCACGTCGATCCAGACGCTTCAGGCGCAAGGCGTCCCGCATGCGCGCTGCGTGGTGCTGATCGAGGCGTGCGAGGAGTCCGGCTCCTACGATTTGCCGCATTACGTCGAGGCGCTCTCGGCCCGCATCGGCACGCCGAGCCTCGTCGTGTGTCTCGACTCCGGCTGTTCGGATTATGAGCACCTGTGGACGACGACGTCGTTGCGCGGCATCGTCAACGGCGTCTTGACCGTCGAAGTGCTCACCGAGGGCGTCCACTCGGGCGCGGCGAGCGGAATCGTCCCCTCGTCGTTCCGGATCATTCGCTCGCTGTTGTCGCGGATCGAAGACGAGCGGACCGGCGACATCAAGGTGGCGGACCTGAACACCGAGATTCCGCGCGAGCGTGTCGAGCAGGCGCGCGCGGTGTCCGGCGTGCTCACCAAGCGCATCGCGCAGTTTCCGTTCGTCCCCGGCATGCGGCCCATGCACGATGACCCGCTGGAAGCGCTGCTCGCGGGCACGTGGAAGCCGGCGCTGTCCATCACCGGAGCGGCCGGCCTGCCCTCGCCGACGGACGGCGGCAACGTCCTACGGCCTCAGACGTCGGTGAAGCTGTCGATGCGGCTGCCGCCGACCGTGAACGCGGCTCGCGCGGCGAAGCGCCTCAAAGAGCTGCTCGAGGCCGACTCGCCTTACGGAGCACGCGTACGATTCGAAATCGAGTCACCGGGCGATGGCTGGGATGCGCCGACGACGGCGCCCTGGCTCGCGCAGGCTCTGCGCCGCGCGTCGGAGACCTATTTCGGCCAAGCCGCCTTGTCGCAGGGCACAGGTGGCTCGATCCCGTTCATGGCCATGCTTGGCGCGCGGTATCCGCAGGCGCAGTTCATGATCACGGGTGTGCTGGGCCCCGATAGCAATGCGCACGGACCGAACGAGTACCTGCACGTTCCTACGGGTGTGCGCGTGACGGCCTGCGTGGCGTCCGTCCTCGCCGACCACGCCCCGCGCGCACGCTGACCTCAGGCGGAGCGTCGCTCCGTCGTGGTGAGTCGACGGGCACCGCGGCGGCGATCCCCTCGGCAAGCCGGCGCGCGCCCGATGGTCGACCCGGCCCTCCGGCGTCACGTCGCCGTCTTCGACGCGGACATCGATCTCGCGCGCGTCGAGTCAGGCTACTTGCCGACGCGCGAGATCGTATCGCGTGAGGTCTGACGCCCTCGCTCGAGCAGGCGGCGCGCCTCTGCGAGATAACCGCGCGCGATGTTCGACCAGTGACGGGAGCGGCCGTCGAGCGCGTCGTTGAGACGATTGCTCATCGCGATCGCTTTGTCACGTGCGAGTGCGCGCCGCGTGCGGCCCCGGTCCGGGTCGAGCATGTACGCGGCAGCGGCGCCGACCGCGACAGTCATGAGAACACGCATCAGTCTCCTCATCACCGACCTCCCGCATCGCGTCCTGCAGCGATAGTTCCTGCAGCGAGAGTGCCAACGACCCGAGTGGCGTTTCCGTTGCAGGCGTACACTAGGCCCGTGAGTGAGTTACCCGTGAGTACCCCAGCCGATGGTCGCCTCCTTGCGCTGCAGGACGTAGCGACTCAGCTACGCGTCGACAGCGTGCGCGCGACCACCGCCGCCGGCAGCGGCCATCCGACGTCGTGCGCGTCTGCGGCCGATCTCGTCGCGGCGATTTTCTTCGACGCGATGCGGTTCGACCCTGAGACTCCGCGCGACCCGGCGTGCGATCGCTTTGTGCTCAGCAAGGGCCACGCGGCGCCGTTGTTGTATGCGGCGTGGGCCGCCGTCGGTCTGCTGGACCGCAAGGATCTCGTTCAGCTGCGTCAGATCGACAGCGACCTCGAGGGCCATCCGACACCGCGGCTGCCCTTCGTCGATGTCGCGACCGGCTCGCTGGGCCAGGGTCTGGGTGTCGGCGTCGGGCTGGCCCTCGGCGCTCGCATGCTCGGCACCGATGCGCGCGTCTTCGTCCTGCTCGGCGATGGCGAGATGGCCGAAGGCTCGGTGTGGGAAGCGGCCGAGATGGCGAGCCACGAGAAGGTCGAGAACCTGGTCGCGATCGTCGACGTCAACGGGCTCGGCCAGTCCGGGCCCACGATGTTGGACCACGACCTCAAGGCGTATCAGCGTCGCCTCGCCGCGTTCGGATGGCGCACGACCGTGATCAACGGTCACGACATGGCGCAAATCACTGTCGCGCTCCGACGCGCCACGCGCGCGCGCGGCGCGCCGACGGCGATCATCGCCGGCACGGTCAAGGGCAAAGGGCTCGCCCCCGAAGTGGAAGGCAAGGAAGGCTGGCACGGTAAGCCGCTGCCGGCCGACATGGCCGAGCGCGTGATCGCGTCGCTCGAGGCCGGCCTGCACCATCTGCCGCCGCCACCGATTCGTCGCCCGCGCCGGCGTGTAGGAAAGACAGCGCTGCCCGCGCCGCAGCCGATCACGGGCAAACCGCCGCTGGGCGAAATTGCCACGCGGCAGGCCTACGGTGAGGCGCTGGTGCGCGTGGGCGAGAGCGACCCACGCTTGCGGGTGCTCGACGGCGACGTGAAGAACTCGACGTATGTCGAGAAATTCAAGGAACGCTTCCCCGATCGGTTCATCGAGGGATGGATTGCCGAGCAGAACATGGTCAGCACAGCCGCCGGCCTCGCCGCGCAGGGGTTCGTGCCGTTCGTGTCGTCATTCGCGTGCTTCCTCGAGCGAGCCGCGGATCAGATCCGCATGGCCGGCATCTCGCGCGCGAACGTGAAGCTGTGCGGCTCGCACGCCGGCGTGTCGATCGGCGAAGACGGGCCGTCGCAGATGGCGCTGGAGGATCTCGCGCTGTTCCGCGCGATCCCCGAGGCCGTTGTGTTCTATCCGTCCGACGGTGTCGCCACCGACGCCGCCGTGCAGCTCGCCACCGGGCGCAAGGGCGTCGCCTACATCCGCACGACGCGGGGCAAAACGCCGGGCCTTTACGGCGAGAACGACGCGTTCGCCGTCGGCCAGCTCAAGGTCGTGCGCCGCAGCGAGCGCGATCGCCTGGCGATCGTCGCGGCCGGCATCACGCTCCACGAAGCGGTGGCCGCTCACGATGAGCTGGCGAAGTCCGGTGTCGCTGTGCGGATCATCGATCTCTTCTGCGTGAAGCCGGTCGATGCGGCCGCGCTCCTGGAGCACGCGCGCGCCTGCGACAACCGGATCCTCACCGTCGAAGACCACTATGCGGAAGGCGGCATCGGCGACGCGGTGCTCGAAGCCGTCGGCACGGCCGACGTCGCTGTGCATCGCCTCGCCGTGCGCGAGATTCCGCGCAGCGGTCCACCCAAACAGCTGCTTGAGCGCTACGGCATCGGCCGCGGCGCGATCCTGACGAAAGTCCGCGAAATCCTCGGCGGCTGACGCCTCACGCGGCGGCGCGCCGCAGTGCGCGCAGCGCCAGGTACGCCGGCAGCGCGAGTGCCGTCCCGATCGCGACCGCGCGCGTCGGCGGCCGTTGCGTGGCGTGCGGCGCACGCCACCCGCCTCGGATGTCGGTGCCCGATGCCACGGCTGCGAGCACCGCCCCCGGCGTCGGTGCTGTGGTGCGATCCTGAAAATGATCGTAATCGGTCATCGTGCGCGCCACCTGCTCGTAGAGCGCGGGCGACACGGTGTGCAGCACGTGCATGGCGCGCGCGGCGCCGCCGACGAAGATTTCGCGTCGCGGATGCTCGGCGGCGCGAACGATCGAGCTCGCGACGTCCGTCGGATCGTAGACGGGGCGCGGCGGCTTCAACGCGCGGCCGGTGTAATTGGCGGCGTGCTCGAAGAACGGCGTATCGATCGCCGCGGGCAAGATCGTGACGACGTCGACGCCGGTGCCGATCAGCTCCTCACGAAGCGTCTCGCCGAAGCCGACCACCGCGAACTTCGCCGCCGCGTACGCCGTGTAATACGGCATCGCCATCTTGCCGAGCATCGATGCGATGTTGATCAGAACGCCGTGCCCCTGCGTCATGAAGTGCGGCAGCACGGCGCGCGCGCCGTGGACGCAGCCGAAGAAGTCGGTGTCCACGACGCCGCGGAAGACATCAGGCGGCAGCGTCTCGAATGCCCCGAGCGCGCCGACGCCGGCGTTGTTCACCCAGACGTCGATCCGTCCGAAACGGTCCAGCGCGCGGCGCGCCACCGCGCGCATCGATGTCTCGTCGCGCACGTCGGCCGGGACGGCCAGGCCTTCCGCGCCCGCGGAGCGGCACTGCTCGACGACGCTCTCGAGCGGCGCCTCTCGCCGCGCACACACGACGACCGCGGCGCCGCGGCGCGCGAATGCCAACGCGGTTGCGCGGCCGATGCCGCTCGACGCGCCCGTGAGGACGACGATGGAGTCGGACAGAGCTGGACGCATACTGCACCTCCCGGAGGCGGGGACCAGCAAGCGAGTTGCCAGTCAGTCCTTGCGGTGGGTGTCCCCGGTGTCTATGCTGCCTCGATGCCCGCCGCGAAGCCCGCGACTACGCTCGTGCTGCTCGTGCGCCACGGCGTGACGCCGACGACCGGACGCTTGCTGCCCGGTCGCCGCCGCGGTCTGCATCTGTCGGACGAAGGCCGGCGCCAAGCCGAGGCGCTTGCCACGCGATTGGCAGCGCTGCCCAGGATCGCCGCGATCTACTCGTCGCCGCTCGAGCGCGCCCGTGAAACGGTCGAGCCGCTCGCCAGGCTGCGCGGGCTGGCGGTGCGAGTCGAGCGCGGTCTGCTCGAGGTCGATCCCGGCACATGGACCGGCCTCTCGCTCAAGCGCGCGGCGCGGCGGCCCGAGTGGACGATCGTCCAGCGGCATCCCAGCGCGTTCCGCTTTCCCGGCGGTGAATCGTTCGTGGAGATGCAGGCTCGCATGGCGAGCACCATGGAACGGCTCGTCGAGCGGCATCGTGGCGACACGATCGTCGTCGCCTCGCACGCCGATCCGATCAAGACGCTCGTGGCGTGGGCGCTCGGCGCGCCCCTGGACCTGTTTCAACGGATCGTCATCGCGCCCGCGTCGATCACGGCGATCGCGTGTCGTGCGGAAGGTTTGAGCGTGCTCACGATGAACGCCATGGACGGCGACCTCGCATCGCTGGTCAGGCGCTAGATGGCTCCGTCGTTCGATTTCGAAGCGCCCGATCACTTCACGGCCGGCACCGTCGGCCCACAAGGCCAACGTGTCTTCTATATTCAGGGACGCCAGAAGGGCGAGCTCGTCACGCTGAAGAGCGAGAAGGAACAGGTGCGCGCGCTGGCGACGTATCTCGCACAGATGCTCGACAAGCTGCCGACGGCCTCGGAGGCGACGCCGCAGCGCCTCGAGCTGCTGGAGCCTGTGGAGGCCGCGTGGCCCGTCGCCTCGCTCGGACTTGGCTGGGACGAGGAGCGGGAGCGCATCGTCGTCGTGGCGGAGTCCGTCGTCGAGGAGGAAGGCGACGAGCCCGCGACGGCTCGCTTCGCCATCACCCGCGCGCAGGCGACAGCATTCGTCGAGCGCGCGGAGTCGCTCGTCAAGGCCGGGCGGCCGATCTGTCCGATGTGCAGCCAGCCCAAAGACCCGGCTGGACATGTGTGTCCGAGGAGCAACGGTCACGTCGTGCATTGACGTGGCGGCGCTCCTCGCGCGCGGCGAGGTGACGCTGAAGGGTCGCCTGCCGCGCAGCACGAACGCGACATTCCTTGTCGAGGTCGTGCTCGACGGAAGCCAGGCGTTGGCCGTCTATAAGCCCGAGCGGGGCGAGCGTCCGCTGTGGGATTTCCCGTCGGGCCTGTTCAAGCGCGAGATCGCCGCGTATCACCTCTCGGAGGCGCTCGGCTGGGGATTGGTGCCGGTCACGATCCACCGCGACGGGCCGTATGGCGAGGGCTCGCTGCAAGAGTTCGTGCACGCGGACTTCACGCAGCACTATTTCACCCTGTGCGAAGATCCGGCGTACCGCGAACAGCTGGCGCGCATTTGTGCGTTCGATCTCATTGCGAACAACGCCGACCGCAAGAGCGGCCACTGTCTGCTCGGCCCCGACGGCCGCATCTGGGCCATCGACAACGGCCTGTGCTTCAACGTCGATCCCAAGCTGCGAACGGTGATCTGGGATTTCGCCGGCGAGCCGTTGCCTGAGAGCGTTCGCGACGATCTCCGGCGACTCGTGAAAGCGGGGCCGCCAACGCCGCTGACGACGTTGCTCGACGAGCGCGAGTGCCTAACGCTGGTCGCGCGCGCCAAGCGCCTGGCGCAGGTGGGCCGGTTCCCGTCCGAGGGCGGCGGCGACCGATACCCCTGGCCGCCTGTTTAGATGGGGGGCCTCGAAGGGCCCCCCAAACCCCCCAACGTTCGGAGCGCCCCGGGAAACCCGTGGCGCTCCTCTATCACGCGTACGCAGTCGGTGGTCCCGACATGGCCCCCCAAACCCCCCAGCGCTCGTCGCGCCCCGAGTGAATCTGGGGCGCTCCTCGGTATCGCGCGTGCTCACCGCCCCGAGACGGCCCGCCAAATCCGCCCGGTGGTATCCTGTGCCCGACTGGAGGACCGACCATGGCCGCAGAGACGTTCGACCGCAAAGCAGAGGACGTCGGCAACATCGTGTTCCTCGAGCACGTGAACTTCCGCGTGCCCGATCAGCAGCTCGCCACGGCGTTCTACGTGACCGCGCTCGGCTTCACGCGCGACCCGTACCTGATGGTCGGCCTCGACAACATGTGGATCAATCTCGGACGCTCGCAGTTCCACTTGCCCACCGGAAATCCGAACCACTCGCGCGGGCGCGTGGGCTGTGTCGTCTCCGACTTCGACGCGCTGCCGGAGCGGCTGCACGCCGCCGAAAAGTGGCTCAGCGGCACGAAGTACACGCACCGCGTCGAGAAGAATCACGCGGACGTGACGTGCCCGTGGGGTAACCGGATGCGGCTGCACCGGACCGGCGCGGACTTCGGCTTCATGACGCTTGGCATGCCGTACGTCGAGTTCCCCGTGCCGACCGGCCACGCCGACGGCATCGCGCGGTTCTATCGCGAGATCATGGGGGCGCCAGCGCGGCTCGAGGAAGACCACGGCAGCACGACCGCGCGCGTGCAGGTCGGCCACGGTCAGTCGTTGCTCTTCCGTGAGACGAGCGAAGAGATCCGCGCCTACGACGGCTATCACATCGCCGTCTACGTCACCGATTTCGGCGGCTCACACGCCAAGCTCAACGAGCGCGGCATCGTCAGCCAGGAGTCGAACCCGTACCAGTACCGGTTCCAGGAGATCGTCGATCCCGAGTCGGGCAAACTCCTCTACGAAATCGAGCACGAGGTGCGCTCGTTCACGCATCCGATGTACGCGCGCCCGCTCGTGAACCGGAACCCGGCGCAGCGGCAGCCGACGTACCAGCCCGGACAGGATGCGTTCTACCCGAGGTACGTCTAGCTACTTCAGCTCGATCTCGACGAAGACGAACTCGCCGGGATTCGGATTGACGACGTCGTGCTCCACACCGGCGTCGCGATAGTACGGCGCCCCCTGCGTGAGCTGCGAGGTCGTCTCGCCGCTCTCGCTTCGACTCGCCAGCAGCCCGGTCGTCAGCGGCACGACGACGTACGGGTACTCGTGGCGATGATGGCCGGTGTGGGCGCCTGGCGCGAAGCGCCATTCGGTGACCCGCACCCGCGCGTTGTCGACACGCACCGTGGGGACCGCCTTTGCCATCGGCTCGGGCATGCGGCATCATATCGCGCCTGTAGCCCAGCCGCGGGTCGAATCGGGCATGGCAGTGCGAGCCGCAGGTCGTTCGACGACCGAGGCCAGCGTGAAATGCTCTTAAGGAGGATCAGTCAATGGGCGAAATGATCAATCTGACCGCCGAAGACGGACACAAGCTCGCTGCCTACAAGGCCACGCCGACGGGCACGCCGCGGGGCGCGCTGGTCGTCGTCCAGGAGATCTTCGGCGTCAATCACCACATCAAGAGCGTGACCGATCGCTTCGCCAAGGAGGGTTACCTCTCGATCGCGCCCGCGCTGTTCGACCGCGTCGAGCGCGGCTTCGAGTCGGGTTATCAGCAGGCGGACATCGATCGTGGTCGCACGGTGCGAGGCAAGCTCTCGATCGACGACGCCGTGAAAGACGTCCGCGCCGCCGTCAAGGAAGCGCAGAAGTCCGGCCTCAAGATCGGCGTCGTCGGCTACTGCTTCGGCGGCACGATGGCGTGGCTGGCCGCGACGCGCATCGACGGGGTGGCCGCCGCGATCGCCTACTACGGTGGTGGCGTCGCGGATGCCGCAGCCGAGAAGCCGAAGTGCCCCGTGATTTTCCATTGGGGCGAGACGGACGCATCCATCCCGAAGGAGCACTGGGAGAAGGTCAGGCAGAATCATCCGAATCTGACTCAGCACGTCTACCCCGCCGGCCACGGCTTCCACTGCGACGAGCGCGCGTCGTACCACAAGCCGAGCGCCGATCAGGCGATGGAGCGGACGATCCAGTTCCTCAAGCAGCACGTCGGGTAGCGGCGTGCGCGGCCTTCTCGCCTGGGGCGCCTACGTTCCGTACGCACGACTCGACCGCAAGGCCATCGCGACCGCCCTCGGCGCATCGGCCGGGGCCGGCACGCGAGCGGTCGCGTCCTACGACGAGGACGCGACGTCCCTGGGCGTGGAGGCCGCGCGCACCGCGCTTCGACGCGTCTCGGCGACGCCGGACGCCGTCTACTTTGCGACGACCGATCCGGCCTACCTCGACAAGACGAATGCCACGGCGATCCATGCCGCGCTCGATCTGCCGGCTTCCGCGGCCGCATACGACATGCTCGGCTCGATCCGCTCGGCGGCCGGCGCGATGCGTGCCGGCCTCGATGCCCGTGGATCGGCGCTGGCGGTCGTCGCCGACATCCGCACCGGTCTCGCCGGCGGGGGAGATGAGCGCGAGGGCGGTGATGCCGCCGCCGCGTTCTTGTTCGGCGAGGGCGAGGTCGTCGCCGAGCCGCTCGGCCACGCCTCGCAGAGCGCAGAATTCCTCGACCGGTGGCGCGTGCCCGGCGAGACGGCATCGCGCCAGTGGGAGGAACGGTTCGGCGAGCACGTCTACGTGCCGCTCGGCGAGGCCGCGTTGGCGGACGCGCTCAAGCAGGCGGGGGTCACGGCGTCCGCGGTCGACGTTCTGATCGTCGCCGGACCGCACACGCGTTCCAACAAGCGCGTCGCCGCATCCTCCGGTGTGAAGAAGGAAGCGATAGCCGACGATCTCGCCGCGAGCGTCGGCAACGCGGGCGCGGCCCATGCCGGGCTGATGCTGGCCGCCACGCTCGACACGGCGCGGCCGGATCAGGTCATCGCCGTGGTGTCGCTTGCCGACGGCGCCGACGTTACCGTGTGGCGCACCACGGGCGCGATCTCGGCGCGCCGTCCGAGCGCCACCGTCGCCGCCCAGATCGCGAGCGCGGGGCCCGTGTCGTATGCCACGTTCCTGACGTGGCGCGGCTTCCTGCGCCGCGAGCCGCCGCGGCGTCCGGATCCGCAGCCACCGGAGGCGCCGGCCGCCGCGCGCGCCGAAAGCTGGAAGTATGCTTTCACCGGCAGTCGCTGCCAGGCCTGCGGCACGCGTCACGTGCCGCCGCAGCGCGTGTGCGTGAAGTGCCAGGCCGTCGACCGCATGAGGCCCGAGCGCCTGACCGACGTGCCGGCGACGATCGCGACGTTCACCGTGGATCGGCTGGCGTACTCGATGTCACCGCCCGTCGTCGTGGCCGTGGTGGATTTCGAAGGCGGCGGCCGGTTCCAGTGCGAGATGACCGATGTGGATCCGAAGACCGTCAAGATCGGCGACCGCGTCGAGATGACGTTCCGCCGGCTCTATACTGCAAATGGCATCCACAATTACTTCTGGAAGGCGCGGCCGATCCGGACCGCGAGCTGAACGGACGCAAGGAGGCAAACGCTGATGGCCAGCAACGGAATTCGCGACCGCGTGGCGATCGTCGGGATGGGCTGCACGTCGTTCGGCGAGCGCTGGGACAAGAGCACGAGCGACCTGCTCGTCGACGCGACGACGGAGGCGACACAGTCCGCCGGCATCGACGTCAAGGACGTGGATGCGTTCTGGCTCGGCACGCTGTTCTCCGGGCAGAGCGGTCTGACGCTCTCGCGACCGCTGAAGATCGACTACAAGCCGGTCAGCCGGCTCGAGAACTTCTGCGCCACGGGCTCCGAGGCCTTCCGCAACGCCTGCTATGCCGTCGCCTCGGGCGCGTACGACGTCGCCATGGCGATCGGCGTCGAGAAGCTGAAGGACTCGGGGTTCTCGGGACTGCCGAGCACGCGGTCGGTCGGCGACGGTACCGCGGCCGGCATGACGGCACCGGCGATGTTCAGCCTGCTCGCGCCCGCCTATGCGAAGAAGTACGGCGTGAGCGACGAGCAGCTGAAGGAAGTCATGACGCGGATCGCGTGGAAGAACCACAAGAACGGCGCGCTCAATCCGCGCGCACAGTTCCGCAAGGAAGTGCCCAAGGACACGATTGCGTGCTCGCCGCTCGTCGCGGGCGCACTGGGCATTTTCGACTGCTCCGGTGTGAGCGATGGCTCGGCGGCCGCCATCATCGTCCGCGCGGAGGACGCGCATCGCTACACGGACAAGCCGCTGTACGTCAAGGCGCTGTCCTTCGTCGCGGGGCCCGCCGCCGGCCCGATCGACCCGGACTACGACTACACGACGTTCAACGAGGTCGTTGCCTCCGCCGCGGACGCCTACGCTCAGGCGGGGATCAAGGATCCGCGCCAGGAGCTGGCCATGGCCGAGGTTCACGACTGCTTCACGCCGACGGAGCTCGTTCTCATGGAAGATCTCGGTTTCGCCGCGCGCGGCACCGGCTGGAAGGAAGTGCTGGCCGGCACCTTCGATCTCGACGGCGAGCTCGCCGTGAACCCGGACGGCGGCCTCAAGTCGTTTGGCCACCCGATCGGCGCCTCGGGACTGCGCATGCTGTTCGAGTGCTGGCTGCAGCTGCGCGGCGAGGCGGGCAAGCGGCAGATCGCCAGCGTCGCGCGCGGGCGCAAGCTCGCGCTCACCCACAACCTCGGCGGCGCGCCCGGCGAATGTGTCTCGTTCGTGAGCGTGGTCGGCTCGGAGAGGAGCTAGCATGCCCCGGATCGTTTTTTCCCCGAGGTTTCCCAAGCCGCTACTCGAAGTGCTCGAGTCCATGAAGCCCTCGGGCTTCGACATCGCGGTCGTCGACGCGACGGGGCCGGAGTTCCTGACTGCCGCCAAGGACGCGGAGTACTTCATGGGCTTCGGTCGCAACCCGCTCGGGCCCGACTTCTACGCGGCGGCGCCGAAAATGAAGCTCGTGCAGCTCATCAGCGCCGGCTACAACACGATCGACCTCGAGGCGGCGCGACGGGCGCGTGTGCCTGTAGCCAACAACGGCGGCGCCAACTCCGTGGCAGTGGCCGAGCACGCGGTCATGCTGATTCTGGCGACGCTGAAGAAGCTGCACTGGCAGCACAACAACGTGACCGCGGGAAAGTGGCGCATCGGTGATTTCGCCGAGACGCGTCTCTACGAGCTGGAAGGCAAGACCGTCGGGATCGTCGGCCTGGGCAACATCGGCAAGAAGGTCGCGCGCCGGCTACGCGGCTTCGACTGCAAGATCGTCTACTACGACATCATTCGGCTGCCCGAGCACGAGGAAGATGTGCTCGGCGTCCGCTACGTGCTGCTGGACGAGCTGCTCGCGACGGCCGACGTGGTGACGCTGCACACGCCGCTCACCTCGGTGACGCGGAACATGATCTCGGACCGCCAGCTCGAGCTGATGAAGCCGACGGCGATCCTCGTCAACACGTGCCGTGGCCCTGTCGTCGACGAGCGGGCGCTGCACAAGGCGCTCATCACCAAGCGCATCGCGGGCGCGGGCCTCGACGTGATGGTCGACGAGCCGCCGTCCAAGGACAACCCGCTGCTCAACGTGGACAGCTGCACGATCACGCCGCACACGGCGGGCCCCACGTGGGAGAACTGGCCGAAAGCGTTCCGCAACGCGTTCGACAACATCCTGCGCGTGCACGCCGGCCGGCCGCCGCTGTGGGTGGTGCCGGAGCTGCGCGATTTGGTAAAGGGGGGTTAGCCCCCGCCAACCGGGCTGGCGCCGACCAGCGTGCGCGCCAGCTCGATCTCGCCGAAGTGCGTGAAGCCGTGCGTGACGCCGACCAGCGCGAGCACGCGCGCCAGCGGCATCTCGCCGACGAACTTCAGCGCGATCTTGCGATCGAGGTCGGAGGCCGTGAGCGACGGCACGTAGGCCTCGGTGCTCGCCCAGACCTTTTTCAGGTAGTCGGCGAACAGCGGCACATCGGTGATGCGCAGCGCCTGCGCCTCGGCGGTCGACATGCCCGTGCCCTGCGCGGCGGGGTGCAGCCCGAGCCGCTCGGGATAGCCGCCCTCGACCCACACGGTCGGTCGCCGGTTCTGCAGCACGAACCGAACGACGTTGTCCTCCGTGCGCGCGTAGTGCCACAGATTCCACGCGATCGTGTTCGCCTTGGGGTGGCCGGCGGGGACCATGTGCAGCTGCTCGCTCGTGAGGCCGTCGAGGCTCTTGTCCAATGCATCGTGCAGGCGCCTGAGATCGGTGCTCAGCGACTCCAGCAGCGTCATAGCAATCCCTCCCGCGGTCAGAGAACCTGCGTCGCGCGCTCGACACCACGGCGGACCAGACGCAATCGCCCGTCCTCCACGTCGAGCACCGTGACCGAGCAGTTGTCGGGTGCGAAGCCCACCACGCGATCGTCGCCCTCGGCGAAGCCGACGGCGACGTTGATGGCGACGAAGTGCGTGACGACGAGCGTGGGCCGGGGCAGCGCGACGATGGCATCGACCACGCGCTGACGCCACGCCCTCAGCTCCTCGGCCTGCGCTGACCACACGCCGGCCATCACGCCACGCAGCCACACGCCGCGCGCCGCCGGATCCTCCATCGGCGACGGAATCTCTCCCACGGCGGGCTCGATCCGCGCCGTGAATCGCCAGCGCTTCTCGAGCGGCACCGCCGTCTCGCGTGTACGTCGCAGCGGGCTGGTGATGATGGGCAGCGGGCCGAGCGGCGCCATCCGCTCGGCCATCGCCTCGGCCTGTGCTGCGCCTGTCGCGTCGAGGCCGGGATCCGGCGCCTCGGAGAACGCCGCCACGGCCTTGCCGTGACGAACCAGATAGAGCCTGACCACCGCACAAGAATGGCATAAACTCCGCGCATGGCGAGGACGATCATCGATCTCTCGATGCCGCTCGAGAATGACGTGCAGTCGGATCCGCCCGGTTATGGTCCCAAGATCGAATACCTCCGCCACAAAGAGACGGCGAAGGACGTCACGCAGTTCTTTCCCGGGCTCAGGGAGGATCAGCTGCCGGATGCCGAGGGATGGGCGGTCGAATGGATTCGGCTGATGACCCACAACGGCACGCATCTGGACGCGCCCTATCACTTCGCCTCCACGATGAACCGCGGCGAGCGCGCGATCACGATCGACGAGGTGCCGCTCGAGTGGTGCTTTCAGCCCGGCGTGAAGCTCGATTTCCGAACACTCCCTGACGGCTACGTCGTCACGGCGCGCGACGTCGAGGCGGAGCTCAAGCGGATCGGGCACACGCTGCGCGCGCTCGAGATCGTCGTCGTCAATACGCGCGCCGGATCGGCGTACGGCAAGCCCGACTACGTCGCGGCCGGCGCGGGCATGGGGCGCGAGGCGACGCTCTATCTGCTCGAGCGCGGGGTGCGGGTGACCGGCACCGACGCGTGGTCGTGGGACGCGCCGTTCGTGCACACCAAAGAGAAGTTCTCGCAGACCGGCGACGCGTCGCTGATCTGGGAGGGCCACAAGGCGGGGCGCGAGATCGGTTACTGCCACCTCGAGAAGCTGCACAATCTCGAAGCGCTGCCAGCGCGCGGCTTCACGATCGCGTGCTTCCCGGTAAAGATCCGCGGCGCCTCTGCGGGCTGGACGCGCGCCGTCGCCATCGTAAACGGCTAGCCATGCTCTTCATGGTGATCGAGACGTTCCGCAATCAGGACGGCAAGGCGATCTATCGTCGGCTGCGCGACCGCGGCCGCCAGATGCCAGACGGGTTGGCGTTCGTCGGCAGCTGGGTGCAGGCGGACATGGGCCGCTGCTTTCAGCTGATGGAGTGCGACGACGTCACGCTGCTGCAGCGTTGGATCGTGCAGTGGTCGGACCTGATGCAGTTCGAGATCGTGCCGGTCGTCGCGGGTAAAGACACGGCCGCGGCGCTGGCGCCGCTGCTCTAGCGCACGAGACGACCGAGCAGCCGGCGCAGCTTCGGCGTGCGCCGCAGCGCTCGTCCCAGGCGCGGCACATCCGTCGCATCCAGAATCAGCGGTGAGCGCTGGAAGCGTCCCTTCAAATCGTAGTGACACAGGCGGATCTCGTACGACCCCGCCGCTGGCCCCCGCGTGAACTTCAGCAGCTGCACCGTCGGCCGGTGATACCGCGTCTCGATCTGCGCCTCCTCCTCGATGACGCCGCTGCCCCAGTGCAGCGAGAACGTCTTGGCTTTGGTCATGGCTCACCTCATCGGGTAGTATTGTGGTCCCCCCGCAATATCAACCCGGGAGGCACGACATGATCAGCAGTCATAAGATTTTCGCGCCCGTCCTCGGTCTGAGTCTGCTTCTCTCCTCGACCGCGGCCTGGGCCCATGACGACGAGACCAAAGCCCGCGGCGAGAAGCTCGGCCGCGTCGTGTTCAAGACGTCCTGCTCGCCTGAGGCGCAGAAACAGTTCGAACGTGCCCTCGCGATGCAGCACTCCTTCTTCTTCCCCGAGACGGTCAAGGCGTTCACCGCGATCCCCGAGACGGATCCGAGCTGCGCCATCGCGTACTGGGGCATCGCCATCAGCCAGCGTCCCAACCCGTTGGTCCCGCCGTTCCCCGCCGAGGCCCTGAAGAAGGGTCTCGAGGCCGTCGAGAAGGGCGAGTCCATCGGGGCCAAGACCCAGCGCGAGCGCGACTGGCTCGCCGCGCTGAAGACCTTCTACAAGGACTACGAGACCGTCGATCAGGACACGCGGACGAAGAACTACGAAAGGGCCATGGAGGCGCTCGTCAAGAAGTATCCGGACGACGTCGAGGCGAAAATCTTTTACGCGCTGGCCCTGAACGAGACGTTCGATCACAAGAACATGGATCCGCTGCTGAAGGCGATCGCGATCCTCGAGCCGATCGACAAGAAATATCCGGACCATCCGGGCGTGACGCACTAC
>Ga0075433_10000269_pt1 | contig 30569 bp, 25 predicted proteins | sample RhiMethybrSRZTD2_FD_75299 | JGI IMG/M metagenome (GOLD analysis project Ga0075433, IMG submission 75299) | Populus rhizosphere microbial communities from Tennessee, USA - Rhizosphere MetaG P. TD hybrid SRZTD2 | ecosystem: Host-associated > Plants > Roots > Rhizosphere > Soil | place: USA... | reverse complement strand
ACCAATCGCAACCACGAGCAGCGCGAGTGCGATGCCGGCAAGGATTGTCGCTCTTCGCATGCGTCCCTCCACAGATCTCCCTTGGCGTTAGACACTAAGACAGTTCCAAAAGTTCGTGTCTGTGGGAGGAAAGGTCGGAGGGCGAGAGTGCGAGTGGGCATTCGACAACGAGCGTCGAATGCCCACCTGAATCGCTACTGCTTGCGATACACGTCGATGGCCACAGCCCCGCTCCGCCCGCCGGATGACGGAATGAGGTCGAAGGTGCCCACGAACACATGGCCTGCGGGAACAGGCGCCCCCGACGGCACCATCACTAACGATCCGCTGAACAGGCCTTCTCCCTGAGGACCGGCGGGACCTTGCGGACCAATCGGACCGATCGGTCCCTGTGCACCCTGTGGTCCTGCGGCGCCCTGCGGACCCGGTGCGCCTTGCGCCCCTGCGGGTCCTGCCGGTCCTTGCGGTCCGGTTGCACCCTGCGGCCCGATCGCACCCGCTGGTCCCTCTGGACCTTGTGCGCCCGTTGCGCCCTGGGGTCCGAGTGGACCCGCTGGTCCTTGCGCACCCTGCGCACCCTGCGTGCCCTCGGGTCCCTGCGGTCCGATCGGACCGGCGGCTCCCTGAGGACCAGGCGCACCCTGAGGACCTTCTGGACCTGCCGGTCCTTCGGAACCTTGCGCGCCCGCGGGACCCTCCGGCCCCTGCGGTCCCGGAGGCCCTTGCGGTCCAGGAATCAGGATCGGCCCGCCACCCAACTGCATCAGAGACACGGTGCCTCTCAACAGAAAGTGGACGCCGTCGCCGCTGTAGCCGTTGATGTCGAGCCCGGAAATCTGCTGCCAGCGGGTGAGATCGGGTGCCGACCCGATGAGAGACGAATCGATCAACGCCGTCTGAGACGGATCATCCAGCTGAAAGTCGATCGTCTGCACGCTGGTGCTGTCAGTGATCACGTTGTTGTAGCTGTGAAACGCGTAGGTGTCCCGGTCGAAGTAGTCGTTGACGAGCTCGATGAGGAAATTGACGTTCTGCGGATCGGTGCGAAACGTATGCGAACCGATGGTCACCGTCACGCCGTACGGCGATGTGCTGTGCACGTAGTCGCCAACCTGCGCGGCGACGTTGGTGTCTGGCGTCGACAGATTGAATGTGTACGAACCGGTGAACGGAACCCCGGACGCGAGCTCAGGGAACGGACTGGACTCCACGAGTGTCAGCGTGCCGTAGAACGACACCGTGACATCTTGAGCGGCGGCAGACGTCGTCCACAACAGGGCGAGGAGCGCGGCGAGCAGACGTATAGATCTCACTGGAGCCTCCTGGTTCGTCTCTCGTATCGGCCACACGAGAACGAGCAAGGAGGCGCGAAGTGCTCAGTCCGACGCAGATCGCAGCGGCGCGCTGCACACGATCTCGCCGCGAATCATGAGTCGAGATCGTGCGTCGATGAAAAGTGACGCTCAGCGCACCGGCATCGTCATAGTAGTGCGTTGTTCATGCTGCTGGGCGTCGGCGAGGACGACGGAAATCGTTAGAGTGCCGCTCGGCGCACTCGTGCAGCCAAGCGGAAACTCGAATGGAAACACTCGCGTCTCGAGCGCAGTGATGCGTATCGATGGAAATCGCTCGATCAACGCCTGACGCGAAATCGACAGCATCGGCGTCGTGACACCGATGCGATTGACGAACTGCATGTCGACTTGCGCGAGAAACACTTCGGTGAAGCCGTTGCCGCTGATGCCGACCGTGAACGGCGCCACGAATCGCGCATCGGGACACGACGTGCCGAGCACGATCGGCGAAATCTGCGACGGCGACACGGTGATGCCCTGCGTGGCGAAGGCCCTTCCACCACCGTTTGGCCCGGCGACACTGGGACCGCTGACGGTTGTCGTCGGCTCATTGTCACAGGCGATGCACAGCGGCAGCGCGAGCAGCAGGCAGAACAGAGACGTGGGGCGACGGATGGACATGACACTCCTCCTCTCGCCGCGCGTCCGGGGGTCGCGCAGTTAAGGCGCGATCCTATTCAGATCGGCAACGCCGCGAAAGAGGGATTCTCCTGATCGCACGATCATCGGCACGGCTGAGCCGGCCAGACGCGCCGCTGTGAACGGACCTCGACGAAGGCGCGGCCGCACTCGTCCAAAGAGGCGCAGGTGCATGTTTTCAATTTCGAGAGCACTTTCTTGATAGCGAGGAGCCGCTTCATCTCTTCGTCAACTTCAGCCACTCGTGGCGGAATCAATCTGCTCCACGCGCCGGCCGCGCCGCCCGCACCGGCGTCCGCGATCAAGGCGCGGACGTCCTCGAGCGCGAAGCCCGCGATCTTTGCCATCTCGATGATCGCCAGTTGCTCGAAGACCGATGGCGAATACACCCGCTTCCCGCCGAGACGCGCCGGCCGACGCAGCAGACCCCGCGCTTCGTAGTAGCGAATCGCGCTCGGGCGCAGGCCTGTCCGCGACGCAACCTGTCCTATTGTCAGCATCTGTCCTTCTCTCTTGACCTCAAGTCGACTTGAAGTCGTAGCCTGCGGTCATGCCATCACTCGAATCACCAAAGACACCAGGAATGATCCGTTTTGCCGTCTGGCTCACGTTTCTCAACACGTGGGTGTTGTTCGAAGAAACCGTCGTCGATCGATATGGCCTGTGGCAGTACATGCCCTTCTACCGCGTCGCCAGATTCTGCACGTGGGACGCCGCTGCCATGGTTCTCCTCGGAATCGTGGTCTGGCGGTTCATGCGACCGATCAGCGCCGCTTGACGTTGCCGATACCGATTGTCTGCCGATTGACAAATACCTGCAGACGTCGTTGAATGCCGGCACACTCATACCCGTAGGGAAGCCGCGCTCTCGTCTGAACGGACTCCGTATTAAGGAGGATTACCCATGCGTGGAGCGTCGAAGGCGGTCGTGATCCTGCTGGCGGCGGTCGGTCTGCCGTCCCTTGCGTTTGCTCAGGGTACTCTCACCGGCACAGTCAGGGATCAATCGGGCGGCGTGCTGCCAGGCGCGACCGTCGAGGCGTCGAGCCCCGCGCTCATCGAGAAGATGCGCACGGCCGTCACCGACACCACGGGCCAGTACCGCATCACGGGACTCAATCCCGGAACCTACGTGCTGACGTTCAAGCTCTCCGGCTTCAACACCGTTGTACGAGAGGGCATCGAGCTGAGTGGGACTGCGACGCTGACGATTCCGATCGACATGCGCGTCGGCGCGCTCACGGAGACGGTCACCGTGACGGGTGAATCACCGGTGGTCGACGTGCAGAGCACGCAGCGCGAGACCGTCCTCAGCGCCGACATCGTTGCGGCCATGCCAGGCAACCGCTCCGTCGGCACCCTGTTGAATGCCGTCCCGGGCCTGAACGTCAACGACGGTGCGCTCGCCGCGTCGCCGACGATGACGTTTTTTGCCGCACGTGGCGGTCCGATCAATGAAGGGCGAATGACGATCAACGGCATGACGATCGCCGCGCCGTTCAACGGCGGCGGCGTGTCCACCTATATTCTGGATTCCGTCAACGTCGACGAGATTTCCGTGGCGGTCGCGGGTGGCCTCGGCGAGTCGGATATCGGCGGGCCGATCATGAACCTGGTGCCGCGCTCAGGCGGAAACAATTTCCACGGGTCGGCGTTCATCAACAACGCGGGCGACTGGTCACGAGGCAACAATCTCACCCCGGAGCTGATGGCGCCGTCTCCAGGACCGAATCTGAGAGAGACACCGGGCATCATCAACTCCTACGACGCGAACGTATCGTACGGCGGCCCGATCAAACGCGACCGACTCTGGTTCTTCGGCAGCTATCGCAGTCTCGAGACGGCGGCGGCAGTACCAGGTGTCGTTCTCAATGCCAACGCCTACAACGCCGCGCGCTGGGACTGGGTTGCAGACCCCACCGTCTCGGCTCGGACGCTGCAGGGGCGCAAGTCGTACATCGGCAGGATCACGATGCAGGTGTCCGCCAAGCATCGCGTCTCGTACAACCAGGAGTACCAGCGCCGCTGCGAGGGATCGACACTGAAGCCCGAAACCGACGCCGGCTGCAACAAGCGCGGCGCCGACTGGGTTGGTTTGGGAGCCGGCGCAACCACTCCGTCGCCCGAGGCCAATCCGAGTTACTTCGGCAACCTTCCCTATCACGTCAACCAGGCGATCTGGACGGCGCCGATGACGAACAAGCTCCTGCTCGAGGCGGGCTTCACCCGCTTCATGTTCCGCGGCGGAACGACGGGCCGGCCAGCGCCGGACGGCATCATGAATCTGATCCCGGTGACCGAACAGTCCACGGCGATCAATCCGGCGACGAACCTGCCATACGCGCCGCGGGCGAACTTCGTCTATCGATCGGTTGCAACCGCGAACCCGAATTACGCCAACCCGAACAGCTGGCGCGCCTCTGCCTCGTATGTCACGGGCGCCCACGACATGAAAGTCGGTTATCAGGGCGCGTACATCCGCGTCAACAATTTGTTCCTCGTCGGCGAACCGCAGTTGGCCTACCGGTTCAACCTGGGCGTGCCGAATCAGTTCACGTTCCGGTTGCCGGAGTGGCACCAGTCCGACCGCACGGGAACAGCGGCGCTGTATATCCAGGATAGATGGACGCGTCGCCGCCTGACCCTGCAAGGTGCATTGCGCTACGACCGCGCCTGGAGCTTCACGCCCGGAGACTTCAACGGAACGGATCTGACGTCACGATTCAACGCCACGCCGATCAGCTTCCCGAGGACAGCCGGCGTCGACTCGTTCAACGACATCACGCCACGTTTCGGCGCGGCGTACGACGTGTTCGGCAACGGGAAGACGGCGCTGAAGTTCAATCTTGGCCACTACCTTGATGCCGCGACAAACGACAGCGAGTACACCAGCAATAGTCCGGCCGCGCGCATCGTGCGCACGGGCACCCGCAACTGGGACGACCGCACGTTCCCCGTCGGGGATCCACGACGAGACAACAAGGTCATCGACTGCGACATCCTGAACCCTGTTGCAAACGGCGAGTGCCCCGCGGCAACCGGCGACACGCTGAACTTCGGCACGGTCTCGGGCAACATCACACAGGTGAACCAGGCGACGCTCAGGGGCTGGAATGTCCGTCAGAGCGACTGGCAGTGGGGAATCACTCTTCAGCAGGAGGTCATCCCGCGCGTGTCGGTAGAGGTCGCCTACAACCGCCGCTGGTTCCTCGGGGAGAAAGTCACCGACAACTCACTGCGCGGCCCCCAGGACTACGAGGCGTTCACGATCACCGCTCCCTCGGATCCGCGGCTGCCCGGCGGCGGCGGCTACCCGATCCCATTGAACCTGGTGACGCAGGCTGGCTCCGATCGCGGCACGCGCAACTACGTCACCTTCGAAACGGATTTCGGCGCTGAGCGCCGCTCGTACTGGGACGGTGTGGATTTCACACTGAACGCGCGCCTGCGCCGTGGCCTCACGATGCAGCTCGGAACGCAGACCGGCCGGTCCGCGGTGGACACATGCGATAGCGCACGGGTCATCGACGCGACGACGCAGGTCACGATCAAGGACCTTCGCAACTGCCGCGACGTCGATCCGTTCCAGACAACCGTCCGCGGACTCGCGGCGTACACGATCCCGAAGGTCGACGTCCTGGTCAGCGGCACGGTGCGCTCGCAGCCTGCGCTCGAGCGCGTAGCCTCCTGGGCGGTGCCAAACACGGTGATTCAGAGCGCCGTCGGACGGCTGCCGCCGGGAGCGACCGCCGCTGGCAACACGACCGTCGACATCCTGGACTCGGACCACCGGCTGTACTCCGACAATCGACGGGCGCAGATCGATATGCGGTTCGCGAAGATCTTCAGATTCGCCGCCAAGCGTTTCGACCTGGGCGTGGACCTCAGCAACCTGCTGAACACCAACTACACGACGACGTACGAGAACACCTATCAATACAGCGTCGGCAATACCGCACAGGGCGGCACGTGGAGCAACCCGACCGCGATCTACACGCCGCGGTTCGTGCGGTGGAACCTCACGGTCGACTTCTAGCCACGAAGGACACGAAGACCACGAAGTAGCCACGAAGGACACGAAGACCACGAAGTAGCCACGAAGGACGCGAAGACCACGAAGAGGGTCGAGCCAAGTCAATCGTGTTCACATGCAGGAGAGCGTTTGAGCAGAGAATGGCGTCATGTGGTGGGCGATCGCGGCCGCCTGCGGGATCGTTGCGCTCGTCCACACGCTGCCGACTCCGTTTCTGCTCGAGAAGATGGCCGGCGGGCACGGCGTGTGGCACATGCCGCGCACCAAACCGGCCACGATCTATCTGACCTATGACGACGGGCCGAACCCGTCGACGACGCCGGATCTCCTCGATGCGCTGGCTCGCGAAGAGGTGCACGCGACGTTCTTCCTGATCGACGAGCACGTCACCGAAGAGACGGCGCCCATCATCCGTCGGATGTTTGCTGACGGTCACGCCGTCGCCTGCATTCAGGACAGCGCTGGGATCTGCTTCGGTCGTCGACGAACTTCGCCCGGTTGCTGACCGCTCATGCCGATCGCGTGGAATCGCTTGCCGGCACGCGGCCGTGCCGCGCCTTCCGGCCGCACGGCGGATGGCGAAGCCGCTCGATGTATAACGGGCTGCGAGAAATCGACTATCGACTGATTGGCTGGGGCTGGATGCTGTGGGATGTCGACCCGCTTCACGCGCGCACGGCCGATCGCATTGTCCATCGCATCGTTCCGCGCGTGCGTGCCGGCGACATCATCGTGATGCACGATGGCAATCACGCGTCTCCCCGAGCGCCGCAGGTGCACACCGTGGAGGCGACGACGCGGATCATCCCCGCGCTGCGCGAGCGCGGCTTCGCATTCGGCACCGTGTGTTGACAGTGCCTGTCATTCGTAACGCAACGTTGTCGTCGGATCGGCGCACGTCGCGGGGCGAGCGGCGACGAGACCGGCCGCGAGCGCCAGACCGAGCACGACCAGCGCGCCGCCGCCGAGTCCGACTGGATCGACGGGGCTGACGCCGAACAGCACGCTCGACAGCACGCGTGAGAGTGCGCTCGCCGCTGCAACACCGATGACGGCGCCGACGACGACAGGCCGCATGGTCTGTCGAAGGATCATGCCGAGCAGGTTCGATGCGGTTGCACCCAAGGCCAGACGAACGCCAATCTCACGATAGCGGCCGGTCACCGAGTACGACACGACGCCATAGACGCCAACCGTCGCCAAGACAAGCGCCAACACGCCCAACCCCCCGGCCAGGCTCGTCACGGTACCGGAGATACCGCGCCACCATCCGAGGTTTGCAGACAACGGGAGCACGGTCAGGACGAGTGACGGGTCGAGCGATCGCACGATCCCGCGGATGCCCGCCGCCGTCGGCGCGAAATCGTTTCGGCTTTTGATCAACAGCACCGACCCGGCCCCAGGAACGTAGATTTGATATGGATCGACGTATCCGATCGCATTGACCTGGGCATCAGCGGCGACGCCGACGACTTGCAGCGTGTCGTTCTGCGACGACATTAGCCGGCCGATCGGGTCGTGGCCCGGCCACAGGTTGCGAGCCGTCGCCTCGCTCACGATGGTCGGACGCGCTCCAGTCTGTGCTCCCCTGACGTCCGCATCCGTGAACGCGCGGCCGCGAACGATCGGCAATCCAAGCACCGAGAAGTAGCGCGCCGTGACCGTGAACGCTTCGCCATGTCTGGCGGCTCGCTCGTCCTCGCCTGGAAGACGGATCGCAACTGGCGCGAAGTCGTCGCCCAACGGGTCCTGATCGGCGGACGCGACTGCGTCCACTCCGGACATCGCTTCGACCCTCGCGATCAGCCGCTCCCGTAATGCCTCGAATTCCTCAGGGCTCAGGTCGGCCGCGGATTCGAGAGACACGACGGCGACGTCGCGATATTCGAAGCCAAGATCGATCGTGTAGGTCGCATACAACCCGCGCAGCAGGAGTCCAGCCGCGATCATCAACACCATGCAGAGCGCCACCTGCACGCCGACGAGCGTCGCGCGCATCCGGCCACCGCGCCGGCTGCTGCCAGCGCCTGCCGAGTCTTGCCGCGCGAAAGCGTGCGGATTGGATGAGGAGACGTGCAATGCCGGTGCGAGTCCAAACAGCATGCCGGTTCCGAACGTCAGCACCACGGCGAATGACAACACTCGAACGTTGGGGCTCAAGTCCCAGGCGGGTGACATCGGAAGCTCGGGAGGCACCAACGCGGGCACCGCCAGCGCCACAAGCCACTGAAACGACCATACGGCAAGCACGGAGCCGAGCAGGCCGCCGGCGACCGAGATCAGCATGCTTTCGGTCATCAACTGGCGAACCACACGCGCGCGACTGGCACCGAGCGAGAGACGGATTCCCATCTCCTGACTGCGAGAAGCCCCCCGCGCGAGAAACAGATTTGCGACGTTGGCGCACGCGATCAGCAGGATGAAACCGAACGCCCCCATCAGGACGGCGGCGGTTCCGGTTGCCGCGCCGCGAAGGCTTGGAGGTACAGTCAGCTGCTTCGCGCGGTCGATCGTCAGCGTCGTCGATCGACCCGGCTGCTGTCGATCGATCTGCGCGGCGATCACGGCCAGCTCGGCGCGCACTTGCTCGAGGCCGACTCCGTCGCGCTGACGGCCGACCAAGACCAGCCACAGGAACTTGTCATTCTCGTAGCGGGAGTCGCCTGCGGCGAGCAGCCGCCCGGCGTTGATCGGCGCAAAGTAACCCAGCTTGAGCGCGCCCTGGTACGTACCCTCGGCCGCGACGCCGACAACCGTGAACAGGCGCCGATTCAGCTGGATGGTCCTCCCGACGATGTCGCTGTTCGCGGAGAATGCCGTCTTCCACAAATCGTGACCGAGCACGACGACTGGTTCGGCGCCGGCCTCGCAGTCTCGATCGGCCAACGGACGGCCGACTGCGGGAGGCTGCCGCAACACGTCGAAGTAGTTGCAGCTGACGAGCGCGCCGTAGACCTTTTGCGGACTGTCGCCGCCGAGCGTCGTCTCACCTGTCGCGTTGCCGATGGCGAGGACGCCGGAGAATGTGTTCGCGCGGTCGCGATAAGCGCGATACTCGGATGTCGTGAACGTATCTTGTCCGATGAGGTCTTTCACTCCTTGGACGGTCTGGGAGATCGACACCAGCTCGTTGGCCGCCGGTGCTGGGAGATCGCGAAAGAGCGCACCATTCAGCACGGTGAACACACCCGCGTTGACACCGATGCCCAGGGCGAGCGTCGCGACGGCAACCGCCGTAAACGTCGGGCTCCTGCGGAACGTGCGCACGCCGTAGCGAACGTCCTGCCACCACGTGGCCCACGATCCGAGCCAGATCTCTCGTACGTCCTCGCGTGCCAGAAGAACGTTGCCGATCGCTCGTCGACTGGCGTCGCCGGCCTCCAGTGATGTCAGACCTTCGCGTTCGAGATGCGCGGCACGCAGCGCCCGATGGGCCTCGATCTCCTCGCGCAGCTCGGTCTCGTATCGGGACTGCCGAAAGAGGTACGCCAGCCGACGAAGCCATCTACTCATCGCCCTCTCCTACGTGGCTTCGAGCACGTGTTGAATCGCCCGGACCATGCGCTCGAACTCGGCGCGTTCTCCGGCAAGTTGTTTCCGGCCGGCGGGGGTGAGTCGGTAATAGCGGGCGCGCCGATTGGTTTCCGAGGCGCCCCATTCCGCCTTCGCCCAACCGTTCACCAGCAGCCGCTGGAGCGCTGGATACAGTGCGCTCTCGCCGACGTGCAGCACGTCCTTCGACGTCACGCGAAGATGCTCGACGATCGCGTATCCGTGTTTGGGGCCTGCGAGGAGGCTCTTGAGGATCAGCAGCTCCAACGTGCCGGGCAGCAGATCGGAAGGCGTGTTGGTCAGACCCATCAGTCGATGATGGGACTGTATCTCGTCGAGGGTGCGCGACGCAAGCCCCATCAGCCGCTGATGGGTTCGAGGCAGCTTGGAGTGTTCGCCTACCGCGACACGCCGCGTGCTCGCAGCCAGTTCGCGAGCAGGACGGACCACGGTGACAGCGCCGCGTCGTCGTTTGCCAACCCCACGCCGTGAGGGCCCCTCTCGAAGACGTGCATCTCTGCCGGCACGCCGGACTGCCGCAACGCGAGAAAGTAGTGCAGGCTGTTCTCGACTGGGACCGTGGTGTCTTCGTTGGTGTGGAAGATGAACGTCGGCGGCGTCTGCTTCGTCACCGCGAATTCGCCGGACAACCGCTTCGCGAGATCGGCATTGGCACTGTCGCCAAGGAGATTCTGCTTCGACCCTTGATGCGTCCACGGCGCGGTCATCGAAATGACCGGATACGCGAGCACGGCGAAGTCCGGTCGGCTTCCCGCACGATCGATGGAGTCGGCCGCGCGCGCGTCGCCCGAATCGAAGATGGTGCTTGCCGACATCGCGAGGTGGCCGCCGGCCGAGAACCCCATGATGCCGATGCGTGTCGGATCGAGCCGCCACTCGGTGGCGCGAGAGCGCACCATCCGAATCGCTCGCTGCGCATCGCCCAGTTCGATCGGATGGTGGTAGCGCGGTCCGAGGCGATAGCGAAGAACGAACGCCGCCATGCCCAGCGAATTCAGATAGCTGGCAATCTGTCGCCCTTCGTGATTCGAGGCCAGCCTGACGTAGCCGCCGCCCGGACAGACGATCATCGCCGGCGTCGCGGCCGCCATTGTCCGAGGCAGATACACGGTCAGTGCCGGAATGTCGCTCTCGTCGGTTCCGAGCGCCCCCGGGGCAGGGCCGGCCCACAGTGGGATTGTCTGGCCATCCACGAGCGGCGACGACTGTGCGTAAACGGTCGACGCTGCTGCGAGAACGAAGATGAGGGCGAGCTTCAACATGGACTCTCTCCGGTAGTCATTCTCCGCCGTGACATGACTCGCCGCCAAGACCAAGTGAACAGGATTTACCCGTGCGCGGCCGTTTGAGATGAAAATGCCGTCATGTGGTGGGCCATTGCCGCCGCGTGCGGGATCGTTGCGCTCGTTCACACTTTGCCTGCACCGTTTCTCCTGGACGCGATGGCCAGCACGCGAGGTGTGTGGCACATGCCACGCGCAGCGCCGCCCACAATCTATCTGACCTACGACGACGGGCCAAACCCGTCGACAACGCCGGATCTGCTCGAGGCGCTGGCTCGCGAAGGCGTGCATGCAACGTTCTTCTTGATCGACGAGCACGTCGGCTACGACACGGCGCCGATCATTCGCCGCATGTTTGCCGACGGCCACGCGGTGGCACTGCATTCCGGAAATCGCTGGGAGCTCTTTCGATCGTCGACGAACATGGCTCGGTTGCTGACGACCCATGCCAACCACATCGAATCGTTGGCCGGCATGCGGCCATGCCGCGCGTTCCGCCCGCACGGTGGATGGCGAAGCTACTCGATGTACAAAGGACTGGGCGAGATCGACTACAGATTGATTGGTTGGGGCTGGATGCTCTGGGACGTCGACCCGCTTCACACGCGCACCGCCGATCGCGTCGTGCATCGCATCGCTCCGCGAGTTCGCGGCGGCGACATCATCGTGATGCATGACGGCAACCACGCTGCGCCCCTCGCGCCGCAACCGCACACGGTGGAAGCGACCTCGCGGCTCATTCCGCTGCTGCGCGAACGCGGCTTCACGTTCGGCACGGTGTGTTAATCGGCGGGTTTGAAGACCGCCGCTGGATACGTTCACCAGCGTTGGTTATCGCGCGGCTGCTGACGGTGCAGGCCCCATCGTTTCTGCGAGCCAGTCCGTCATGCGGCGCCAGACGTCGAGCACGTTCTGACGCTCGATGATGCCGTGGACCTCGCCGGCGTATCTCAGGAAGACGGCCCGCTTGTCCCGTCGCAGGAGCGCGGTGAAGAACTCCTCTGCCTGTTGAACCGGAACCCAATCGAGATCACCTTTGATCAGCATCAGTGGCGTCTCGACTTTGTCGGCGCGCAGCAATGGGCTGTTGTTCCGATAGCGTGCGGGCGCGGTCCACGGATCGGCGCCGAGACCCATGAATCCGTTTTCGAGCTGCAGCATGCGCAGCACTTGCGCGATCTCCGGGCGCCCGCCGTCGCCGTAGCGATACGTACCGTAGAAGGTTCCGTACAAGCTGACCAGGTTCGAGTACGCCGCGCTGGCAATCGCCGATCGAAAACGGTTGGTCTGTGTGATCAGGCCGAGCGTCGCAAAGCCGCCGCCGCTCTGGCCGACGATGGCGATGCGTTTGGGATCGGCGATGCCGTTCGAGACGGCGGCATCGATCGCCGGCATGACACCGGCCATCAGCGGCTCGAGCGCGCTCGGATCATCTGGATTCGTGGGAATGCTCGGGAGAAGAACAGCGTAGCCGAGCGCGGCAAACAACTGGGCGTGCTCGAAGTCTCCCGCAAAGTACGGCGAGAACGCCGCCGGAGTCGTCGAGTCGTAGACGGTGCCAGGATACACACGCGTGATCAGGGGAACGCGCGTGCCGGCGACGTGACCAGGCGGCAACAGCAGCCAGGCCGTCAGCGTTTTTCCATCCGGCGTGACGTACGACAACGATTGAGCGCGGCCGGTTCTGACGTCGCGCATCCATTCGTTGTCGCGCCAGATCTCCGCGGTCGACGACAGCGGGCGTCCACCGCCGCCGGCAATCCACACTCGCGAGCCATCTTCCCCATTGGCCGCATACAGCGCGGCATCGCCCGCCGGAGCGGTTGCGATCCTGCGCGCATCGGGGGCGGGCAGAGTCGCGGGGATGGCGGGGCTTGCCGGCGAACGCCTCGACGTCGCCGGCGGATCGACCGTGGTTCCCGTGCGCACGTCGATCGCGTCGCGACTCGTCCCACGGGTCACGGCCAGATATGCAGCGTCGACGTCGCCTGCTCGTGTTGCAAGCTCGAAGTACGACGCGACCCGCGCTGGAACGTTGCGCAGGAAACCGACGCAGCACCCGTCGGGCGCCACGGTGATGCGGCTCAAGCGACCGCGCGCCAGCGTCTTCTGCGTGCCGGATTCAACATCGACAACGACCAGACGCGCGGAGGGCGCTTCGGGCAGCGGCTTTCCGCCCGACGACATCACCGACACGGTCGGCACACGCCCGTCCATCGCGCGTTTCCAGTCGTCGGCAGCGTTTCGTCCGCGCAGCAGAGAAATGGAGAGGCCGCCGCTCTTCTCGGCGCCTTCATCCCACGCCAGCACCGCGAGACGCGTCGAGTCGACCCACGCGAGTGACGGATCCCCGTCTGCCTGGGCATCGATCCCCGGGATCATCGTCGGCGGGGTCGACCCGACCGACCAGATCCAGGCACGCACGATTGCCGCGGCGTCGACCGAGAGGAACGCCACACGTCGGCTATCAGGCGCCCATACGGCACCGAAGAATCCGACGTACTCGCTCGACCGCGAGCTGATGATGCGGAGCGTCCGCGTAGCCACGTCGAGTGCGGCAATGTCGTTGGTCGGAACGGCCGCGAGCCAGCGGCTCGGCTTGGAGAACTCGATGACCACGTTGCGTCCGTCGGGCGCCCACGCCGAAGCGCCGACGCGGCGCACGCGAAACATGTCATCTGGAGCGAAGACGCGACCGGATGACGTCTGCCTGGCGGTGACGTCGCCCACAAGCGCCAGCGTGAGTAGGAAGACGAGCGCGACACGGTGCATCACATCTGCTCCCTGCACGGTGATTGTCGTTGAGACCCGCGCTCGGGGCAACGTTCCTCATGGGGTGGCGATCTGATGAAACGTCGCGATGGCACTCCACGCGCCGAGACCAATGCCGCGCGCCATCTGATGCAGCTCCACCATGTTGTGCGTGAGAAAGATCAGCACGGAGCCGTCATTTGGATCGGCCTGCCACCAGCCTCCATATGCGCCGGGCCATCCGATCGTGCCGGCACCGCCACGGCACCGCAGTGGATCCGCTTTCTCTGGTTCCATCACGACGGCGACGCCCATGCCGTAGCCATGTCCCGCCGCGAAGATCGGCCGGCCGAGCATGCGGGCCGACGCGCGTTGTTCCGGCGTGAGCTGATTCGACGTCATCATCGCGAGCGTTCGCGCGCGCAGTAGCTGCGGCCCCTCGCCGATCGACATGCGAGCGAACGCCAGGAAGTCGTCGAGCGTCGACCAGAGACCCTGGCCGCCGGATTCGAACGTCATGTCGTTGGGACGATCATCCAGCGCATGACGTCCTGGTGCGGCCGACAAGGCCGTCAAACGGCCTTCGTCGTCGAATCCGGTCAAGCCCGCGCGCCGATCTCGCTTCTCGCGCGCGACGATGAAGCTGGTGTCGCGCATCCCGAGCGGAATGAAGACGCGTCGCTGCAGCACCACACTTAAGGGTGCGCCTTCGAGGCGCGCGATCAGGAATCCGAGCAGGTCGGTCGACACGCCGTAGTGAAAGCTCGCGCCTGGTTGATCGATCAGCGGCAACGTCGCGAGGCGCGCGATCCACTCGTCTGGAGTGAGCGGGTTGTCCATCTGCGCGCCGAGCGTGTCCGCGAAGGCGCGACCGATCGGACCACGATGAAACTCTCCGTAGGTCAGACCGGCACGATGAGTCAGAAGATCGCGGAAGGTGATCGGCCTCGCGGCCTCATCGGTCTGATCGAGCGGACCATTCGGATCGCGTAGCACGCGCAGGCGCGCGAGCTCCGGTGCGCAGATCGCGATCGGATCGTCGAGATCGAAGAGTCCTTCGTCGAGCAGCATCAAGGCGGCAACCGTCGTCACCGGCTTGGTCATCGAGGCGATGCGGAAGATCGTGTCGCGCTCGACTGGCAGCCCGGTCGCCAGATCGCGCCGTCCGACGGTCACGACGCGTGCCTGCCCAGTGCGACAGACGAGCGCCGCAGCCCCGGCCAGATCTCCGTCGTCCACGTATCGGTTGAGAGTCGCTTCTATCGTGTTTTGTTCAGTCATTTGAACTTTTGTATTGAAATTATAAAATAGATGTACTATTTTTCTAGCAATGGCAAGCGCAAACGCTGTCGCGGCGCGCGGAAAACCCAAGGGCGACAAGCGCGAACGCACGCGAGCCACCCTGCTCGAGGCTGCGCGCACGCTGATTCGCGAGAAGGGCTACGAACGGACGACGCTGGAGGAAGTGGCGACGCGGGCCGGCATGACCACCGGCGCGATCTACGGCAACTTCAAGAATCGCGACGAGCTGTTCATCGCGCTCGGTCAGCGCTACTGGGCACCGATCGCGCCGAAGGTCAAGCCGGGCGCCACGTTCGCGGAAGCGATGCGCTCACTCGCCACGGCCACACTCGCCGCCGTCGACGATCGGAAGTCAGCAGCCATTGGACGACTTACCGGACTGGCCTACACGCTGAAGAACCCGGACCTGCGGAAGCAGGTGCACGACATCACGAAGAGCAGCTACGAGTTTGGCGCCGAGTGGCTGCGCACGTTCGACGCGAGCGAGCTGCCGATGCCTGCCGATCGTCTCGTGCGCGTGCTGCACGCGCTGATCGAAGGTCTCGTGATGCAGCGCATCATCACACCGGATCTGTGTCCCGATGACGTGTTCTACGCGGCGTTCGCCGCGCTCGCAAATAAACCCACAGGGCGGGCGTGACGTGACACTGTGCGGGACCGCATGTCCGGAGCAAAACTGTGGGCCTGTGCATTTTTCACAGCTTGTTGATCGGCTGCGAACGCTGAGGTGCATGGATCAAGATCAGTTTTGCGGAGTGACATACGGTCCCGCACTGGGACTACGCCTGATAGACCGTCTTCCCGCCGACCACAGTCCGCACGATTTGAATGTCTTTGATCTTCGACGCGTCGACCGTGTGCGGATCATCCGCCAGCACGACGAAGTCGGCGAGCTTGCCTGCGCTGATCGACCCCTTGATCGCTTCCTCGTGCGACGCGTATGCGCCGTTCAGCGTGCAGACTTTAAGCGCCTCGTCGACGGTGATCCGCTGATTCGCGCCCCACGTCGTGTTGTCCCATCCCGTTCTCGTGACCATCCCCTGAATGCCCATGAGCATTGCGAACGGGCCGGGGCTGAAATCACTGCCGGCGGTGCAGGGCACGCCCGCATCCAGCAGCGTTCGATATGCCATGGCGCGCTTCATTAACGCTTCGCCGTAGAAGGGGAACTTGTCGGTGTTGTAGTAGGCGTAGGTCGAGAACAGCGCTGGCACCGCTCCGGCAGCCTTGATGCGCCGAACGAGATCGTCGTTGATGAGCGTGCAGTGGGTGATCTTCGGCCGAACGTCGCGACGCGGGAACGCCTTCTGCGCACGCTCGATCGCCGTGAGGTACTGCGCGATGGCGACGTCGCCGTTCGCGTGGCAATTCACCTGGATGCCGGCGCGGTGCACGCGCTCCACCCACGCGTTGCACTCGTCCTGTGACTCGGTGACGTTGCCCTTGTAGCCGTTCTGTCCGGGATAGGGCACGCTCAACGCCATCGTGCGTTCGGAGAACGAGCCGTCCAGCGTGTGCTCGCTCGTCGCACCGAACTTGATCCACTCGTCGCCGAAGCCCGTCTCGATGCCGCTCCTCATCATGTCTTCGAGCACGCGGCCGCCGGCTTCGTAGCTGACGCGATGCAGCAGTTCACCACGGGCGCGCACATCCTGGATCGCCGCCAGGTCCCCGCCCTGGTGATGCACGCTGGTGAGGCCGTAGCGCACGAACTGCTTCGAGATGTGCGCGATGCCATCACGCTCGCGCGTGGCGCGCTGTTCCTCGCTGAACGCCGGCCTGGTACCGACCTTGTCGAACACCGCGCGCGCCAGATCGGTGACGCGGCCGTTCAGATCGCCGTTCGCATCCTTGTCGAACGTTCCACCGGTCGGATTCGGCGTGTCCTTCGTGACCTTCGCGAGCGCGAACGCCCGCGAGTTGTAGAACGACGTGTGTCCGCCGCGATGCCGGACCACGACGGGATGCTGGGTCGACACCTGATCGAGATCGCGCATGGTGAGCGGACGCTTGTCTTTCAGCTTGGTATCGTCGTGAAAGTAGCCCTCGATCCACGTGCCGGGAGGAAGCTCGCCGGCTCTCTTCTTCAGTTTGTCGATGATGCTTTGTATGGTGACGAACTCGACTTCGAACGGATTGCCGACCAGCACGTCGTAGAGCAGCGTCGTGCCGCCGGCGTGGTTGTGCGTGTCCGTAAAGCCGGGGACGATGGTCATCCCCTTGGCGTCGAAGGTCTGCGTGCGCGTGCCGACGAGCGCGCGCATGTCGGCGCTGCTGCCAATGGCGACAAACCGCGAGCCGGCGATCGCGAAACCGCCGGCACGCGGCAGCGCGCTGTCGATCGTGTAGACCTTCGCGTTGAAGACGACGAGATCGGGATCGATGGCCGCGAGCGCGTCGAGCGGGCGCGCGAGCAGACCAGCCGCTCCGGCGGCGGCAAGCCCCATGAATTCACGGCGCGTTCGTTCACTGTGCATTGTGTGCTCCGTGGGGTCTGCCCCCACTCGCCGTCGCCACACTTCGACGTCACGCGAGCGGCACTGAGTGCCTTTCACGGCATGAACTTCTAGATCACAACCACGGATTGATACAACGGGGTCATCACCCGCACATAACCTCCGCGACGCTCAACGGCGACGCCAAGCATTCGCAAGAAATCAATGACGGCGCACTCATCGAACCGGCGGAACTCATCGCCTGGGCGGGCAGGCACATTGATGCCCTCCGGAATAAGGTCGATGTCCCACAGCTTCCGAACCAAGTACGGGGAGATGTCCTCAGCGCGCAAGAACGGGAGATGCTCGGCAATGATCTGAGGATTCCCGCGACAATCTTCGCCAGGAAAACCGATCGGTTCGGCAGGCGGCCACTGGACGTAGTGATCCTTCACCTTTCCACGATCGAAGAACTCGTAACCCCAATAGTCCCCGTCGTACACGAAGACCAGAAACCCGGGACATGACGCGGTACGCGAGACAAACAATTGGGCTTCGCGGCGTACTCTCCACTCCCACCCCATGTCCAACTGGACGACAGTCCATCCATTGTGCTTGCGGTAGAACTCAACGCTTCTGTCGCCGTCGGCAACTTGAAGTCTTGAACCGCGGTGCTTGTAGAAGGAGTCGAACGCGTCGTAGACGCACTCGACTCCGGCGTAGAACAGGTTGTAACGAAGCTTCAGACCCACGCAGCCACTTAGTCGACGAAGAATGCTAAGGAAGGCGGGTCTGAAGACCCGCCTCTACGAATTCGCACGGACGGTCCGGCTCAAGCCGGACACTACGTAACGCACTCAGTGGCGGATCTGCGTGCTGATGTCGTTCAGCTCGTAGACCTCGCAGTTGCCCCGCTCGCGAATGAGACCCGCGTCGGGATTCGCGCTGCGACGCACCAGTCGCGTCGGCAGCACCCACGGCTCGGCCAGCACCTCGGGATCTTCCACCGTGACGTCATACAGGAGCACATCGCCCTGACGCGTGAACTTCTCGACGACACGCATGTTCGCCGAGTGGAAGAAGCCACCTCGCCCCAGCCACGTCGAGTCGACGAACGAGATGGCGTCGAGCACCAGCGTGTCGCCTTCCCATCGACCCACGGTGTATCCGAGGTACGTCGCCTCGATCGCTCGCTGCGGATCGTGCTTGCGGTTATCGGTCGGAATGATGCGGAATTCGCCGTAGCCGCCACCGGCGTCACCGCCGGTGTAGATGAGCGTCACGTCCCGATCGGTCTGATAGATGCGGCGCGGTGGACCTTCGCGCGGCACGCCGAGCGGCTGGCACGTCATCACGGGATCGTACTTGTTCGTCCACATGTCGAGCTCTTGCACTTTGTCCCAATACTGCGGCTTGTAGGTTGGGCGATTCATGTTGCCGAACCGGGACGGCGAGTAGAGCTCGAAGTCGTAGGTCTGGTTGTCCTGGCGCGTGGTATCGGGACTCTGCGTCGGAGCGCGGCGGCGTCCGCCACCGGTCATGTAGTTTCCAATCCAGTCGCTGTACTGGTAGTTCCCGGTCAAGTCAGGATGGGCGCCCATGCGCGGCGTCGCGATCGACTTGTCGATGGGAGGTTCCGTCCTCGCAAACACGCCCTTCGGCATCTCGCCAGTCACCTTCATCGCGCCCTTCAGGCTTGGCGGCACCGGCGCAACCACGTAGACGTTACCCGTCTCCGTCTGCGTGGTTGTCAGATCACGTACGACCGCACCATTGCGACGCTCGGTCATCTTGCCGGCGTAGAACACCTCGATCTTGTTTAGCGGGTTGTTCCAGTCCTGATAGTCGCTGTAGGCGAACTCGGTCTTCGTCGAACCCTGCGTAACGACGACGCGTTCGGTCATGTACTTCGCGTCGAGGGTTGCGGTGGCCGTCGCGCCGTTCACACCCGGAAAAGGGAACGTGATGACCGGCTTGCCCGACTCCCATACCAGCGCTGTCTGCCCCACTTTGTCGACGCCGTCGGCAAACAGCGTTCCCGGGTTCGCACCCAGCCAGAACTTGTCGCTCGTGCCTGCGACCGCAGCCTTCGGCGCACCCTGCGGACTGGCCCAGAAACGAATGAGCCGATCCTGCACGGCTGCTGGCATCGGCTTGACCGTCCCTTTTGTTCCAGCGATCTCTGCACCTGGCGTGTCTTCATCCCACGCGTACAGCCCGCTGACGACTTCGATGTTCGAGTACGACTGTCCGTTGGCGCGCGTGCAGGTGTACTGAATCCGCTGACTGAAACTCTGGTAGTTGGTGCTCGCGCGGTATTTGGTCAGCGTGCACGGCTGGCCGTCGACCTGAATCGTGCCCTTGCCCTGATACTCGAGCATCGCCACCATGTCGCGCTCGTCATGGCCCTTGAGCATCCCCTGGTTGCGCTCCCAGTTGAAGAGCACCGCCTTCAGATCTTTGGCGCCCGCGGCGGGTGTGTAGGGTTCAGGTACTCCACCGCCTCGACCCTGCGCCGCACCACCGCCGCCCTGCGCACCTGCACCACCCTGCGCAGCGCCACCCTGTGCGCTGGCCGTCAACGGCACACCGATCCCGAGGATCAATGCGAGCGTGACGCGCATCCAGCTCACTCTATGTATGAAGTCCATCGCGATCCTCCCCGAATGCTTCGCGAACTAGTGCGGGGTGGAGAATGACAGTCCCGAGGACTAGAGGTCAAGGTCCGCCGCCGGTCGCCTAAACTGTCAGGTCTACCGATGGCAAAATCCCCGCGCGCGTTGAACGTGTCCGCGGCTCCTGCGACAGTGGCCCCCGCTTTCACGACCCGACTGTCGGCCGGCGGTGCCTTTTCCCTGAACGCGTGCTTCGTCGTTGGCCTGCTCGTGCTCAGCCAACTCCCAGTGCTGGACGCTCGGCCCGTCGTACGCGTCTCCATCGTGTGGGCCGCGGTGCTGCTGCTGGCGTGGAGCGCGCTGCTGTTTGGCGTCCTGCGGCGCGGGCAGACGCTGACGCTCGAAGTGGCGCCCCGCCGGCAGCACTACCTGCAGGCGTGCCAACAGGGCCTCGTGCTTCTCTATTGGGGCTACTACTGGCGCGAGGTGTACCACGCCGCGCCGCTGATCCTCGCGCAACTCCTCTTCGCGTACGCGTTCGACAGCCTGTTGTCGTGGACGCACCGGCGGACGTTTCTTCTGGGCTTCGGCCCGTTTCCGATCATCTTCAGCATCACGTTGTTCTTCTGGTTCAAGGACCCGTGGTTCTATTGGCAGTTCGTGATGGTGGCGCTCGGCCTGGCCGCCAAAGAGTTCCTGCGCTGGAAGCGAGACGGCCTGAACACGCACATCTTCAACCCCTCGTCGTTTCCCCTTGCCGTGGTGGGACTGGCGCTGCTGCTCGCCGATCGGAGCGAGATGACGTGGGGCTTCGACGTGGCGCAAACGCAGTTCTACCCGCCACAGATGTACCTGGCGATCTTTCTCTTCGCGATGCCGGGGCAGTATCTGTTCGGCGTCACGCCGATGACCATGACCGCCGTGGTGACGACCTTCCTCTTCAGCGCGATCTACTACGCCGCTACCGGCAGTTATTACTTCGTCGACTCGCACGTGCCCATTGCGGTGTTCCTGGGCATGCACCTGCTGTTCACCGATCCGTCCACCTCGCCGCGCACCGAGCTCGGTCGCATCTTCTACGGTGTGTTCTACGGGCTCACCGTCGTTCTCTTGTACGACGTGCTGCTGCGCGCGAACACCCCGGGCTTCTACGACAAGCTGCTCCAGGTGCCGCTGCTCAATCTCTCGGTCAAGCGGCTCGATCGACTCGCGGCGTCGCCACTATTCAAACGCATCGATCCGTCGGCGTGGACCCGCGGGTGGGTGCCGCGCCGTCGTCATCTGGCCTATATCAGCGTGTGGGCGGTCGCCTTCATCGCCATGAGTGCGTCTGGGTATCTGGGCGACAAGCATCCTGGCCAATGGACGCCGTTCTGGCAGCAGGCGTGTACGGCCGACAGGCGCGATGCCTGCTTGAATCTGTACTTTCTGCAAGACGGCTTCTGTGAGGATGGGTCCGCGTGGGCGTGCAACGAGCTCGGCATCGTGCTGGCCGAACGCTACAACAATCGCACCCGCGCCAAGGTATCGTTCGACCGCGCGTGCTCGCAGAAGTTCCCCGCCGGTTGCGAGAACGCTGTTGCGATCGCGGCGACCGGCATGTTCCGCCACGACGCTCCGACCGCGTCCGACTACCCATTCATACTCCGCGGCAGTAAGGGTCCGATCGAGGACCGAGAGCCCGCGCACCTCTATGCCCGCGCCTGCTCATTGGGATGGCCAGGCGCCTGCGGGCCTCAGTGATCACTCAGGCGTCGTAGAGACGACTCGACGCCTTTCCGAGCCACTCTGCGCAAACCATTACATGCTCTCGGGAAAGACGTGTGCCGATAGGTCTGTTGTCGAGACGCACTCACGTCACACGCATCTGCTCCCCCCACGAATCAGGAGCAGACATGACGGAGAAACAGAAATCGTTCCGCCGCATCTGGAAGAAGTTCATCGGATGGACTTCGCTGCTGCTGGCTGCCGTTGTCGGCGTCATGATTCTCATGGCAAATCTGCGGCTGCAGGCCTATCAACAGCAATCGGTCGCCAACGAGGCAAAGCATGCCGCGACGATCGTCGATCGAGACTCTCAGATCGCGATCCTGCAAAACGCGCTCAATCGGACGACCTCCGACCTGTCCAGCAGAGAATCGCTGATCGCGCGGCTCAATCTGCTGATCGGCCAGTTGAAAGAGGCTTCCGGCATCGCCGAAAAAGCCGGGCTCGTTCTGCTGACGCTGGCCGATCAGAACAGTGTCGCGTTCAAAGTGTCGCAGTCGACGCTCACCCCCGACCAACGGGAGAAACTGGCGGAGAACCTCGTTCTGATCAAGTACGCGAGAACGTTTCCCGAATTCGAAATCCAGATTAGCGGTCACACCGACGACACCTGGGAGGGCAAGGCCGATCACAGCGACTCGTCGCGGAAGAAGAATCATGACCTCTCGTCGAAGAGAGCGGAGGCCGTCAAACAGTTCCTCGTCGATCACCAGATTCCCGCGGACAAGATTCACGCGGAGGGGCGTGGCATGCTCTGGCCGGCGGGGGTGATGACCGAGGCAGACGAGGCGACGATTACCGAACGGAACAAGAACGACAGCGCTCGACAAGCGAACCGCCGCGTGGAGGTGCTGATCAAGGGCGTCGACCTCAACGTACCGACGCCACAAGACGCGAAACCGTAATTTCTTTCTTGCCAACGCAGACCGGATTTTCGTAACCGGGCCGGCCAAGATTCGTGGAGCGCACGCGCGATATCAACAGCGACGGCTGGGCGCGAAAGTTGCTTCGGGGCATTCCGGCGTACGTTGACCGCGGCCCCCCCCGGTTACTGGTTTTTCACAACGCCCTGCGTTTCCCCAAGGAGTCCGGTCTGAACGGGAAGGGTTCATCATCCAAGCACCGGCCCGACTGTTTCGGTCCGTTTCGTGTTCGTACCGACCTCGGTGCGAGTCGTTTCGGGCCGGTCTTTCTTGGCCGCGATCCCTCGACGAACGCGCGAGTCGTCATTCGCACGTTCGACCTGTCTCCGGAATGGCGCGAGTTCGGAGAACTGTCCGAACTGCTCGACTCGTTCCGAAAGCTGTGCGAGACGACGATTGAGCACTCGAGTCTGGCCCGTCCTCTAGCGTTCGGCGCCGAACGGAAGATCCCGTACATCGTCTATTCAGATCTCGCAGGCACGGCCATGGACGCAGTGATGCGGCAGGATGGCCCTCGTCCCGTTGCAGAGGTCTTGCTACGCGCGAAACAGCTGGCCGACGCCATCGACTTTGCTGCGAGCGCAGGCGTCTATCACGGGATGATGGTGCCGAGCGACGTGATCCTGGACGGTGAACGCACTGGAGTCAGCGGGTTCGGGATTGCGCAGGCGTTGATCAAATCAGGAATCCCCGCGGAAGCGGCAGCTCCGTACGGCTCTCCGCAACGACTCGCAGGCGCACCGCCAACGCGTGCCGACGATATCTATTCGCTTGCATCGATCACGATCGAGCTCCTCATCGGAACGCCCGCGGATCCAGACCAGGACGTGAGTCGTGCACTCCGGGAGGCGCAGGGTCTTCCAGAGCGTCGTCGCATTGCGCGGCCTGCACCCCACGAGACGCGACTGTTCACGCGAATCGCCGGCGTTGACGCGGGGAAGTTGCGGGCGTGTTTCGCGGCGGCATTCTCCGAAGCGCCGAGCGATCGACCATCGACGGCGTCTGAATTCCTCGCCAGCCTCGAAGACGCCGTCTCGACCAGACGCGTGACAGACGAGGCCGCGCCGAGCGTGGTGGCAGTGGCATCCGTCAGCGACGAACGCGAGGAACCACCTGCGGCTCCCGTATTGGAGATCAAGCGCGCAGACGTTGCAGAAGTTGAAGTTGGGGCAACTCTCGAGCCGCCGGCTCGCAAGGAGGGCGCCGCAGCCGAGGGGCGCGCGGCGCGCCGACGACGAGCGCGGGCGCGCCGGCGAGAGAGGCTGGCAGCGAGTCAGCCGATCGTGCGGGAGTCACCCGAGCACGAACCGCGAGAGCGCACACCCGAGAGCCGCGCGGCTCGACCCGAACCAATCGACGATGTCGCGTTGCTCAAGGAAGTCGTCGCGCTGCGTGAAGGAAAGAGTGAGGGGTCACGGACCCTTCTCGTCGCGGGCGTTGTCGCGGTAAGTGTCGCGAGTTTCGCGGCCGGATTTGGTGGAGGGTTCGTATTCGGACAACGTTCGGGGCCCTCGACCGAGTCGATCGTCGTCAGCCACCACAAGTCGGTTGCGGCGCCTCAACCTCCGCGCGCAGCAGTAGAGGATCCGAAGCCGATCGCTTCAACCACGCAGACGGCTGAACCGATTTCGGAAGAAAAGATCACAAGTCCAGAGCCGATCGCCGCGCCTGTGGCACATGAAAGCGACCCGGATCACGACAAGCGGCCGCAGCGGGTCACGAACTCGACCCCCTCGACTCGCTCCGCTGGCTCGGGGCAGGCAGGCTCGCTGCAAGTAGCCACGCGTCCGTCAGGAGCACAGGTCTTCGTCGACGACAGCCTGATTGGAACAACGCCTCTCCTGCTCTCGAATATCGAAGCGGGTTCGAAGCGTCTGAGAATCGAGTTGTCGGGCTACAAGACCTGGGCGACATCGGTTCAGATCGAGCCGAGTGCACGATCTCGAGTGACGGCACGTCTGGAGCCGTGAGGGCTGTTACTTCGAGGGGGCGATCCGCTTCAGTTCCTCGAACCAGTTCACGGTCACCTGAATTTCATGCGTCGGTGGATCGGGATGCAGCGGCTGGACTCGGAGGAAGCGTTTGCCGTCGGCGCTCACGTCATAGCTGGCAACGCCGTTCGGACTGAGGATGTAGCGGCCCTCGAACAGCAGACGCGGTGCACCGGCCGAGAACGCTGGTGACGTCTTGACCTCGACGGCCATCATCGCATCGCCGTTGAGATAGAACAGTTCCCGACCATCTCGAGACCACACAGGCTCCGTGCCGCTGCTCGTGGAAATCTGCGTTCTCGCTCCCGCCTCCGGGAACGACTGCACCATGACTTCATTGCGCCCGGATTCGTTGGTCACGTACGCGAGCCAATGACCATCTGACGACAGCCGCGGGTACTGTTCAGCAAACGGCGTCTTCACGATCGCGCGCGGTTTGCGATCGCCCCCGACGGGCAGAGCGACGACGTCGAAACCGGTTGCCGGGTCGGAGTCGTAGTAGACGAGCCATTGACCGTCGCCCGAAAACGAGCCCGGCGTCTGAACGCCCTCGCTGGTCGTCAAACGCTCTTCTCCCTTGGCATCGTCCACGGTCTTCCACCACAGGTTCCGCGACCCGGTTCGTGTTCCGCGATAGACGATGCGGGTGCCGTCGGGAGTCCAGCGCGGCGCCTGGCTGCTTCCCTTCCCTGTGGTTAGCGGCGTCAGTGTGCCGCGCATGAAGTCGTAGAGCCACACACCGACCGCCCCGCCTTCCATATCGACGGCTGCTCGCGTCCCGTCCGGCGAGATGACGGCGTTTCCGTAGTACTCGCGCGGCGGCGCTGCCAGCGGCTCGACGCCACCATCGCGGCGCACCCACACGAGCCGGCGCTCGGTCCGGTCCGCACGTCCAGCGATAGACACGAAGACCCCGTTGTCCGACACCGCATATTGGTTGCCTTCGCTGCCTCTCCACGCCGCGTCACGCAGACGACTCGCCTGCCCGGACACACGCAGTCGGTCCACGTCGAACGGCACGGCGAACAACTCGTCATTCCTCGCGTAGATCACATGGCCCGACGCGACGTAACGGCCTGACGCCCCGGCCTGGACGATCGTTGTAGCCGTTCCGGCCTCCAGCGGCTGAACGCGGATCGACTTCTCGTCGGCACCGGGCCCTGTCCACACGTCGAACAACAGCGCCTTGCCACCGGGGAGCACCTGCGGCCATCGATGGCTCACCTCGCCGTTGGCACGATCGAGTGTCGTGACGTCGGCCGGCGCTCCGCCATCGGCCGACACCTTCGAGATCCGGGAGTTGCTGTTGGCCGCGAAGTAGATGGTATTGCCGGCCCAGCTTCCACCGCGCGGATTGGGCGCGTCGCACAGCGTCTGCGTCGTTCCGGTCGCGACAGAGATCTTCTTCAGCTTTCCCTGCGCGAAGAAGCCGATCCACTGCCCATCGTCAGAGAAGAACGGGTTATGGGCCTGGTCGGTGCCTGGAAGCACCTTCGATTCGGCACTGTCGATGGCGCGTACGTGAAGCTGTTCGCGACCGCTTGCGACTGCGATGTACGCCACGAGCGTCCCGCTGGGCGATACCGCCAGCAAGGGAGTATCATCCACGGCTCCGAAGCGCTGATCGTCGGGCAGCGTGATGGCCAAGCGCGCGATGGGGGCCGCTGGTGCGACTGTCGGACGCGACATCATCCACACGCCACCGACGACGACGACGACGACCGCAGCGATCACCGCCGCAATCGCCGCGAGGCTGAACGCCGCGCTGCCCGTCCATCGCGTGTCTGGAGACGAGGTCGTCGGTGAGGCAAAACCGGCAGTCTCGAACGTGCCTTCCAGCGCCAGGCGCACGTCACCCATATCGCGAATCCGCTGGCGCGGTTCCTTCACCAGGCATTGCCGAATGAGACGCACGATATGCGGCGGCACGTCGACAGGGAGGGCCTGCCAGGGCGGCTCGGACTTCATCACCTCCGCCAGCGTCTCCGACACCGTTTCGCCTGAGAACGCCTGCCGACCCGACACCATCTCGAACAGCACCGCCCCAAACGCCCACACATCAGCGCGTCGATCGACGGTCCGTGCCTTCGCCTGTTCTGGCGACATGTAGGCCGCCGTGCCCAGAATCATCCCGACCTGCGTCATCGCCGGTGTGATGAGCGTTGGCGACATCGAGAGACCCGGTGACGAGACGGAGGTTGGATCCAGTGCCTTGGCCAACCCGAAGTCCAGCACCTTCACTGTGCCGTCGCCACGCACCTTGATGTTGGCGGGCTTCAGATCGCGATGGATGATGCCCTGCTCGTGCGCCGCTTCGAGCGCCTCGGCGATCTGCTTCGCGATTGGGAGTGCCTCGTCGAGCGGGATCGCGCCGCGCGCTATGCGCTGCGATAGATCCTCGCCCTCGACCAGTTCCATGACGAGGGCGTGGACGCCTGCGGACTTCTCGACCGCATAGATTGCCGCGACGTGCGGATGATTCAGCGACGCGAGCGTCTTTGCTTCGCGTTCGAATCGCGCGAAGCGTTCGGGGTCAGCGGCGAACGCCTCCGGCAGAATCTTGATCGCGACTTGCCGGCCCAGTGCGGTATCGGTCGCTCGGTACACCTGCCCCATTCCGCCTTCGCCGATCGGCGCAGTGATTTCGTAGACGCCGAGGCGCGTGCCGGTTGTGAGGGCCAAAATGTGCGGCGATTATATCGGTGCGATTACGTTTCATCGAGGGTGAAGCTCACCTTCACCGTGACCTGCCAGTGAGCGATCGCGCCGTTCTCGAGGTGACCGCGAACCTGGGTGACCTCGAACCACCGCAGGTTATGAAGCGTCTGCGAGGCGCGCGCGATGGCGTTCCGGACGGCGTCGTCGGTGCCAACATTTGATGAACCCGTGAGCTCGACCGACTTGTAGACGTGATTCGACATAGCGTGATCTCTTCGTTCAATGAACGTGCGCTGGACCTGTGGGCCCGACCGATTGGTTATCATCGCCCGGTTCGTTGACGCACAAGCGGAGAATCTTTCATGAGCGCTCGTCCTGAGGAACAGCACGGCGCGCGGCGAGCGTGCAGCCCATTGAGGCACTGAGACTCCATTGAGGACGCGCGCTCGCGATCCGCGTGCGTCGCGCTATGATGCCGGCGATTCGAAGAGGAGATTCTCATGACGAAGTGGATTTCAGGCGCAATCGGGATAGCTGTGTTTGCCGCCGTCGCATCCCTGGGCGTCTCTGCGCAGCAGAATCAGATGACGTTTTTCATCACCAGCGCCGGACCTGGCAACGGGGCCAATCTCGGTGGACTCGCCGGGGCCGATAAGTACTGTCAAACGCTCGCAGCGGCCGCCGGAGCGGGCAACCGCACGTGGCGCGCGTATTTGAGCGCCGCGGCCGCGGCCGGCCAGCCGGCGGTGAACGCGCGCGATCGCATCGGCAAGGGGCCGTGGATGAATGTGAAGGGAACGGTGGTCGCCAAATCGGTGGCTGATCTCCACTCCGATGCCAATAATCTCGGCGGCGAAAACTCACTGACCGAGAAAGGCGCGCAGGTGCCGGGCAACCAGCACGACATCCTCACCGGCTCGAAGGCGGACGGAACGTTGCAGACCGGTGATGCGCCATGCGGCAACTGGACCAGTGCTGAGACGACCGGCGGGGCGATGGTGGGCCATCACAACAAGCAGGGCGGCGGTGATGCGCCGACCTCATGGAACGCCGCGCATAGTTCGAGAGGCTGCTCGCAGCAGAATCTCATCTCCACGGGCGGAAACGGATACTTCTACTGCTTCGCGAATTGACAGGCGTTCGGGTCGTCCGCCTGGGCAGAGGGCGTATCGATGCCGACTGACGGCGAACCCTGGGCGATTGTTGCGCGCGGTCTCACCAAGACGTTTGGAACGGTGACGGCTGTGCGCGGCGTCACTCTGCAAGTGCCCAGCGGCACGATCTTCGCCTTCCTTGGTCCGAACGGATCCGGCAAATCGACCACCGTCAAGCTGCTTACTGGCCTGCTGGCTCCCACGGCGGGAGAGGCGCGGGTGAACGGCCGCGTGGTGTCGGTCGACGATGTCGAGTTGCGCCGAGAGATCGGCATCCTGCCTGAAGATGATGCGCTCTTCCCTGATCTCACGATTTGGGAGCACCTCGAATTGTGCGGCCGGCTCTACGGCTTGGGCCGTCAGGAGACCGCCGCCCGAGCGATTCAACTGCTGCGACACCTCGATCTGGAACAAGGCCGAACGACACTTGTCGAGAAAGCATCGTTTGGCATGCGGAAGAAGTGCGCATTGGCGATGGCCCTGCTGCACAACCCGCGCGTGCTCTTTCTCGATGAGCCATTCGAGGGCATCGATCCCGGTTCGTCCCGCAACATCAAGGATCTGTTGTTGGCACTCGCAGAACGAGGGGTCTCTGTCTTTCTGACCTCGCACATCCTCGAGATCGTCGAACGGCTTGCCGAGCGCTTTGCGCTCATCGTCAAAGGCGAGGTTGTCTGCTGCCAGACCGTCTCGGATCTGGCGCGGGCCGGGACGACGCTCGAGCAGTTGTATCTCGGTTACGCAGGCAAGCCCGACACCGGGAACCTGCAGTGGCTGGGGCATCGCTGATGTTTCGATACCAGTGGCGCGCATTCTGGCGCCGCGCCCTCCGTACGGGACGCGTCAAGTTCTACCTGACGGCGCTGACGGTGTTCGGATGGATCGCTGCAGCCGCCCTGCCAGACACGCTTTCCCGCACGGCCGGTGAGTTGGCCGCAGGTCAGACAGCGTCCATGGGCAGGTTGCTAATGGTTCTGTGCCTGCTCTGGCTCTTCGTGCTCGGTGAGAACCTGAACGTCAGCTTGAGCAGCGATCGTTTGCGGCGTTTTCCAGTCGACGCGCGTTCGTTGCTCACGCTGAAACTGTTGTCACGCTTCCTGTCGCCGCTCGCGTGGCTGGCGACGATCGTGTCATTCGTGGGCCTATCTCCGCTTCTGTCTGCGCGTCATCCTCTGCTCGGCGTCCTCGCGGCAGTCTTCATCCTTGCGCTCACCATTGTTCTCGGCACGGTCGTGTCGGCGGCATTGGGCCGTCTGAGAAGTGGGCGAACGGCTCGCCGCGCAACGAGCATCGCTCGGCTTCCCGGTCGTTTGGGTCCTCTCGTACAGAAAGAGCAACGCGCCGTCAGCAGCGTGTTGGATCTCTGGATGGTCCTCCTCCTATCGCTGCCAGCCGCCGCGCTGTCGCTCTTCGCGTCGATGTCATCGACCTCTCGCCAGACGATGTTCGTGATTCTGTGTGCCCTGAACGGGAACGTGACGCTGAATTGCCTTGGCCTGGATCGACCCGCCGGGTTGACGCGATACCTCATTCTTCCAATTCGCGGGAAGGATCTCTTCGTAGCGAAGAACGTGGGGGTGACGGTGGTCGTAGCGGTGCAACTGCTGCTCCTTCTGGCGATTGGCGCGTGGCAGTCCGGCGTCATGCAGCTCGGCGCGGAGATTCTGGTCGCGTGCGTGCTTGTGCTGACACACCTCGCCTGGGGCAACGTGGTCTCTGTGTTCGAGCCGCGCAGAACGGAGCCGTACAGATTCGCGTCCTCTGCCGATCCGGTGACGATGTTGGTAAGCGTGCTGATAGGCAGCACTCCGGGTGTGGCGGTGATTCTTCTGCTCCGCTCCGATTCACGCGTCGCGGCGTTGGCGATCGCCGTGATCGTCCTGTTGACGATGGCCGCCTACTACGGCTCACTCCGATACGCCGGAAGGAGCTTCGAGCGTCGAATCGAGATCATCAGCCGCCGTTTGGCGTGATGCTCACGAGGGCCGCTCACCCGGGCGGCCTAGCTGCTCGTACAATCGTGCCAGCTCGGCGACCCGGCGGGCGCTGGGATACGTCGAGCCTCGTGGCGCGGCTGGAGCGTTTGAGGG